>JAABUQ010000958.1_pt1 | contig 65114 bp, 52 predicted proteins | sample 5560001 | NCBI WGS metagenome assembly JAABUQ01 (sample SAMN10711888, study PRJNA513371) | rock metagenome | isolation source: Antarctica rocks | place: Antarctica: Victoria Land, Finger Mt nord | collected 2015-12-18
CCGGCCCGCGACCGGGCGGTCGCGGGCCGGGGGCGTCGGCTGCGCCGGCCGGGGCCGGACGTTTATTCCAGGGGCAGGCCGCTGTCGACGGTGCTCTGGTCCTCGAACATCTGCGAGAGGATGAGCGAGCCGTTGCTCACGACGTTCTCGCCGACCTTCAAGCCCTTGCGGACCACGACGAAGTCGTGGCACTCCTGCTCGATCTCCAGTTTCCGCCGCTCGAACTGGTCGGCCTGTTCCCCTTTCGTCCCCCTCTGGATGAACGCATAATACTGGCCGTTGATGACGGACAGGGCGTTGCGCGGGATGACGGTGTCGCCCGGCAAGGGGGCGATCTGGAGGATGGCCCGGACCAGCATCCGCGCCTTCAGGGTATTGCCGGGGTTGGGGATCGAAGCCCTGATCCGGAGGGTCCGCGTCTCGGGGTCGACGCCGTTGGAGATGCTCTCGACCTTGCCCTCGAACCGCTCGTTGGAGTAGGGGAGGACGATCTCCCACTTCTGGCCGATGTGGACCTTGTCCTGGTCGCTCTCGAAGACGTTGCCCCAGACCCAGAGCTCGTCCATCGGCGAGAGGGTCAGGAGCAAGGCCGTCTGATCGTAGAAGTTGCCCGGGACCACGTCGCGCTCGACCACGACGCCGTCGATCGGGGAGACCATGTTCATCCGGGTAATGTCCTGGGTGTCGTCGTCGGCCGCCAGGGCCTTCTTCCGGTCGTCGCCGAGCCCTTCGAGCAGCTTGTCGATCTGCTCGCTAGTCATCCCATAGGTGGCGAGCTTGTCGCGGGCGACCAGGTAATCGAGCCGGCTCTTCTTCTCGTCGTTCTGGGTGTCGGTCCAGACGATCTGGGTGATCCGCCCCTCCCTGGCCAAGGGCTCGCGGGCGATCAGGTACTTCTGGTCGTGATCATGCTGGACATATTTGGTCCGGCAGTCCGTCTTGGCCTGGGCCAGGTCGGCGCTGTGGAGTTCGAGGAGGGGATCGCCCTTCTTGACCCGCTGGCCGATCGAGACGAAGACCTTGCTGATCCGGGCATTGTCGAACCGGGGGCGGATCTTGGTGAGGGTGTTCTGGTCGTAATCGGTGGTCCCGGGAAGCTCCAGCTTGAGGGGCTCGGACTGGGCCGCGACGGGCATCATCCGGAAGCCCACCTTCTGACGATCGGCCTCGCTGACCGTCACCACGCCGGTGAACGGCGGGACCTTGGTCGGGGCGACGTCGGCGGGGGGGGCGGGAGGATGCGCGAGGCCCACTTGCAGCTTGAGGTAATGGACGACCTCGTTCGCCTTCTCCGTGGCCTTCTCCTTGCCGACCGCGGCATAATAAGCACCGCCGGCACCGGCGATGACGGCGACGAACACGAGGGACTTCAAGATGCCCGGCGATTTTCGGGGCGCGGGACGCGCCGCCGGCCGGTGGGCCGGGGCGGCATGGGTCACTTCCGATTCCACCTTGCCCGGGTGCTGTTCGATCACGGTCGTCGGGTTGCTCATGGGACCCCCTTGCTGGGATGAAGCTTGGATCGGGAGGAAATCCCCGAGCGGCCACCGACGCGAGCCTGCCTGGGCACGGCGTCGGCCGGGAGCCATCGGGAACGTCATCTATCTCGATTTGATGGGCAAAATCCGCGCGATCGGCTCGCCATGACACCCCAACCCGTCCGCAACCCGCTTCGTCGCGCCGGGGCCGGTCTCCGGAGATCCGGATCGACCCCGCGAAGGCTCAAAGAGAGGAGCAAGCGAATGGGATGCCCGGCCCGGGACGGTTCCCCTTGGGAATCCACGTCCCCCGCCCTGATCGGGCCCGGCCGGCCTCGATCGGGGCGCCGGGACGCCTCAGCATCGGAGCTGGGGGGACCGCGGAAACGGGCCGGTGGATGGCGGCGGCCGGGGCTGGAAGCATCGGAGGGGAGTGGAGGACGGGACGTGCAAGGGGGGCGCGGCCGGGCCGAATCCCGGGGGCGGGAGGCGAACCTCGTCGCGCCCGTCGGCCTCTTCCGCGTCGTCGGCGACCGAAATGCATTCCGCCGGGAGCCGGTGGGGCGATCGCTGGGCCCGGATCGCGGGCCGGCCCAGGACCATGTCCGAGGGCGAGGGCGAGGGCGAGGGGGCGGGAGGAACGGGCCGAGACGCCTCGGTCCCGCCCAGCGGCAGGTAGGCCGGCCAGGCCATGAATGCGGCCAGGATCGCGCAGAGGATGGGGAAAGACTTGGCCCTTGAGAGCAAGGTCGGATCACCCGATCGTGAGGAGGATGGCCCTGCGTTCGCGACTGGACCTTTCGATCATACGCCAGGCTTGCGGGATGGGGCCAGCGAAATCCCCCCGAATTTTCCACCCGGGACGCTTCAAACTCCCCCGCCTTCCCCGATAGTTTACCGCTTTCTTCTTCGGAGGACCGCGACCGTGAAAATTCCCCCAGGGAGCGACCACGACCGGGACCTGGCCGAGGCGTTCGATGGCCAGGCCGCCCGGTTCGAGCGGGCCCCGGTGCAGACCGACCCGGCGGCCTTGGGTCGCCTGGTCCTCGAGGCCGACCTGCCGGCCGGGTCGACCGTCCTCGACGCCGGATGCGGGCCGGGCCTGGTGAGCCTGGCGCTCCTGGAAGCCGGCCATCGGGTCGTCGGCGTCGACCTGTCCGAGGAGATGGTCGCCCGGGCCCGATCGCGCTGCGCGGCGTTCGGCCCGCTCGCCCGGTTCGAGCGGCAATCCGTCTTCGAGGAGCCGCCGGGCGGCCCGTTCGACGCCTCGCTTTCCCGATACGTCCTGCACCACGTGGCCGACGCCCCGGCCTTCCTCCGCCGCCAGGCGGGACTCGTCCGACCCGGCGGTTGCCTGGTCCTGAGCGACCACACGACCGACCCCGACCCGGCCCTCGCCGGGGCCCACAACGCCATCGAACGGCTCCGGGATCGGACCCACACCGCGAACCTCAACCCCGGGTCGATCGTCAACCTGTTCGCCTCGGCCGGCCTGGTGGGGATCAGGCTGGTCGAGGAGCCGTTCACCCTCGACTTCGACGAGTGGTTCGGCCGGGGGACGCCGACCGCCCCCAGGGACGAGGTCCGCCGGCGAATCCTGGCCGCCCCGCCGATCCGCGGGTTCTCGGCCCGGGCGGAAGACGACGGCCGGGCGACCATCTCCTGCTGGCGGGCGATCGTCCGCGGGATCGTCCCGACCCCGGGTTGACCGGCGAAGCCCCCGGCGTCGGGCGACGGTGCGGCTTGCCCGGGGCGGGGGAAGGCTTTAGGATACAACGGTCGAGGCGCGACGGTCGTTCGCGCGGGGGCGGCTTTCCCTTGGGAAATAGACGAGATGCGTAACTCCCGACTCCGGCGACGGTTCGCGATCCTCGCCGCGGCGGCCCTCGTTGCCGGCCTCGGGCTCGCGCCAGGTTCTCCGACGGAAGCGGCCGACGCCAAGCCCGCGAAGAAGGACAGCCGGCCCCAAACCCGGCCCAAGGAAGCCACCTTCACCACCGCGATCACCCCGGCGCAGGCCAAGCCCGGCGACGTGGTGACCTACAAGGTCACCGCCCAGGTCGAGGCCCCCTGGCACATCTACAAGTACGCCAAGGACCAGCCCGAGAACGGCCCCCGCTACACCAACTTCGACTTCTTCGACCCCGCAGGCCTGACCGTTGAAGGCGACTGGGCCGCTTCCCGGGCGGCGATCAAGAAAAAGGAGCCGGCCTTCCCGGAGATCCCCTTCCTCGAATACCACGAGGACGAGGTCACCTGGAGCATCAAGCTTAAAGTCCCCGCCAAGGCGTCGCCCGGCAAGAAGGTCCTGCGGTGCCAGGCGTCCTACATGATCTGCTCGGACCAGAATTGCAGCTTTCCCGGCCAGTGGACCCTCCCCGACGCCGAGGTGACCATCCTCCCCTCCGGCTCGGGCGGACGAGGTTGGTCGGGGCCGTATGCCGCCTCGCTGTTGGTCGCCCTCCAGGAGCCGCCACCGGCGCCCTCCGGGCCGCGACCGGCCGTCGAGGACAGCCGGAGGGCCCCCAAGGACGCCGCGTTCACGGCCGAGATCATCCCGGCGGAGGCCCGGGCGGGCGATACGGTCCAGCTCAAGGTCACGGCCAGGATCAACGCCCCTTGGCACATATACAAGGCGGCCAAGGAGGTCCCCGAGAGCGGCCCCAGCCTCACCACGTTCGACCTGTTCGACCCGGGCGGCCTCGCGGTCAAAGGGAATTGGACCCCGTCCCGGGAGCCCGTTCGCCGCAAGGATAACGCCTGGAAGGACCTGGAATTCCTCGAATTCTACGAGGGCGAGGTTTCCTGGAGCCTCCCGCTCGAAATCCCGGCCGGGACGATCCCGGGCAAGAAGGCGGCCCGCGTCCAGGTCGGCTTCATGATCTGCACCGACGAGAGATGCAGCCCGCACGCCCACGTCACCCCGCCGCCCGCCGAGTTCACCGTCCTGCCCGGCGGCGCCGTGGCGGCCGTCGTCGCCCCGAGCCAGACGCCGGCCCCTCCCCCGGCCTCGCCCGCCCGGGCGACGACCCCGGCCGGTTCGGCGGCGGACGGATCGGCCGACCCCAAGGCGGGCGGCGTCGGCCAGGAAGGGATCATCCCCTTCCTCTTGTTCTGCGCGGGGGGCGGCCTGTTCGCGCTGGCGATGCCGTGCGTCTGGCCGATGATCCCGGTGACGGTGAACTTCTTCGTCAAGCAAGGGCAGAAGAACAACGGCTCGACGACCGGGCTGGCGATCGCCTACAGCCTCTCGATCGTCCTGACGTTCATGGCGGTGGGGCTCTTGTTCTCGATCTTCTTCGGCGCGGCGTCGCTGTCGAAGCTGGCCAACAACCCGTGGCTCAACTTCGGGATCGCCGGGCTATTCCTGGTCTTCGGCCTGAGCCTGCTCGGCCTGTTCGAACTCCGGTTGCCCAACTTCCTGCTCAACGCCTCGGCGCGGGGGGAAAGCCGGGGGGGCTTCGTCGGCGTGATGTTCATGGCGCTGACCCTGACGATCACCTCGTTCACCTGCACGTTCCCGGTGGTGGGCCTGCTCCTGGTCATGGCGTCGAAGGGGTATCTGTTCTACCCGGTGATCGGCCTGGCGACGTTCGCGTCGGTCCTGGCGTTCCCGTTCTTGCTCCTGTCGCTGTCGCCCGGCTTGCTGGCGAAGATGCCCAAGAGCGGCGATTGGATGAACACGGTCAAGGTCGTGGGCGGCCTGATCGAGATCGGCGCGGCGTTCAAGTTCCTCAACACGGCCGAATGCGTCTTCGTGGTCCCGGCGGACGCCTGGACCAACGCCTACGCCGTCCTGACGATCTGGGTCGTCCTGGCCCTGATCTGCGGGATCTACCTGCTCGGCCTGTTCCGGACCGACCACGACCACGGCGAGGGCAAGGTCGGGCCCGTGCGGATGATCGGCGGCTGGGCGTTCCTGAGCCTGGCCCTGTTCCTGGCCCCCGCCCTGTTCGGCCGCCCGCCCCAGAGCAAGATCTGGTACCTCGTCGTCGGCCTCCTGCCGGCCGACGCCGGCGACCTCAAGGCGGCGAGCGGGGGCGGGGGCGGGGGCGGCGGCGAAGGCAAGGTCGCCTCGGCCTCGTCGACCGACCCCAAGCAGGCCGAGCGCGAGGAGACGACCTTCCACGGCGTGAGTTGGGGGATGAGCTACGAGGCGGCCTTGGAACAGGCCAAGCTCGCGAAGAAGCCGGTCCTGATCGACTTCACCGGGGTCAACTGCGCCAACTGCCGGTTGATGGAGCAGGAAGTCTTGCCCAGGCCGGACGTCGTCCAGGTGCTCGGCGAGTTCGTCACGGTCCAGCTTTACACCGACATCGTGCCGATCCGGTCCCTCGACCCCAAGGACCGCCGCAAATTGGGCGACGCCAACCTGAAGCGCGAGGAGACCCTGTTCGACGACGTGGCGAACCCGAATTACGTGATCCTCGACGCTGAAGGCAAGGTCATCGGCAAGACCGGCGGCAAGCAGCCCCCCGAGGTCTTCATCGCGTTCATGAAGGACGCCCTGAAGCGGTTCAAGGGCGTGGGCAAGGTTGCCCAGGGCGGCGGTTGAGGGGCCGGAAGATTATTCCCAGGTCACGCCCCGGTCGCCGGGGACGACCTCGCCGATGACCCAGGCGGGCAGGTCGATCTCGTCGCGGAGGTAGCGGGTGATCGCCTCGGCGTAGTAGGGGGCGACGACCAGGACCATCCCGATCCCCATGTTGAAGACGCGGAACATCTCGGCGTCCGGGACGGCGCCGATCCCCTGGAGCCAGGGGAAGACCGCCGGGACGTCCCAGTTCCGGCGGAGCCGGATGGCGTGGTCTTCGGGGAGGATTCGGGGGGGGTTGTCGATCAGGCCGCCGCCGGTGATGTGGGCGATCCCGTGGACGATCCGCTTGACCCGGTAGTGGCGATAGACCGTCTTGAGGGCCCGGACGTAGATCCGGGTCGGCTTGAGGAACTCGTCGGCCACGGTCGCCCCCAGCTCGGCGACGAACGAGTCGGGCCGGAGCCCGGCCCCCTCGAAGGCGAGCTTGCGCGCCAGGCTGTACCCGTTCGAGTGGAGCCCCGAGCTGGCCAGGCCGATCACCTTGTCCCCCTGGCGGATCTCCTTGCCGTCGAGGATCTGCTTCCGCTCGACGACGCCGAGGCAGAACCCGGCCAGGTCGTAGTCCCCGCCTTGGTAGAAGTCGGGCAAGATGGCCGTCTCGCCGCCGAGCAGGGCGCATTCGGCCTCGACGCAGCCGTCGCTGATCCCTCCGACGATCCGCTCGGTCAAGGCGGGGTCGTCGCGGCTCATCGCCACGTAGTCGAGGAACAGGAGCGGCTCGGCCCCGGCGCACAGGCAGTCGTTGACCGACATGGCCACCAGATCGATCCCGACGGTGTCGTGCCGGCCGGTGGCGGTGGCGAGCTTGAGCTTGGTGCCGACCCCGTCGGTCGAGGCGACCAGGACCGGGTCGCGGTAGGTCCGGGTGAACAGGCCGATGTTGGCGTCGAGCCGGAACAGCCCGGCGAACCCGCCCGGCCACTCGATCACCCGCGGGGTGTAGGTCCGCTTCAGCAGCCTGGGCAACAGGGCCATCGTCCGCTCGTAGGCGTCGAGGTCGACGCCGGACGCCTTGTAGTCGATCGGCTCGGGCATGGTCTTCCGCGCGCGGCTTGAGGGTCGGATGCTCGTCGGAGCCGCCCGGCCCGGGCGTCCGGCCTTCCAGTGTACCCCAAGGGGCGGGGACTTGCGAAACGATCGGGCCGCGCCGACGATCGAGGTCCTTGATCGCGCCGGCGCCGGCCGATATCCTGGGACGGACCTCGGGCCGACCCCGCCCCGCTCGATCCCCGACCTCAACCCACCCCCGGAGCGACGTCAGCATGTTTCGCAAATTCGCGATCTTGTCGGCCACGATGATCACCTGCGCCGGCATCGCCTGGGCGGCCGACCCTTCGCCGACCGAGAAGCTCATGGAAGGGATCAACAAGAACCACCAGGCCATCCGCAAGGCCACCAACAGCGCGGCCAACTACAAGAAAGGCGCCGCGTCGATCCCCAAGGAGGTCGAGGAACTGGTCAAGCGGGCCAAGGAAGCCCGCGAGATCAAGGATTCGTCCGAAGTCGCCAAGAAGCCGTTCGCCGAATGGCAGAAGCTGATGGACGACATGATCAAGTCGGCCGAGGAAGTTTCCAAGGTCGCCGCCAAGACCGGCTCGACCCAGGTCCAGGCCAAGGAAGCTTATACCACCTACAACAAGACCTGCGCCGCCTGCCACAGCGTGTTCAAGAAGGACGAGTGATCGCCCGGCGGATACTCCTCGGTTCGCGGGGAGGATGGTTGAGGGTCGAGCGAATCGGCTGAATCAGCCGGTTCGCCCCCGATCAACCATGACCCATCAGCCATTTTCCAATTCCCGATCATCCCCCGGACTGGCGCCCCTCGATCGCCAGCAGGAGGATCACGGTCGCCACGGCCAGCGGGCGTGGGAGCAACCCGTCGGAGTCGCCCGACAGGTCGACGGCGAACTTGTGCGCGAACGGGTTGAAGTTCCGCGCCATCGTGCCCACGACTTGGCCGGCGACGTCGAGGTGGAACGTTTGCGGGAGGACCAGCGCGAGCCCTTCGTGCATCCGCCGGGCGAGGGCCTTCCCGCCGCTATCCTCGGTCACGCGGCCCCGGACCACCCCCTGGGGGTCGAGGACCTCCCACGAGTCGCGGAGCATCGACGACCACCCTTTGCGGCGGAGCGAGCCGATCGGCTCCCCCGTCCGGGCGTCCGTGACCCGATCGGCGGCGGAGGAGTCGAGGACCCGGTCGGCCTTGATGGTGAGCAGCTCGCCCCCGCCGGCCTCGCCGTCGCGGACCCGGATGTCTTCCTTCCAGCGGAACGCCTTCTGCTCCGACGAGGCCAGGATGCGCCCGCTCGGTTCCCGATCGCCCCGACCCAGGATCGCCCCGAGCATGGGCCTCGACCTCCGCTACCTCGACGCGACCCGACCCGAGATCGCCGGCAACCTGGCCCTCGACGAGGCGCTGCTCGTCGACGCCGAGGAGCGGGGCGGCCCGCCGGTCCTCCGGGTCTGGGAGTCCGATCGGTTCGCGGTGGTCCTGGGCGCGTCGTGCCGGCTCCTCGATGATGTCCGGGTCGACGCCTGCCGGGCGGACGGCGTGGCGATCGCCCGCCGGTCCAGCGGGGGCGGGACGGTCGTGATCGGGCCGGGGGCCCTGAACTTCACGGTGGTCCTGCCGATCGAGTCGAGCCCGGAGCTGAAGGCGGTCGACACCGCCCAGGCGTTCGTCCTCGGCCGGACCGCCGGGGCGATCGCCCGCGCGGGCGTGCCCGTCGCGGTCCGGGGCTCGGGCGACCTCGTCCTCGGCGATCGGAAGTGCTCGGGGAGCGCCCAGCGGCGGCTCCGGCGCCACCTCCTGATCCACGCCAGCCTGTTGTACGACTTCCCGCTCGAACGGATCGACCGCTACCTCAAAATGCCCGCGCGGCGGCCGGCCTACCGAGGCGACCGGCCCCATGCCGAGTTCGTGACCAACCTGCCGATGCCCCGCGACCGACTCCTCGACGCGGTCCGCGCCGCCTGGGTCCCCCCGGGTCGGCCCAGGACGCAGGACGAGACCCCGGACGACCTGGCGAGGTCGCTGGCCCTGACAAAATTCGAAGACATTCGCTGGATCGAGCGCCTTTGACCGTATTCTCGGGGGCGGACCGTCCGGCCCGGGGACCTCGTCGATCATTCCCGGTCACCGGCCCCTGTCGTCCGGGTCGCGGGTCTCTATACTGGGAGAAGGAATTCGATCGGGGTTTGGGCCGGGTCCGGTTTGCGGTATGCTCGTGCGATCCGCCCCGGGCCATCGGCCGGCCGGGGGCTCACGCCAGCGTTCGGCGAATCTCGCCCCATTCGAACGGCAAAACAAGGGCCTGGCGACCGGCCTTGGCCCTGCTGGGGATCATGCTCCCATGAATCGCTCGACGGTCGCGAACCGGTGGAATCTGGAGTTGATCGAGGAGAATTATCGGCGCTGGAGCGGCGACCCGGCCTCGGTCGACGCCACCTGGCAGGCGTTCTTCGAAGGCTACGACCTCGGCCGAGCCGGCGATGGCGCGCCCGGCGCCGCGGCCGAAGGGGGCGAGGCCCAGTCCGCCGTCACCCGCCTGATCGACGCCTACCGCGAGATGGGCCATTACCTGGCCGACCTCGACCCCCTCCAGTTGACTCCCCCCGGCGACGGGGGCGGCCTGCTCGAACCGGCCGCCTTCGGCCTGACCGAGGCCGACCTCGACCGGACGTTCCACACCCGCCTCTTCGACCCGCCCCGGGCGACCTTGCGCGAGCTGATCGCCGCCCTCCGCGAGACGTACTGCCGGACCATCGGCGTCGAGTACATGCACATCCGCAACAACGAGATCCGGACCTGGCTCCGCGAGCGGATGGAGTCGACCCGGAACCGGCCCAGCCTCGACATCCGCCAGAAGCGGCGGATCATCCTCAAGCTCAACGCCGCCGAGCTGTTCGAGACCTTCATCCACGGCCACTACGTCGGCGCCAAGCGGTTCTCGCTCGAAGGGGGCGAGACCCTGATCCCGCTCCTCGACGCGATCATCGAGCGCTCGGCCCGGTTCGGCGTCAAGGAGATCGTCCTGGGGATGCCCCACCGGGGCCGGCTCAACGTCCTGGCCAACACTCTGGACAAGCCCTACGGGATGATCTTCGGCGAGTTCGAGGACAACCTGCCCGAGACCTACGCCGGCGACGGCGACGTGAAGTATCACCTCGGCTTCTCGGCCGACCACGTCACCGCCGACAACCACACGGTCCACCTGTCGCTGACCCCCAACCCCAGCCACCTCGAAGCCGTCAACCCGGTGGTCGAGGGGCGGGTCCGGGCCAAGCAGCGGCGGTTCAAGGACCGCGACCGCAAGCTCGGCCTGCCCGTCTTGATCCACGGCGACGCCGCCTTCGCCGGCCAGGGGCTCGTGGCCGAGACCCTGAACCTGTCGCAGCTCCGGGGCTATCGGACCGGCGGGACCGTCCACATCGTCGTCAACAACCAGATCGGGTTCACGACCTCGCCGGTGGACAGCCGGTCGACCCGGTACTGCACCGACGTCGCCAAGATGATCGAGGTCCCGATCTTCCACGTCAACGGCGACGACCCCGAGGCCGTCGTCCACGTCGCCGAGCTGGCGCTCGACTTCCGCGAGAACTTCGCCCGCGACGTCGTCATCGACCTGGTCTGCTACCGGAAGCACGGCCACAACGAGGGGGACGAGCCGGCGTTCACCCAGCCGTTGATGTACGAGAAGATCCGGAGCCGCCCGGGCATCCGCCAGATCTACACCGAGGACCTGATCCGGTCGGGCGAACTCTCGGCCGACGAGGCCGACACGATCGCCGAAACCTTCCGCGACAAGATGCAGGCCGTCTACGACGAGGTCCACGACCACGCGGCCAAGGTCCCCGCGACGCCGGGCTTCGGCGGCTACTGGAAGGGCTACACGACCCGATATTCGTTCGACCCGGTCGCCACCGGCGTGCCGGCGGCGACCCTGAAGCGGATCACCGAGGCCACCTCGAAAATCCCCGACGGCTTCCACGCCAACCCCAAGATCGCCCGCCAGCTCGAAGCCCGCCCCAGGATCATCGAGGCGGGCCAGGGGATCGACTGGGGGTTCGCCGAGATGCTCGCCTTCGGCTCGCTCCTGGCCGAAGGGACGCCCGTCCGCCTCAGCGGCCAGGACAGCCGACGCGGGACGTTCAGCCAGCGCCACGCCGTCCTGGTCGACATGACCACGGGCGAGAATTACGTCCCGCTCAACACGGTGTCGGCGGACAAGGCCGAGATCTGCGCCTACGATAGCCTCTTGTCCGAGGCCGCCGTCCTCGGCTTCGACTACGGCTATTCGCTCGACGAGCCGAACATGCTGATCCTCTGGGAAGCCCAGTTCGGCGACTTCGCCAACGGCGCCCAGGTCATCATCGACCAGTTCATCGCCTCGGCCGAATCGAAGTGGGGCCGGGCCAGCGGCCTGGTCATGCTCCTGCCCCACGGCTACGAAGGCCAGGGGCCCGAGCACTCCTCGGCCCGGCTCGAACGGTTCCTCGCGCTCTGCGCCGAGGACAACATCCAGGTCGCCTACCCGACCACCCCGGCGCAGTACTTCCACCTGCTCCGCCGCCAGGTCCGCCGCGAGTTCCGCAAGCCGCTCGTCGTGATGACGCCCAAGAGCCTGCTCCGGCTCAAGGCGGCGGTTTCCAGCGTCGCCGACCTCGCCGACGGCCGGTTCCACGACGTCCTCGACGACGCCGTCGCCCCCGACCGCGTCAAGCGGGTGGTCCTGTGCTCGGGCAAGGTGTATTACGACCTAGTCGACAAGCGGGAGAAGGCCGGCAAGGCCCGCGAGGTCGCCATCCTCCGGCTCGAACAGCTTTACCCGTGGCCGAGCGACGCCCTCGGGGCCGCCATCGGCCGCTATCGATCGGCCCGCGAGTGGGTCTGGTGCCAGGAAGAGTCGCAGAACATGGCCGGCTGGGCCTTCGTCGCCCCCCGGCTCCGCGAGCTGACCGGCCACGACTTCCAGTACGTCGGCCGCGACGCCAGCGCCAGCCCGGCCACCGGGTCGCACGCGATCCACGACCGCGAGCAGAAGGAGCTGGTCGAGGCCGCCATCGGCATCGGAGGGGCCGCCATCCCTCACCTGGTCACGGCGAACCCGGCGAGGCCCGCCGTCGCCCTCACGAGCAAGGACTGACCCGATGGCCGCCGTCCCGATCAAGGTGCCCGCCGTCAGCGAGTCGATCACCGAGGGCATCCTCGCTCGCTGGCTCAAGCCCGACGGCTCGACCGTCAAGGCCGACGAACCGCTCTACGAGCTGGAAACCGACAAGGCCAGCCAGGTCTTCACCGCCCCCTCGGCCGGGACCCTGACCATCGGGGTCGCCGAAGGGGCCACCGTCGAGGTCCACTCCGTCGTCGGGACCATCGACCCCGACGCCCCCCCCCGCGCCGCGAGCGCCCCGGCCCCGGCCAGGGCCCCCGAGCCCGCCCGGGCCGCGACCGCCGCGGTGGGGCAGGCCGGGACGTCGCAGGCCGCCGCGATCGAGTCCCGGCATGGCGACGGGGGGCCGGCCAATGGCGGGGTCGCCACGATGCCGATGGCCCCCGCCGTCCGCCGCCTCGTCGCCGAGTCGAACGCCGACCCCGCCGGGATCGAGGGGACCGGCCGGGGGGGCCGCCTGACCAAGGGGGACGTCCTCGCCCACCTCGAAGCCCCGGCGAGGCCGGCCCCGCCCGCCCCCCCGTCGATGCCGGCCGCGCCCGCGTCGGCCCCGACCCCGCCGCCGACGGCGGGCGCCCGCGAAAGCCGGAAGCGGATGAGCGGGCTCCGCCAGAAGATCGCCCAGCGGCTCGTCGAGGCCCAGCACACCGCCGCGATCTTGACCACCTTCAACGAGGCCGACATGTCCCGGGTCATGGACCTCCGGGCCCGGTACAAGGACCCGTTCAAGGCCAAGCACGGCGTCGGGCTCGGCTTCATGTCGTTCTTCGTCAAGGCCACGATCGAGGCCCTCAAGGCGTTCCCCAACGTCAACGGCCGGATCGAGGGGACCGACGTCGTCACCAACCACGCCTATGATATCGGGGTCGCCGTCAGCACCGAGCGCGGGTTGATGGTCCCGGTGATCCGCGACGCCGACCGCCTGGGCTTCGCCGGGATCGAGAAGGCCATCGCCGCCTACGCCGTCAAGGCCCGCGAGGGGACCATCTCCGTGTCCGACCTCCAGGGCGGCACCTTCACCATCACCAACGGCGGCGTGTTCGGCTCGCTCCTGTCGACCCCGATCCTGAACCCGCCCCAGAGCGGAATCCTCGGGATGCACGCGATCCAGAAGCGCCCGATCGCCGTCGACGACCAGGTCGTGATCCGCCCCATGATGTACCTGGCGCTCTCCTACGACCACCGGATCGTCGACGGCCGCGAGGCCGTCAGTTCCCTGGTCAAGATCAAGGAATGCCTGGAAAACCCCGAGCGCCTGATGCTCGAACTCTGACCATCGGAGTGGGTAGTGATTGGTGGGTCGTGAAGGCAAGCTCAAACGACCCACGACCCACGACCCACGACCCACGACCCACCAATCACTAACCACGGAGCAAGCGGTGTCCGAGCGATTCGACCTGGTGGTGATCGGGGCCGGCCCGGGCGGCTACGTGGCCGCGATCCGGGCGGCGCAGCTCGGGATGAAGGTGGCCTGCGTCGAGAAGCGGGCCACGCTCGGCGGGACCTGCTTGAACATCGGCTGCATCCCGAGCAAGGCCCTGCTCGATACCAGCGAGCTATTCCACCTGGCGCAAAAGCGGTTCGGCAAGCACGGGATCACCGTCGGCGAGGTCGGCATCGACCTCGCCGCGATGCACGCCCGCAAGGACGGCGTGGTCAAGGAGCTGACCGAAGGCGTCCGGATGCTGTTCAAGCGGAACAACATCACCAGCGTCCTCGGGACCGCCCGCCTCGCCTCGCCTAGTGCCGTCGCGGTGGTCGACGGCGAAGGGAAGGAGGCGACCCTGGACGCCGGCCATATTTTGCTGGCGACCGGCAGCGTCCCCGTCGAGCTGCCGTTCCTCCGGTTCGACGGCAAGACGGTCGTCGGCTCGACCGAGGCACTGGCCTTCGCCAAGGTCCCCGACCACCTGGTCATCGTCGGCGGCGGCTACATCGGCCTGGAACTGGGCTCGGTCTGGAAGCGGCTGGGTTCGAAGGTGACGGTCATCGAGTTCCTGCCTCGGATCGTCCCCCTGGCCGATTTCGAGATCGGCAACCAGCTCCACAAGAGCCTGGTCAAGCAAGGGCTGGAAATCCAGCTCGAGACCAAGGTCACCGGCGCCGAGGTCGCCAACGGCCGGGCCCTGGTCAAGGCCGAGACCAAGGACGGCAAGACCTTGACGTTCGACGCCGAGAAGGTCCTCGTCGCCGTCGGCCGCCGGGCCTACGTCGACGGCCTGGGCCTCGATGCCGTGGGCGTCCAGTTCGACTTGAAGACGGGCAAGGTGGGGACCGACTCCCACTTCCGGACCAACGTCCCGACGGTGTCCGCCATCGGCGACCTGATCGACGGCCCGATGCTCGCCCACAAGGCCGAGGACGAGGGGTCCGCGTTCGCCGAGCTGCTGGCCGGCAAGGCGGGCCACATCAACTACGAGACGATCCCCAGCGTGATTTATACCTGGCCGGAGATGGCCAGCGTGGGGATCACCGAGGAACAGGCCAAGGACCGGAAGCTCGAATACAAGGTGGGCAAGTTCCCATTCGTCGCCAACGGCCGGGCCAAGGCCATGGACGAGGTCGAAGGGCTGGTCAAGATCATCGCCGACGCCAGGACCGACCGGGTCCTCGGCGTCCACATCATCGGCCCCCGGGCGTCGGACATGATCGCCGAGGCCGTGACGACGATGGAATTCGCCGGCAGCGCCGAGGACATCGCCCGGATCTGCCACGCCCACCCCACGCTCTCCGAGGCCTTCCGCGAGGCCGCCCTCGACGTCGACGCCCGCGCCATCCACTCGATGCCCCGGGCCAGAGCCGCCGCCGCCCGCTGACCCCCCGAAGGACCCGCCCATCGTGAGCCTCATCACCGTCCCCACCGAGGCGAGCCCGACCCCCGACACTTCGCCCGCGGCCCTGGCGGAGGCCTATCGGGCCGTCCGCGACCAGACCGAGGCGCTGAGCGACCCCCTGGAGCCCGAGGATTTCGTCGTCCAGTCGATGCCCGACGCCAGCCCCGTGAAGTGGCACCTGGCCCACACCACCTGGTTCTTCGAAACCTTCCTCCTCGCGCCCGCCCTGCCCGGCTACCGGCCTCGCTTCCCCGAATACAACTACCTGTTCAACTCGTATTACAACGCGATCGGCGAGCGGATCGCCCGCGACCGCCGGGGGGTCCTGTCCCGCCCCTCGATCGGCGAAGTCCGGCGATATCGCCGCGAGATCGACGCCCGGATGGAAGACTGGCTCGGCGCGCTCGACCCATCCGCCCTGGCCGAGCACGCGCCCACGGTCGTCCTCGGCCTCAACCACGAGCAGCAGCATCAAGAATTAATCCTGACCGACCTCAAGCATGCGTTCGCCAGCAACCCGCTCCGGCCGATCTACCGGGACCGCGAGCCCGACCGGCCGTCCCCGGCCCCGCCGCTCCGCTGGGTCGAGTACCCGGCCGAGGTCCGCGCGATCGGCCACTCCGGGCCCGGCTTCGCCTTCGACAACGAGACGCCCCGCCACCTCGAATACGTCGGCGCCTTCGCCCTGGCCAGCCGGCCGACCACCAACGCCGAGTACCTCGCCTTCATCGAGGATGGCGGCTACGACCGCCCCGAGTCCTGGCTCTCCGACGGCTGGGCCGCCCGCCAGAATCATGGCTGGACCGCCCCGCTCTACTGGGAGCCGGCGAACGACCGTCGGAAGACGATGACGCTCGCCGGCCTCGTCGACCTCGCCCCGGACGAGCCCGTCGCCCACCTGAGCTATTACGAGGCCGACGCCTTCGCCCGCTGGGCCGGCGCCCGCCTCGCCACCGAGGCGGAATGGGAGGTCGCCGCCGCCGGCCGCCCGGTCGCCGGGAACCTGGTCGAGTCCGGCCGCTATCATCCGGCCGTCGGGCCCGAATCGGCCGCCGACGGCCCGACCCAACTCTTCGGCGACGTCTGGGAGTGGACCCGGAGCCCGTACACCCCGTATCCCGGCTATCGGGCCGCGGCGGGGGCCCTCGGCGAATACAACGGCAAGTTCATGTGCAACCAGATGATCCTGCGCGGCGGTTCCTGCGCGACCCCCCGGTCGCACCTCCGCGCCACCTACCGGAACTTCTTCGGCCCCGAGGCCCGCTGGCAATTCAGCGGCATCCGCCTGGCCCAGGACCGGGCGTGAGAAGATCGATCCCAGATTTCAAGGATCTCAGATTTCAAAACTTCTTATAGAAATTGAAATTTGATATCCTTGAAATCTGGGGTCGATTGTTGTCAGATGTGGACCGACTCGCCGACGGCCTGCCCGGCGGCCTCCATGATGGCCTCGGAGAAGGTCGGGTGCGGGTGCATGGCGTGGATGATCTCTTCCTCGGTCGCTTCCAGCTTCTTGGCCATGACCAGCTCGGCGATCAGTTCGGTCGCCTGCGAGCCGACCATGTGGGCGCCGAGGAGCTCGCCGTGCTTGGCGTCGAAGACAAGCTTGACGAACCCTTCGGTCTCGTCGGCCGCCTGGGCCCGGCCGCTGGCGACGAACGGGAACTTGCCGACGCGGACCTGATGGCCCGCCTCCTTCGCCCCCTTCTCGGTCAGGCCGACGCTGGCGACGCCCGGGTCGGTGTAGGTGCAGCCGGGGACGTTGGAGTAGTCCACGGTCCGGGGCGACTTGCCGCACAGGGTCTCGATGCAGCAGATCGCCTCGTGGTGGGCGACGTGGGCCAGCCAGGGAGGGCCGATCACGTCGCCGACGGCGTAGATCCCGGGGACGTTGGTCTTGTAGCCGTTCAAGGGGTCGGCCTTGATGTGCCCCTTGACCAGCTCGACCTTGAGGCTGTCGGCGAAGACCCCTTCGACGTTGCCGAGGACCCCGATCGACACCAGCAAGACGTCGGCCTCGATCGTCTTCGCCCCTTGCGGGGTGTCGACCTCGACCTTGACCCCGGCGCCAGTCTTGGTCACCTTGCCGGTCTTCGAGCTGGTGAAGATCTCGATCCCGCGCCGGGTCAGGCTCCGCGCCAGGGCGGCCGACGAATCCTCGTCCTCGCCCGGGAGGATGCGGTCCAGCAGCTCGATCACCGTGACCTTGGTGCCGATCGCGTTGTAGAAGTAGCCGAATTCGAGCCCGATCGGCCCGCCGCCGATGATGAGCATCGACTTCGGCTGGGTCGTCAGCGACATCGCTTCTTTATAGGAGATGATCGCCTTGCCGTCGAACTCGGCGCCCGGGAGCGGGCGGGGGCGGACGCCGGTGGCCACCACGATCGACTCGGCCGTCACCGTCTCGGGGCCGACCTGGACCTCGTGGGGGGCGACGACCTTCGCCGACCCGAGCTTGTGCTGGACCTTGTACTTCTTGAAAAGCTGCTCGATCCCCTTGTTGAGGTTGCCCGCCACGGTCCGGCTCCGGCCGATCATCTGGCCGAAGTCCCATCGGGCCTCGCCGCTGTAGCCGAACGCCTTGCCGTGGCGGGAGATCAGCTCGACGAGGTGGGCGTTGGTCAGCAAGGCCTTGGTCGGGATGCAGCCCCAGTTCAGGCAGATCCCGCCGAGCTTGTCGCGCTCGACGCAGAGGACGCGCTTGCCCAGTTGCGCCGCCCGGATCGCCCCCGCGTAGCCCGCGGGCCCGCCGCCAATCACCGCGATATCGAAATCGTAAGCCATGTGTTCCCTTGGAGTATCAGAGCAGCATCGAGGCGGGTTCTTCGAGGAATCCCTTGAGGGTCCGGAGGAACTCGGCGGCCATCGCCCCGTCGACGGCCCGGTGATCCGCCGTGAGGTTAACGGTCATGACGGTCCCGGGCTGGATCGCGTCGCCGACCACCACCGGCCGCCGCTCGGCGGCGCCGACGGCGAGGATGCCGACCTGCGGGAGGTTGAGGATGGCGTCGAACTCGCGGACGCCGTACATCCCGAGGTTGCTGATCGTGAACGAGCCGCCGGTGAGCTGGTGCGAGGTCAGCTTGCCGGCGCGGGCGGCCTGGACGAGCGCCTCGCTGCCGGTCCGGATCTCGCGGAGGCCGAGCTGGTCGGCGTGGTGGAGGACCGGGACCATCAGGCCGCCTTCGAGGGCGACGGCGATCCCGACGTTGACATCGGGGTTCTCGACGATCGCGTCGGGCTCGAACGTGGCGTTGACGCCCGGGTGGCGGCGGAGGGCCAGGGCGACGGCCTTGGTCACGAAGTCGCCCATCGACAGCTTGACCTTCTCGGCGGCGAGCTGCTTGTTGAGCCGCTCGCGGATCGCCACGACCTCGTCGACCCGGATGTCGACGGCGACGTGGATCTCGGGGGCGGTCTGCTTGGCCTGGACCATCCGGCTGGCGATCGTCTTCCGCATCGGCGTGTGCGGGATGCGCCGGGCCGCGGCGGGCGCGGCACTGGGCCGGGCGGCCGGGCTTGGGGCCGGCTTGGTGGCGGTCGCGGCGCCGGGCGCGGGCCGGGACGACAGGTAGGCCTCGACGTCGGCGCGGATCACCCGGCCGCCGGGGCCGGTGGGCGGGACCTGGCCGAGGTCGACCTTGGACGCCGCCGCGACCTTGCGGGCGAGCGGGCTCGACTTGATCCGCCCGCCGCCGTGGACCTGGGACGCCGTGGCCGGGGCGTGGTGGTCCTGGCCGTTGGAAACCTCGGGGTGGGTCGGGCTGCTGGTCTCCTCGCGGTACGGGACGCCGGATTCTTGCGCCTCGAACCGGGGTTGGGGATCGACCGGGGCCGCCTTGGCGGGGGCCGGTGTCGGGGGCGAAGGGGCGAGCGGACCGCCGCCATCGCCGCGGCCGTATGAAGCGGCGATGGCCTTGGGGTCTTCCCCCTTGGCCGCGAGGATCAGGAGCCTGGCGCCGACGGCGACGTCCTGGCCGACCTCGGCGCAAAGGACGGCGACGATCCCCTCGTCGAACGATTCCAGGGGCATGACCGCCTTGTCGGTCTGGATGTCGGCCAGGGTGTCGCCTTCCTTGACCTTGTCGCCGACCTTGACGCGCCACTCGACGATCTGACCGCTCGACATCGTGGGGCTGATCGCCCCCATGGGCACTTCGATCGGCACGAGGTGAGTCTCCATCAAAAGCGGGTGTTGATCGGCGCGGGGCCGAAGCGGGCCGGCCCCGGCGCGAGGGCGGCCCCCTTCGGCGGTCGGGGCGTCATGGGTCCGGGGATCGGGTCGGATCAGAGCTTGCTGTACATCACGTCGCGGACCTGGGCGACGACGCGGTCGACGCTCGGGAGCATCGACGCTTCGAGCGCCCGGTTATAAGGGATCGGGGCGTCCTTGGTGGTCACCCGGCGGATCGGGGCGTCGAGCTCGTCGAACGCCTTCTGCATGATCCGGTCGGAGATCCCGGCGCCGAGGCCGCAATAGGGCCAGTCTTCCTCGATGATGACCGCCCGATGGGTCTTGGTGACCGATTCGAGCAAGGTGTCGAGGTCGAGCGGGCGGATGGTCCGGAGGTCGATGACCTCGGCGTCGATCCCCTCGCCGGCCAACTGCTCGGCGGCGGCCATCGTCGCCTTGAGCGATCGGGAATAGGTGATCAGGGTCACGTCGGCGCCGGGCCGCTTGATCTCGGCCTTGCCGATCGGCACGAGGTGCTCGCCGTCGGGGACTTCGCCCTTGTCGCCGTACAAGACCTCGTGCTCGATGAAGACCACCGGGTCGTCGGACCGGATGGCGCTCTTGAGCAGCCCCTTGGCGTCGGCGGGGGTGGCGGGCATGACCACCGTGAGGCCCGGGATGTGGGCGTACCAGGCTTCGAGCCGGTGCGAGTGGGTCGCGGCCAGGCAGCCGGCCATCCCCGACGAGCCGCGGAACACGATCGGCACGGCGAACTGGCCGCCGCTCATGTACCGCATGTTGGCCGCGTTGTTGACGATCTGGTCGATCGCCACCAGGCTGAAACTGAAGGTCATGAACTCGATGATCGGCCGGAGCCCGACCATGGCCGAGCCGATTCCCATGCCGGCGAACCCTTCCTCGGAGATCGGCGCGTCGATCACCCGCCGGGGGCCGAAGCGGGCCAGCATCCCCTGGCTGACCTTGTAGGCGCCGTCGTACTCGGCGACTTCCTCGCCCATCAGGTAGACGCGGTCGTCGCGCTCCATCTCCTCGGACATCGCCTGATTCAAGGCTTCGCGGTAGGCAATGACGGCCATGTCTTATTCCTGCGGGATGTGGTGGGCGACCGTGACGTCCTGGTAGAGGGCCTCGGCCGGGGTTTGCTCGCTGGCCTCGGCGAAGGCGATGCACTCCTCGATCTCGACCTTGATCTCCTCGTGCATCCGCTCGATCGCCTCGTCGTCGATCCAGCCGCGTTCCTTGCAAATCTGCTCGTAGGCGACGATCGGGTCGCGGGCCTTGGCGTCCTCGAGCTCTTCCTTGGTCCGGTACTTGGCCGGGTCGCTCATCGAGTGGCCGCGGAAGCGGTAGGTCTTCATCTCGATGAAGCTCGGCCCATCGCCGGCCCGGGCGCGGTCGGCGCATTCCTTGGTGGTCGCGGCGACCAGCTCGATGTCGTTGGCGTCGATCGAGTGGCCGGGAATCCCGTAGGCGGTCCCGCAGCGAATCGTCAGGTCGAGGAGGCAGGAATGGCGGTGGAGCTGGGTGCCCATCGACATCATGTTGTTCTCGACGACGTAGATGACCGGGAGCTTCCAGAGGCTGGCCATGTTGAAGGCCTCGTGGAGCGACCCCTGGTTCATCGCGCCGTCGCCGAAGTAGCAAATGCAGACCGAATCCTTGTTCTGATACTTGCTGGCGAACGCGACGCCGGCGGCCAGCGGGATGTGGCTGCCGACGATGGCGTGGCCGCCGAGGAAGCCCTTCTCGGCGTCGAAGAAGTGCATCGAGCCGCCCTTGCCCTTCGAGCAGCCGGTGTAGCGGCCCAGCAGCTCGGCCATCGCCGGCTTGGCCTCCATCCCCCGGGCCAGGGCGTGGCCGTGGTCCCGATAGGCGGTGATGACGTAATCGTCCTCGCGGAGCACGCCGATCGAACCGACGGCCACCGGCTCCTGTCCGCTGTACAGGTGGCAGAAGCCGCCGATCTTGCCGCCCATCTGGTAGAGCTTGTACGACTGCTCTTCGAACCGGCGGATCAGGAGCATCTGACGCAGCCAGCCGATGGCCTGATTCTTCGAGACCACCGGCTTGGCTTCGGTCGTCGCTTGCGACATGAAGGCCGACTCCTGGATGATGCCGCCGCCGGAGGGCCTCGTCGGGACGGGGGCCGGCGCGTCGGGGGAAAGATGCCGATGAGGGACGAGACCGCGGTCGGGCACGTCGAGCGACGGCCGGGGATCGGGACGCCGGCCGCGGAGCCATTCCACGATAGATCTGATCTTAACCAAAAACGGGGGCCTCAATCCAGGCGAGAGCCCCCCGGACCCCGGGCGAAACCCGGCCAAGTCCGGGAGCCGATGGGCGTTAGTCGCCGCTTCGCCGCGACGGTCAGGCCGAAGCGGCGGCGGTGGGGGCGAGCAATTGCCGGAGCACGTACGGGAGGATCCCGCCATGCTGATAATAGCGGATCTCCTGGGGCGTGTCGATCCGCACGGTCACGGTGAACCGCTGTTCCAGCCCTTCGGCCGACATGGCCACCACCGTGACCTCGCGGCCGCGCTCGAATCCGTCGGCCAGGCCGGCGGCCAGCCCCTCGATGGCGAAGGTTTCCTCGCCGGTCAGGCCCAGGTGCTCGACGGCGTCGCCGGCCCCGAACTGGAGGGGCAAGATCCCCATCCCGACCAGGTTGGATCGGTGGATTCGCTCGTAGCTCTCGGCGATCACGGCGCGGATGCCGAGGAGCTTGGGGCCCTTGGCCGCCCAGTCGCGCGACGACCCCGATCCGTATTCCTTGCCCGCCAGGATGAGCAGCGGGACCCCTTCCTCGCGGTACTTCTCGGCCGCGTCGAAGATCGACATCGGCTCGCCGTCGGGGAGGTGGCGGGTCACCCCGCCTTCGGTCCCGGGGGCGAGCTTGTTGCGGAGCCGGATGTTGGCGAAGGTCCCCCGGACCATGACCTCGTGGTTCCCCCGCCGGGAGCCGTAGGAGTTGAAGTCGCTGATCGCGACCCCGTGCTCGATCAGGTAGCGGCCCGCTGGCCCTTGGACCTTGATCGAGCCGGCCGGCGAGATGTGGTCGGTCGTGATGCTGTCGCCCAGGACGGCCAGGGCCCGCCCCCCCCGGATCTCGACGACGGGGGCCGGCTCGGCGGGCATCCCGATGAAGTAGGGGGGGTTCTTGACGTAGGTCGAGGCGTCGTCCCACTCGTACAGGTCGCCCGCCGGGACCGGCAAGGAGGACCATTGCTCGTCGCCGTCGAAGACCTTGCCGTATTCCTTCTGGAACATCTCGGTCCGGACCGAGCCCCAGACGACCTCGGCGACCTCTTTCTGGCTCGGCCAGATGTCCTTGAGGAAGACCGGGGCCCCCTGGCGGTCGCGGCCGATCGGGTCGTGGGTCAGGTCGATGTCCATCGTCCCGGCGAGGGCGTAGGCGACGACCAGCGGGGGCGAGGCCAGGTAGTTCGCCCGGATGTCGGAGTTGATCCGCCCCTCGAAGTTGCGGTTGCCGCTCAGGACGGCGACGGTGACGAGGTCGTCGTCGTGGATCGCCTTGGAGATTTCCAGGGAGAGCGGGCCGGAGTTGCCGATGCAGGTGGTGCAGCCGTAGCCGACGAGGTTGAACCGGAGCCGGTCGAGGTAGGGGGTCAGGCCGGCGTCGTCGAGGTAGTCGGTCACGACCTTGGAGCCGGGCGCGAGGCTGGCCTTGACCCACGGCTGGGTCGTCAGGCCGCGCTCGACGGCCTTCTTGGCGACCAGGCCGGCGGCGATCATGACCGAGGGGTTCGACGTGTTGGTGCAGCTGGTGATGGCCGCGATCACGACCGACCCGTTCTCGACGTATCCGTGGCGGAGCGGGCTGTAGGCGGCCGATGGGGCGGTCGGGTCCTCGGTCCCGACGGCGGTCCCGCCGCCGCCTTCGCCTTCGAGCCGCGACTCGCTCTTGACGTCGGTGGTGGCCGTGGCCACCGCCGAGGCGCCCTGGAACTTGGTCGGGGTGATCGGTTTGGCCTCGACCATCGCCTTGAGCGCCTTGCGGAACGACGCCTGGGCGTCGCCGAGCTTGACCCGGTCCTGGGGCCGTTTGGGGCCGGCCATGCTGGGCTCGACGGTGGCCAGGTCGAGTTCGAGGACGTCGGAGTACTCGGCTTCGGGGCCGCCGGTCTTGTGGAACAGCCCCTGCTCCTTGGCATACGCCTCGACCAGGTGGATCAGGTCGCGGGGGCGGCCCGAGAGTTCGAGGTAGCGAATCGTCTCGGCGTCGATCGGGAAGATCCCGCAGGTCGCCCCGTATTCGGGGGCCATGTTGGCGATGGTCGCGCGGTCGGCGAGCGGGAGGCTGGCCAGGCCGTCGCCGTAGAACTCGACGAACTTGCCGACCACCCCCTTGCGGCGGAGCTGCTCGGTGACGGTGAGGACCAGGTCGGTGGCCGTCGCCCCCTCGCGGAGCGCCCCGGTGAACCGGAAGCCGACGACTTGCGGGACCAGCATCGACACCGGCTGGCCGAGCATCGCCGCCTCGGCCTCGATCCCGCCCACGCCCCAGCCCAGGACGCCCAGGCCATTGATCATGGTCGTGTGCGAGTCGGTCCCCACCAGCGTGTCGGGGTAGGCCAGGGGCTCGGGATGGCCCGGGGTCGCCTCGACGTCGGTCGACGAGAACACGACCCGGGCCAGGTATTCGAGATTGACCTGGTGGACGATCCCGGTGTCGGGTGGGACGACCCGGAAGTTCCGGAAGGCGTCCTGGCCCCAGCGGAGGAACGAGTACCGCTCGCGGTTCCGGGCGAATTCCAGCCCGGCGTTGGTGGCGAAGGCGCCCACCGTCCCCGCCTCGTCGACCTGGACCGAGTGGTCGATGACCAGCTCGACCGGCTGGAGCGGGTTGATCTTCCGGGGGTCGCCCCCCATCCGCCGCATCGCGTCGCGCATCGCCGCGAGGTCGACCACCGCCGGGACGCCGGTGAAGTCCTGGAGCAGGACCCGGCTCGGCCGGAACGCGATCTCGCGGCTGGGGATCGCCTTGGGGTCCCACTCGGCCAGCCCGAGGATGTCGTCGCGGGTCACGGTGACGTCGTCTTCGTTGCGGAGCAGGTTTTCCAGGAGGATCTTGAGCGAATACGGGAGGCGATCCAGGTCGACGTCATGCGGCTTGAGGGCGTCGAGGCGGTAGAGCCGGTACGTCCGATCGTCCACCTGGAACGTCGCGAGGGAGTCGAAGCTGTTGGCCATGTTGAAAAATCCCGGTGGATGCCTCGGGGGAGCTTCGACTTGACTTCATGAGAACAGGAGGAAGTCGTTGAGTTGTAACATAATCTCACGCATCGTTCGATCCTCGACCATCCCGGTCCTCCTCACGAGAAATTGCCTGGCGATCGAGCGGATTCCCTCGCGGATGACGAAGCTGGGGATCTGCAAGCCGCCTTCGGGCGGCTCAATCCGGACGTGCGTGCTATAGCGCTTGTCGACGGAAGTGATCGGCGCCACGACCACCAATTCGGACCAACCGCCGTTGAAATCGTTCTTCGACAAGATAACACAGGGTCGCTTTCCCCCTTGCTCCCGGTAACGGATGTATCGCTCCGTGCCATCGTCGCCCGTCTCGACATGCCCGAAGTCAGCGAACCAAACATCCGACCGCTTGGGAATGAGCAGGCGAGCCGCCATCACTCCTGATCCCGACCATCGTCCGGGCTCGGCTCGAGATGAACCCAAGTCCCGGGAGGGTCCTGGAACGGGTGCGGGTCGTCGCCTAGGGCCTCGAAATCGTGGTAACTCGCTTTCGTCGGGCCGTCGAACGCGCGAGTCAACGGCCCGGCCACCGATCGAGGATTCTCGGGCAAAAGTAGGTCGGATAACCGGACGAATTCCTCAAGCCAGACGACCACCCTGCCCTGGGCTGCGTTGACGCGATCGAATTCCAAGTCTTGGAAAAGATCCTTCTCATCCGCCGGGACCAGGTCCGAGCACCGAATCGCCAGGGCCGTCAAGTGGTCGAGATCGGAACAGGGCGGAGGTGACGAGTGGAGCTGTTCCGCCAATCGGGCCAATCGATCGCCGATCGTCCCTGGGGATGAAACCCGTCGGTCCCCCTGATCTCCATTCCTCTCCCAGCGGTTCGCCAGGCCCGTCATGTAATTCAGGAAAGTGAAGAGGCCCGCTCGGAGGAATCTGTGGGCCCGGAGCTTGTCTTCGTTCGACGCCGAGCTTGAGGCTTCTTTCCGGAAATAAAGGAAGTCAGCCCAATAATCTTCGAGCAAGTCGACCGTGGTGACGCTGGTGCTCCCGTCGCTCGGGTCGAGGACGAACTCGACGTCGGGATCAATTTCGGGCATGGGGGCCTCCGCTTCTCTTTCCCATCGTACCTGTTGAGTGGCCTCCGAGCTACCCATGAGCGGGACGAGGCGTGATCGCGATTCACCCGACGAACTGGACGTCGACCGGCTTCGGGATCAATCCCGCCTCGGACGCCCGCTTGAGCAGGGTCCGGACGGCCTCGCGGCCCCGGGGTCCGTAGTCGACGGTCCACTCGTTGACGTACATCCCCACGAAGCGGTCGGCGAGGGCGGGGTCGAGGTCGCGGGCGTAGTTCAGGGCGTAGTCGAGGGCTTCCTGGCGGTGTTCGAGGGCGTACTCGATGCTCCCCCGGAGCAGGCGGGCGACCTCCCCAACGATGTCGTCACCGAGGTCCTTGCGGACGACGTTGCCGCCGAGCGGGAGGGGCAGGCCGGTCTCGCCCATCCACCACTGGCCGAGGTCGACGACCTGGTGGAGGCCCCGATCCTGGTAGAAGAGCTGCCCCTCGTGGATGATGAGGCCGACGTCGACCTTCCCCTCGGCGACGGCCGGGAGGATCTGGTCGAACGGCATGACCTCGACCCGGACCTCCTTGCCCAGGCAAAGTTGCAGGGTCAGATAGGCGGTCGTGAGCTTGCCGGGGATGGCGATGGTCCGCGACCGGGCCTGGTCGAGGGTCATCGGCTCGCGGGCGATCAGCTTGGGGCCGTAGTGGTCGCCCATGCTGCACCCGGAGGCGAGCAGGGCGTAGCGGTCGGCGAGGTGGGCGAAGGCGTGGATGCTGACGGCGGAAACTTCCAGCTCGCCGGCGAGGGCCCGGCGGTTGAGGGTCTCGATGTCTTCGAGCTGGTGGACGAACCGCAAGTCGCCGTTGTCGAGCTTGTCGTGGGTCAAGGCGTAGAACATGAAGGCGTCGTCGGAGTCGGGGCTGTGCCCGACCCGGATGGTCCGGCGGACGGCGGTCTGGCTCATGGCGGATCGGCCCGTTGGGGGATCGAGGCGAAGCGAAGCGGGGCGTCCCCGCCGGAGGTATCGTAGGCGATCCGAGCGTCGGGGACCAAGGGGCGGCCCCGAAACGGACGCGGGGCGGACGTCGCCGTCCGCCCCGCGTCGCCCCGGTGATCCGCCCGGACGGCCAGGCTCAGCGGGTCTTCTGCTTGGTCCCGGCGCGGCTGGTGGTGTCGAGCATCTCGAGGGCGTCGAACGGGTCCTTGCTCGTGTCGTTGGCGAAGGCCTTGCCCAGGTCGAGGAACGGCGTGTCCTTGGGGACTTCCGACCCGGATTGCTGGCAGGCCCGCTCGTAGCGGCGGACGACCAGGCCGGTGTCCTTCCTGTTGAGGTCGTCGTTCCGGTACGGCTTGTGGCGTTCGAGGAGCTTGCTCCAGATGTCGAGCCCCTGGCGATACTTGTCGACGGCGAGGGGGAAGTCGGCCGACTTGTAGGCCTTGGTCCCCTCGTAGAAGAGGCGGCGGGCCCGGGTCCCGTCTTCTTCCATCTCGGCGGCGCAGCGGTCTTTCCAATAGGGGTAGTTCATCTGGTCGGCCCAGCGATTGGACCAGTATTGCTGGTTCGGGTGCAGCTTCCCGTAATTCTCGGGGCTGGTGATGGCGTTGTCGTCGAGGATGACGATCTGGTGCTGCATCCGGCCTTCGACCATGACCTCGTTGTGGGTCTCGAACTTGTGGTGGCCGAAGTCGTCCCACTCCTGGTGGGCCTTGCGGAACTGCTCCTGGGCCCGGGGCCCGAAGGTGGCCTCGATCCCCTTCATGCTTTCTTTTTCCAGGCCGACGGCGTAGCGGGTCTGGGCGTGGGCCGGCATCGATCGGAACGGGAGGTCGCCGGCCCGCCCCTTGCGCTGGGTCGGGGCGTCGACGTACTCCATCGTGTCGACGGTGCCGATGGTCTGCCGCTCGACCCCCTCGTCGACGAGGCGGACGGCCTTGACGAACCAGTCGTGGCCGAGCTGGAAGTTGTCGCGATAGACCACGGTCTCGTCGAGCGGGCTCTTCTTGAAGCTCTCGTCCTCGTCGTCGAAGAACAGGCGGCGGAGGATGATTGACTCGTCGGAGAAGCCGAGCTTGTGGTAGTAGTACCAGGCGGTGTCCCAGATCAGGTCGGGCGACTTCTGGTTCTTCTTGACGCCGTCCTGGATGAACTTGATCCCGCGCTTGATCCACTCGTACTTGTCTTCGGGGGCGTCCCACTCGACCGACACGTTGTAGGTCAGGTTCCAGCTCTGGAACGTCCAGATCGCCAGGAAGTGGGGCTGGAGCTTGGTGATCATGTCGACGGTGACCTTCAGCCGGTCCCATTCCTGGACCTTCTGGAAGTCGATCGCCCGGGTCCAGAGGACGTTGGCGGCCATCCCGCGGAACCCGCCGAGCAGGAACAGCTTGAGGACGAAGCTGCCGGTGTCGACCTCGCCCATGGTCGCCTCGCCGAGGTCCTTCTTGGCGGCCTCGGCGTGCAGGTAGCGCTTGTACGGGAACATCCCCGCGAACAGGACGAGGATGCCGATGGCGAAGATCATCTTGCGTTGCAGGTTGGTGAGGTAACTCACGCCGCCACCTCCCGATTCTTGAGGATGAAGTAACCGCCGATGGAGAAGGGCACGGCATACGCCAGCGCGATCAGGGTGTGGTTCAGGACCAGGGGGAAGCCGACGGCGAATCCCTCGGCCACGGTGTTGCTGACGTCGAGGGCGGCGAGGTTGGGGATCAGGTAGACCATCCGCGACATCACCGGCATGATGACCGAATCCAAGGTCTTGGCCACGATCACGCCCAGGGTCGGGGCCAGGTCGTTGACCTGGTTGTCGTGCGAGAGCAGCCGGATCAGGGACTCGAACGGGCCGCCGCCCAGGATGGTCTGGCGGTAGAAATCGCCGAGGATCGAGAACGCCGCGTGGCCGGCGATGAAGAACGCGATCGTGAACAAAAGCGCCACCGGCCAGCTCAGGAACGTCCCGGCGAAGACGCCGATGGCCGTCAGGACCATCGCCTGGAGCCAGATCCCGAGCAGCCCCTTGAAGAAGTTCCAGCCGAAGTTGCCCGAGTCGGCCAGGAAATAGAAGTCGCTCTCGGCCATCCCGAGGTACTGGTTCGGGCTCTGGCAGCGGACCGTCACCTTGAGGTCGCCGAGCGAGCCGACCAGGTACGACGACGGCAGGCTCCGCTTGTTCGTGTAATATTCGCGGATCGGGAACGTCGTCCGGTACTTGGGGACGTCGGTCCGCGGGTTCTCGACCTCGATCTCGGCGTAGACCGGGTCGCCGACCCGCCCCTTGGTCGTCCGGTAGATGGTGAAGGTCATCTCCATCGGGACCGGCGGCGAGTGCAGGGCGTTGGCCTCGCGGCGGAGGTTGTCGGCCTCGTCGGCCTTCTTGTCGAGCGCGGCCTGCTTGGCCTTGGCGATCAAGGAATCGAACCGGGCCTTGCGCTTCCCCGAGTCGGCCCGGAGCGACTGGATGCGCGCGTCGACCCGGGTCGTCTCGGCGGCGATCCTCGACAGCTCGGCGGCCGGGAGCTTGGGGTCGTTCCGCCGGGCTTCCAGGGCCCGGACGCCGAACTCCAGGACCACCGCCTCGTTCTCGATCGCCTCGATCGTGTCGGGCTTGAGCAGTTGGTCGACCGGGAGCCGGCGGTTGATCCGGAGCCGGGGGTCGAGCGGGTCGACCACCGAGGCGCCGAAGGTCCAGATCGCCGACGACGGCGTCCCCCCTTCGACGTGGCTCCGGAATTCCAGCTCCTGGCCGACGTCGATCCCCCGGGGCTGCGGCGTCCCCTTCGAGTCGATGAACGCCAGGGCCCCCTTGACCGGCTGGCGGGCCGACATCCGCGTCTTGAGCTGCTCGGCCTGGTCGACCAGGAACCGGGCGCGGTCGGGGTCGGTCTCCTGGACCTTGATGGCCTGGGCCTCGATCTCGTCGATCGTCCCGCCGATGTTCCTCGACAGGTAGAGGAGGCTGATCGCGCCGAAGACCAGGACCAGGCCGGTCACGATCGTCATGTACCCCAAGATCCGCCCCCAGATCAGCTCGATCCGGCGGACCGGCTTGGAGACGACCGTGTAGATCGTCTGCGCCTGGATGTCTTGGGGGAGGCTCAGCGGGGCCAGCACGGTGACCATCACCGTCAGGAGGAGCATGACCAGGAGGGTCAAGGTCCCCACGTAGATCCGGCCCAACTCGGCGGGCCGCTGCTGGGGGGCGGGCAGGAACCAGTGGGTGAAGGCCAGGATGACCCCGAACAGGATGATGACCACCCAGGGGGCCCACATCCGCCGGGTCGCCTCGATGATGCTCAGCCGGGCGATCGCGTAGAGCCGGCGGGGCCGGATCGCGAGCAGCTCGGGGAGCAGGAGCCAGGCCACCTTGGCCAGGACCACCAGCCCCATGTAGGTCGCCCCGAGCCGGACCCCGTTCGACATCGCCCCGCCGAGGCTCACCGGCCCGAGCGACTTGCCGTCGGGCGTCGTGGCGATCCCCAGCCAGGCGTAAGCCACCCCCACCCCGAGCGCCAACGCCAGGTGGATGCCGGCCAGGACCACCGCGTCGGATCTCCGGCCCAGCCGGCCGATCGACGTCCAGAGCGCCCGCTCGGTCCAGACCAGGATCACGGCCCCGCACGCCAGGGCCAGCGTCGTAGACGCCGAATTGCCGGCGATCAGGAGCGGCTTGATCCGCCCGGACGACTGGAGGACGTTCAGGACGACCGCCCCCAGGCAGCCCACCAGCGCCACCAGGGCGGCGATGTCGAGCCGGTTCGCACGGGCCCGGTCGCGGGCCCGCGTCGCCGACGCGACCCAGGTCAGGACCCACGCGATCAAGGCGAACAGGCCCACCACCTTCAGCCAGGTGATGAACCCGCCGAAGAACCGGCCGTCCGACGCGGCCGGGTCGCCCCAGACCAGGAGCCACTTCAACGTTTTGGCCATCCACTCGGCGGGGATGCCCGGGAGACTCGAATCGGCCCAGAATAACCAGGGCGAAAGCAGCGGCATCGTGGTGGGGCTCCTCAAGCACGGGCGCGAGGCGCGGGCGCCGGACGGGAAGGAAGATGGAAAGAAGAGGAAAAATCGAACCACGCCCCCGCGGCCCGCCCGGTTGGGGCGCGACCGCGACGGCGCATCGATCCGAGTCGGCCCGGTGGGGCCGCCCCGATCAGGACTTGGCGGCCGGCCGGCCGGCGAACTCGTCGAGCGACGTCGTCGGGGCCGGCTTGGCCGGGCCATCGCCCGGCTTCTCGCCCACGCGGCGGCGGCCCGGGTGGAGGTCGCTCTCGCGGACGATCCGGAGGAACAACTCTTCCAGGGTCGTCGTCGGGTGGTCGACCGAGACGAGCTGGGCGCCGTGCCGCTGGACGACCTGGCGGATCTCGTCGATGGCCGCCTCGGGCAGGTCGCGCGTCTTGATCTGGGTGACGTCCTGGACCGTGAGCAGGTCGCTGACCTTGCCCAGCTCCTTCAACTCGCCCCGGTGCAGGATCGCGATCCGGTCGCAGATGTCCTGCATGTCGGCGAGGAGGTGCCCGGACAGGACCACCGTCTTGCCCTGCGTCTTCAGGTCGCGGATCAGTTCCTTGATCTCGGCCGTGCCGATCGGGTCGAGGCCCGAGGTCGGCTCGTCGAGCAGGATCAACTCGGGGTTGTTGATCAGCGCCTGGGCCAGGCCGATCCGCCGCTGCATCCCCTTGGAATACTCGCGGAGCTGGCGGTGCTTGGCGGCGGTGAGGCCGACCATGTCGATCAGGCGGCCGACCCGCTTGGTCCGCTCCTTGGCCGAGAGCTTGAACAGCCGGCCGTAGAAGTGGAGGGTCTCCTCGGCGTTGAGGAACTTGTACAGGTACGACTCTTCGGGGAGGTAGCCGATCCGCTCGTTCTTGGCGACGTTGGTGGTCGGCTCGCCGAAGATGAAGGCGTCCCCCTCGGTCGGGAACAAGAGGCCGAGCAGGAGCTTGATCGTCGTCGTCTTGCCCGACCCGTTGGGGCCGAGGACGCCGAAAATCTCCCCCTTCTGGACCTTGAGGTCGAGCGCCTTGAGGGCCTGGACCTTCGGACGTCCCCAGAAGTCGCGGTAAACCTTGGTGAGGTTCCGGGTCTCGATAATGACGTCTCGGCTCATCGCGAAGGTGCCTTTTGGTGACGATGGATGGATCAGATCAAGGCCGGGAGGTTCGCTCCCGACTCCCCGAAGAGTCGCGATCGGCCCGTCGGGGCCATCGGCCCCCGGCCCTGGGCGGACGTCGCGAGTTTCCGAAGGAAGGGGGACGAGGTACGGATGGATGGCCGGGTATCGGGCGATCCCCCTCGGTCGAGAAACGGACGTCTCACCGCGTCGCTACGTCGTCGGAGCTTCGAAGGTTCGGAAAAATCGGGCGGCGGCGGAAAAATGATCGCGCCGCGCCCCTGTTCCGATCGCGGGACGACCCCGCCGGGGCCTCCATAGTAGCTCCTCGCCGCGAAGCTTGGCAAGCAGGGCAAGGAGATTCCCGATCGAGAGATCCTCTTGCTTGAGAGATGGGAGGCCGTCGGACCCGGCCGGTCCCTCGGACCACGACGATGGCTCGTGGGGGACCTCGCCACGCTCGACGGCAAACCGAGGGGCCGCCCGGCGGATCAGGGCCGGAGCCCGGTCGACCCCGGGTTGACCGGCGGCGCCTCGACCCGACCATTGAAGGTCGGGAAGGCCGTCCTCGGGGTCGTGTTGAGGGTTTGCCGATACGGGTGGACCGATTCCTCGGCCGAGACCCGGGCCGGGCCGCTCATCGGGTGCGGGCCGCCGCAGCCGGCGAAGGGGAGGAACCGCTGGCCCCGTGAGATGTACGGGTTGTAATAGGTCGGCATGAACATTTGGGTCGGCGGCACGGCGTTGTAGCGGCGGAAGAAGTAGTCGGGCGTCCGGTCGGCGGTCAGGGGGAGTCGGTCGCCGATGTCGAAGTAACCATAGCCGTCGGGGTTGCCGTTCCGGAAGCCGATCCCGTGGCCGGGCTGGGGGGGCACGACCAGGTTGTTCGGGTCGCGGTCGAAGAAGATGCCGCCCGTGGAACTCAAGGCGACCGCCAACGTCAGAGAACCGATCGCGCACCCCATTGTCCCATCCTCCTTGTTTCGTGCCTGGCCGAATCCACAACGATTCAAGATACCCGCGCCGGGGCGGTCGTGTCGGCTTTCGGCCGCTCGATTCCCTTCCGGTCGTCGCGATCGATCGGTAAGATCGGGTCGTGCCGGGCGCGTCGGACCTTGACCGACCGTCGGAAGCCGGCGGGTGGGGCGTTCCATGATTGTCCTGATCGACAACTACGACTCTTTCACCTACAACCTCGTCCAGCGCCTCGGCGAGATCGACCCTGCGCTCGACGTCCTGGTCGTCCGCAACGACGAGATCGACCTCGACGGGATCGAGGCCCGGGCGCCGACGCACCTCATCATCTCGCCCGGCCCGTGCACGCCCAACGAGGCGGGCATCTCGTCGAAGGCGATCGAGCGGTTCGCCCCGAGGATTCCCGTCCTGGGGGTTTGCCTGGGCCACCAGTGCATCGGCCAGGTGTTCGGGGGCCGGATCGTCCGCGCCGACCGGATCATGCACGGCAAGACCTCGATGATCCACCACGACGGCCGGGGGGTCTACCGGGGGCTGGCCAACCCGTTCGAGGCCACCCGCTACCATAGCCTGGTCATCCAGCCCGGGACCCTGCCCGACTCGATCCGGGTCGTCGCCCGGACCGAGGAAGGGGAGATCATGGGCGTCCGCCACGAAAGCTACCCGCTCGAAGGCGTCCAGTTTCACCCCGAAAGCTTCCTGACGCTGGAAGGGACCAGGCTGCTCGCGAACTTCGTCGGGCGGTGAACCGGACGGGATGGTGGGACTGCCCATGCTCAGCGTCGACGAGGCCGTCGCGGCCGTGCTCGCCCACGCCAGGCCCCTCGCCGCTCGCGGCGAACGGCCGGAACGCGCCCTCGGCCGCGTCCTGGCCGAGGACATCATCGCCGACATCGACCTGCCCCCGTTCGACAAGGCCCTGATGGACGGCTACGCCGTCCGCTCGGCCGACTGGACGTCCGCCGAGGAGCGTCGGGCCCACGTCGTGGCCGAGATCGTCGCCGGTCGGACGTCGAGTCGGACGCTCGCCGAGGGCGAATGCGCCCGGATCATGACCGGCGCCCCCCTGCCCCCCGGGGCCGACGCCGTCATCATGGTCGAGCGGTCCCGGGCCTCCGTCGATGGCGCGGTCGTCCTGGCCGGCCCCGTCCACCCCGGACTGAACCGGCTGACCCGGGGCCGCGAGATGCGCGCCGGCGACGTCCTCCTCCGCCGGGGGACGCGGGTCGACCCGGCGAAGGCGGGCCTGATCGCCTCGGCCGGCCGGGCCGAGGTCTGGACCATCCCGATGCCCGCCGTCGCCGTCGTGCCGACCGGCGACGAGCTGGTCCCGCCGTCGAGCCGCCCCGCCCCCGGCCAGATCCGCGACACCAACGGGATCATGCTGGCCACCCTGGCCCGGGCGTGGGGCGCCTCCAATTGCCACCAGGCGGACATCGCCCCCGATGACCCCGCCGGCCTCCGCTCGGCCCTTGGCGCCCAGTTGTCCAGGGGAAAGGGACACCCGCTCGGGCCCGTCGACGTCCTGATCGTCAGCGGGGGCGTGTCGGCCGGGACCAAGGACCTCGTCCCCGCCACGCTGATCGACCTGGGCGTCGAGCCGGTCTTCCACAAGGTCAACGTCAGGCCGGGCAAGCCGCTCTGGTTCGGCGTCGGTCCCCGCCGGGAGGCCGGGCCCGGGACCTTGGTCTTCGGCCTGCCGGGCAACCCGGCCAGCGCGGCGGTTTCCTTCCTGCTGTTCATCCGCCCGGCCCTCGACGCCCTCGCGGGGCGGGCCGACCCGGCGCCTCGGCTCGTCCCGGGACGGCTCGCCGTCCGGTTCGATCACCGGGGGGACCGGCCGACCTATCACCCGGCCCGCCTCGAAGGCGACCGGATCACACCCCTCGACTGGGCGGGCTCGGCCGACCTCCGCGCCGTCGCCCTCGCCGACGGCTTCGCCGCCTTCCCCGCCGGCGATCGGAGCTTCGGGCCGGGCGACCCCGTGGGCTTCCTTCCCTTCGACGAGTCCCCCGCGCAGCGGATTGCTCGCCCGAATCCCGACTAATCGTCCCCCCGATTCCGCGATGATGAGCCCTGGGGCGGGCGCGGGACGTCGCCGACCGGCCGACCTTGGCTTCGTTCTTCCTCGGCCCGATCCCGCGAGCCTCGCGACGCCCAAAGCCCGGTCTCGAAAAGGACGAGGGCCCAAAATTGGGTTCGTTTTTCCCGGAAGCCGTCCCCGACTCGATCGGGCCGGCTGGTGACCTGCTTGCCCGTCTGCGCGTTTCGATTCCTGGCGGTCTCGACCGTGCTCGCCGACTCGGATGGAAATATTTCCCGCAACCTTTATAGTGCAGCCGCGAAGAACCTTGGGGAATTGGGCGGTCCGACCGATGGCGCCCGGGGATCGAGGATGGCCGATGTCGATTGAGACGCTCGCAGCGGGGAATCCGAACGCGGTCGGCGGTCCGGGCCAGGTGGCGACCCTGGTGCTCCCGCATCCGGTCGTCCTGGCGATGACGTCGGGCCTCCTGCTCTGGATGTCGTTCCCGCCGGCCGAATGGAGCTGGTCGGCCTGGATCGCCCTGGTCCCCCTGTTCCTCCTGATCCCGAGCCGACGCTCGCCGGCCTCCCTCTACCTGGCGGCCTGGGCCGGCGGCTTCGCGTTCTGGCTCGGGGCGGTCCACTGGATCTGGTGGACCGACGAGACCGCCTGGCTGGGCTGGGTCCTGATGGCCTTGCTCCTGTCCGCCTGGTGGCCGGCGTTCCTGTTCCTCGCCCGGTTCGCCCGGCGTCGGCTCGCCCTGCCGGTCATGGTCGCCGCCCCGATCTTCTGGGTGGCCCTGGAATATACCCGGGCCTTCGTCCTCACCGGGTTCCCCTGGTATTACCTCGCCCACAGCCAGTATCGTCAGGTCTACTTCACCCAGATCGCCGACTTCGCCGGGTCGTTGGGTTTGAGTGTCCTGATCGCACTCGTTAACGCTTACTTCGTGGAAGCCTTGACGTTGCCGCTGTTCCGGGCCCGGGGCGGGCGGTCGTGGCTGGCCCGCTTGACGGTGGCCCAGCGGGTCCGGCTCGCGGTGGTGGCGGTCGGGGTGGCGGGAACCTTGGGTTATGGGGCGTTCCGGGTCTCGACCGCCCGGTTCCGGCCGGGCCCCCGGGTCGCGATGCTCCAGTCGGGCGAGATCCAGGAGCACAACTCGGACAAGAAGAAGTCGTCGGAGGCCCTCCGGCTCCTCTACGACCGGCTGGCCCGCCGGGCCGCGCGGCTCGACCCCAAGCCCGACCTGATCGTCTGGCCGGAAACGTCCTACCCCTACCGTTTCGTGACGATCGACCCCAAGCTCGACCCGAAGGCGTTCGACCTCCAGGCCAAGGAGGTCGACCCGGAGTCGGTCGGGGCCCAGTGGACGACCCACCGCAAGTGGGTCATGGCCGACATCCAGCTCCTGCTCGACGAGATCCGGGTGCCGATGATGGTCGGCGCCTCGACCCTCGACTTCGCGGCTCCGGGGGCGTCCCGCTATAACTCGGCCGTCCTGTTCGGTTTGAAGAAGGAGATCCAGAGCTACCACAAGCTCCACCTGGTCCCGTTCGGCGAGTACGTCCCGCTGCTCGACGCCTTCCCCTGGCTGATCCGCCTGACCCCCTACCGAGGGGCCCGGACCCGGTTCCTCGACTTCGGCGCCCGGCCGTCCTGGTTCGACCTCGGCCCGCACCGCTTGGCGGCGGCGATCTGCTTCGAGGACACCTTGCCCCACGTCGTCCGCCGCTTCTTCAGCGAAGCCCCCGACGGCCGCCAGCCCGACCTCCTGGTCAACCTATCCAACGACGGCTGGTTCCACCAGACGTCCGAGCACGAGATGCATTTGGCCGTCAGCACCTTCCGGTGCGTCGAGAACCGAGTCCCCCTGGCCCGCGCCGTCAACACCGGGATCTCGGCGATGATTGACGGCAACGGCCGGATCGTCCGGGAGATGTCCAAGGCCGACGTCGGGGTCCTCACCGAAGTCGCCCCGCTCGACGACCGGACCTCGTTCTACTCGCGGTGGGGCGACTGGCTCGGCCAGTCCTGCCTGGCCTCGACCCTCGGACTCCTTGTCCTGGGGACCTTCGCCCCGCGACCCCCCCGAAACCGCGCCGGCTGAATCGGGCCAACCGCGGGACTTCCCATTTTCCCCATTCCTCCGTGCTTGTCCCGAGGGCGGTCGTGGTGTAGGTTTACGGCGAGTCGCGGGCCAGGGCTTCGTTGCCCGGAGGTCCGGGGGTGTCCATCCAACGATGGTACGGCCCCTTGCCTGGTCGCTCGGGCCGACGGTATCTTTGATGTTGTCGGCTTCGCGGCCCGGCATTCGCCGCGAGCCCCCGAAGCCAAGGCCACTTCTTCAGGACCCGAACGGCCCGCGCTCCTTCCCGACGCCCGACCGAGTGACGTCGACGCGGCGGGAGGCGACGCGATGACGGACCGTCTTACTTCGATTGGTGGGATGGGACCATGACGTTCGTCGGCAAGATCCTCGTGATCCTCATCATGGCCTTCTCGCTCGTCTTCCTGGGCGTCTCGACCGTGGTCTTCACCACCGCGACGAACTGGAAGGCCCGAGCCGATACCCAGAAAACCGAGCTGACCAAGCTCCAGAGCAAGCTCAACGACCTTGACGCCCGCGTCAAGGAAGCGCAGGGCAAGCTCGAAGCGGCCAAGCAGGAGCATTCCAAGGTCGTCACCGAGCGCGAGAACCGGATCAAGGACCTGGATAAGAAGGTCGGCGACACCGAAGGCGAGATGACCCAGGCCCGCTCGCAATTGGAGTTGGCCCAGAAGAACGCCCAGGTCGCGCTCGCGGAGGCCACCGCCCGCAAGGGCCAGGTCGACGTCCTCGGCGAGACGCTCACCAAGGCCCAGGGCCAGGCCAACCAGTACAGCGCCCAGAACATCGACCTGACCGACCAGATCCGCATCCTCGAGCGCGAGAAGGCCACGGCGGAGCAGAACGCCCGCGACCTCCGCAACTTCAACGGCAAGTTGATGGGTTGGGCCCGGAAGAATGGTATCCGCCTCGAAAACCTGGACAGGTTCGACCCCAAGTCGGTCCCGCCCGATGTCCACGGCCAGGTCAACCAGGTCAACGCCACCAACACGTCGATGGAAATCTCCATCGGCTCCAACGACGGGATCGCCATCGGCCAGGAACTCTACCTGTTCCGGACCCAGCCCGCCCCCAAGTACCTCGGCAAGGTCAAGATCGCGTCCGTTCTCCCCAACAAGGCCGTCGCCGACGTGATCGGCCAGACGGTTAACCGCCAGAAAATCGAGGAGAAGGACATTGTCTCGTCCACGTTCAACGCGCAGTAGCGCCACCCCGGCCGCCCGCGGCGGTCGCCCCGGCGGCCGGCCGGGCGTCTTCGTGACCACCCCCAAGAGCGACGTCTACGTCGCCCTCCTCGGGGTCGCCCTCGGGTCCATGCTCCTGGCCACCACCCTGCTCACGTTGATCTTCAGCCGCTACGATTTCAAGATCACCCCCTGAGCGGATACTGGAAAAATTTCCAGTATACTCTTGATCAGTCATCCGCCGATCGTTATGATCGAACCATCTGCCCGGACGAGTCATATCTAGACCGTCCGGGCGGATGGTGGCGGGCCGCTGCAAAGCGACAACCCGGCTCGACTTAACTACTGGCCCGGCGACCTGTTCGCCGGGCCCGGAGGGTGCGATCATGACCCAGTTCCCCGACCTGTTCGCGGCCATCGCCGCTCCGTTCGAGGCCCAGGAAGTTCGGGCTCGGACGCAGGCAGGCAGGCAACTTCACTACATCACCGCCCGCACCGCCATGAACCGCCTCGACTCCGTGCTCGGCCCGGAGAACTGGTGGGACGACTACGTCCCGGGCGAGAACTCGGTCCTCTGCCGGCTCACGGTCCGCCTCCCCGACGGGACGACCTTGACCAAGTCCGACGCCGGCGGCTACGCCGGGATGGCGGACTCCGGCGACGACGACAAGAGCGGCTTCTCCGACGGTGCGACGTATCACGCTTGATTGCATCTCCGCTCGAAGCGGATGGGACTCGATCGACGTCCCAGGGTCGCCTGCCCTAGCCGAGCCCGAAAGGGCGAAGCGAAAGTAGCATGGCAGGATAAGCGGGGGGTGGACTAGTCACGATGAACACGGCCCCGTAGACCCGCGTCCTATGGCTAAAGCTAGACTGCCTGAACCCCAATTCCCGAGCGTTAATGTAAGCAACCCCCGGAACCGTGATTGATTACCGGGTGCAACCGATTGCGGCGGAAGGTGCGTCGCGACTGCTGCAAGATCGAATCGGTTGGCGACTGCCAGAGGCAAGTTCAAGGGGATGAGTGGGGAGCCTAAGGGACGCTAGAACGTGCAATCCTGACGGAATACGTGATTGCCTAAGGGGCGCGAGCCCTACGGCGACGGAGCCCCAATAGTAGTCCGAGGCCGGGAAAGCCGGTCACATGGCGAAGTGGGGCAGGTGTTCAAGGGCCGAGCTAAGCGAAGGAGGTGCGAGATGCACAAAACCCAACGCAAAGACGCGATCCACCAGGGTCGTGGCAAGCTTGGTCATAAACTGGAGCGGGTCTACCGTGAACTGTACGACCTGGACCGCTTCATGCAGGCTTACGCCAAGCTCTACAAGAATGCCGGGGCGATGACCCCCGGCGTGACGGACGAGACCGTTGACGGGATGTCGGTGGAAAAGATGAAGGCGATCATCCTGAGTCTTCAGGACGGCTCCTTCCGATGGAAACCGACGAAGCGCGTCTATATTCCCAAGAAAAACGGGAAGAAGAGACCGCTCGGGCTCCCCACCTGGACCGACAAACTTCTCCAAGAAGTGATCCGTTCCATCCTGGAACCTTACTTCGAGGCCAAGTTTCGGGACAGCTCACACGGATTCCGACCCGAACGCGGATGCCACACGGCCTTGGCCGACTGCAAGAAGAAGTTCAAGGGAGCGAACTGGTTCATCGAAGGGGACATCAAAGGCTGCTTTGATAACATCGACCACGATGTTCTCCTCGACATCCTGCGAGAATCCATCGACGACGAACGGTTCCTCCGACTCATCGAAGGCATGTTGAAGGCCGGATACCTTGAAGCGTGGACGAAACGCGACACCTTCTCCGGGACGCCCCAAGGTGGAGTGGTCAGCCCCCTCTTCGCGAATATCTACCTCCACAAACTCGATGAGTTCGTCGAAGACATCCTGCGACCCAAGTACACCAGGGGGAAGGCACGTCGAATGAGTTCGACGTACCGCAAGCACGCCTGGGCCATGATGAAGGCCAAGCGGGAGAAAGACGACGAACTGTGGCACCAACTGAAGATCGAACAACGTTCAATCCCGGTCGGCATTCACAACGACGCCAACTTCCGCCGCCTGACCTACGTCCGGTATGCCGATGATTTCCTCCTTTCGTACAGCGGACCCAAGGCGGAAGCCGAGGACATCAAGAGCCAAATCAGGACATTCCTCCGGGACAACCTGAAACTCGAACTGTCCGAGGAAAAGACCCTGATCACGCACGCGAGCGATACCGCACGATTCCTCGGATACGACCTCTCCGTCATGAAAGATGACGGCAAGATGGTCGCATGCGAAAACCGATTCGGGACGTTCCGCAGGCGATCGATCAACGGCCTCATCAAGCTCATGGTCCCTTGGGAAAAGATCGACGAGAAATGCCGGGAGTTCATCATCGACGGCAAGATTCGGAAACGAATGGATCAGATGGCGAACGAGGACTTCTCGATCGTCGCATGGTTCGGAATCGTCTTCCGGGGCGTCGCTGAATACTACTGCATGGCTCACGATCGGGCCTCGAAGCTCACCAAGCTCAAATACGTCATGCAGACATCGATGCTCAAGACTCTCGCGGCCAAGCACAAGACTTCGGTCAATGTGATGGCCAAGAAATACCGAGTCGAGGCATACGATCCCACATCCGATGAGATGCGGGTGGCGTATAGGGTCAAGGTCGAACGGCCGGGCAAATACCCGCTATTCGCCTCCTTCGGCGGCTTCAGCCTCAGGAGACAGGACAAGGAGATCAATGATCAGCCCACCCGGAACCGCAACGGACGCACAGAGATCCTGGAACGCCTCACGGCGAACGCCTGCGAGAACTGCAAGTCCGAAGATGGTTGCCAGGTCCACCACGTCAGGAAGGTCTCGGACCTTCGGAAGTGGAAAAACCGACCGGAATGGGCCGACCTGATGATCCTCCGATCACGCAAGACCTTGGTTCTTTGCCGGAAGTGCCATACCGACTTACACGCCGGGAGGTTCGTCCAGTGCAAATGAACAATCTAGGGACACTGGAGAGCCGGATGCGCGGAAACGTGCAAGTCCGGTTCGGGAGGGGACTTTCGGAAAAGGGCGGCAACGCACCTCGCCGGGAGTCTACCTCACCCTTCAAGCGGGCGGCGGTCAAGTTCGGCGTGGGCCGCTACCTCTACCGCGACGGCGTCCCGGCGTTCGTCCGCGAGCGTGAGCCCGCCATCGCGTCGGCGGTCGAAACCCCGAGCCAGGCCGGGCCGGCCCCGGCCGTCGAGCCCCCGGCGTCGCCGTCGGCCCGCGGGTCGTCCGGGAACGGCTCGGCCCCTCGATCGGGTCGGGCCCTGTTCGCCTGGACCAAGGAGCAGGAGCAGCGCCACGAGGTCGGGCTCCTGAAATACCTCAACGGCTGGGCCAAGCTCCAGGATTACCCCGGACGGATGGTCGACTGGGACGCCGACCAGGTCGGCCAGGCCTACGCCGAGGCCGTCCGCAAGCTCCAGTCGATCGCGACTGGCCACTCGGAAGCCTACGAAGAGGCCCTGGCCAACTGAGCCGGCTCGCTTGTGAATCGAAGGGCCCGCCTCCCCACCGGGGGAGGCGGGTTTTTTGCGTAGCGGATCGGCGGAAATCCGCCAACCGCGTGCGTCGAGGGCGTCGAGATGGTACCCTCGGACCGTCGCCGCGACGCCCCCGAAGCCCGAGGACCCCGCGATGCCCGAGCTGCGCAAGGACCCGATCGTCGGCCGCTGGGTCATCATCGCGCTGGAGCGGGCCAAGCGTCCCCACGACTTCAAGCACCAGGAGCAGTCGCTCGTCGAGGCCGGGGCCTGCCCGTTCTGCGAAGGGAACGAGGACCAGACCCCGCCCGAGATCGTCGCCTATCGCGACCGAGGGGCCAAGCCCAACGGCCCCGGCTGGCGGGTCCGCGTCGTCCCCAACAAGTTCCCCGCGCTCAAGATCGAGGGGAGCCTGAACAAGCGGGGCGAGGGGATCTACGACATGATGGCCGGCGTCGGGGCCCACGAGGTCATCATCGAGAGCCCCCAGCACCACCTGAGCATGGCCGCCCTCCCCGAGGCGACCATACGCGAAATCCTCTGGACCTACCGAGACCGCCTGGTCGACCTCAAGAAGGACAACCGCCTGGTCCACGGGATGCTCTTCAAGAACGTCGGCCCGGCCGCCGGCGCCAGCCTCGAACACACCCACAGCCAGCTCATCGTCACCCCGACCATCCCCATCTCGGTCTGGGAAGAAATGACCGGCGCCCTCGAATTTTACAACTACCGGGGGCGTTGCATCTATTGCGACATGATCCAGCAGGAGCTGGCCACCGAGTCCCGCGTGGTCCTCGACACGCCGTTCTTCACCGCGTTCTGCCCCTACGCCAGCCGGTTCCCGTTCGAAACCTGGATCTTGCCCAAGGCCCATTCCAGCCACTACGAGAACATCACCAAATCCGGCGTCGACGACCTCGGCGGGTCCCTCCGCACGGTCCTGGACAAGCTCGAAAAAGCCCTGAACAGCCCACCTTATAATTACATCATCCACACCGCTTCCTTCGACCATCAAGAATTGCCCCATTACCACTGGCACATCGAGATCATCCCGCGCCTGACCAAGGTGGCCGGCTTCGAGTGGGGCTCGGGCTTCTACATCAACCCCGTCCCGCCCGAGGATGCCGCCGGCTTCCTCCGCGAAGCTTGAACCGACGTCTCTCCGGAGGGCCGCCCCATGTCCACCGCCGTCGGTTTACCTGCGATCGGCCCGGAATCGGCGGGGATCGCCTTGACCTCCGACGAGTTCGACGCGATCACCGACTACGCCGAGGGTTATCGATACGAACTGGTCCGAGGAATCCTCGTCGTGACGCCGATCCCTTTGGAACAGGAAGCCGACCCCAACGAGACCCTGGGTGGCCTCCTCTTCCTCTATCGAGAACAGCATCCGCTCGGGGGGGCCCTCGACCTGACCCTCCCCGAGCGGTACGTCTTCACCAAGGAGAGCCGCCGGAGGGCCGATCGCGTGATCTGGGCCGGCCTTGGGCGCCGGCCCAACCCGAGGGTTGATCCGCCGACAATCGCGGTCGAATTCGTCTCCGAGGGGAAACGCAACTGGACCCGCGACTACGTCCTCAAGCGGGAGGAATACCTCGATCTCGGGATCGCGGAATACTGGATCTTCGACCGCTTTCGCCGGATCATGACCGTTCATCGGAATTTGCCCGCCGGCGTCGAAACCTTGGTCGTCGCCGAAGGGGAATTGTACCGGACGCCCTGGCTTCCCGGCTTCGAGCTGCCCATCGACCGACTTTTGCAAGCGGCCGATGCCTGGCTCGACCTTCCTTGAGGATTCGCCCATGCCCGGCGTCCGCCTGATCCTGGCGCTGCACGATCACCAGCCGGTCGGCAATTTCGACGGCGTCTTCGAGGCGGCGTATCGCGACAGCTACCTGCCGTTCCTGGAGGTCATGGAGGATTACCCCAACCTCCCGTTCGTGCTCCACACCTCGGGCCCGCTCCTGGAATGGCTGGTCGAGCGCCGCCCGGAGTACGTGGCGAGGGTCCGGGCCCTGGCGGAGTCGGGCCGGGTCGAGGTCCTCGGCGGCGGCTTCTTCGAGCCGATCCTGACCATGATCCCGCACCGCGATCGGGTCGGCCAGATCCTCGAATTCTCCGCCTATCTCGAAGAAGCCTTCGGGACCAGGCCGCGCGGCGTCTGGGTCGCCGAGCGGGTCTGGGAACAGCAACTCGTCTCGGCCCTGGTCGAGGCGGGGGCCGAGTACACGGTCCTGGACGACTTCCACTTCCGCCGCGCCGGGGCCGACGAGCGGGACATGCGGGGCTACTTCCTGACCGAGGAAGACGGCCGGCTGCTCAAGGTCTTCCCGATCTCCGAGCGGCTCCGCTACCTGATCCCGTTCCGCGAGCCCCACGCGACGTATGAATACCTCAAGGAGATCGCCGCCGAACGGCCCGGCTCGATCATGGTCTTCGCCGACGACGGCGAGAAGTTCGGCTCATGGCCGGAGACCCATGACCACGTTTACAAGAACGGCTGGCTCCGTCGGTTCTGCGACATGGTCGAGGGCAACCGCGACTGGATCGAGCCGACCACCTTCGCCCAAGCGGTCGACGCCACCCTGCCGATGGGCAAGCTCTACCTGCCCGAGTCGTCCTATCGTGAGATGACCGAGTGGGTCCTCCCCCCCTCGGTCCTGGTCGAGTATCAGGACGTCGTCCGCGCGACCGCCGACCTGCCGCTCTCCGAGCGGCTCCGTCCCTTCGTCCGGGCCGGCGGCTACTGGCGCAATTTCAAGGCGAAATACGCCGAGACCGACGAGATGTACGCCCGGATGCTCGGGGTCTCGGGCCGCCTCGACCGGCTGTCCCGGTCCGACGAGGCCGACCCCGATTACGTCGACATCGCCCGCCGCGAGCTGTACCGGGCCCAATGCAACTGCTCGTACTGGCACGGGGCCTTCGGCGGCCTCTACCTGCCCCATCTCCGGAACGCCATCTACGCCCACCTGATCGGGGCCCACGACGCCCTCGACGAGGCCGAAGGGCTCGTCGGACCCCGGTTGACCCTCGACGTCGCCGACTTCAACCTCGACGCCCGCCAGGAAGTCCGGCTCGAGAACGACCGCCTCATCGCCTACGTCCGCCCGGCGATGGGCGGCCACGTCTACGAGCTGGACGTCCGCCACGCCGCCACCAACGTCCTCGCCACGCTCGATCGCCGGCCCGAAGCCTATCACGCGACCATCGCCGCCGCCGCCGCGAGCGGCTCGGACCGTTACGACGGCCCGCCGAGCATCCTCGACCGCGTGGTCTTGAAGCAGGAAGGGCTCGACCGGCTCCTGGTCTACGATCGCCACCCCCGCAAGGCCCTGGTCGACCATTTCTTCCCGATCGACCTCGACCTCGGAGACCTGATCGCCTGCCGCGACGTCGAGCGGGGCGACTTCGCGACCGGCACCTACCTGTCCCGGGTCGTCCGCGGGCCGGATCACGTCGCGCTGGTCATGGAACGCCCGGGACTCGCCGACGGCCACCCGATCCAGGTCCGCAAGACGATCGCCCTGGAAGCGGAAAGCGACGTCCTGGACGTCCACTACGTCATGGAGGAGCTTCCCGAAGGCGTGCCGCTCCACTTCGGCGTCGAGATCAACCTCGCGGCGATGGCCGGCCATGCCCAGGATCGTCACTACTCCGACCCTTCCGGCCGGCGGCTCGGGATGCTCGACGCCCGGCTCGACCTGGGGGACTCCGACGGGCTGACCCTGACCGACGAGTGGCTCGACCTCGCCGTGGGCCTCCGCTGGTCGAGGCCCGCCGCCCTCTGGTGCTTCCCGATCGAGACCGTCAGCCAGAGCGAGGGCGGGTTCGAAGGGGTCTACCAGAGTTCGGCCGTCCTCCCCCGCTGGACGATCACCGCCGACGCGACGCGACGCTGGGACGTCCGGATTCGCTGGACGCTCGGGCCCGCCCGCCCCGACGACGGGGCCGGCGGCCGGGTCGAGCGCGAATGGCTGGAGGTCGACGGTTGAAGGGCGATCGTGGACCTGGGGTCGACCAACGGCGATCTCCGATGAAATTCCCCCGGATCTGGCCCTGGATCTGGAGCCGGCGACGACGCGAGCCGGCGGGGCCGCCCAAGGTGGACGCGGCGGCGATCGTCCGCAAGGCGCGTCGGCTCCGGTTCCGGGTCCGTCGGGGGGCGGTGGCGGACCTGGCGGGGGCCTACGTCGGGGCCCGGCCGGGGTCGGGCCTAGCGTTCGCGGAGCTGCGGCCCTACGAGCCGGGCGACGACGTCCGCCACCTCGACTGGAACGTGACGGCCCGCCAGGGCCGCCCGTATGTCCGCAAGTTCGCCGAGGAACGGGCCCTGTCGGTCTGGCTGATCGTCGACATCTCGGCCAGCCTCCGGTTCGGCCCCGACGGGCGGACCAAGGCCGACCGCGCCGTGCAATCGGCGGCCTTGCTGGCCACGGCGGCGATCCAGGCCGGCGACCGGGCGGGCCTGGCCCTGGTCAGCGACCGGGTCGAGGCGGAATTGGCCCCGGCGGGCGGGGCCCGGCACCTCGCCCGCCTGGTCCGGGCCCTGGTCGCCACCCCGTCCCGGTCGCGGCGGACGGCCCTGGCGACCGGCCTTCGCGGCCTGGCCCGGTCGAGGCGGCGGGCCCTGGTGATCGTCCTGAGCGACTTCCTGACCGTCGAGGCTCCCTCCGCCTGGAAGCCGGTCGCCCGGCGTCACGACGTCGTCGCCGTCCGCCTGGTCGAGCCTCGCGAACTGGCCCTGCCCTCCGCCGGCCTGGTCGACGTGGTCGACGCCGAACTCGGGACCAAGCGGACCGTCGACACCGGCTCGCGCCGGGTCCGCGAGGCCTACGCCGAGGCGGCCGAGGCCCGGGGCCGCGACTTCCGCCGCTGGTGCGCCGCCGCCGGCCTCGCCGGGCTCGACGTCTCGACCGAGGACGACCCGATCTCTCCCCTGATCCGCTTCTTCGCGAGCCGGGCGCAGCGGCGGGGCGGGCCATGATCGGCGGCTCGAACCGGCGCGACGACGCCGGCGGAGGCCAACCCCGAATACCCTGGATATCCGCCGTGAATCGCCGGCCACGATCAGCCCCCCACGTCGATCACGATCTTGCCGAAGGCCCCACGTCCCAGGTGCTCGAACGCTCCGATGGCGTCCGCGAAGGGGTAGGTCGAGTCGATCACCGGCTTGATCTGGTTCCCCTCGATGAAGCGATTCATCTCCTCGAACGCCTTGCGATGGCCGACGGCGATCCCCCGGAGCCGGGTCCGGCGGAGGAGCATCGTCATGAGGTCGATGCTGGCCGTCTGGCCCCCGAGGAAGCCGATCACCGCGACGTGGCCGCCGACCCGGGCCGCCTCGATCGACCGGTTGATGCTCTCGCCCCCGACCACATCCAGGACATGATCGACGCCCCTGCCGGACGTGAGGTCCCGGGCGACCTCCTGCCAATCGGGCGTCTTCGCGTAGTTGATGACCTCGGCCGCGCCGAGCGTCTTGACGCGCCCGAGCTTCTCGTCGCTGCTGGACGTGGCGATCACCCGGGCCCCGATCGCCGAGGCGAGTTGCACCGCGAAGATCGAGACGCCGCCGGTCCCCTGGACCAGCACGGTCTGGCCCGCCTGGAGCCCCCCGCGATCCACCAGAGAGAACCAGGCCGTCAGGGCGGCGATCGGCAGCGTCGCCGCCTCCGCGTCGCTCAGCGAGTCCGGCGCCCCGACCGCCGCGTCCTCATGGATGATCATATAGTCGGCCAGGCCGCCGGGGAGGGGGCCGCCGAAGCAGTATTCCTGCTCGTCCGGGCCCGGTTCGCCGCCGATCCAGCGCGAGAAGAGATGCGTGGTGACGCGCGCCCCCTCCGGGAACTGGGTCACTCCGGGGCCGATTTCCTCGACGACGCCGGCCGCGTCCGAGACGGGGATGAGCGGCTTCGGCATCCGGTCGGGCAGATAATTCCCGTCGACGAGGGCCTTGTCCCGGTAGTTGAGCGACGCCGCCGACACGCGGACGAGCAACTCGTTCGGGCCCGGCCTCGGCGTCGGCCGCTCGACCAGCTTCAGGTTCCGCAGCCCGTAATCCCGCAATTCCCAGGCTTTCATGACCATGACCCCCGGAGTAATCTGGAATTGAAGCTTTCTTCGGACATTGTGTCGCCGGGGACAAGTACGCAAAATAACGTGCCGTAGTATCAAAAATGATCCTGTGGAGGGTGACGCTCATGAAGCGACGGACCTACAGCCTTTCTCCGGCGGGTTGCCCCGTCGAGGCGACCCTGGACGTGATCGGCGGCAAGTATAAAGGGATGATCCTCTACCACTTGCTCGACGGGACCAAACGCTTCGGCGAGCTTCGGAATCTGATGCCGGCGGTGACCCAACGGACGATGACGCTCCAACTCCGGGAGTTGGAGGCGGTCGGCGTCATCCACCGCGAGGTCTACGCGGTCGTGCCGCCCAAGGTGGAGTACTCGCTGACGGACCTGGGACGCACCCTGGAGCCAATCGTACGATCCATGCGGGAGTGGGGCGTCAAGCACATGGACCAGATCGAGCGGGCCATCCGGGCGGCGGCGGGGAAGGAGTAAATGACTCGATGAAATGTGTTGGAAGAATAACACATAACATTATATAAAATATATTGACATTCGCGAGAGGTTGCATGAGACTTCAGGAGCCGGGGGCGTCCAGGGCCGAGGAGATCGTCCCGCCCCGCCCCAACCTCGGGCCCGAGCCGTGGGATGATCGGGCCGCCTGGCCGGGGTGGGTCGGGCCGGCGTCGCTCGGCCTGGTCGCGACCCTCGTGGTCGTCCGGTGGCGGCTCCGCGAGCGGAGGCGGCGGCCCGCGACCGCCGGTCCGGGGCCGGCTTCGGGGACGCCGGACGCCGACGCTTCGCCCCGGCGCCGCCTGATCGCCGCGTCGGAGGCGGTCCGGGGGGCCTTGATCGCGGCTTTTGGGCCGGCCTGGGGGTCGAAGACGACCGAGGAGATCGCCGCCGAGCCCGGCCTCGCCGACCGGCTTGGGCCCGAACGGGCCGATGGCCTGGTCGCGTTCCTCCGCCTGGCCGACCGGGCCAAGTTCGCCGGCGACGAGTCGCCGCCGGACGAGGAGGCCGCGTCCTGGGCCGCCCGGTTCGTCGCGGGGCTGGCCACCGCCGGGGCCGCCAGGGCGACGTCGACCACGACCGGGAAGTGATCCGACCCGATCGCCGGGCCGAGCCGGCGGCCCGCCACCGCCAGCTCGGCCGAGACGAAGGCGTGGTCGATCGCGATCCGATAGGGCGACCAGCTCGGCCAGCTCGGTTGCCGGCCGAAGCCCACCCGGCCGTCCCTGAGCCCCGAGTCCCGGAGGAACCGGCCGAAGTGGGGCGAGCCGTCGGTGCTGTTCACGTCGCCGACGACCAGGGTCGGGCCGCCGTCGCGCCGGACCCGCTCGGCCAGGGCGGCGAACTCCGCGCCGAGGGGCAGCGCGGCGGGCCGCTCGAACGGCGAAACGTTGTGGACCAGCCAGAGCCGGACCTCCCGCCCGCCGAGATTGACCGTCGCCCGGAGCGCCGGGTTGCCGCCGGGGGCCAGGGGCTCCGGCCCGCCGATCCCCGACGGTGGCCGGCGCGACCAGAGGGCCAGCCCCCTGGCGTCGACGTCGGAAGGGAATTCGAGGCGATACGGGTAGTCAGCCCGGGCCGGTCCTAGGTCGCGGAGCCAGGCGGAATCGACCTCGATCAGGCCGACGACGTCGGGCCGTTCGCGGCGGATCAGTTGGATCAAAGGATCACGATAAGCATTGTCGGTCAGGACGTTGACCACCAGGACCCGGAGCCGGTCGGGCGACCGGGGATCGGGCGGGACCGGGTTGGGCCACGAGCATCGGGACAGGTCCCCGGCCTGGACCAGGGCCAGCAGGGCCAGGGCCACCGCGATCGATCGGCGGACCCTGGTCATCGCCGCCGCCCCGGCGATCGAGGCCAGCAGCGCCGGCTCGGCGAAGTGGGACATCAGGTCCGCCCGCCAGTCGAACCGGGCCGCCCAGCAGGCGGCGGGATGGGCCAGGGCGGCGAACGTGAGGGCCCACGCGACGCGGCGGGCCAGGGTCCGGGTCGGTTTCACCGGCTCTCCCTATGGTTTCCGCGAAGGGGTGGCCGGCGCGGTCGACCAGCGGACGCCGATCACGTCGGTCCGGTCGATCCCGGTCCGGAGCCGGACCCGCCAGGTGAACGGCCCTCGATCGTCGCCGGGGGCGTCGGGGGCGCTGGCCAGGGCGACGACCCGGGTCTCGCCGGGGCGAAGGTCGGCGAAATCCTGGCCCGCGATCGACCATTCGCTCTCGACGGCCAGGGGGAACGGGTAGATCCTCCCGCCATCGGCCGATTCAATATAAGTATCGATGATTTCCCGTCCCCGCTCGCGGACGAACGCCGGGTCGACCGGGGCGAAGGCGGTTTCCCCGGACAGGTTCCGGAGCCGGACCCGGAGGACCAGGGCCCCCCGCCCTCCTCGCCGGGTCTCGGGCAGTCCGGCCAGGTTGGATCGCCGCAAGGTCACGTCCTGGCGACCGACGTCGACCGGCGTCACCTCCAGCGAGCCGACCTTGAGCGTCTGCCCCAGCTTCGCGATCCGATCGGCCGGGATCGGCCCGGGCGGCTCGACCCGGCGCGATCGATCGGCCAGGAGGCCGGGGTCGGTCCGGGATTCGACCGGCGGCGGCGCGACGGCCGCCGGCTTGTCGCGGGGCTTCGGGCCGAGCCAGCTCCAGGCCAGGACCAGGGTCAAGGCGCTAGCGTAGCTCCCCAGGAGGACGAGCGGCCACGACGTCGCCCGTCGTGGGGCGTCGTCGTCGTCGGGCTCGTCGAGGTCGGCCCGGGCCCGGGCCGCCTTCGAGGGCCTCGGGCCGGTCAAGTTGATGGCGGGGAAGGGATCGGTCGCCCCCGGCCCTTCGAGGAAGGTCGGGAGGTCCGGGGCGCGGGGGGCGACGAATTCGCCGAGGATCGGGTCGGGCTCGGTCGCCGGGGCACTCCGGCCGGCTGGGGAGGCCGCGAAGCCCTCGTCGATGCTGCCCGAGGCGAGGAGCCGGTCCGGGCCGGGCTCGGGCGAGGCCGCGCCTTCGGTCGTGCCCTGCCCGGGCGTCGAGGCCGGCGGGAGGGGTCGCCCGCAGTGGGGGCAGAGGGCCTCGGCGGACATCAAGGACTCTCCTGGGATGGGGCCGCCCACGGCGCCGGGCGATGGCGCGGGGGCTTCGCCAGATCGTACCAGCCCCCGGCCTCGGGGGCGACCGTCGCGGGGCCCGCGCCCGGGGCCCGATGCTCCCAATCGGCCAGGAGGGCGACGCCTCCGAGCCGCCGGGCCAACTCCGCCGCGTTGGTGGCCTCGACCGCCGGGTCGACCGGAGGGCGGGCGCCGTTGAGGACCACGCCGGCCACCCGGAGCGACCGGGCCCGGGCGGCCTCGACGGTCAAGAGGGTGTGGTTGAGCGTCCCCAGGCCGCGATGGGCCACGATCAGGACCGGGTAATCGAGGAGCACCGCGAGGTCGGCGACGGTCCACCCTTCGGCCAGGGGGCAGAGGAGCCCGCCGACCCCCTCGACGACCATCACCTCGGCCCGGTCGGCCCACCACGCGAGGGCCCCCGCGACGGCCAGGGTCACGGCGGCCGGGGTCAAGGGGGTCCCCGCCCGCCGGGCCGCCACCGGCGGGGCCATCGGCTCGGCGAAGACTAGCGGGGCGACCTGGTCCCGCGGGATTGCCCCGCCGACCGCCGCGATCAGGGCCTCGGCGTCGGGCGAGTCCAGCACTCCCCCGGCCCCGCCCCCGGTCCCTCCCGAGCTGACCGGCTTCAACACACCGACCCGCCGGCCCGACGCCGCCCACGTCCGCGCGATCGCCGAGGCCACCCACGTCTTGCCGACGCCGGTGTCGGTCCCCACCACGAACAGGCCGGGCATCCTCATCCGACCTCCTCCGCGACGACGTCCCGGATGCTCGCGGCCACCACGTCGAGCATCCCGTCCAGCTCCTCGACCGTGATCGTCAGCGGCGGGATGATGACGATGACGTCCCCGAGCGGGCGGATCAGGAGCCCCGAGTCCCGCGCCCGCCGGCAAACCCGGGCGCCGACCTGGCGGGCGATCGGGAACGGCTCCTTGGTGGCGACGTCGGCCACCAGCTCGACGGCCCCGATCAACCCTTTCTGGCGGACGTCGCCGACGTGGGCCTGGGCGGCGACCTCGGCCAGCCGGGCTTCGAGGCGGGCGACCTTGGGCGGGAGGTGGTCCAGCGTCGCCTCGTCGTCGAAGACCCGGAGGCTCGCCAGGGCCACGGCGGCGCCCAGGGGGTTGCCGGCGTAGGTGTGGCCGTGGAAGAAGGTCTTCCCCTCGGCGGCGGTCCCCCGGAAGGCGGCATACACCTCGTCCGTCGTCAAGGTCGCGGCCAGGGGCATGTAGCCGCCGGTCAGCCCCTTGGCCAGGCAGAGGAAGTCGGGCACGACCTTTTCTTGCTGGCAGGCGAACAGCGAGCCGGTCCGGCCGAAGCCGACGGCCACCTCGTCGGCGATCAGCAAGACGCCGTGGCGGCGGGTGATCTCGCGGAGGCCGGCGAAGTACCCCTCGGGGTGGACGATCATCCCGGCCGCCCCCTGGACCATCGGCTCGACCACGGCGGCGGCGACCTCGCCGGGATGCTCGCCCAGGAGCCGGTCGACCTCGGCCAGGCACGCCATCGAGCAATCGGGGCGCTCCAGCCCGAGCGGGCATCGGTAGCAATGCGGGCTCGGGGCCCGGAGGACCGGGAACAGCAAGGGGGCGAACATCGCGTGGAACCGCTCGACCCCGCCCACGCTGACCGAGCCCACGGTGTCGCCGTGGTACGCCCCGCCCAGGGCCAGATACCGGGCCCGCTTCGGCTCGGGGTCGGCCTTCTGCCTCCAATACTGGAACGCCAGCTTGAGCGCGACCTCCACCGCCGTCGACCCGTCGTCGGAGAAGAAGACCCGCGTCAATCCCGAAGGCGCCCGCTCGACCAGCCGCCGGGCCAGCTCGATGGCCGTCGGGTGGGTCGCGCCCAGGAGGGTCGAATGGGCGACCTTGTCGACCTGATCCCGGAGCGCCGCGTCGAGGGTCGGGTGCCGATGGCCGTGGACGTTACACCAGAGCGAGCTGACCCCATCCAGATACCGACGTCCGTGGATGTCGTGGAGATAGACCCCCTCGCCCCGCTCGATCACCAGGGGGTCGGACGCTTCCCAGTCGGCGACGGCGGTGAACGGGTGCCAGAGGTGGGCGTGATCCCAGGCCCGGAGCTGGTCGGGCGTCGGTCCGTTCATGATCCCCCCTTGGCGATCCGCCGGACCCGGACCGGGGTCCCCCGGCCGGCCGCCAGGCGTCGCGAGGCGTCGCCGTTGACGACGGCGACCTCGACCCGGTCGGAGCTGCCGATCAGGGCGACGAGCTCGCCGGCCCGCCGCTCGGCATAGGTCTGGATCAACCCGTCGATCCCCGCCTCCTCGACCTCCACCGACCACCCCGACGGCGCGACCGTGCCCAGCCGGTCGCGCGGGATGTTGGTGATCAGGTTGCCGAACGAGTCGATGAACACGACCTCGCCCGTCAAGCCGTCGGCATCCTCGGCCGGCTCCATCGACGACGGCAAGACCAGGTCCTCCAGCGCCGGGCCCAGCTCGCCGGGCTCGCCCCCGCGCAACAGGTGGGCCGCCGCCGGGGCCAGGATGTCGCGACCGTGGAAGGTGGGGGAGACCGACGGCCGCCGGAGCGCGGGGTTGCGGATCTCCCAGGCGCCGGAAGGGTCGCGCCCCCGGAGGACCCCGCCGATCAGGCCATTGTCCGGGACGACGAACCAGTGGCCATCCACCAGCGCCGCGATCAGCCGGCGATCGGTCCCGACCCCCGGGTCGACCACCGCCAGGTGGACCGTCCCGCTCGGGAAGTAGGGGACGATCCCGGCCAGGACGAACGCCCCCTCGGCGACATCCTGCGGGGCGATGGCGTGGCTCACGTCGACCAACTGGGTCCCCGGGGCCAGCCCGAGGACCACCCCCTTGAGGGCCGCCACGTAAGGCCCCCCGGTCCCGAAGTCGGTCGTCAGCGTCAAGATCCCAGGGGCCACGGCGAACCTCAAATCATCGAAAAGCGATCCGAAATGGGTTCGTTCCGTCGTGGGGCGGCGAAAAAATGGGTTCGTTTCGTCAAGGGTCGCAAATGGGTTCGTTCCGTCGTCGACCGCGACCCGACCCGAGTCCGACCGCCCGGGACGCCCGCGAGCCGGGCCGGCCATCCCTTATTATCGAGGGATCTGGGCCGGCCTAGCACACATTCCGGGCGGACCGCGGGTCGCGATTCAGCGAGGCTCCGAAGTGGACTCGAACCGGGCGGTGATCTTCGACGAGATCCCCCCGCGCGGCGTGAACTGGCCGACCACGACCATCCTCCTCGGCCGGGTGGCCGCGACCAGGTCGTCGAGGATGGTGTTGATCGAATGCTCGTAGAAAATCCCCCGATCTCGGTACGCGAACAGGTAGAGCTTGAGCGACTTCAGCTCCACGATCGAGGCCGCCGGGGCGTAGGTGATGACGATCGTGGCGAAGTCCGGCTGGCCCGTCTTCGGGCAGACGGCGGTGAACTCCGGGCAAGTGATCTCGATCTCATATTCGCGGTCGGGGAACTGGTTCGGGAAGGTTTCCAGCGGATTCGGCATCGAAGCGGTTCCCGGTTCGGGGCGGCTTGCCTTCGGAGGATCGGCGTTTCATCCTAGCGAAACCGCCCCGGCCTCGGAAAGTGGCCCCGGGCCGACTTCCCGGGTCGACCGGTTCGTCAACTTGAGGGATGCCCGATCGCAAGGATCTCAGATTTCAGACGATCTCGGGAAGAGGGGAAACTGGCCCTCTGAAATCGGAGATGCTTGCGATCTGCCAACCATCCATCCCCCGACCCAGCTTGAAGGATCGATCGACCCTGGGGCGGACTTCGGGGCGACCCGGATCGAGGCGAGCCTCCCGGGAAACCGGGTCGCCAAAGATCGCCCGACTACCCGGAAATCTGGTCCTACGCTATGATGGACGCTGGGAGCTTGGCGGGCCGGATGATCGCCCAGGCGCCTGGTCCTCGGCGACGGGGGTTGGGGTCGTGCCGGGGAGGAAAGTCCGGACTCCACAGGGCGCGGTGGTGGGTAACGCCCACCGCCCGGTTCGCCGGGTAGGGACAGTGCCACAGAAAACAAACCGCCTCGGCCGTCCCGCCAGGGGCGGTCGCGGTAAGGGTGAAACGGTGAGGTAAGAGCTCACCAGCAGGCCGGGTGACCGGCCTGGCTCGGTAAACCCCACCGGGAGCAAGACCAAATAAGGGGGCAGCCTCGGGGACTCGGCCGCGAGGTCGGGGGCCCGGGCGCGGGTCGGCCCGGCCCGTCACGACTCCCGGGTAGGTCGCTTGAGGCGCCGGGAAACCGACGCCCCAGAGAAATGATCATCCGAGGACACCCGTCCTCGACAGAATCCGGCTTACAGGCCCGCCAGGCCACCCCTTCCAATCTTCTCGAAGATTTCTGAAACCTTTTCGGGTTCCCCTTGCTCGTCGGCGGCCCGCCAGCTATGATGGATGCACCTGAGCGGCCTCCCGGCGCGACCCTGCCACGCCGCTTCCCGGGCGAGGAAGGACGGATCATGGACTCGGAAACGTTGGTCACGGGCGCGATCGTCGACTCGTGGGTCGAGCCGGCGGGGATTCCTCGGCTCGGCTCGCGCCTGATCCTCCAGGTCGCCCCCTGGGGCCGACCCAAAGACCTCCAGATCGTCGAGGCCGAGACCTCGCTCGTCCCCGACCGGGGCTGGCTCGAAGACCTCCGCGAGAACCTGTGCCACGGGAGCCCGGTCGCCGCCATCGGCCGGCTCAACCTCGACGGCCTGCTCTGGGCCACCCAGCTCCGCCTGGCCCGCTGACCCCGGCGACGGTCCGCATCGGTCGCGATCGACGAGCCGGTCCCCTCCCACGAGCGGGGGGCCGGCTCGGCCCTTTTGGGGGGCCGGGCCGCGCGGGGGCGGGATCATCCCCCGGTCAGAAGGCGCTCCCGCAGAGGATGCGGACGTTGGCGTAGGGGGTGAACTCGGCCGTCCGGATGATCCCCTTGACGGCGAGGGACTGCTCCTTGAACTCGTGGTGGGGGACCTCGTCGACGTCGATGTCGCCGACGATCTTGAGGATCTCCTGGTAGAGCTTAGGGCTGTACTCGTTGATCTCGGTGGCCACGGCGATCGACTCGATGACCAGTTCCTCGGCCACGGCGCGGAGGACGTCGAGGAACCGGGGGATGCCGGGGGTCAGGGTCAGGTCGATGACGTGGCCGTCGGGAGGCAGGGGGTAGCCGGCGTCCACGATCAGGAGTTCGTCGAGGTGTCCGAGTTCGGCCAGGAGGGAGCAGATCGCGGGGTTGAGGATGCCACCTTTTTTCATCGGACCAGATCCCTCGCGGCGGGCCGACGCAAGCGCCGGCCATTTTCGATCGAAACAACGGCCTTGGATGTCCTCGGTTCTGGTAGTATACCGATCTCGGCGGATCGCCTCCATCCCCCCGATTGACGCCTCGCCCGCCGAGGAGGAAGCCCGGATGAGCGACGAGGTGAAGGGAACGGGACGACCCCGGCGACGGCCTCGGTGGTGGCTGGCCTCGCTGGTCGTGCTCTTGACGATCCGCCCGGAATCGACGATCGGGCAGAATCCGGCCCGGCCCCCTTGGACCCCGCCGTCGACGCTCCGCGACCCCCGCTTGTTGGCGATCCGGGAGGCCTCGGCGAGCTGGGAGAGGCGGCAGGGGCCGGCCCGCTCGGTGGTCGACCAGGTCTGCCTGGTGCCCGACCTCGCGACCTTCTTCGAGGCGATCGCGACCTGGGACGAGGCGCATTACTTCCCGATCCTGATCGACGACGTGGAGTCGACCCTCCGGTTCGTCCGGGCGTTCCGGCCCGCCCGGGTCGTCCGCTATCCCAAGGCCGCCGCGGCGATCGCGCCGGGGCAGGTTTGGGAGCGGGCCCGGGACGCGGTCGCGGCGTCTTGGGCCCGGGTCGACGCCGAAGGGCGGTCGCCGCCGCCCGGCGACCTGGTCCCGAAACACTTGGGCCCGACGCCGCCGGGAGTGGTCCTGTCCACGCCCGAGGCCCCGATGCTGGCCGGGGCGGTGGCCCTGGCGGCCGGCCGGTTCCAGCCGTTGCGGCGGGTCGACTTCGCCCGCCAGTTCGGCGACCGGCTGTCCATCGAGGAGTTCCGGGCCTTCGACGACCTCGTCACCGCCGAGGTCCGCCGGGCCGCGCCCGATCACGGGCGGCTGGGGGACGACTGCGACTTCCTGACCCTGGCCGGCGACTGGCCCTACGGCTACGCCGGGTCGATAGGGGGCGACGCCACGGTGGAAGATGGCCTCGGCCGCGATCCCCGGACCGGCCTCCGCTGGGCGTTCGCCGGCCGCCTGCTCGGCGACCCGGCGCGAAGCGTCTACCGGGCGATGTGCAGCCTGTTCCTCCAGCCCGAGGCGGTCGCCCTGTTCAACGGCTACGACGAGAAGACGCCGCCGTGGTCCGACTATTCGATGCGGCCGGCCGGGCTCCGGCTGGCCGCATCGAGGCCCACGGCGCACGTCGCCGGGCCCCGGGCCAACGTCGAAGGCTGGCACGAGGTGTTCGACCCCGCGAATCGGTACGGCTTGGTCCTCGTCAACTCGTCGGGCGGCCCCACCGACTTCGGCCTGGTCGAGGGGTCGGCCAGCGTGCCCGACGTCCCCCGGAGCGTCCCGGCCGCCGTCCTGATGATCCACAGCTTCTCGGCGGCCAGGCCCAACGATCCGGCCACGGTCGCCGGTCGGTGGCTGGCCAACGGGGCGTTCGTCTACTTCGGGTCGATGACCGAGCCCTTCCTCGACGCCTTCCGGGCCCCCGGGCTGGTCGGCGACCTGATCGCCGAAGGGTTGCCGCTGGTCGTCGCGGCCCGGTCGACCCTGGCCGAGCCCCGGGGGACCCCCTGGCGGCTGGCCTTCCTCGGCGACCCCCTCTATCGGGTCGCGCCGGTCGGCCCCGGACGCCCCGCCCGGCTCGCCAACTGGGAGCCGACCGCGCGCTGGCCCGCCTACGCCGAGGCGACCCGGCCGGTGGCCGCGTCGGATGCCGCGAACCTCCAGTGGGCGCTCAACACGACGCTGGCCCGGCTCCGGGGGGGGAAATCGGCCCCCGGCGACGACACGATCGACGCCCTCCTGGCCATCCGCAGGGCGCGGCTCCCGGGGCCGACCCGGCCGATCTTCGACGCGCTTCTGGCGGACCAGTTGTCGCAGGCGCGGCGACGCGGCGACCTCCGGGCCCGGATCGCGGCGATCCCCGAAGCCGAGCGGTCGCCCGACCTCCGCCGCTGGTTCGAGACGATCGTGGCGACCGACTTCGCCGCGACGATCGCCCGGGGCGATCCCTCGCAGGCCCGCCAGGCCTGGGCCGACGCGATCCGGTCCCCCCTGCCCCGCGAGTTCAAGGAGCAGGCGACGACCCGGGTCGGGCGCCTCGCGACCAACCCCGTCCGCCGGCACGACTGGCTCCTCTTCCTCCGGGCGATCCTCCGGGAACGCCCCCGGGCCCCCGAGGCCGGGTCCGTCGAGACCGAGCTGAAGCGGGTCGAGGCGGCGTCCCTCGCCGATCGCTCGACGGCGAGATGACGGCCAGGCCCCGCCCTCGGAGGCCCGACCGGATCAGGGAATCCCCCCTTCGAACGCCTCGATCGCCGCCCGGATCGGGTCCGGGATCGGCCGGGGCCGGGCGGCCCCGTAATCGAACACGACGACCACCGAGGTCCCCTCGGCGGCGACCGCGCCCGAGGACTCGGCGACGACCCGGTGTTCCATCGTCAGGCTGGTCCGCCCGATCCGGACGACCTTGGTCCCGACGCGGACGGAGTCGGGGAAGGTGATCGGTCGTCGGTAATCGCAGCGGATCGAGGCCAGGATCGGCCCGACGCGGTCGGTTTCCATCGAGGCGTGGAGCCCGACCGAGCGGGCGTAGGCGATCCGCCCGGATTCGAACCAGCGGAGATAGACGGTGTTGTTGACGTGCCGGAAGGCGTCCTGGTCGCCCCACTGCACGGGCAAGGTGATCGTCACCGGGAAGCCGGACAGTGGGTCGTCCACGACGGGTCACCTGTTTTCAAGACGGGCCGGGGTCGAGCCGATCGGGCCGGGAGCGGGTCGCCTCGGAGTGCGGGAGGTAGAGGAAGGTGGCCGAGGCGGTCGCGACCAGCTCGCCGGAGGCCGTGGACACCTCGCCCTGGGTGACGGCCGTCTTCCGCCCGGCGTGGCGGACGAGGGACGAAGCGACCACGGTTTCCCCCGCCCGCGCCGGGCGGACGAAGTGGACGGTGAGCTGGGCCGTCACCAGGTAATGGTCGGCCGGCCCCGACCGGCTCGCGGCCAGGCCCATGACCGAGTCGAGCATCGAGGCGATCACGCCGCCGTGGGCGATCCCTAGCGACCGGAGATGTCCCGGGCCGACCTCCAGGACGAGCCGGCCCGGCCCGTCGGAGCGGACGCCGAGCCGTTCGAGGAAGCCGGGGGCGTCGTCGGGGGTCGCTTCGGGCAAGTCTCGGCCCCTCCGAGGTCCGGTCGCGGCTCGTCCCGGCTCAGGGGAGGCCGAGGAGGTAGATCCTGGTGTCCGACCCCGCCACGGCGAGGCGCTTGCCGTCGGGGCTCCAGGCGATCCCGTAGGTCATCAGGCCGGGGGCGAGCTTCTGGCGGGACAGGACGTTGCCGGTCTCGGGGTCCCAGATCAAGAGGTTCCCGGCGTAGCCGACGGAGGCGAGGCGCTTGCCGTCGGGGCTCCAGGCGAGGCCGTAGACATCGTCGGGGTGGCCGTCGAGCTTCCGGATCTCCTTGGCGTCGAACGGGTTCCAGAGGCGGATGGTCTTGTCGACCGAGCCCGAGGCGAGCACGGCCCCGTCGGGGCGGAACGCCAGGGCGTAGACCGGGGCCCCGTGGCCTTCTCCTTTCCGCGACTCCTTGCCCTCGGCGGGGTCCCAGAACTTGACGAGCTTGTCGTCCCCGCCGGTGGCCAGGAGGTCCCCCTTGGGGCTCAGGGCGACGGCGTAGACCACGTTGGCGTGGGCTTTCTCCATCGCCCGGATCTGGGTCGACTTGGCCACGTCCCAGGCCCGGACGCTGGCGTCGGCGCCGCCGGTGTAGGCCCGGGCGGCGTCGGGCGACCAGGCGACGGCGTAGACCTGGCTGTTGTGGCCGGCCAGGGTCTTCGAGGCGCCGGGGGCGACGACGGGCCACGTCTTGACCGACCGGTCGTCCGACGCGATGACGAGCGTCCGGTCGTCGGGCAGGATCGCCACGGCCGTGATCGGCCCCGACGGGCCGGCGATGGCCTGGCGCTCGGCCTTGGCCGGGTCGGTCGCGGCCAGGTCGAGGACGCGGGCCGAGCCGTCGGCGAGCCCGACCAGGAGCAGCTTGGAGTCGGCGCCCGCGGCGATCGCCCCGACCGGGCCGGGGAACGCCGGGAAGGTCGCGAGCGGCTTGCCGTCGCCGAAGGCCCAGGCCCGGACGCTCTTGTCGAGCGAGCCGGTGACGGCCTTCTGGCCGTCGCGGGTGATCGCCACGGCGCGGACGGCGTCGCCGTGGCCGGCCAGGGTCCGCGCCTCCTTGCCGGTGGCGACCTCGAAAATCTTGGCCGTCTTGTCGGCCGACCCGGTCAGGACCTGGCCGCCACCGGGGGCGACCGCGACCGCCAGGACGGGCCCCTTGTGCCCCTCGAAGACCCGGACCGCCGCCAGCGACCACGCCCGGGCGCCCATCTCCCCCGAAGCCCCGACGATCGCCCTGCCGTCGCCCGCGAACCCGAGGGCCGAGATCCCCCCGGGCGGCCCGGTGAACGACTGGAGTTCCCGACGCCCCGCCGGGTCGACCAGCCGGACCGTCCCGTCGGTCGACCCCGAGGCGAGCCGCGCCCCGTCGCCCGAGAACGCCACCGCCGCGACCGGCCCCGGGTGCTGGGCCACCGTCGCCAGGAGCTTCCCCTCGCCGCCGACGTCCCAGAGCCGGGCCGCCTTGTCGGCCGAGCCGGTGGCCAGCGAGCCGCCATCCCGGGCGAAGGCCAGGGCAAGCACGGCGTCGCCATGCCCCGGGTAGTCGCGGACGACCTTGCCGGCGGCGACGTCCCAGACCTTGGCCGCCTTGTCGGCCGAGGCCGACGCCAACCGATTGCCGTCAATGGGGGCGAAAGCCAGGGCGTGAATCCGGCCGCCGTGCCCTTCGAGGGCCTTGATCTCCTTCCCCTCGGCGGTCTCGTAAACCCGGATCTTGCCATCGCCCCACCCCGCGGCGACCTGGCCCCCGTCGGGCCGGAACCCGAGGGCGGTGATCGGCCCGGGAAGATCGGCGATGGCCCGGACTTCCTTGCCGTCGGCGCCCACCAGCCGGATCGACCGGTCGGCGAGGGCGAGGGCGAGCTGCGAGCCGTCGCCCCGGAAGGCCATTGCCTCGACCGCCGGCCCCGGCTGGGGGAACTCGCCGACTTTGGTCCCGTCGGCGACGTTCCAGAGGCGGACCACGGCGTCGGGGCCGGAGCCGGCCAGGCGCGAGCCGTCGGGGGACAGGGCGTGGATTTTCGCCCGGGCGTCGATCGCCCTGGGGGCGGGGATCGGCAGTTGCCAGAGTCGGGCGAGCCCGTCGGACCCGGCGGAAACGAGCTGGCGCCCGTCCGGCAAGTAGGCGAGCCCGAGGATCGAGTCCGCCGGCGTCTCGATAACCCCTCGCGGCGAGCCGTCGCCGGGATTCCAGAGGCGGATGGTCCGGCCCTTGTCGCCCGAGGCGACCTGGGCGCCGTCGCCGCTCCAGGCGACCGAGGCGACGTCGTCGGAGTGCCCGGCCAGGTCGCGGATCGGCGATGATTTGTCGAGGTCCCAGAGCCGGACGACCCGGCCGGTCGCGGCGGCGATCTGCTTGCCGTCGGGCTTGACCGCGACCCCGGCGACCCCCGCCGGGTTGTCGGCGAGGACCCGCGACGGGCCGCCGGCCCCGGGGAGATCCCAGACCTTGGCGGTCTTGTCCATCCCGCCCGACAGGATCTGCCTGCCGTCGCGGTCGACGGCCACCGCCAGGACCAGCCCGGCATGCCCCTCGAACCGGCGGATTTCCTTGCGGGTCGCGGCGTCCCAGACCCGGACGGTGTGGTCGAATCCCCCCGAAACCAAAGCTTTGCCGTCGGGCGTCCAGGCGAGCGAATAGACCGCCTCGGCGTGGCCGTCGAAGGTCCCCAGGATCGGCGCCGGGGGCTCGACCGCCGCCGCCCAGCCGGCGACCACCAGGGTCGAGGCCAGCCCGGCGGCGAGGCGGCGGAAGGTCAAGTTCGATCGCGGCATCCGGTCCACTCCTCCAGGCGACGTTCGGATCGGGGCCGGGATCGGCCGGGGTCGCAACCCGTCCCGCCGAACATAGAGGGCCGGCCGGCTCGACGCAACGGCCCATCGCCCGAAGGGGCGGGGGCCGAGGACGAAACGCCCACGACCCCCGCGGTCCGTCCGGTCGCCGGCCCGGCGATCGATCAATAAGCGTCGGCCGAGACGACTTCGGCGCCGTTCTTGGTGCCGAGGGCCCACCAGGTCGAGACGGCGATGGTGCCCTTGATCGACTTCACCGAGCCGTCGCACATCAGGGTATTGACCGAGCCGGGGTGGCGACTGCTCGCCGCGTGCGCCCCCTGGTCGGAGGCCCCGCCGCCACCGTTGGCGACGCAGGTGAACGAGTTCGGCGGCATGACGTGGTTATAGCCCGTGTGCGCGGGATAACCGACGTACCAGCTCCCGCCGATCCCGTAGATATCCGAGTCATAGCCCTGACCGCCCTGCAACTTGGCGATCCCCTGATTCAGGCCGCTGCAGGCCCTGAAATAGGCATCGGGCGTGTTCAGCGGGGTGATCCCGGGGAGCTGGAACGCCGACGAGGTCGGCCGGGTCGGGTCGAGCCTCATCGTGTTCTTGGCCAGCCCCATGACCCGCTCGCTGAACGCCGCCGTGTTGCTCAGGCCGTCCAAGACGTCGCGAAAGCCGAAGACCCGGCAGTTGAGCTTGGCGTTGGGGTCGGCCCCGATAAATGGCCCGTTCATCGGGCCCGCGAGGTTGACCGAGTCGGGCGAGCTGCCCAGGTTGCATCGATAATTATTGTGCCCGAAGTTGTTGGCGAGCCGATCGGTATCCGACGGGCAGAGGAAGACGGTGACTTTGGTGTAGGTGGCCGTCGTGTTCTTGGTCCCGTAAGGGCTCGCCGCGTTGCCGTCGTTGTAGAAGTTGAGCGAGTTGTACAACGGCCCCTGCTCGACGTAGGGGAGCAGTGCCACGTGGGCCGACCAGTCGCACCACTGGTCGTCTTCTTGGTGCCCCCAGGGGAGCGAACCCTGGGTGTCGTGGTAATTGTGCAGCGCGATCCCGAATTGCTTGAGGTTGTTGATGCATTGCGACCGCCGGGCCGCCTCGCGAGCGGCCTGGACCGCCGGCAGCAGCAGCGCGATCAGGACCGCGATGATCGCGATCACGACCAGCAGCTCGATCAGCGTGAACGCCTTGCGGCCCGCTCTTCCGACCATCGGTCGCCCCCTTTCCCGGACAGGTAAGACGGAAAGATGCGTCGTGGAGGCATCGGTTGCCGATCGCCCGGCGTCGGTCCCCCCGAGCGGGACCGAACCCTCGCCGATCGGAAAACGCGCGGTCGTGGATCTGAAGCCAAATGAGACGACGTGTACTCGCACCAGCATCACACGCCGCAAGCGAGACTTTGTCAAGGGTTGGGCATCGGTCGATGGAATCTTATCACCAAATCAGGCCCCCACCCCTCCCACGAACTCGACGGGCCGCTCAGCGGCCGGCGTCGCGGCCCGCCGGGTGGGCGTTGATCCGGTAGAGGTCGCCCCGGCGGCGGATCGCGCGGAGGCCGAGGCACTCATCCCGCGAGCGGCGGCCGTCCCGGAACGCCGCCCGGCCCCATTGCACGACCCGGACCGGCTGGGACCCGCCGAAGCGAGCGGCCAGGGCTTCGGCGATCCCGTTGCCGACTCGCCCTTGCGGATAGATCGGCGCCCCGCGGAGGTCGAGGCTCCAACCCCCGAGGTCGAGCCGTCGCCAGGGGCCCGGGCCGGGCGGCCCAACCCGCCGCCGGGCCGATCCAGGGAACCGATCGAGGTCGTCCTCGTGGAGGAAAACGTCGGTCCGCTCGCAGTGGCTCGCGTAGAGCGCATGCCCCGGCCACGAGTCGCAGAGCCCGGACCGCTCGCCCAGCGGGGCGACCAGGGCCGGCCCGACGACCACCCAGGCGACGGCGCCGGGCCAGCCTTTCTCGATCGAGGCCGGGCCGTCCCCGGCGGGAGGGCCCCGGAACAGGAACCAGGCCTCGGCCGCCATCGCCGCGTTCCAGATCAGGACGTTGACGCTGTGATCGAGGTTCCAGGGGCCGAGGATCGCCACCAGCGCCGCGTGCTGGGCCAGGGCGCCGACCAGGGCGAGCCGCCGGGTCGCCCGGAACATCAGGCCGACCGCGACCGCGACCTCCCAGGCCGGCATCGCCAGGATCGCCGCCGCCCGAGCCGGGGACGGCCAGGCCGCCGGGTCGAGGCCCAGCGGCGCGACGCCGGCCCTCAAGAACTGCTCGCCCAGCTCCGCCACGAACGAGGCATCCAGCTTCGACAGGCCCGAGTAGAAATAGAGCGAGGCCGCGTAAAGCCGGGCCATCCGCGGCGCCCGGGACCTTGGCGCCGCGACCAGGGCCGAGCCCACCACCAGATATTGATAGACCCAGGGTTGGAGCCGGTTCTGGTCCCCCGCGACCGCGAAGGCCAGCCCCACCATCGACAGCGCGACCGCCGCCCGCCCCCCACGGCCGATCGCGCCCGCCGCCAGGCCGGCGACGATCGCCCCCAGGCAGGCCCACGACACCCAGGCGGGGAACGCGGGCCACCCCCCGACGAACGGGACGCGCGGGAACTCCCCGGGCTCGACCCAGAGCCGCCACGAACCGCCGATCATCACCAGGGTCGCCGAGCAGAGGACCGCCCGGAACCGCTCGAACGACCGATCCGCCGGTTCAACCCTGGCCGACCACCGAATAGGTCCCGCTCCCTTCCCGCTTGAGCTTCCCCTCGGCCACCAGCTCTTCCCAGACCCCCGGCGGGTGGCCCACCGGCGGCACGATCCCCTGGATCGCCGACCGCTTGCTCCCCGGGCTCAGCCCCGACTCGTCGTCGAGCCTGGCCAGCTTGATCCGCTTCTTGAACGCCTTGTAGGCTTTCTTCCGTTCCTCGTCCGTCGTGGCCATCCGGGAATCTCCCTCGATCGATCGGGACTGCCCACCGCTCGACGGCCGAGCCTAGCCCGGGCCGCCCGTCGAGGCAAGCCGGCCTCGGCTCCGAGATCGATCGGTTCGTCATCGCGGGATGCCAGATTGCAAGCATCTCAGATTCCAGACGACGGCAAGACGAGATGAACCGGATCGTCTGAAATCTGAGAGCGTGTCTAAAAACCCAATTTCTTGGTCAGCCGGCGGCCCATCAGATGGACCATCGACCATTTGATCATCGCCTCACTGCTGGAGATCGTCTCCTCGTAATCCTTGCTCAGCCGTCGGCT
>JAABUQ010000959.1_pt1 | contig 65048 bp, 1 predicted proteins | sample 5560001 | NCBI WGS metagenome assembly JAABUQ01 (sample SAMN10711888, study PRJNA513371) | rock metagenome | isolation source: Antarctica rocks | place: Antarctica: Victoria Land, Finger Mt nord | collected 2015-12-18
ATAATAATAGAGCGCAAGCTGAACGCAATAAATATGTAATTATTATTAACCTTATCCTCCAGGAGGATCGAAGAATTAACAGTTATTATAAGAAAAATAAAGGATCTTTAAAATAATAAGGTAAAACCTTTGAACAAAGTAAATACAAGGTTGCTTTAATAAGTTTAATATTAATATAACTTTTAATTATATATTAGAATATATACAGAATATATATATAATATTAAAATTTATATATAGCCTTATAATTATCCCTTTTTTAAGGTATTAATCCCTAATATTTTAAATAATAAGATAATATCTTTATAGGTTTATCAAAAACCCTTTATTATAAATATTATAAAGGGAAAAGAATCTTAATATACTTTATACTATTTCTATATATATAATACTTTTATTATATATATATTTATAAATATAATATCTTAAAAACTTTTCAAACCTATAAGAAATATAAAAGAAAAGAGTATATAACGCTATAATACCTTAAGCGCCGTTCGGTAAATATAATAATTATAATATAAATACTAATTAACTTATTATTTATTATTATATATAGCCCCTTTTTCCGGTATTATACCGGCGTTATTATATTAATAATATAATTTAATATATAGAAAATTATAATATTAAAAAATTCTCTTATATTTGTTTTTCTTTTATAATTACCTTTATATCTACCTTTTATAAGTATAATATAAGGCTATATATATTCTAACGGTATTGCAATAAATATTAATTATATATAATATTATTATTATTATAATTATTATGATATTTTTTGCGGTATTTGCCCTATCGAGTTTGGCACCCGTCGTATTAGGGAACGCGTAAGTATATAGCCCTACGCCGCTTTCATATTCTATAAATATTCCCCCGATTCCCCTTTTGTACCCTCCCTTTTCTTCCTCCCTACCTATCCTAAAATACCTCTTTTATTTATTAAATTGTCAACCTAGCTATCCTGACTCGGATAATTATCTACTCTCTCCTACTTAAGTTTAAACCTATATAATATATTTTAATTATTAATTTATTTTATCCCTTCTTATTAAGTATTCTCGCTTAATATTGAGTATCTTAAGTAAGTTGTAATTTATATCCTATAATAACCTTACTCCGTATTAAATCTATTTTTTAGGAGTATATTTCCTTTTTGCCTTCCAAAACCCTTTTTGCTTTTACCTTATATTTGACCTCCTTTTTTTGCTACCTTGTTCCAGATACCGTTATTCTTTGTTTGCTTAAGGAGACGTTAATACAAATCGGCCTCTATCGAAAGCGTCTTTGAATTAATAAGAGGCTAATTAAAAAAAAGCTTTATATTTCGGCTAAATAGGGTATTTTACTTATTATATTATACGTTCTTTGTATACGCTGATATATTGCCGCTAAGGACGTAGCTTGGTAGCGTTGCTTCGTTCAAGAGACTATTTAAGAAAAGATAACGTAGTACGGTAGCCTAATCAGGATATATTATAACTACTCGTCGACGCAGATCTTTAATCTTATAAGATCGGTATAAGTTTAGGCTACTGAAAATACTTAATTATAACAGGTACAAATCCTGATTAGGGAGCTACCTTATAGGCTATAATATATTATAATAGCCCAGTTAAAATAGGTCTTAATTATTTATTAGCGTAGATCCAAAATCTCGTAAGACTAATATTATTTTAAAAGCGGTAGAAATATTTAGTTATAACGGATACAAAGCCCTAATTAAAGAGCTACTTTATAAGCGATAATATATTATAAAAATCTAGCCAGAATACGCCTAAACCAATCGTCTTATAATCTTATAAAATACTTAATTACGGTAGGTACTAACGCCCTTCGTTAAAAAGCTACTTAGAAGTAGCAAGCAAACCAGCGGCGCGGGCTTCTAGCTAATATAGGTTAAATACCGAAAATACCCTTGGACTTAAATATAAATAATAATAATTAGTTATAACTGAGTAACCGTAGTAAACGCAGTCTCGATATAGGCCCCTAGTTAATATAGTTTAGATACCGAAAATACTTAGTTATACTAAATATAACCGGAGCTAAATATAGGGGGTATATAATAAATCCGGAGGATAATTAGATTTAGATAACGAATAAGCAAACAAGGTTAGTATTTAGCAAAACGTTAACGTACTTCGTAATAATTATAGCTCGTAATTAATTGGATATAGAGGTCTAACGTTTATATAAAAGGCGTAGCTGGAATTAGGCCGTATAAGATATAATAAGTTTTTCCAATTGTCAAAAGGTCTGCGCAGGTACCTATATAAAGGGAACGAGCTAGCGTAATATTCTATATAAAAATAAGGTATTAGTATTTTTATTAAATATTAAGAAACTGCTAGTTTTTGGGTACAAATAAACTTACTCTCGCTATATTAATTTCGAATTTTATTATTCGAGCTATTTAACAAACGAACCAGTTTTGATTGTACTTTTTATATTTATATCTTATAATAACTTTTATTAACCCGAATTCCCTCTAATTTTATCGGCCTTTATATTCTATACTCCCCTCTGTTAAGTAATATAATATTATTAGCCGGTATAATAATCCTCTTGTTTTAAGATCTAGCAAACTAATATTAAAACTTACCGGGATTTAATTATAAACCGGAAATATACTTTTAATTTCTTTATATAATAAATACTTAACAAGAAATATAATCCGAAATAAAAATAATTATAAGAATAATAATTATCGCCTCCTATTTATCGAAAAACTACTATATAGCCTTGATAAAAGATATACAAATAAGGTCCCTATTTCTAAACCGTAATAAGAAGGCTATAAGGAGGAAGGAGCTATATTAGACCGTAGATTCAATAACGACGGCTCTACGCTTTAGGAAGGAAATAGAAAGCAAAATTCCTTTAATCTCCTAATAATTTCTATAGCAGGCTCGGACGCTAGATACGCTCTTTCTAGATTATCGTTTGCTATTTTTAATATTAATTAAGTATTTCCTTTAATCCAGAGGCGCTATAGAGTATAAGAAGATAAATAATTTAACGTCCGGTCCTCTACCTCTTCCGTTTCTTTTTCTACCTTTTGTACTTTTTCTGCTTCCTATACGTTTTTTACCTCCTATACCTTTTCCGCTCTTTATATCCTTTCTACTTCCTACGCTTTCTAATATTTCTTTGTTGTCTGTTTATTACGATCAGATCGAATCGGATTATAATATTATAAAAAATATTAAATCCGATTCTATTAATAAAGGGGAAAAGAAGGAGAAGGTAAATAACGGAGATAGAAATAGTCGAGATTAAAAGGAAGGAGATAAAGCCGAAATAAGTATAAATACTATTAATATCCGGGAGTCTCCTAAGAATATAGTAAGGAATATACCTTTATATAAAGATAGCAGAGGTATATCAGTATAAACCCGGTATTTAAATTAGTTTGTAACTCTTGCTTATTATAAGCTGCTCCGCCAACTCTTGATAGGCTCTATTACGGTTAATAAATACAATAATATTAGTAATAATCCGGATATTCTTATATTCAAACAGATACAATTATAATTAAAACCCGTTTTCAAAATACCCTTTCTTTACTTCCGCTTACTTAACCAGATAGGTTTTAATAAAAATAAATACTGAATTATATATTCCTTCCTAGTTATCAAACTCCCTTCTAATATATATTAAATAATCCTTTGATAATCGAAGATAATAATAATAATATAAATATTATTAGTATAACAGCTATTTCTATTACGGCTACAAGCGTAGATTCCAATAAGAAGATAGTAGATTTCTACGGACTTTATTTGGGGGAGTTATTAAATTTTAATATTATTAGCCCCAACTTTTCCTTCGATATCCTTAATTACTTATTCTCTTTAAATATTACTTATAGCCTAATATTTATACTGGCCAAAAGGTATAGTTTTTCTTCCCTTAAAAGGATATATAATAATACCGCTACGGATACTACAGAATAAAAGGAAAGGCAAAACGTTAAAAAGTTTATACCGGCCTCGAAGGGAAGCTTTTAAGTATCGAAGTCTTTCCAGATTTATAAAGATCCTATAAATATTATCCTAGACCCTCCGATAATATCGAATAACTTTACGAAATATTTTATTTTCAGTAATATATTTTTATTATCTCGCCTAGTACAATCTCTCCGTTCTATATATTAAGTTTGCGATATTTCGACCTTGTTATAAGGTATTACTAACGTAGAGCTTGATAACCGGAAATAAAAAATTAAAAAAATTATAAATTGAAAACCGATTACCGCCGGTTAGGAGTACAAGGTCAGATAGGGGGAATTTTAGGTTGCCGAGGATAATTTAAAGGATATATAGGATATAATAAAGGAATATTATTTGCGAGTAAAGAAGAGTAGCCGCTATAATCGGGGGAGGGGAAGATAAACTAAGAAATAAAACTTTATAATTTTATATATAACTATGCGTTCTGGAAAGAGTTCTAATCTTAAATTTATAATATTATTTTATAATTAATATTTCGAATAATTAGATCCTAAAAAAATTAATATTGCAGAAAATACGTTAAGAGGCCGGTTATATAATATTTTGGCTATCTTTGCCTCCCGCTTTAATAACTAAAGGAATAGCTACTCGTAATCTCTTTGAATATATATATATCTATTGCTATATTACAAAAAACTATATACAACGCTAAGGAAATAACAGTATATTAGAGCAGGAATAGCAAACGCTTAATATCAACTAATTATAAAAACGTAACGACGCCGGTATTTATTTAAGTACTTACAACTTATCTAACTCTCCTTTAATATAAATTATCAAAGATTTCTTATTGTTAGGGGTAAGATTGTCCAAATCTTTCTCTTTTATTATAGCCTATACTATTTTCTATTTCTATACTTCTTTACGCAAGGGGGTTTTTAATTTACCTTAAAAGGCTGCTTTCGCTCCTGCCGGTTAATTATTTAAATTTTATATAGCCCTAGCTAAGGTCGTTAAACGCTTTAAGGATAGGGTTAATCCCGGGGACGCTATTAATCCCAGGGGTAGAGAATACTATATAAGAGCAGCGGTAACCTATAGATCTAATATCGGTATTCTGTTTTCTCCTATTACCTAATTGCGTTGCTATTTCTTATATCGCGCCTCTTAAACGCCCGCTTTTATCTGAATAGCTTTATCTATTACACCTGGCTAATAATTGGGCTATATACGCCTAGCTACCGTTTATATTTTAGTACTAATAATTTTATCCTTTTATTTAATTATTACCCTTATTAGCTCGAAAACCTTATTTTTTATATTTAGATTAACGTAATCCAATAAGTCAGTATATTTTTTATAATTGCCTAATAGCGCTACCCCTAGTATAGATTCAACGTTCGTATTAATAAACATATATACCTTTTGGCGGCCTATATATTGATATTATTCTTTATAATATTTTTATAAATCGGTAAAATCGTTATTATATGGCTTATTTATATAAGCTTCTATTCTGTATTTTATATAGCTTTTTGGACTATATTAAATAACAGCTTGCTATACTCTGCTAGCACCTCCGAAAGCTATAACGGTACGACCTATACTATATTCGTATTTGTATTGTATACTTATAGTAAAAATAGGTATATCTTTATCCGATACTACTACCGGATCTTCGGCCGTACCGCCGGAGTAATTAGCGTTTTTTATACTCGTTAACGGTATATCGGGTCCAGGCTCTTCTTTAATAATATCCTTTATAATATTAATATTTTTTTCCTTGTTATCGATTTATATCAAATCCTGTTTAATTATTATTACTTCGTTATTTATACTTTTGATCTACGTATTTATTTCTTCGAGTTTTTTCTTTTTCGCCGGATCTTCCCTATTCTCTTTAAGATCTTTTTTTAAAAACTCAGATTTACGCTTTTTTTTTTGGAATTTAATTTTAGCTTATTTTTTTCCTTTAATTTTATTTAATCTTTAATTATATATAGCTCTTTTCTTTAACGTTTTTTCTATAGCTTTTATTTTTTGTAATACCGGTATTATATTTTCGAACAAGGAAGTTGTAAATATAAGGGATTCGGAGATTAAAACTATCAACAACTGTTTATATATTTTGCTTAATGAGATAAATTATAATTAAAATATATTTAAAAGGGATTATTCGATTATTTTATAAATAATAAATAAACTTTAATTTTAAAGTATTATTAAATAATATTCTATTTGTAGAAAAATACGCCCCTTCTCTATTCGATTTAACCATTATAAGTTTATTTATAGAATATATAAATAGACCCGGGATTCTTATTTAACAAAAGGGTCTTAAATATCCATATATTATATAATTGGAATATAAATATTATTATAATTCTTCTATCCTCAATTTCAATTAAAAACTGCGGCCGAATCTAAACTACTGTATATATTAATACCAACTTTTACTTTTATAATATTTAAATATATCAAGATCTGGTATTTTGATTCCCTAAAAGGGTACAATAATAATCGGAATCTGTTCTGTATTTATCCTTCTGTTCTTGTTTATATATTTATTAAATTAAATAAATATTATAGTAGTTTTTATAAGGTAAGTTATAAAATATTTATAATATTAGAGTCCAGCTTATTTTATATATAATAGAATAATTTTAGGTACTAGTCTACCGGGCAATAATACTATAAATATTGATATTTATTTAAAGGTAATTTTATTAGATTTTATTACCTCCCAAGCGAACAATATTTCCCTAAATACCCCTAATACGGTATCCGCGAATATTAACGGAATACCGTCTCTTTACCCGGCAATAGCAACAGCCGCTCTATTCTAAGGCTTTAGTACCAGCAATACCGTAAACTCCGGTATTACTGTTATTGGGATATATATAGCAAATAAATAGGGTAATTCAAATTAAACGCTACGTAAAAGGCCTATAATAATAGCTCTTATAATAAACGTCCTTACCTCTAATAACCTATTAAGCGTTTTCGCTTTATTTTAGGGCCTTAGTACCGGCGGTACCGCAAGCTCTAATATAGCCGCTATTAGGATATATCCAGCAGGCAAAAATAATAATATAAGCTAGACGCTATATAAAGGATTTATAATAATAGCTTTTATAAAGAGTATTTTTCCCTACGGTCCAATAAACGCTTTTTTGTATTATCCGGCCGAGTCGGTTATAAATCCTATATCTTCTTTAAGAGAGAATATTCCTCTATCTCTTTTAAAAAAAATATCCTTTTATCTTTTTCGTTATAATATATAATAATAAGCTAATATTCTCCTTCTTCGGATATAGCCCCTACTGGAAATATAAATACTACGGATATTATACCCTTTGCTAATAGAGCTAGTTATCTAAGACTTTACGTTGCGACTTTAGTTATATTAAATATTAATATTGTTTTATTGAATCTTTCTATAATCCTATAAATAGAATACTTTTTAATATTATATAGCGGTTGTATTATAACTAGATAATTAATATAAATAATAATAGTTTGTTCAATATATTCAATTTTATATTTTAAGTCTTTATTATATAAAAAGATAATTATTATATATTTTTCCTTATTAAAATCAATATAGAAAAGACTTATTCAATCCAAGGAATTTAAAATAGGCGTTAAAATAAAAGTCTAAACCTTAGGGGCCAGAAATACTAAAGGGTTCAATATTCTATTTAAAGGTAGAAGCGCCTAATCAATACGTATATAATATTCGATAGGACCTATTGTTCTTTCCTCTAGAAATATTTTATATCTAATTTAAATTTATAATTATAAATAATTAAATATATATTTTAATTTCAAACTGCTATTCTTCTTATTATATCCGGAATATAATTAAAGTAATTTATTCTTTAATACGATATTAATTGAGATTGACTTTCCAAAGATTATTATATATATATACTATTTTTAAATCCGCTTTCCCTTTCGACTACGCGGCAGATAGAAAGTATATTATATTTGGATACGGTAACAGGCCTTAAAGGGGTAGAATAGGGATATAAGTATCTGCGATCTTAACTATAATAAGGGGTTTAAAAGAGAATCTGCTCTAAGCTTTTTATTGTATAATAAATAATATAAAGGACTTAATATAGACTAAAGATTATATCTTATAGTCGAGGAAAATATATAGCTATAAAATTAGGAATAGATCTCAAAGTTCTTTTAATTTAGTTTAGTCTATAAAAATAAATAGGAAAAGTAATATTTAATTAATTGTACTACGATATTGATTCCTTTTTTTATTATTATTCTCTCTTTTTCTTTATTCTTTTTATATTTGCTGCTTTTATCTCGGTTATTTCGCTTACTAAAAGATTAGGTTTCTTTTTAAAATTCATATAGAATTTTAGGTATTAAAAATAGATTTCTAATTTAATTTTCGACTTTTTGAACAAAGGTTTTTACTGATTATTCGAGTATTCTAAATAAGGACCCAAAATCCCTAAGGATAGAGGATAAATAAACCAAAATAAATAATCGAGGCTAAAGAATAATTAAAGACTTATTATAATTAAGGATCTTCAATATTTATACGCTAATATAAATTAAGGATTCCGGACAATCCTAGGGGGTTAATTGAGCCCTTAAAAAAACTCCAAGAAAGGGTTAATATCAGAATCAATAATTAAAGTTAAGTAATAAACGGGGACTTGCTATAATTAAGGATTTTCGATATTTATATATTAATATAGATTAAGGATTCCGGATAATTCTAGGGGGCTAATTGAGCCCTTAAGGAAGCCCTAAAAAAAGGCTATTGCTACGGTCCCAAAGGCTAAGGACGGACTATATTAATATATATTAAATAATAGAATTTTTTCCTAAGTTAATTCTATAAAAATAGTTCTTTTTTTTTCTTAACAAATATAAAGGTTTATTAACTTCTGTTATATTTATATATAGGAGCCGTAATAAATTACTTTTAAGTAAAGCATGCGTTTGTTATCGAGGACGATAAATACTTGAAACAGACTTTAAGGTATCTTTAAAATTATAGTATATATAAATATTAATATCTCTTTAAAAGCTCTTCTTATATTAATATAGTACCCCGAGGCTTACCAGATTTCGTAGATCGAATTATAACAAATCTAATACCCCTAAATAATAGGCTTGAAAGGTAGATATTGCCTTTGAATAAAATTTATAAGTTTATTTAATAGGAATATAATCAAACCCGAAGTAGTCCTGCTTTAAAAGCTGCTATTAATAATCTTATAATTCTACGGTATTAGGAAAACGGTTACGTTATTCTCCCAAAGTCTAGGGCGCCTAGGACGATATATATTTACAATATAAGTTTAATATTATTACTGGATAAAATATATTAGATTTATAAAGTCTAGGACGCTTCTAAGGACGATTGTAAAAAGCGGTTAATTATAAAAAGATTTTTTAATAACGGTAAATATTACCAGATCAATAATAAAAGTATATTTAAAGAAAGGCAAAGGCTTTATCCGTATAAGATAAATATAATATAAGGCCGAGATCTCTAGTATAAAATCGATATCCGTCTACCCAAAACGCTTACAATAGGCAATATATATACCCTGTACTAGGTTTGGGATCGCTTATAATAACTATTTAATAAAAAATAATAAATCAAAATCTATATAATATATATTAATATTTATATAAATTAAGTTTAATTAAAGGTCTATATTCAGACCGGGTTACAATTAGATAAGAAGGGTATAAATATCTGAATAGGCTTGAGATATAAAAAATATTTATATAGAAATATATAATAATATAAATATAAAGGCTATAATATCGAATTACGTAGTTCTGCTTTTGCGAATACTAGTATTTATTTACCGCCGGAATATAGGCGGTATTAAAGCGGGACCGTTATTATTTAGGCTCTTATAAGGTCCCCTACCCCTATAGTTTATAATTGGAGGTTAATATATACTGCTTTATAATAATATCTTTCTAGCTATACTGTTTTATAAAGTTATTCAATCGTTCCTATATATATTTTACGATTATAAAAAGGGTTTCTAATAGGATAAACTTCGAGCAGTCTTCGAATTACTATTGCTTTGCGGTAAAGGTAGAGAGCTGCTGCGTAGATATTGGATAATACCGCCTTAATCGGATATAGGGATCGGAAGGGTATCTCGCAGAGATTATTTATATTTAAATTAATTAATATTATCTTATAAGGCTTTCTGATATAATACGTTTACTTCGGTCCTAATTAATTTATAATAACGTTGGAAATATAAATAATATAATTATATTTTTAATTTTTTAATAAATAGTTAATCCGTCGAGGCTTCAGAATTATAGATATAGTAATAGCCGTTATACCGAGTCGTAATATAAATCTGTCCCTTATTTAATAAAATTTCGTCCGCCTTTATCTATAAACTTCTTCGTAGTTTAGAGAATTATTCCTTATCGGATTTGATTGCTTATACTCGATATAGCGACGGTATACCTCGAATTATTACAGTAATAAGTAATAAAGTCGAGGAAAAGGAGTCTATCTCGACTATTAAATAGGGCTATTTCTATTATTTAGGGGCTAGGTCTTATTGTTATTATATACTGTATATTTTTAGAGCTAAGATAGCCGTTAAATATAATTAAATACTTTTAAAAAGCAAGGTTTACCTATCGTCCTTCCAACCGCGCGGTAAAGCAGAAGCTTGATATTTTAAGCTGCAATTTAAGGGGCTAATAGTCTTTTTTAAAAATATTACTTGTTATTTTATATATATATTTGCTTAATATATATTTTTTCAAGAAATTATTTAAGTTAAATAAAATAATTTTATAAAATAATCTTAAAAATCTTACCAACCCTATATAAATTCAAAGTCTTGCCGCTGGCGGTATTGTTCTTAATCTATTTTTATATAAAATATTTATTTATATTTCCCGCTGGATTTAGGATCGGATTCTTTTTTATATATTTAAATATTTAATATATCCAATATTTATCCAGCGTAGATAATTCCTCAGCCCTTTGAATCGTTATAGTACTTTCTATATTAAAGTTTATTAGATTTTTACTATTATATATAACTTAATAAGGGTAAAGATACTATCTTAGGCCGGAAATCGAGCTAGTTCTTTCGCGGTACTATATCTAGTTCCTCTGTTCTTTGCTAGCCGTCTTAGTTTTATAGCCGACCTATTCGGCTTTTCCTTATAAATATACTTTAGATTATACAACTCGATCAGTATTATAGCGTTTATGCAGATATTTATATATATTATAATCTTTCTTATTAATAACGTTTTTCTTATTTATAACTCTTAGCAATTTTATAGGCTTCTAATATATATATATTATTACTAGCCTTATATCTTTTTGCTAATAATATTAGGGCGCCGTAGCTCTCTTTTTACTAGTCGCTTTTTTAGTCTTCCGAAACCTCTTATTTAAGATATTTTAGAAAGCCTATTTCTTTTTGGCAATACTCCTTATTTATATATTATAACGCTACTTTAGTACTAAACCTAGCTTTTCGAAGCTTTATATACTTATTGCAATTTATATATTTGTTATTATAACAGTTAAACGTTTTACCTGTATTTTCTTCTGCAATTTTATTTAGCTCCAACCCTACGCCTCTATTAAAATAACGTAAACTAGGGATATTATTCGCTTATAAATCAAAATATCCCAACCTTAGAGAATATATATAAGGCAATATATTTATATATAAATACCGGGGGTAAGTTTTTGGTCTATATTTCAAAATTATTTATTTATAATTAGTTGGTAGGATTAAAATATTAATAGAAAGGATACGAATATATATCTCCTTATTAAGCTTAGATCCGGATTTACGCGCAAACTGCTTAGTTATATCGGAGCTTTGGATATAAAGATAATAATTGATAGCCCTTATAAGGCGCCAACGAATATTATAGAATACGGCAACGTCCTAATATTCGCTAGCGGAATTAGTATTGCAGCCTAGGTACCTTATATCAAAGAAATACTTCGAGTATTCAAGGAATCGAAAATACGTATTAAAAATATATTACTTATTTGGTAATTAAATAAAGAAAGTAAATTATTCTAAATATTAATAATAATATATTAATAAAGTTCAGACAATTAAGACTAGGTATAAAATTAGATAATAGAACTTTTAGAAAAGGATAAAGGTTCTTATATAAAATTGCTAGCTATATTTTGGATCCGGCTATTAATAATATATAGATTCTGCGTATTAGGTTTTACGTCCCTCGAAATTTTAACAACAAAGAAACCCTTAAGGATAGGAAGTTATATAATAAATATAATAGTATTAGAAAATTCTATAGAAAACCTCTTTTGAATAAAGTTATTAAAATAGAAATAGAAGAAAAATATAATCGTCTATTAATTATTAATAAGCTATTTACTATATTTGAGTCCAAGAGCTATATTAATAATAAATAAAGCGTCCTTTAATTGCGAAATATATAATAAAATATAAGAATATATTAATATTTACCTCAATAAAAATATAAAGCTGATATATTTAATATTTCAATCTTATTAACGCCGAAATATCTGGTTATCGAAGCTATTTAAGGTTGTATATAAAAACGTCGCTTAAAAAGTCTAACAATTAACGATTTCCGGCGTTATTGATAATAATATAGTAAATAATAGTAATCTAATTATACTTTTTATTATAGCAATACCGGGCTTTTTCTGATTTCCCTACTTCCTTTAATTAACTATTCTTATATAATATCTTATTATTTAAATCTTCGATTATTTATATTTATAATATATAACGTTTTATATCTTATTAAATAAGCCTTCTATACAGCCGGACTATCTCTTATAATATTATTAGATCGCTTTTGCTATTATTATTTAATAGGATATTTCAATATTTCTCTAATCTTCCTTCGGCGAGGGCTATATTCTTCAAAAGCTCTTTTAAGGTTAACTGCAAAGTTTGAAATAATTCTATTATTTAATTATAAAACGTTAACAATATAATTTTAGACTCTTTATAGAAAGCAATTTCTTGCCTTAGATAATTATTCTCTCGAATCAGATCTTCTATTTCGGTTAGGAGGGTCCGACCGATATAGTTTTTCTCTTAGCGAAGTTAATATAATTAAAGTTCTATTCTAACAGAAATACTGCCTGTTAGTATAATATATATATTTATACTATCAATTTTAAAGGGAAGCCCCTTGGCGTATTAACGGGCCTGGTTTATAATACGGTATTTTCGTAATTTCGGTTATTTACAAAGGAGAGAGTAAGTACTGAAATTAAGGCGAAAATATTAGACTTTTGTATAAAAGAAGTTGCTAAAAATAAGTAGTATTATAACAAAAGTAGGGGGCTAAGTATATATTATTTTTAAACGCTTTAATATTTAACCCTATCGAAGCTCCTAATCTTTTAATTATTTTATAATATCTTTTTCTAACAAACGAGTTATTATATTCCTTAGAAGTACTTCCGGTATCCCTAGAAGTACTTCTGGTATATTATATAAACAAAATTTGTTTAAAAATAAAAATAACTTTTATCGATTTTTAATATTAAAATTACTACGGGTTATTAAACCGAATTACTAGCGATTGTATTTATTAATACCCCTTTTAAAAGTCAACCTTATATTAAATCAATTTACGCAAAGCTCGCGGTTCCCCAGGCTAGGGCGTATTACTACGCGTAAGCTATAATATTATAAACAAAGCCCCTAGGTCAATTACTATAAAATATTTGAAGAATAATAGGCTAATCGAGTTAAGGTCGCTTATAAATAAAAGAAGAATTACGAAATTATAGCTATTAAATAGCAGAAGTATTCGGATTATAAATTTCTCGATAAATTGTATTAGTACTACTACGATAATATAATTACTCTATATACGGTATACCTCGATAACGAAACTATTTCCCTAGTCTATAACGTTGTAGATATATCTTTAGCCGAGATATAATCTACTCCCCTAGGTAGCTTCGCAGATTATCAGATTATAACTATTTATCAGAAGGTAATTACAATAGAGAAGTTAAGGCGATAAAGTCTGATATTAATAGGTACTATACGGTATAGAGTACGTTTACGACTACCTTAAGATCGTCTACGGATCTATAAACGCAAACTTTATAATATTTTTTTGGGATAATAGTATCAGGTTGGGTAAGGGTTTTCTATAACAAATTAGAAGCTTTACTGACTTCGATAATAATAAGAATAAAAGAAGCGATATTACAAAGAGTACCTATTCTTAATAATAAATAATAAGACTTTTATAATTTAGGCCTCTTAATAGTCAGATTAATAAAACGTATTATTAGCCTGCTAGACCTGACGTTATTAGAGTTATACAACCCAGAGTACTAGAAAGAGCCGATAAAGTCCTTTTTACAAAGAACAATAAACTCAAATAGCGTAGAACTTCTAAAGGTATAGGCTATTAAATACGTCGAGCTAAATTTCAATATTAATAATATAGGATATATTCTTATACTACTCTCCGGATACTTATTGTTTTAAAGCTTTGATCTTAATTACGGAAAAATCTATTTAAAAGGATTAGGAGATATATATAAAATAAAATATTAATAAATATAGCAAAGAATAATACTAAAAGGCGGAAGTACGGAAGGAAAAACTAGGGCTAAAAGGTCTACGATAAGATTAATATAGCAATTTAATAATTTTTAATAATATATTTAAGGGAATAATTGCTTCCGAATAGCTTAAACAGAATTGCTAGTTTCTATATATTGAGTTTTAATAATTTTTATTCAAGATTCGTGATATTCCTTGCAAATTGAATACCTATATATATCTTTATATATCTTATAAATATCGGTCTCTGGTTTGCTGTAAACCTAAATATTTATAACGCCTAATTCTCGTAAAATATTATTAGCCCTACTGCTCGAAGGGTCTTTTATTTTATTATATAACGAAATTTTTAAATAGTATATATAATATATAAGATCTTGGGCTTCAGATTATACAATTTTGGATAACCTTCTAAAACGCTTGAGTTTTTTGCGTTATTAATATATCTTAAGGCGCTAACGGTATCCGATATAATATAGAATAGCGACGAGATAACCCCGTTCCGAAGAATTGAGCTAATAGATTACTGGTTTACTATTTATAGGGGAAGGCAAACTTTGAAATATAAATATAATAAAGGGGGATACCGTATATTTCTTTATTTAATAAGCCGGATTGTTAAGAATATTATCTCTATAAAGAGCAGTTATACTTTTATAATCGGATCGAATATAAATCGTAGGTATAGTATTATCAAGAATACGCTTTCTCCCTATAATATATTAGCGGCGAGAGTAGAATAGGCGAGCTTTGTTTATCAATATACCGTTGTATTTATCGGCTGGTTTAGAAGCGATACTAATAATATCGTTATAATCTATTTAGCTTCTATTATAGTTTTTTCCCTCGGTTACCAAAGTATACTTGCAAATAATAAAGTCGATTGTAGTATTTAATAAAATTAATTAGAATTTAAGGAAAACTAGGACTTCTCTTGCTTCCAGATATATCTTTTATCTCGATAGGCTGAATATTATGCAAGGCAATAAGGAAAGCTTCCCTCGATTCTATCTTATAATTTATATAATATATTGATAGCAAGCCTGATAAATAAGGAAGAAATAAAAGGGTAAAAAGCTAAAAGAGGGATAAAAGTAAAATAAAGGAAGAAAGGAATAAAGGGAAAAAGGTATTCTTTATATATACGTAAATAAGGCGTATTAATAACCCAGCCAGCAATAATACGAAACGAGAAGGGAGTATTCTGGATCTATCGTAAAGACTATACCGCTTATCTGCTTTATTTAGCCTTCTTAGATCAAGATAGTCCTCTTATCCTCCTATAGCGATTGGATAGGGGCTATACTATATTCGAATATTATTTGAGAATCCAAATATCAGGTTATTAACAAAAAATATATAAAAAAAGAAATACTTTAATCCTATTATTGGCCGAAGTTAAATATACTATTCTAGGTTTTGCGGCCGATATAGCTTATTATAATTTGAAAGGCCAAACCTTACTATTAATAAAAAATATATAGAAAAAGAAATATTCTAGTCCTATTATTGGCCCAAGCTAAGTTTACTATTCTAGGATTTGATATAGTTTAATTATAATTATAAATACCTTGCTTTAAATATATTTAAAAATAATTATTTGGTTTTTTCGTTGCTATAAACTTGTCCAAATTAACTCGAAGATTAGATAAAAGCTCTTCGAATATATCCTGCAGAAGGGTTATATAATACGGCCTCTCGTTGGTATAGCCTCTATTATACGCTCTTCTAATAGCCCTCTTGCTAATACGGTACTGCCTTAATCTATTATATCAAGGAGTACTGGCAGGAGGTATAATAAATAATATAGGATTTATTATTTTAGCTTATAATTAAATACGCTTTAACTAAAAAGGAAGCAGATTAAACTAGGGTACCTAAACTTTATATTAGGACCGAGATAATATAGATTCCTTAATTCAGGATATAAATACCGTATATCCTTATTATATTAATAATTCGGCCAAAGAGATATAAAGGAGACCCGGGTCTTTAGGTATAAAAAATAAAATTTTACCGATTTCAAACCTTCAATTCGTATACCTTTTAAAGCCGAATTTATTTATTATCGAGAATAGCCAAATATAGGACCGCCGAGAACAATTCGTCGAATTAAGCTAGCCTCGTAAATACTTGCTAACGGGTTCGAAAAGCAAAGAAGTATACCTATATTATCTCTTATAAAGGCCAAATAGTATATAATATATAATATAATCGATTAATAAAGGTTAAAGAAGAATCAAGCAGAAAAGAAATAACAAATAAGAGTAAGATATATTCTTACCCTTTTTTTACTTGGATCTTTTATTAATATATAAACAATATTACCTAATAAGGGCGAATTTCTCCCTAGCGATTTTAACAAATAAGGTATCGAAAATAATATCGAAAAAGATATTTAAACCTATTATTTAATTAAGATTATCTTGCCGCTTAGCCTTCCTTAAGTAACCCTCCTATCTATTATACCGAATAGATAGGGAATATTATTTTCAATATATATATTATTGTATACGGAGCCAAATCCTGTTATTCAAGTTCAACAGGAAGGTACTTCGAAGGCCTTTGAAGACTATATATTGATTAATATTCCTTTCTTAAGATAATAACTCCAAAGTAGAAAACGTATTGCAGTTATAAGCGGTACCGGTATTTCTATAAATATTAGTAATAAACAATTTCTATTGGAAATTGAACGAACAAAGCTAATAAAATAATTTTTAATTTTCGATTTATACAAAACTTAAGTAAAGTCTTTTTTAATATTTCTATCTATAATTCCCCCAAAATTATAACCAATTTCTATAATTTAATTAGCAGATTCTTTTAGCTATCTTCAAAAGCGAAGCCAACCCTGTTCTATAAGTTTCTTAATATATTCGCTCGAGATAGCCGCCTTTTTCGGTATTATACCTAAAATATCAATTTTATCGAACGCCAACTTACCGGTCTCTGGGAAAAGATAGTATATCTCTATAGCCAGATTAATAGAGCTATTTGTCAATATTATAATTAGAATAGCTTTTTACCAACAGATTAGTTTATTGGCCCTGATACTCCTTTATACCAATAATATAAAGCAATCGTTTTTAAACGTATATTACGAGGCAAACGTCGCTCTGGAGTAGGAAGGATTCGTCCCAATATCTTGCTTTATAAGGAAGAAAACCTTAATAATATTAATATCGGCAAGTTAATAGCCCAAGATTTGCGTAAAGCGCCGGATTTAATAATTGTAATAGGAATAAGTTTCAAGGTCCTAAATACGAAACGGCTAACAAAGGAACTTTATTATACGATTAAAGCAAGCAGAAGTATAATAGTATAAATTAATAAAGAAACGGCTCCTTCTGGTCTTAATATTATCTTCGATTTTATTATCCGAGCAGGTTATAATAACGTAGTTTCTAAGCTTTAAGCGGCAAATATATATCAAGAGATTATATCTGTTAAATATTATTGCCCTTATTTTTACTTTCCTTAGGGCCTTTTTGGACCCTTATTTACAATACCGTTATAATACCAATTCTCTACTTATAGAAGCGCCCTTCTAGGTAATATTCTCGCAGGGAAAAGCAATCTTGCAACTTCCTTAAGGGCGTATTGGTATATATAAAAGAGAAATTTTCAATAAAAGATTTTCAAATCAAATAAGGCTGATTTTCTTTTTTCTAATTAACGCTATTATATCTTCCTATCGGCCCTCTACCCGTATATCAAGCTTTTTATCGAACCTTATCCCTGAAATAGGCGTATTTAAAGGATAGTAGGGAATATATATAAGCTTGTAGACCCTCAAACGTAACTTATATACAAAAATACCTATTAAACCTTGCTAGAGTTTTATATATAACTGATTTTAATAATATCTATTATTATCGCCCCTTTAATCTGTATATAAACCGCCAATACGACTTTGCTATTATCGATTTAGTTTGTTGGTATAACTAAAGTACAGTTTTAATAATATTTATAATTAATAATATCGAAACTTGTAAAGACTACAGACAAAGCGCTATACGACCGGATAAAGGAGATAAATATTCGACGATATTATTATAACTTATTTTTTGAACTTATTCAATTATAAGGCGTCCTTTTTTATCCTAAACCAGAGGATCCGCGCCCTATATTATAAGTAATTTTATTATATCTAGCCTCTTACTATCGACGGCCCTATATAAAGGGGTTCTATAGCCAATAATCAAATTTTCTTCTTCGTAAAGGCCGGGATAATTTTAATATTTGAGCTTATTAATATTGTTTAGGGCTCCTTTATTAAAAAGATATTCGAGAATTTCCAGACAGTCAGAGGTCTTTTGGTATACCGTATAATAAAAAAGCTAACTATATTTAATAGAATAAGGTTTACCGCGATCAAAGAGTAATACGATAATATAGAAAGGCGTACGAAGTAGGGCCTTAGAAAGCGCAATTATACCTATCCTGGTTCCAGCGTTAGGATCTATATTATAATTAAGAAACTATATTATAAATTATTCGTCGTCAAAGGTATCTGAAAGTAATAATAAATCTAGATAATTCTACGGTCTATTAATATCGAATTTATAATATAGGTAAAGTTATAAGAATAAGTAGGATTTCTTTTCTATAGCTAGCTTGAAGTAGGCCTTGTTTATAATTATTTTATTATCGATTAGATATAAGGCGATACAAACGTAACCGTTTTCTATAGCGAATTTAAAGGAACTGGCAAAGAGATCTTTGTTTATTTACTTATTTTCGGGTCTTTTATTCTATTATTATAAAATATCTTTAACTACGGCTATATCTCCTAAAACGTTAACAATCTCGAGCTATAGGACTTCGGGTAAAAACCGCTATCCAAGCCTATTATACAAATCAAAAGTCTATAAAGGAGCTACCTCGAGAGGTTCGGTATCTAAACCGTATCTTTCGAGATTAACAGAATACTACCCGGTGGCTTCTAGTATATAGGCGTCTAAGATAAGCTATTCAGCAAGATCGTATTTTATTATTTTATTAAAGGTAATAGCTTTGTTATCCGGGCCTAAAGCCTATAAGAGCTTATTGCTTTGTATAATAAATTCTCTTTCAGTTATATCGGATTGTATCTTTAATTATTAGCTATAGCGTTATCGACTCAAATACTTTCCGTAAGGGCGGAGGGGAAAAATAGAATATAATATATAACAATCCTGCTCCCCGCGCCTAGTACCTAGCGATTATATAGAAGATATTACTGGTAAAGCAGCCAAGCTATTTAATAATCTCTTTTTCCTATCTTTATATTTCTCTCTTCTCGCTATTCTTAGGCTTAAAACCCTTATAATACTCCTACTATATAGACCGATAATAGCAAGATATTATTTTGATAGCCTCCCGAATTCACAAGAAGGCTATTATAACAGCTACCCGACTTTTATAAATACAAAATCTTAATTTAGCCAAGCCTATAATACAAATAAACAAAGTTAATATTATATATTTTAGCGAGGCTAGTAAATATTATCTTGCTATAGACCGTCTCAATTCGTATTATACTATAGCCGTTATCTCCAAAAAAGCTGCTATCTTTGCCTATATTGCTCCGTATACGCCCGAATATATAAGATACAAATTTTCCTCGGCAGATAATTATATTAAAATAATAATAACTACGGTTATTAATTATTTTAAAAAGAATAAAAAGTATTTCGACAACCAAAGGTCAAATAGTATTGTAGTCTATATTATATATAATAGAAAGATTATATTACCGGATTAGGTTAAGATTATCGCTGCTGTTATTAAGATAATTATAAGACTGAACGCGATACTTATACCTTATAAAATTTTCGGGAGCAAAGAGCCCCGTAATCCTAATAAAGGAGTAATCTTTATCGAGGGCTAAAAGTCAGGGCAATTACCGATTATATAGGTAAAGGACAAAAGAGTACCAATACCGGAGGCAGGGTTATCGAGTATAGGGTTATCGAATATAGGATTAACGTCGGCTACGGTATTATCCAAATAATCTCTATAATTATATTTGAATATATCGCGACTTATAATTATATAACCTGTATAAGCTCTTGATTCGTTATTTCCGTTGCCAGTTATATTTAAATACTTAGCGAGTTTCGCGATTATATATAAATTGATATAGGCTTTTCTATTCTCTTCGAATTATATATATAGAATTTTTTATAATTAATATATAGGCTACGCCGATACGGCGAAGGGGATATAAAGGGGTAAAAGCGCAAGTAGGGCCGCAAATCTTCGAAGCCTCTATCTTATATTTTATATTTTCGATATTCAATTTGATCTTTAATATCTATATATAAATAAGAATAGGTACTTACTTTAAGATTGAATCTATTTCGACAATAGAGTAATATATAAACCTTTGCTACGAATATATATATAGAAATTCAATATAAAATTGACGTATTAAAAGCAGTACCGGTATAACTAAGGTATATATAAGCAGGAAGATCTTATATATAATCGCCGTATAATTCTTAAAGGTTATACTATTAGGAAGTCCTAATCCCACTGCCTTATATTGCGGATATAGATATATATAGCTGATTTTAATAATATTTATTATTATCGCCTCTTTAATCTGTATATAAACTATTTAATAACTGAATATATATTTCTTCCTTTTACCTCCCTGTATTCCGGTACTCCGTACTCAAAGAACAATAATAGCCGCTTTCTCTAGATTAATCAAGGTTTAGAGATATATACCTTCAAAATAAGGGGTTTCGGCCCCGATCGGATAACCTATTAGATCAGAAGCCTGAAGGCGCTATAATTCGATATATTAATTCTGCCCGGCGCTTCTAATAAAGATATAATATACCGTCGGATAGGAAATACCTATTATTTAAAATATAATCCTATTAGTATCGAGTAAGGGTTTTAAGTCCTTGAGCGCAGACTTACCAATATTTATAAAGGGGATAGGAGAGGAGGTAGATAATCAGGCGGTAGGCCGTTTGTACCGTCCCTTAAATCTATCTATCTTTAAGTATAGGCTAAATATATATTTGTATCCTCTATTCTATTCGGAACAAATAATTAATAAGATCTTATTAAAACCGATATATATAAGTAATATTTATCTAAGTATACCTAGTAAAAGTAGACTAGTATAGAAAGCAACCTTAATAGCTTTCCCTATCTGATAATATATATACGAAGACGAGGAGAGCGGTTAACAACTACCTCTTATAATTTATATACCGCCTACCGCTTGCAAACAAGCAGGGCAGGTCGAGTATAAAACGATTATATAGAACGATTAACTATCTCTATATTTTATACGGACCTGCGCTCTACCTCGAATAGCGGCTAATATACCTAAAGGTTGCCTACGCAAGCTCTAGATTCGGAGCCGCGCTGTTAATATATAAAGAATCGGGTATATAAATAGGTAAAATATTTACGATTATAAACAGCAAAGACGTAATAGGGGGCAGGATACTATATTCTAAATAGCTATTCAATACTAATTAAAGTCGGTTGGCAGGGTCCTCTAAGATATCAATTAGTATAATTATTAATATTCCGGATATATTTAGATATACTATCTTCGTTTATCTATTCTTGATTATATATATAATAGCTTACGGCCGATATTTAACAGTATATATACGAATCGACCCCGATACCCTGACGCCCTTCCCTATTTAGGCGAAGGGAGTAGGTAGAGCAGTTAGGTATAGGGTCTTCAGAGTTACGGTAATTGTCGGCTCCGCTAGCCCCCGTTGTCGTATTGCCGCTAATAGCTATATTACTGATAATCAAAACGCGTACTGATCTCGGAAGATACCGCTCGATAATAATAAAGTATAAATCTTATAATTTTTAAAGATAGCAGGCGTAAAGGCTAGGTATATAAGAGCGGTTTGAAGGAGGGAGACCTAAGAAATAAAATATCAAAGTAAGATAAAAGAAAGGGAAGGAAAAGAGGGTTACCGTTATACGGTTATAAATTCAAATAATTTATTTAGTAAAAGAACTAAAGGGGGTCGCTATTATAAATTTCCAAAAAATATACTTATTAGCCTTAAATTAAATTAATAGTCTATTGCTATAGCAAAGATTCACTTTACTATAATATTATAATTTAATTTATAACTTTTTTTATCCCCTGCGAGAATTGCAGGGATATTATAGGGGCAAGGATCAAAATATTATAGCTTATATAATATAAGAATTTAATATTATAGCTTCGAGAAAAAGGAGCAAACTGCTATACCGAATTTAAGGTCGCTATTATTTATTTAGCCTTACGTATAATTTAGCTTAATTATACAATATATTCCGGTAAAATGAATAGGAGCCCCGAATTCCGTTGCTTACTTTGGTTTACGCTTATAGATAATATATCTAATAGCGAACGTCAGTTATCCTATACGAAAGAGTTAATTTATTTATAATAATTAATAATAAATAAAGACTCCGGTTTTTTTTAATTTTTTTCTCAAATCGATTAAGAAGAGCTCAACGCTTTTTCGGTTTATATATAGATATCTTATTTAGAACTATATTGTCTAACCTTGCGGGTTATTTAATAATACTTTAAGTTAAAGCCTCTTTAGCTTTTTTATTTTCGAATTATCCGGCTAGTTGTTAATCGGAATATCGATTTTGCGAACAATTATATCTACAAATCCAGCGTATATTATTTAATCTCTAAATACCTCCCTAAATATTCTTATACTGACTTCAGCTTTTCGAGCGGCCTTCTTTTGTTTCTTATACCACTTCCTGAGAAAGCTTCGTTTATACAATAATCTATTGCTAGCGTAAGGATATAAATCTACTTTTTAAATTTTTATTTATATATTAGGTTTTAAATGCCTTCCTATAAATCAGTTGAATTCGAGAAATTACAAAGCTAAGGATTATAGTACCCGAGACTTTGCTAAAACAACTCAGCTTATCTAACAATAGTACCGGTTAAGGTATATATATAAATAAGATCAAAATAGTTTAGGGGAAAACTTTATAAAGTCTTAATATCGTCGATAAGGAGCTAAATATATTAATATCTCTATTTCCAGGCCGAGAGTAACGTACCGAGAGATTCTATAATACGCTAGAATAAAAAATCAGATTATATAACTGCTTATATAGATCAAATATTTATAGGGTTTACGGTATAATACTCAGATCGATTCTATAAACCTATTACGATTAATAAGCTCCCTAATAGTAAACCAAATCCTATTGAATACTTACTTTTGCTGCAGGGTAGGAATCTGCTGCTAGCAAGCTATCAGCTTGACAGAATAGCAGAAAAAAGGCTAATAAAGAAACGAATTAGCTTTGGATACCTATTTATATATACCAGCTCCTAGATTAAGTATTTTTATAGGGGACCCTTCAATCGGAGCTAAGTATAAAGTTTTATTTAAAGCTAGCCTTATTACTTTAACTTGGCAGTTAAACTTATAAATAAATTAGATAATATTATTTGGAAAGGTCTGAAAGAGCTTTACCGATCTTGCTCTTATTAAGATATATTAATAAATTTGTTATTATAATTTAGATATATTTGACTGACCTCGTTTTTAAGAAGATTATATATTACGGTTTATATTAGTATCTGGGCGAATACGGTATAAGTAGCCGATTAACGATACTTAGCTTCAAAGGCGTAATATCGACGACTGTTCTCTTATATACCTTGCTCAATTTCCGATATTACTAATATAATCTCCCCGTTATATTTTACCTTGTTATAAGTAGAATTAGCAGTTTAAAAGAACGATTAGACAAGACGTAGAGCAAAAAGATAGGACGATTAGAGATACTTATAGTCGGATATTAACTAGGCTCGTTAGGACTTGATCTGATTATAAAAGTCCAGGATTTACCAATTTAATTATATTATTGCAATATAAATATAACTTCGTAGTAAACCGGTCGATTTATAAAAGCCAGACCGTTTTTATATTTTATATATTCTCTTCGGTTAATTACTTTGCAATATTTTCTTTAATCAAACATATTTTACCTTATATTATTTGTCTAACGTTCTCTTGGAGATAAGGGGTAAGAATTCCTATATATTCGGTAAAGCCGTTGTTATAAGCTATTTTATTGACCTTATATGTTATATCGTAAGTAATATTAACTTCGTCCAAATTCCGCTTTTCTAGTATAATTAGCAAGCTAAGCAAGCGTAAGTATTAAGTATTTTCCAAGGATTAAGAGCCTACCAAATTTCTAAAGCCTTATCGATCTCTTATTTATTCTATTTCGTTTTAATATAATTAAACTTGACTTTCAAGACGTTGCTAACGCTGATTTGTATTTAGGGGATCCCTGACTTTAATAAGTATACCCTATAGCGTAGTCGAATCAGTTTTATAGCCTATATAGCTGAATTTGAAGGATAATAGAAATAAGGAAATAAAGGGGAGGTTTATTTATAAAATCGAATTATATTCGAACTTATATTACTGCTCGGCGTATTACCAGTCTAGTTATAATATTATTTGAGACTCTAATTATATATTTATAATTATTTGAAGGGGCAAGCAATATTCAAAGTAAGCTAAAATACTAAAATAAAGAGAGTTTTATTGCCAGTATTATTATTTAGCCTCTAATCTGTTGTCTAGCTTCCAGTTATATTTATACGTATTAGTTATTATTATAAATCAAAGATTCTTTTGCAGATTATACTTTTAGCAGTAAATAACGATAGTTCTCGCGTTTTATATCGCGTTTCGATAATTGTAGAAAGAACTTTATATATTTCGATTAAGAGAACTATATCGGCTTCAGAACTTGTTAAAGGGAGATACGAGGCAAATAGAATCCCCAGCTTAATACAAAAGCGTTATCTATATTTGGTATAGTTAGGTACGTCTTTGGTTAAAGCCCTAGGGATAAAGTTGTTCTTTATTATAAAATAACCCGTATCTTGTAAACCGTATTCTATAGCAATTGCTGCATAGTAATTCGGAATATCGGCAATAAAAAGAGACTATAATTTTATTAGCTCTTATTTCTACTTATTATGCTAGCGATAAACTTTCCGAATATTATCTATCTTCCCTATTAGATCCTTGTTGGTTACCGTTATTATCTTTACCTCCTCTCGGAACCGTTGCTATATTATATCTTTTTAAAGGAAATTTATAATAAACAAATTAAAACTTGCTACGTTAAAATTTATTATAATTAAAGGCGGACTTTTCTTGTATATTACGTATAGGAAAGAGAAGTCCGTAAAGACGACAGGGTTTGCTTAAGAGCGTATACTGCGTAGATAGAAGCTCTCCTATAAACGTATATTAAGGATAGTATATTACCTGGCCCAAAATACAATATTTCTAGATACTTAATAGCAATACTGATTAAAGAGAGTAAATTCGTCGTAAAAATAAAAAACAAGATTTATATAATTATTATCGTAAGAATCGAGACCCTCAGATAATATCTATTGCGATACTAGATTCTTGTATAGCTAATAAAAGTCAGCCTTTAACCTTAATATATTGATAAGTTATCGTATTTGGCTTACCTAGAAGACCTAATTCCAATTAAATAATCTGTTTCTATTCGACCTAATCTTGTCGCTAGTAGAAAAAGCTTTACTCCAAAGGCCCTAGCCGGTACTTGGTTTGATACTTAGATAATATTATATTTATATTTATTAAAATATTATAACTATCTTAGACCAGAAGTATTTATCCAACTTGCGTATAATAACTAGAAATATAGAATTGACAGGGATAAGCTACTTTTTATAATATAAAAATATTATTAGAGAAGGGTAAAAGGAGTATATTAACGTCTCTGCTTTAATAGAAGCAGGAGCGTTAAGCTAAGGTATAAGCTTATTTAATAATAATTCGTTCTCCTCAGATAATATTGTTACGGGATACGAATCGTTTTCAAATAGGATATAGCGAAAGACGGTAGTAGCAATTTCTCGGTCTAAGGTACTACGGAGAATATTTAATATATTTTATTATTATTATATTAAGAATTAAGGGCCCGATATATTTATAATAAAGATTGGAAGATCAAAATAAAAGGCTTAAAAGTATAAAGGTATAATAAATACGGTTTCCGAAAAAAAGGGCAAAGGGATAGGAGAGTATTATAATAATTATTTATAATTAGATATTAATTATTCCCTTTCCCTATTTCGTCGGGCTGCTTACGAATATCCAATACTAACAAATATAAAATATAATAATAGTTATAATCCAAGCTATACTTGGAAGATTTCGCCGGTATTATTAATATTTATATTAAATTATAAGCAAACCAAGGAAGATAAAATCTTAATAAGAATATACCTCTTTTTTTTAGGCGAGATTAGATTAATAATACCCCAGCTATAATCTTGGATTACGAAAAGGTTATAATAAGATAATATAAATCTTGCTAAAGGGCTTGCAAGGAAGGAGGGTTGCCAGAATTATTATCGGGTAGGACTATTATATGGCCTAGGATATAATCTAGATATTAGATTTTAATAAAATATAGTATATTAGAAGCCTGCGAAGAGTATATATATTGGTTATTTATAACGTTATTTATTCGTCCTACGGCTTAAATACTTTATATTATATAATTATACCGGCCGGTACCTTTTTTTAGTATAGGGAAGATCAAACTGACTTGAAATATAAAAACCTCGTATAAACCAAATTCTCTAATACCTATTGATATATCCGATATTCTATAACCTTTTATCGGTACTATAATATATCTTAAATAAGAGATACTGCCCAAGGATATACAGAAAGCGTTAGCCGAATACAGTAAACGGTTGGAAAATACCTTGTTCAAAAACAACAGAAAATTTGAAGCTATTAATAATTATAAGATAATAAAGGAAATAATATTAATATATATCAAATTGCAGTTTGACAAAGTAAGTATATAATATTATCTTATATAAATATTATTAACCTATTAAAGCCAAAGTACCGCGTTGCTATCTGGCGATTCTCAAAAATAATTAGGCTATTTATATTTTCAAATACGAAGGTAGATCTTATCCCAATAAAAATATCTAGATTATTAACTATCGGAGGAAAGCAAATAAAAATAGGAGAAAATATATACGTAGCTCAAGATATAACCGTCGAGCCTGCGTTTGTCTATCTCGTAAGAGTATACGGTAATCCGTCGTAAAAAAAGGTAAATATATATATTTGGAGGCAGATCTATATACAAAAATCCAAAAATAAAACTATTTATTATATTAAGGTTAAGGGGTATTATTGGGGCTTATCCCGAAGAATTCTAATAAAAATAGATCGAAGTCGAAAGTTAACCAATCGGTCAATAATAACGGTAGCTTTGGATTTGGAGGTATAAGCTGGTATAATATTATTCCTGGCGTATTTATTACAAGGCTTATTATTTTATATTATTATTCGAATAATTTATCCTAGGAGCAAAGCGAAGGGACCGGCTAGCTAGGAATAAGCTTATTTAAAATATTTGCCTTATTATTTATCTAAATAGATATTACGATATTCGATACCGAAGGAATATATAATATTGGAGATTAGTACGCAATATCTGGTATAAGCGAAGTTGCTAGTATTGACGATACTAGTATAGACAAACCCGTCGGTATAGACGGTATTGCTGGTATAGACGACGTCGCTGGTATAAGCCTTGTCGATTATATACTAAAAGTATTTAATAGGATTATACCTAGTTATTTTATTAACTAAGCAGGCTCCTTAATCTCTTAACCGGCCGTCTCTACTTACGTATATTTATTTAGGCCGTAGATAAGCTTTTGCTTCAATTTACTTCTACCTATTAACGCTTTATATAGTACGATTACTAATTTTATTTAATACTTTTTTTATAACAACTTATTCGAAGTTAAGTTGTATCCAAATACCGGAACTTTTAGTATATTTTACTATATTTATATTCGTATTTAATAAATTATTCCGCTTTTGCGTTTATTAGCTTGTTAATCTATAATATAGCCTTTATATTGCTTATCAACTAGGCAATATCGGAGCCTAGAAGCTTCCGAAATCAAGCGGTTGCAAAGCTTATAAATAATAATATTACAGCTTTATTATATATTTTTTCAAGTACAAGTAATCTGACTCTTTAATCGATACTATTCCTAATAATAACGATATTTATAAAACCGCCGCAGGAGCGCAAAAACTTAATAATATATCCAACCCTCTTTAAATAGTTATCTAACGGGGGTATCTTTAAGCTTAAATTTATAAAAGAAATTATATTAGATTATCCGGTCAACTTTTGGAACAGCAAATCTATTTTTAATATTTTCTTTTCGTCGAGTTGCTAGTAATCAAATTCAAAAGCCAATAACCGCTTATTTAATATACCCCGAAACTTAACCTCCTGCGTCGAATAAGGAACCTTAAGATCGATAATATATAAATCCTCTATATTATATTGTATTTAGTCTTTAATAGCTTCGGATATTATTTTTTTTATAAATTTCTTAATAAGCTTCCTCTCCTTTGGCTATATTAAAAATATCTTTTCTAATAATAAAATTTTTGGAGAACAGTCGCGACCAAACTTAAAGATACCGTAGGTAAAAGGAACCTTTTACGGTACTCAAATTCAGGTACGGGATTACAAAGGTAGGGTTTCCTCCCTACTAGTTATTAGTATAAGGGAATATACTAATTATATATTATATCGATTTGAATATAGTTTAAAAGTATCCGATAAGCTTGGGACCCAAGAAGGGCCGCAAATAGCTAAAAAACGTATAAGAATACTAGCGAATATTATAAGCTCTTTATTTATCGATATAACATTATCTCTGTATTGTAAAATCTTATTAAATAAATAAAGCTAAGAGGAATATATATTTATAATATAAGAGAGCAAGGCGAATTGATCGAGAATATTTATCTTTCGGGATATTATATTATAAAAAACAATTATTTATAAAGATAAAGTAATAGATTATAAATTTATTCGACTTTAGAGTCGATATGCCAACCTATATCAAAGTTTGTTCTTGTATAAATCGAGCTAATTAATACGATATTTAATTTTATATATAGAATTAAACGGTAATCTAATTAATTTATAACTTATTTGCAGTATATAGCTCGGAGGAGAATTATAATATTAATATAACCTGTATTATTCTGATTAGGATAGCGGGCTCGGTAATAAGGCCCGGCCGAATATAGTATACTTTCTCTTTATTATCTGCTTATATAAGTTATTAATCTCTTATATTATTCCGAACAGAATTCAAATCTTATATAATTTGGAAATCTTTATTCGAACCCGAGATCAAGATTTAAGATACCTGCTTATAAAATCGAATAATTAAGAAAATATAATAATTATAAAATACAGATAAGGATACTTATTTAACAGAGGTATAAGCTATTAAATTTAATTAAAATCTTAATCTTTCTTGATTATATCCTCTCTTAACTTGCGTAATCCTCAATTATTTTCTTTTTTCTTTAAATTTCGATAATATAACTAGTAATTTGAGCAAATTAAGCTTCTTTTCAGAAAATATAGAATTTGCTTTAAAGGGAGATAAGCAGGCTCTCTTCTATTTTTTCTCCCCTTAATTTATATTGCTAAAACCTTTATTTCCAGGATCTAATTATCCTTCTCAAGACTTTCAGGATATAGCAAACTTTAGGTCTGCTAGTCTACCGACTACACCCTAATATCCCTTATATAAAACAAGAATATTCGACGATTATTTATAGCAAACTGCAACCCTGATACTACCTGAAAGCCTATTATTCCTTTATCCTTTACGTCCAATATCGCCAAATTCAAGCCTATTTACTATACTTTTAGATCCCCCTTATAAAGTAACAGTACCCGACGAGGCCTTATTAAGAAACGAAGTATTATCGTTAGTTAAATACCTACTACAAAAGGCCCCTATCCTATTGCGTCTGATGCTACTACTTTCAAATTTATTAATAAATACGAATTCTTCGGATAATTCTTAATTAACGGTAGATATAATTTAATCTTTTATTATAAATATTATATACTATTAAATATAAGACTAAAGCGTTTTAGGCTTCTTATTATTATTACGTACGACTCTTTGCCCGAAACCTTTATAACCGGCCTTTCGCCCTACGAATATATAAGCGGCCGCAAGAAATATAAATTTTATTTGCCCGACTTCGCCAAATCTAGATTCTTTAATTAAAGTATTGCTATCTTCAAAGAGCCTCGAAATTGCGCAAAAGTATTATTTGGCTTGTCCTACGAAAAGGTATTAATACGTTTTTACTCGAAAGGGAGAACTTGACAAATATATAGAAGAATAGAAATATATATAATACCTTATATACGAGAAAGTCTTTAAATCAGAGGGGTATTTAAATCGATATAGGAACAAAGGAAAGTATTTATAAAGTAAATACGCTCTTTTCCCCTCCAAGGACCTATTTGGAAGGTTTTTACTTATTATCGCCTGTATTAAACCCTACTATTGCTACAAAAGATATATAAAATAGTTATTTAATATAAGATTCGAACAGAATTAATATAATAGAAACGTTTATAGGCGTTTCCTTTATCGCTATAAAAGATATATAAAGGGGTCTTTTGAATCAAAGGTCAGATATAATATATATAAATAAACCAGTATATATATATTATATAAGAAATATAGACTTATATTATCTAAATATACGGATTTTGTACAATATTATATAAGGAAGTAAGTTCTCCCTAGAATACCTTTTAATATACTTTTAATTTCGAGTTCTAATAGAGGTTAAATATCCGCTTTCCCTTATTCTACCCCTAGTTTGTAGTTAGTAAGTCGGCGGAGGAGATTAATCAATATTAAAAGGGTAGTATTATATATTATATAAAAACCTCTATTGGAAGGGTATAAGAGTATATACTTAATTATAAAAGTATTTTATTTAGATATAAAAACGCGAATCTAGGGGCTATTTCTTTTATTATCAATAAGAAAAGCAGGTATTAGCGGTAATATAATATATAGTTTGAAGCTAGCCCCTGTTTAAAGAGATTATAAGGGAGCTATTTCTTCCTTCGTTTTTCCCCTTCTTTTCCCTTTACCTTTTTTATCTCTCTTTTTCCTTTCCTCCCCCAATATTCTCCCCCTTATATTATATACCTCTTTTCAAGCTATTTTGTATAAGAACAGTATAATAAGTTTTAGCTATAGGTATATTTATTTACTAAAAAAACCGTATAAAATATAAATATAAGATATCGGAGTCCAAGCCAATTATAAGATATAGGTAAGAATACTCATTTAGCGTTGGTATAATCTGTTACCCGGTATATATCCGTTACGGATAATAACGGTAGAGATTATAAAGTAAAGACGGTATTATTCGAGTTTGGTATTAGCCAAGGGAGGGTTATAACTATATTAAAGTATAATAAAGAGCAGTCTTGCTTAACTATTATAATTATAATCGATTAAAGTTAAAACCTTTATATTTTATATAATACCTTAACTATCGTTAGCTAATACCGGCTCCCCCTTATTATCCAATCAACTTACGTACTTAATATAAGAAAAGACCTGTATCTTTTTCTTATATTAGGCGGACCAGTTTATATATTAAATATAATATACGGCTATATAATACTTCCTGTTATTAATTATCTATACCTAATATAAAATAACAGGAATCGATATATTAGTATTTGAATTATAATATACAAAGATCTAGCAGATAGATTATACAAAATAGGAGGAAGGACTTATCCTCCGGTCTTAAATATCTAATAAATAAGCAAACCAAAGTCTTTTTGCTTTAAGCCTTATACGAGATTATACAGATCCAGGAAATATAATTTATTATTATTATAAGGGCTTTCCGATATTCTCGTACAAAAATGTATTTGAATAGGAAACAGGTATTTCTCTAAAAGATATTAAATACTTACAGAGACTATAAATACTACCGCTATATATATACCGTAAGAGCCTTTTACCTCTTCTATAATAAGTTATTCAATTATAGCAATTATCTGCCCCTAGTTGAAGTAAGCCGTACGTCCGATTTGATATTAAAGCGTTATATATATAAAAATATACTAGGCAGTCTTCCGCTCTTAAGGATTTCAAACTTAATAGTAACGAGATCAAAATCGCTTTGCCTTTTACTAGGTTAATATTCTCTTAGCGATATAAGAAGAGTATTAAAAAGCTATATATCTTCCTCAAGGTCATTTTATAAAATCCGATATATTGAATCAAGTCTGGGATAACGATTTTTAAAGGAATCTAATAAAGCTGATTAGTCAATACGGGTAAATAGTAATAATATATTTATATACAAGCCTCGGGAATAGCGAGAGCTGCGAGTTGCTTATAGAATTAGGCAATTATAACTTATACCCTGTTATATATTTCTATTAATGTTTTATCCTAATAAAGTTTTAATCTCTGGTTTAAGGATATAGGGTAGGTCAAATAAAGTATAAAATTATCAATTGTATAAATAAGGATTGCTGATTTGCAAGAATAAATAGTATTGATTATCGGCTATAGATTTCCGGTTTTATATCAAGCTGCCGAGCAAATCGCTTAAAAACCTCTAGACTTGAAAAGAATTAGTCGACTTTGTTAATATAAAGGGACAGCCGATAATATATCGATAGGAGATTATTTAGGGTTCGAAACAAGCTTCAAACGTTGCTATTATAGTCTCGCTATTAATATCGACGCTCGTTTCTATCGCGGGGCGGAGGAGAGCCAAGAACTCCTTTATTATCTGAAAAATAGACTTATAGTCCGTAGCGTTATTGATATAATAATCGAGTTTATCGATATCTATAAAGATCTTACAAACTATTTTAAGGAGCGGCTAAGCGGATAGGAGACTATAGGAATAAATAGAGAAGCTAATATAGGCGGGCGCAATAGTAAGTATAATAATAGACTTAAGCGAATACCAGCCGCTTTTAGGGTTCTCTAATAATATATAAAGAAATATTTTAACAATTTTAAATTCCGTTCAATACCTTTTTCCCCAGGTATTCAACTTGCGAATAATTTTTATTAGCTGAAATAATTTGCCGTTTTTGATATTAACCTTTAGAGCGTAGTTGATAGCATCTTCCGTTATATCGCTATTAAAGAAAGTATAGCCGTACTCGCTAGCAGTATAGCCGACTTTGCTAGGATTAGTACTAGGCTATAATCTCAGGGCGTTAGCTATAGCCAAGCCTATTGCGTTTGCCTCGTCCTATAAAATTGCTTTACGGGCAGAATTTATAATAAAGGGGTAATTCCGTTAACTCTATATCGGGAGTATCTTTAGCGATAAAAAGGTTAATAAGGAGAAAAATCTATACTCCAAGCGAAGTATACGGATTGAAGAAGTATATTGAATCGTCCTTAATTTATACTATAAATATTCTTTAAAGGATAAATAGCCGATAATAGGCTTAAATAATTAGAATAATTTAAGCCGGTCTTTCAATATAAGGTAATTACCTAATACGTCAGAATTAAGACTATTTAATTATATATATATAAAAATTGCAGGTTATATCTCCGGAGTAATATATATTTATTTGAAAGGGATTATCATCGCTAGCCGGATAATAAGAAAGATAGGTTAGCGTTTAATCGTTATTAATTTATTTTAAACCAGGATATTAGATTTGCAATACCCTCCTTATAACCGAGGATAAGTTGTATAAAAACAAATCGATTATAATAAATATCAAAATATTACTTATTATTCCTATAAAGAAGTCCTCTAATATTAATTGAAAGCCTAATATAGGTACAGTCCTATAGCGGTATAAGGTATTATCGTATACCCGTACCTGATCTAGATTACAAATATATTATAATATATATATTTTATAGGTATTAGCTATAGTTTATATAATCGGACTTCTTTAGACCGTATCCTTCTATCTATTTTCCGGTATCTTTAATCTAGATCTCTAAATAACTTTGCTTAAGTATATAGCCTCGAAAATATCTCAAATAGAAAGGCGGATAGTATAAAAGGTAAGTAATTACTAATACAAGGAAAGATTAAGGAAGCTTAATAATATAAATTAATAACCAAAAATTAGATTTTGAATACGATATATAACAGACAGTCTACCTAATATTTATACTCGATATAAGAATATCAAATATTCTATATATTATACGATATAAATACCCGGCGTATAGCAGCTTTTCCGATAATAAAGTCCTTGAAATTTACTTCTATTTATCTATTTATATAACCGAATTATATACCGAGATAAGCTTGAACTCTGCAGATATTTATCGGCAATATCTTGAAGCCGTAAAGCAGGGCAAATAAGGCGAGAAATACCAGGAGTATCTAAGTATTTTTGGGCTTTTTGTTTACCGCTAAAAGAGGGAGATTAAAGAGGTATCGGGTTATAGCCGAGAAGTTTAAAATAGATATAATTATAATTCCTATATTAAATAAATACGATCAAGATAAATAAATACCTTAAAGTTTATAGACGAAAATTATAACGGAATATACAATTATCTTATCAAGTTAGTCAATTCTAAAATAGGATTCCTTTTAATATAATATAGCTATTGATACTTATTATTCCCTATATAGCTATTACCCTACCTTAAGGTCGTCCCCCCTTTTAGCTTATTTGCTTTATCTAGCCCTTCGAGTACGTTAGTATTAATAGAAAGATATACGCCGTTTATAGCAATATACAGTATTCGCTTATAATTGCTATATTAGTTGATTCAAATTCAGTATTATCTTTTAATAAAGGTCGAGAGTTTTATACTTATAGGGCCGGGCTTAATAATAAAATATAATAATTAACCGATTTTGCTACTCCGAAACGATAATTTTTAAGTACGCAAGCTTCTATTACCGAATAATATTTTAAAGCTATATTATTACGTCTTCAAAGGCAAAGGTAACTTGCTAGTAAAAGACGAATTATATAATATTCTTAAGGAGCTAAGGGATCGTAACAGTTTTGCTACCGTTATAATTATATTATAATAGCTATTATAATATAGCGAACTACCTAATAATTCAATCTTCAATTATATTATAAAATATCTGCGAAAATCGATAGACCAAGGCGAAGTACGCGTATTCGCAGTATTAGATACTTATAATTGGCAGGCCTACGATAAGTACTAGTTAGCTAAATCTTTCAGGTAAAAGGGTTACTATACTAACGATTAACAGTATTATAAAGATAGTAGATAAGTACCTAGCGATATTGGTATCAGAAACCCTCGTACTTTGTTCGGTATACGATTAAACCTTTTTTAATCTAATCGCCTGAATAAACGAAAAAAAATCAGGGATATTTAAAATTTAATCTGATATTAATTATTATTAAATATATTTCGATAAGACTTAGTTCCCGCGTATTATATTGAATACTTAAATCTGTTAATTCGTATTAGGTAGAAAATCCGATCCCTTCGAACTAAAAGGGGTTATTTAAAACGACTTTTTCTTTTATATATAGAGAATTCTCGACCTAAAGGATAATATATTCGACGAAAACTAGATCAAATATCTGTTAGCAAACTATAATATAGAGAAAGCTTTTATAATATTCCAGCAGGATACCGTACGTCTAGCATATAGGCTGCTAGGTCAGTAAAAAAGGCGTATTTTTCGATTAAAATAACGATATAAGGGAGGTAGTAAAGATTATAAATAGAATAGCCTATAAGTAGCGATTCCCCTAATATAATTATATATAACTAAGACCTTAATATTTTCTTTGGCTAAAACGATAATAATTTAATAAGACTTATTATTTCGGTTCCCTCTCTATCTGATTTTTCGATATTCCTCTTTTTATTTTCGCTAGGTATTTAGCCGCCCTGCCCCCGCTTGCCCAGTATTATTTATTGAGTTTGGTTATATTTTTGAGCTTTCTTTATAAAATTTTGGATCCTATTATATAATAAACTTAAATATATTATTAATATTCGATACGCAGTCTCAGGGTAAGATCGAACTGTTACTTTTAATAATATCGGTATTCCGGATAACCCGCTTAAATCTTTATTAGGACTTTCCGTATTATTTCCTCTTTCTAGGCTATTTATATTTTTACCCTATTTATTATAACCTTGAAGCTTATAAAAGCAGGTAAGATAAATCAAATAATTTATTATATATAGTCAATATTTGTTTGATTTGACTTATAAATAGCTTATTCTATAATAATTTTTTGAATCTCTAGAAATATTTTATAATACGAGGGAAGTAATTTAGTATACAAATTCGACCCTAAAGATCAAACAATCCTACAGGGGAGATCGCTTCTTATCCTCTGATATATAGAATATTACGTAAAGTATTTTATATATATTCGAATTGCTATTTTATCTTGTTATCCAACTCCTCTAACCACCTACCGATTTGCTTGTTTATTTCTTTGAACTACTTATTTACTTACTCGAATCGTTTTTTTATATTTTTTTCTATCTCCTCCGATTGCTTGACGGTCTGCTCGAACTGCCTATTTATTTACTCGAATCGTTTTTTTATATTCTTTTTTATCTCCTCCGACCGTTTGACGGTCTATTCGAATTATTTATTAATTCTTTTTTTTATTCCCCGAGATTTGTTTGCGATAAATTTACGCTAATTAAGGAACTTATATTATATTTACTAACTGTAAATATCAAATATTTGCTTTAATATAATCAGACTGCAATTAATATAGCCAAATAGCGAATCTCCTTTAAAAGGTAGGGTTCGAGTAAAGTCTCCGGCTAGTTAATTAATTACGGTATATAAATATATAAATTTATACTCCGTTTAAGATATCCTATAACTAGTTGGAGCTAATTTATAATAAAAAGAGGAAATCGATATTACCGCTGCCGATATATTAATAAAGATTATAAATAGGGATATTGTTAAAGGTACAGTAAGTATCAAAGCCTTAATAGATAAGGCGGAGTATTTCCGTATACGTAATCTTTCTCTGGTCGATAAAGGCCTCGGTATATTTAACCGAAAGGATCTTATTAATTAGCCTAATTACAATTATACGTTATTATTTTATACTTTCTTATTAGTTATTATTATTATAATATAACTCTAAGACTAGTCAAGCTTTAAGAATCTTGATATCGTTGCTTATATTATATTAATTAATAATAATAGTTAAAAGCTTTATAATAGGAATATCAAATAATAAACGAGAATCGCGAGAATTAATTATATTAATATTATTCGTTATATAATTCGGTCTCTGACGATAACGGTATAAAAAGAGCTATTTATTTTAATTTATATAAATCGACTAGTCCAACCGAGCTATTTTCAATAATAGCCTTGGTCGTATATAAGTTATCAATTATAATAAGTAAATTAATCGGGTTAGGCAAGGTCGGAGCAATCCTTTTATTAACCTTTTTAATTATTATAAGCCTTTTAATACCTTTATAATCTTCAGGCTGTAATTAACGTAATAGCGGATAATTCTTATATTAGGAACAAGTTAGCAAAGTAAAAACTAATATTCTTCCTTATACGTACAATCTCTTTTGTCGTTAGAGGCTATAATATACAATCGGTTAAGCAATATATATAACAAATATTATTTTTACAAATAATTAAGGCAACGTCTATATTATATAAGCGGCCTAATTGATAGGCTTTCTTTATTATACTTATTTTTCTCTTTATAAATTACGCTGTCCTGGCCTTCGCTATTTAAGGTATTATATATAGACTATATCAAAGGCTGCTTGAAAGTATTTTATTAATTAGGCGATTTGCAGGATTATTATAAATTCTTAGCTTTTTATTTAATATATAGGAATATTTTTTAAGCCTCCTACCCCCGGGGGCTATATCTGCCGAATATATTGACCCTTTTATAACTAGGCGTCTATTTCCTAACAATTCTATAATTATTAAACCTAATAGATTCGCTCCTTAAGCGTTGCTCCTAAAAGTATATCAAACCTTACTTCCTTATATATATTAATAAAAAATATCTTATTGCTATCTTCCCTTGCAAGAATACTTGCTATTATATTAATATTAATATATTTCAAACTTCGAATATTGGTATTCTAATAACAATAATATAATTTATCTGCTAACTAGTATAATACTCCTTTTAGTTTATTATCGCTTCTTATAAAACGGTAATCGCCTTTGTTAACGAAGATAATAAAAATTATTATAATATTTGCTCCAAGTTTATAATTCTCTAGCAACCTTAAGCGTAAAGCCGTTGGATTTGTTGCTATATTATCTATATATTAGGGCTAAGCCGGGCTATAACTTGGTATTTAAAGTCCTTAAATATTTAAAAATATATTAATTCCAAAAATTATTATTATTTCGATATTTTAATTAATATTGTATATATCTTCGGGGTCGAAAAGGTCATCTGATCTATTCCTAGTCTCCGTAGGCTTTGCTATCTGAGCCGCTATTAAAGATACTATCTAATCTGCTAAACTGGACGCTATTTAAATCGGTAAATTAAATACGTTTTTAAAGAATATATAGAATATATTACAGTATATAAAGAAGTAAAACGTATTTAACAAGGTAGAATAAATATCTTCAAAAAAGAAGGAAGGTTTCGTAGATTTATATATTTATATATAGGGTCTACCGTAATAAGACCGATACGGTACTTCGATAGTACTTATAACTTCCTCCCGGGAAGAACGGTTATCTCCGTTAATTCGCCTGAGTATTTTATAAATTTCGTTAGCTATCGATAAACGTTTTGAATTAGATATTTCAGGACGTATTTATTAAATAAAGGCTTAAGCTATTATAATATCAGAATCCTATTTACAATATCTTTTAATTTTATTAGATCGAAACCCTAATTCCTATACCAATTGGTTTAGCTTTTTCCAATATCCGTCGTTCTTTGTTATTGCTTAAGGCTTAGATTTTTTAATATTTTTCCGGGGTAGTATCGCGGATAGTTTAGGGAAATAGTATTAAGCAAAGAGCCAAAGTTAGCGATATCCTGATTCGATTGCTTAGTATTTACTGCTATAATATTTATAGAAAGTTAATAGTTTATTCTGAACAAGGAAAGCCCGGTTATATATATTACTTTACTTAAAACTATTATAAAAACTTTATTAAATAAAAGCTTTGATATTATTATAAAGACTCTATATAATCTTAATATATAATTCTAGCTATTTCGTATCTTCGAAAAATATATAAAGAGACGGTATTATACAATTTATATTCGCGATTTTCTAGAAAATAGCTTGGCGAATACGGTTATCCTTAATATATAAAAAGATTATTTTCCGATTGAATATATTTATAATAAAAGCTCTATTATCGGGAAGGCTCGGATTAAATAGTTAAAGATTCTTGATAATATAATAATTAAGTAAAGGTTTAAAATAGTTATTATAGCTTAATATTTTATCCCAGCAGTTATAAATATAGGTAATATAATTATAAAGTTCTTATATTATAATTTAGCAATTCCTTTTGACTTCTATAGAGGACCGTATATTTCAGGGTATTTCAAATTTAGAATCCGATAGAAGTTTCCGATTTGCAGTATAGGCTATAAGCCTACGAATAATAATAAGGTATCTAAAGCGTCTTTGAAACCCCGTAACTCGTCTTTGTTTATTAAATATTTTAAATCCTTACGTTTGCTTTCGGAGAGATACGCAAACTATTAATATTTATTATATAAATTTTACCTATTCCTATAAGCTCGAAGCTGGCGATAAATATCCCTATTATAAAAGTTCTTCGAATTGGTATAATCTTCTCAAATATCTTTTCGAATTTGTTTAAGGAGACCTATATAAACAGTTTAGCTTTATTTTATTTAAAATAAAAATATTTATAAATTAATAAAATATAAATCAACCGTCTATTATTAATCCTTTGTTAGCAGAATTTGCTTCGCCGTTATAATCTGGTATTTTCTATATAGATATTCCAATCAGGTAGCCGGCGAGAATTGAAATATCGGTAGTATTTTCTCAGGTTATAATAATTGCGGTTTTGTAATTCCTGATACTTTAAATCTATTTTATAATTATTCTTTAAATATTAAAATAAAAATATAATTTTTAGGATTTAAACGAATATAGTTTTTAATTTCAAAAATCCCTTTTAAATATATAATATTCTTTTCGTCAAGGAAATATAGAAGGTCTTCGTTGTCGAAAGCTTATATATAATCTTTATTATAAAAATATAAATCTTATAAATTAATCCTAGCTAACCTATAAAAGCTTTTTTGCTTTATTATATATCGTAATTCGTTGTCTTTTAAAAGAGTAGATATTTTAAGGTAATCGTCAAAATAAAGCCTTTAAAGCTTTTATTAATTTAAATATTTTAATTTTTTTTTACCCCCTTTACCCCCTTTAAACGCTAGGGATCTATTTTGATCCTTGAAAATCTTAGACTTAACTTAAATAGCTTAGAAAGCCCTTTAAGAACAATAAGAATTACTAGCTTATTTAGATTATTAAGCAAATATAAATATTTATAATTATATCGGATAATTCTAGTTTATTAATAATTAAGATTTTTATCTTTATTATAAAAACCGAATTAAATATATTATTTAAGAAATAATATATCCTAGTACTTAGTATTTATCGATAGTATTCTTTATCGGTAAGAAGTCGAAAAATATTGCCTTATATTAAATATTTCCTAACAATAATTTGGGGCGCAGTTAAATATAGAATATTAATTTCCGCTTAGATTTAATAACCTTTAGCTCCGATTTCCTACTGTTATTCGCCGATAGCGACCTATTCGCTATATACCTTTATCGACTTAGAGTTATAATTTATTATAAAAATTATATATTCCTTATCGTATAATAGGTATTTAGGACGTAGAGCGTTACCCGAGTACTCTATACCTATCTTGTCTTATTATTTAGCGATATTATTTATATTTTTATAAACAACTTCGGAGGACTTTACAAAATCGGAAACTTTTTTATTATTTGAATAAGATTTGGAAATCCTTTATAATTATCGATCGATCTAAGACCTCAAGTCGTTATTATTATTAACGAAGAAGCTATTACTGCGATATACAATATTCTTGATTTTAAGGACTTAGAGTTTATACTTTAATAAGAGGACTAAGAAAACCGGGAAAATATATTTTCTTCTATTATATTGATATATATCGCTAGCGATTATATTTCTAAATTGGCCTGTTATCGATAACTTAAAAAGGTTTTATTTGGGGAAATAGACAAGTCTAGAATTATATAAATAAAATAACAGATACTTTTTTCTATTAACTATTTTTTAGTATTCGTTGAATATACGATATATTATATTACGTAGATAATTACGGTATTATTCGACTTTATTTAAAATACCCGGCTTGATAATCTGGTTAATTATAATTTTTATTAATATTTATTTTCTTTTATTAACAAAGTAAGGGCTTTCTTTATATCGTATAAAGATCTTAGATCCTTTATAGCCTCGACTTTATTATTAAATATATATTTACTTAGAATATATAATAAGCTGGAGATTCTGCAACGATTAATATTATTTATATAATTTAAAGTTCGCCTTTATCGATATTTTCCAAACCTTATATAAAAGTTATTATTATAAAGCTTTCTAAAAGGTACTCGGTTTGTAGGATTTAGCGGATATACTTTGCAAAGCTATCGAAGATCAAATAAAACGCCTTTTCCTCGGTATCGACCTTAGCTTCGAGATTATTATTTAGTTTTATATAAATAATATTAATAGGCTAATATATCTGCTCAAAAATATTATAAGCTATATTATATATCTTTTCTGCCTTCGAAGGAAACCGGAGTATATTCTAACCTATTAATACGTTATTTATAATATATATATTATATATTTCGGGTCTAAAATTGTTAAATAGGAATACCTTTTTAAGATTTCGTAATATATTTTATATTTAAATAATAGGAAATTGAGAGCTAAGGTTAAACCCAATACCGCCGGAGCGAGACTTCTCTATATCGATAACGGTAAAGCCTATAAAGTTGTACCTTTAGAATATCTTAATCTGCTTCAAGAGAACTTAAACTCGGAGTTTCGGATTTAAAACCTTTTCGAGGAAATATTTAATATAAGCTCTAATAAAAGCTAATCCCAAAAACCGATATTATTCTCTACTAACGAGCCCTAAAGGGTCTGATAATTATTAGCCTTTTCTTAAAAAATTAAAATATATTTATTTATATTAATATTTTTAATCTCCTCGTCCGGGATATTTTCGGTATATATTTAACCAAATATCGAGGTATATAAACTCGGTTGCGAACTTATTTCCGCTACTGGCTTAGTAACGGTTGCTATAACGTTATTATTTTAGAAAAATAGCTTAAAAAACTTTTAAATAAAGAACGGCGAATATTCGATTATCAGCTGAGTATATTAGGATCCAAAATCGCTATTATCGCGATAACGATATCGGATATATCTATATTCTTATTTTCCAATTATAACGGTTGCGATAGTAGAAATAATATATATAATATAATAAATACTCTCGAGACCGTCCCCAAAGCCTGTTAATATATATAAAGGTTATAAGTATATATAACCGGAGAATATTAAAGATAAACTATTCCTTTAGGAGGCGTAAGTAAATCTTAAGATTATCTTAACTAATTACTAATCGGAGGTTAAAGGCCGAATTATATCCGTTACCCCGGTATAAATAAATTTCGATTCGGGTTATAATCTTGTTAATAAAATATAACCTTTTTAAATCTGCGTAAATCAAGTTATTAGGTTTATTTTAAGACGGAGTTCTAAAATACAACAATTTTATAAATCTTATTATATAGGAATATTAAAAATTATAGGTATTACTTACAATATTAGATATAGTCCTGTCTCTAGGGACCGGTACCGAGGATAAATTGAAATCCTTTAAAGCCCCTAATTTTCGGTATATATTCAATAACGGATTTATCCTGTGCCTTTATTGATCTTTTTTATTTTCTTTAGACGGCAAGTATAAATAAAGCGACTTAGTAAACCGTTTAAATAATTAAAGTTATATTAATTATTTTCGATTTAACATCCGACTCCCAGATAAAGAGATAAGCCTTAATAATACCGAATAAATAAATAACCTCCGAAGGAGCGTTTATTTACAACCTTAATATATAGATTATTTCGATCGGATTACTTTTGCCCTTTTGATAGTAATATTTTATTTCGAACTCGAATCGAAAGTTTTTTATATAAGCCAATATACTTATAAAGGGTTTATTCGTTATCGTAATTATTCTCGAGATATTTCGAGGGCTTTAGCTTATCTCTTTATAGTTTTACTTAAACTCAATATTCAAATAAAGTCCTTAAAGATATTAACAGGGCAAGATATTTGCTTTTATTATTATTTATATTATAAAAGGGTCTTTTTTATTATACGAAGTCTCGATAACGTAATCAATATTTCTTTAAGGTTTAAAGACAAATAATAGAATATTAGTAGCTCTCTTTATAGTATTGTATAATTTGTTCGGTAACAATATTTTGATTCGCCGTTTAAAAATAAATATTACAATCTTAATTCTAGTTTATAATATATATAATATAAGGACCTTAGCGTAATACAAAGCTTATTAGGGAAGAGATAGGGAATAACCTATTTAAACGAATCGAAATCAAGTAAAAGGCTACGGTTGTTTTTATAATTATAAAGACAAATAACAGATCCTTTTAATTTAAATTCGTTAGGAAATTTTATTTTATTCGAAGGAATATCTTTATTTAGCAAGCCTTGCAGGCTTTTAGTTAAATAATATAATATTATACAAGATAATAGATCCTGAGCCCGATTATTAATCTGATCTTATATTATTTGAATTCCTTATTATTTTTTATTAATATTTTATAATTATTTAGGTAAGGATATAGAAAGAGGCTAATATTATATTATAGCTAGCTTTATTGTAGAGGTTTATCTCGGCGCTAATAGGGTACTAATAGGGTACTAATAAGGTATTAAAGGGATATTAAGCGGGCGCTAAAATAGGCGCTAAAATATATATTTTACGGAGGGGGCTAAGTATTTTATTTAAATAAACTTAATTTGTTTTTCTTTGCCCCTTTTATTTCGACCTTAAATAGCCTAACCTGATATATTAATTTACCCGGTAGTAAGTCGAAGGTATTGCGTAAACGGTAATAATAATTGCTATATTAGATTTAGGAAAACGATTATAATCGTATTAATAATTTGCGATTTAAAGTACTATATTTCAAATATATTAATATAATAACGGACAAAACAGAGTTATATTAACTTCCGATAGTACAATTTTGTATTTAGAGAGTTATTATATAATAAGGTTATACGCCTGGATTCAAGTAAATTATATTTTCTAAAATATATCTTACCTATAATCTGTTTTGTCTTACCCGTTATTTCCTTAAAATATATTTATTATTTACTTATTTATATAGATCTTCGGGAAAAGGTAGACTAGGAAGAAAGGAAAATATTTATCGGTAAAATTCTGGCTATATAAGAATACTTACTTTATAACAGTTCGGTAAGTATTTGAATTATTATATTCTATATAAGTTGCGAATTTTTTTACCCTTATATTCGATATTAATTGCTTAATTAAACTTTTATATAAGCAAATTATAATAAGTTAGATTCCTCTATCGACGAGGTCCCTTTCCCTAAGCCCTTTGATATTGGGTCCTTCTTATCTAAATAGTCCTTCCCCTCCCGATAATTTTTTAGATAGCTTTTTTGCTAATCCTTTTTATAACCCTCCGATTATACCTTTTAACGGTTTTCCTATTATACCTCCCTAAACTGCTGGACCTTATAGTAAGATAGCTAATAAGTAATATTTATATATAGTTATTACCGAGTTCTCTCGGTTATAGAGTATTCTTTCGTAATATTTTAATCGTTAACCGAGTATTATTATTAACAATAAGATTATCGCTATTAATAAATTAAATTATATTATAATTTAATTAATAATTGCTAACTTTTATTACAATATCAATCAGGACCTCGGATATATTATTTGGGTTTTCGGCGATATTATCCTTCGGAAGTTTCAATTCCTTAAAATATTTTATTTTATAAGTATAATTAATACTTAGGGCTTTATATACGACGCGATCTTCCAAGCTTGCCAGAAGTTATTGGTACTACCTCCCGGTATCCTTCTGCTTATATATATTTATATATTATCCTTGTCCTTTTTAATAATAATTATAAAAGCTACCGATCGAATAATATTCAATTGCAAAGGCGAAGGCAACCGATATAATCTTTTCCTTTTCTTTACTAAATACTAGACCGATCTTATAATATTAAATATTATAATTAATATTTAGGATCCTATAAATACTATAAAACAAGATAAGGTCTTGAGGCTATATAACGAAAAAATATTTATAATTATCAAGGTTTAAAATAATAAGATTAATATTACCCCAAGGTAGCTCTGAAGGGTTATTTTTGAAATTAAGGAGTAATTTTGTATTACTTAAGTAGGTTGATTATTATATAATAAACGATTCGGGAAACGTTAATAATACGATAAATTCAACTTTGCAAAATATTATTATTACTAATTAAGGGTTTTATAATATTAATATAGGAATATATTGATAAAAATATTGCAATATAATTTTATATTTAATAACTTTACTTTTATTATTATTAATATTCCTTTTATTTTACGATTATCTGATTGCCTTTTTGGTATAGGTTATTATCTTTTCCTGCAAAACCTTTATTCTCCGGAAGGGTAAATTGCTTACCCCGACTATAACCCTGATTCCTTTTCCTGCCTCGACCTAATCCAAAACTTTAATTGAAATCTTATTCTTTACTAGCCTTATAGTACGTCTATTCGCGATAAAGATATAATTCGAGTTTATATAAATATATATCTTTCGTTTCGAGTTTTTTATTTAGCTACGATTTAATATTATATAAACGGTCTTAAAGTTCTTTTTTCCTAGTAGCGGACTATCAATATTGTTCCTTTAAATCATTTTTTAAAATTTAAATCTTATATATTTTGGCTTCGGTTTCAAGGATAAGGTCGGTTATATTATAATTAGCCGATATTTGGTAATTCTTGTTATTAACTTAGTTATAAATCTTCGAAACAATCTCGCTAAATCGTTAATAGGAATTTTAAATATACTCGAGGTTCTTCGCCGTCTCTTTATAGTATTCGCGTTTATAATATAAGCCTTGCTAACAGACGCCGTATTTATAATATTCTTTATAAAGTTTGTTTTTAAGTCGAGCCCGGTTTGTTTCGGATTAGTTGAAAGTAAACTGCAACTCTTTTATATATTCGTAGGAGCTATTAAAAATAATATATTTTTTCTGATTAATTATATTAGCGTAATTTAATATAGCTGTAAATTAGGCAATATACCCGTTAAAGCTTTATATTTATTGCCTGTTTATCTCCTCTCTTTAATAGAAGTCTTTTAGAAAATCCTAATCCGACCGTCTCGAGTAGGTTATATATTTCTAAACGGTCCCCTGGCTAATTGATCAGTAATCTATACCGAATATATATTTAAAAGATATTAATTTGTTTTTCTAAATTTGCAGCAGATATTCTATCGGGTTAAATATAATACTTAATAAACCTAATAAAGCTAATAAAAATAGAAAGTAGGGGAAACAGGAACCTTTTAACCTAGGTTACTTAGTTTATATACTTGATTAATACGCGCAAATACTAAATATAATTTAGAAAGTATAGTTTATTTTAAATTTTTAATAAAATATTATATTTATAAATAAATATACCCTATTTTAGGAAATTATTAAAGATATTTTATTATTAACGCTTAATCCCTCCAGCCGCCCTGCTTCTATTATATTCTAAGATTTATTATATATTCGGAATAAAGCTTAAAAATTGCTTAAATATAGATATAATCGCAAGTAAACAAGCTACTTTTAAGCTGAACTTATATTAATAATCTGTTATAAAATTCTTTTTTATTATATCCTATTCTATAACCGTAGAATTTTATATATTAATTTTATCTACTATCTATAAGGCATCCTACGTAGCTGGAACCTTATAATAAGAAGATATAAGTTCGTTGCCCTCGATTTGTAAGAAAGTCTGCTAACAATTAAATAATATATAGAGAAAATTACCGGTTTTATATATTTTTCCAATCTCTTAGTATCCTGGGAAGCTTTTAAAAATACCTTATATTTCGAATTTAGCAAGTCTATCGATCTATACCAATCGGGTATTACTTCTTTATTAAAGAGTTTTATAAAAGCCGCCTATTATATAAAAGGGTTGTTTTTATATAGAATAAAAAGGAGCTCTACCTCGTCTTAAAGCTATCCCGCTTTTTTGGGTTTTTTATCTTTTGTTAATTCGAGGATCTTGGGGTCGTTACGTATCAAGGTCTAGGAGGAGTTATTTTAAACTTAGAATAAAATTGTTATAATAGGGAATTGCAGGCGGAGAAGAGGATTATTCGGATAATTAAAATATATAAATAAGCTAATTATTACTATTAAACCCTTATATCCTTTTATTTAATTATATATATTATAACCGAAGATTATAATAGGAGTACAAAGCGCCAATTCGATTAGCAGAAAGACGGTATATTATATTAAAGGTTCGTAATATATAATAAGGGGCTAAATATAATAAACGAATATAAAGGGGCTATAATAAGCCTAAATACAGACTACAGGTAAACTTGAGCGCTATAAGGGGGTTTAATTATTATATTTGGAAACAAAGTATACGATTTACTAAAGATAAAGGGAAAAAGGATAATAAATAGAATAGACCTCGGGACTACTATAAAGAATAATCGTATATTAATTTACTTAAGGGTTAGTATAAGGAGCCGGCGTAGGAAATCGATAAATAGATAAGTCTAAAAAAAGGTAGATGTTCCGAACTTAGATCCAGACGCGGTATAACTTATAATAAATATAATATTTAAATTAATAATACGAAATATTGAATAAAAGATTATAGGGATAATTAAACCTATAAATATTAGACCTTATATACAAAGTATAGATATTGCCTATTATCTAAGGGTATATTAATCGCTTTGGCTATTAGTATAGCTTGATATTATCTTTAATCGTCTATACCTTATAAGGGTGCTCTAAAACTATACGAATATTCCGTCGGCCCCCGGGGGGCGAGGGTATATCGCCCGAAAATATATATTATATAATAGTTATATAGGGTAGTTAGCAGTTATAAGATACTTATAAAAGGTAAGGATAATTAGAGTCTGGGTCTCTATTAGCAATATAGCTTATTAAATTATAATTACTTCCGATATATCTGAGAAAGCTAAGTAGCAGCCCGTCGCCTAGGACTTTAATAATATCTTACTATCTTTATTATAATTCCTATAAGAATTTACCGCAGATAACCCTAACCTAACTATATAAATCTTCGATTTTAAAATAAATATAAATAATTTTGCAATATAAAATCAGGATAATTTAGCCGATATTAAAAATTATTACAATTACGGTAGAGCTATATTATAGGCCTTATCGGGTCCCGAACTTCTCTAAATAAAATCTTTAATAACTATCGAATTAGCTTGTTAAGTATAAGATCTGCAAAGAGAGTATATAATCTGGTTAAGCTCCTATTATAATACTAACTAATATACTCTTATATAAACTAGATAAACGGAATAAATAACTATATTATTAGAACTTTGGGGATTTATTATAACTTATAATAACAAATATTTAGAGCAGCTATAGCCTTGGACGTTATATATTACGAGCTAGATCTTTGAACTCCAGCAATACCTTAAGCTTTACAAATACTATACTGCTAATCAAGCTTCAAGTAAAATATAATATACCTTATTCTCTAGCAGCTATTTAAGCGCTTAGGTTTAATATATAAATTAAAGATAAATAGCTAGTATTAGCAAATAACCTTTCGGCCTTTTAATCTTTTAAACTTTATTATAAAATTTATTAAAAGCTATATCCCCTCCTTTCTTCAATCTTCGTATTGTTTTTATTGCTATATAATATTTGTTTCTTTCCTTAAACAATTATAATTGGTCGTTATTAGACAAATTATAAAATTGCAGTCGTTATATATTTTGCGTTTAAAAAGGCGGACTATAAAGGCTGCTGCAAGATTCTTTACTTTAAAGGTAAACTATAGCGGATAATAATAAAGGTAAAAAGCAAATTCAATAGTATTTGTATTATTAACGGGCTTTGGAATAAGGGTTAATAGAATAGGGGCAATATCGATCAATAATTGTTAACTTTGGGATTAGCGAATCTTAATATAGCAATAAATATAAGATTATAAGAGCTGTAGATAATAGCTCCCGCAAGTTGTCGTTAACAAGGGGTTTAGAATTTATATTAATTATTATAGGCCAATTAAAGCGTATTCCTCGCTGCTACCGCCAATTAGTATTATTAATACGGTTTGTTTATAATTTCTTAATATAGTTTAGAAACTCTAACGATATCGTTTATATAATTGATAATTAAAGCCGCCGTCTTTAAAAATATCTCCGAATACTGGTATTCTAACTTGTTAATATACGGTACTTCTATAGGAATAAAGGACGTTATTAATATACCGATTATTCTTATAATATAATCTTAATATACCCTTTTCTGTATTTAATTTATTACAAGATCAAAATCTTTCTGCCCTATTTCGAATATATACTCTCTAAAATCGTTAAGGGCCTCCGTTTTTATATTCCTATAGGTTTCGGCGTTAAATAAGTTTAAGCTTAATAGCTTGTATATTATTACCTTTTTGAAGTAACTTCGAATATTTTCTGAGATTTGGCCTGGAAGATACTAGGAGCTTATATATTATATAAATATTAACAGTACCTATTAACCTCTATTTGCTTCTTCTTTTATCGTTAAATATTGATTATATTTTGTAATTTTACCTACTACCGTATTCTATTCGAGTTAGTATTGTTTCTATTATCGAAGTAAGGTTGCCTATTATATTAGATATAAGATAAGCGGTTGCTAAGGTAAACTACGACCTTCGAAATAATAATAATATATACAAAAGGGCTCTTCGTACCTTAGATTGTTAAATAAAGACCGAATCTTGAATAACAAAAGGAGAAAGGCCTTATAACAATTATAATAAATTGCAAAATTTACTTTGCAGGTTCTTGATTACCAAAGGTATTATTACCCTAATACTATTTTATTTATTCTTTAAATATATCTTTAAATTTCTTTTTCCTTTTTTTATAAATATAGAAAAATCTTATATACCTTCGCAGTATAATTTTTGAAAGCCGCGACGTTAATATAGAATATACCGGCGGTTTTATATATAAAATATAAATACGGTATTCCTTGGCTTAAGGTAAACGTAATCAAATATCTTTCGACTTTATTTATTATCTTATTTATTCGGGTATATTCGAAGGTACGCCCGTTAATAGATAATTGTTCGTTGCCGAGGCAGAAGATATACTACTTCGGCTTATATATTAGAGGAAAGTCGTATTCGGATTTAGGTAAAAGGCTCTTAAATAGAGCGTATAATTCTATTATAATATCGGAGGCGGAAAGGATATTGTATTTTATATTCTATCGATATCGGGTTTCTTATCGAAGGCTTAGCGCTACCCGTATTTCGATAGCGTATATACTAATCTTGTACTTCTTAAGGTCCGAAAAATAAAATATAAATATATAAGTTAACCGAGCAAAAAGAGCTCGTTCTTTTATATTATAATAAGGCGTCTTTGCAGGGCGGGGATTGTTATTAGCTATTATTATAAATAAGCCGGCGTATTAGGCTTCGAAAAGGGCGGTATCGGTATTTCTCCAATACTTCCTATAATATTTCTTATTTTCTTTGTTTTATATATTTGCCTTTAAATAGGATATCGCGATATTAATTTCCTTCTTTTTTTATAAATTAGGATCGTCCGCCCAGGTACGGCCCAATATCCCGTATTCGCGATATAAGCTATTAATAAGTATTTATCTCTTCTTAATAAGCTTGTTCAGTAACTTATTTATAGCAAGTTTTGCTAAAAGCCGGCCTTAAAGAAGTCCGGTTGGTATATTAAGGTTAACAATCAAACTTATAAATCGAGCTTTATTTTATACAAAGTTATCGGAAGGCCTACTTAAAAATACTATTTAAATATCGAATCGGATATCTTTATCGATATAAAAACGAACTGCTTTTAAAATTAAAAAATAATCGAAAATCTAGTCCCGAACCTTAATTAATACCTTATTTAAAATTTATTAATATAAGTAAATAAGGTCGGATCGAGTAAGCTTACGATTTATAATATTGACCAAGTTATAATAGAAGTAGTATTATATAAGAGCAAATTATAACCCGGCTTTCTTGCTAAGATTAACTAAATAGTTATATTATATATTAATATTTAAGGGTATTATTAATAATATTAAATAGCCGGTATCCGCTTTCCTTAATTAACGGAAAACAGGCTTATCAAGCGCCTCCTTTGTTATTTTTATAATAAGATATTTCTTCTAGATTGGTATTTAGGTATCGAAAATACTCCTAATATTATATTTAATTTTAAAAAATATAAAGATATCGTTATATAAAGCTATTAAAAATAAATAATCGATTAAATAAAAGAGCAGATTGTTTTTTCTTCTTATAATAAACGTCTTGCTGTTCAAAGACCGTTAATAATAACGAATTATAAGAATACGTATCTTTATTTATATTCGAGGGTACCTATCTTCCCCTTTAATATATAATAAAATAATTTTAACGAAGATAATATTTAATATCCTAGGGACAAGGTTCGGGGTAATAAAGAATATAATATATTTCTATAATAAGGTCCGAGTTTCCTTGGAGCTGTTATAAATACCGTCGTCGGTATTATTATCGTTATTGCTTTCTGAACTTATATTTGTAAAGCAGTCTTCGTCGATATTTTTGTTAATAATAGTAATATCGCCGTTAATTATTTTATCCTTTAGGGGCGTAGGAGTCCTAAACGTATTACTTTTGAACTTAATCTTTATAAAGAATATAATAATAAGCCTATACTTAAAGAAGGAGGCTATAAGTATACCTATAGCTACCTAAACTTGTTGGCGTTTATCTTTATAAATATAATTATTATAGACCTAATAATAGAAGAAAATATAATAGAGGTTTTCGGGGCTATTTATACCCCTTTCCTACAAAATCTTTTTTAAGCCAAATTAAACAATAAGCTGCTTTTTAAATTAAAGAATTACTTTATTAGTTACCGAATCCCTAACGCCGTTATCTGTTTAACGTTTTACTAACGTTATTAATATCCTTCGTATTATACTTATCGAGTACGCAGTTGTACTCGGAGCTGAGTACTATTTTAAAGCAGCCCTAGTAATTATTTAAACTACTTTTGGTTTGTATACCCGAATAATTCTTTAAAATTTATTTTAGGAATAATTTAATATTAAATTTATCTGCAACCTATATATAATTATCGGGATCCTAACCGAGCTATTAATTAAATCTTATAATAAATCTGTTAGCCTCCTTCTTTTCTATAGGGCAAGGAATAAACTTATAGCGCTTATTATTTCTTAATTAAATCTATACTTTTTTTAATAATATTTATAAATATCGGTTTTATCTGGTTTTCAGTTGCAAGCTTATCTTTGCAATTAAATAAATAAATCGAAGACTATATATAATTTGGGTATATATATCTACAATAGACGGTTATAATATAATAAGTAGATAATAATAAAAGGTAATAAAGGAATTGGTTTAAGGCGGTAGCTTAAATTGAAGAATTTAAAACTAAATATAATAGGCTTTTATTTAAAGAAAATAAACAGATATAATACGCCTTTTATACCTAACGTATCCGCTAAAGACTGCGCTATTTATATTTATTATCTGGCCCCCTTTAAGCTCTGTCAAGAACTTATATACGGAGTAAGATATAAGCAGTTAATTTAACTGGAGTAAAAGAAATAGATAAGGGGGGATAAAGGGGTAAGGGCGTAGGCGGGGATTGCAAGGGTAGTCCTAAGCTATCGGCAGTAATATCCTTTAATATCGGTATTAGCCAGTATTGATACCGCGTAAAACAGCTTAGAACGCCTTCTGTTTTAGGCTCAGCAACACCGCAAAACCGATAAAATTTATTATAAATAAATATTCGTATATACCTCGATAAATAAGCATTGCTAACAAGATATAATAATAATAATAATAATTTACTTTATTATTATATAAATTACCAAAGCTATTCTATTTTTAATATTTTATATATAATTATTTTAAATATTATAATATATTTAAATAATATAAATATAATTAGGTTAAGCTATTAATATAACGTATATATATTTATATAATTATAAAAAAATATATTATATATATATTTATAGGCCTTATATACTTTTAATACTCTTTATATTAAATATAATTAACTTTTTATTTGATAATAATAAAGATATTATTATAACAATTATATTATAATTTCTATATATATACTCCTATTATATTATTATTAATATAATAATATTTATTTTATAATTTTCTATATAAATATTTTATATAATATTTCTTATTATTATTTAGCCTTTTAAATTAAAATAAATAATATAAATAATATAAATATTATTTTATTATTATTTATATTCTTTATAAATATAAGTTTTAATATATCTTTCCTATTTTATAATATTCTATTTGTTTTACTTTATTATATATTATTATTATATATTTATTCCGTAGTTGCTATATAGTTATAGTTAATATATATATAATATACCTTTTCCTTGTTTATACTGCGTAACTACCGCCCTTAAGGGCAAAACTATTTTATTTTATCTTAGTTTTGTTTTTAGCCGTATTTATACCCGATATTATAAAGGGTATTATAACTTTAATAAGTATATAGCTTTCCTACGTACCTTTTATATTTATATTTATATTTTATTTTTATATACTAGGGCCGTTATAATTTTTCTATTCTTTCCTTTATTATTAATATTCGCCTATCCTTAAGCGTTTTATCCTCGAAACAAATAATAGGGTTATAGCTATAATACACAAAAAATAAAGTTGTTTTGATATTTTTATAATAATAATTATTATAAACAAATTCTGTTATTAATAATAATATAGCCTAATTACTTTACTTATAATTATAATAATTATATAAATATTATTTTAAAGTTTGGTTCTATCGCTTTATTATATTATTAATTTAAAAGTAAAATATAATTAATAAATATATTTTAATCTTAAAATAATAATATAATTCGGATTAGAAGGTATTTATAAATAAAAATCCTTTATTAAATATTATACCTTTTAAAAAATTATATTTAATAATTATATTTAAAAAAAGATTAGTAAGCTTTATAACTATTACGGTCTTATTAATTAATATATAATATATTATTTTATTATACTAATTAATAATAACTAATATTATATTATAAATATAGCCCCTTTATTTGCTCGGCGGTAAATTAATAATAAAATTTATAATAATTTCTACTTATAGCCCTTTAGGTTATAATAAGCTATAAAGCTTTTTATATAGTTTATATTATTATACTTTAATATATTAATAAATATTATATATTCTAATATAATATTTTATATATATAATAATATTTTTTTATTAATATTTCTATTATAATAATTCGAGCGTTTTCTTTATTTTGAAATATCCAGTTAAAAGATTATTATAATATTATTTGAGAAACTCTTATTTTAATATTTTATTTTCTAATATATAATAATATCCCTAGGTAGTTAAAATCCCGTCGATAAAATCTTATATATTATAGCGATAATTTTGTTTACTCCTTATAAGCTTTTCGCTAACTAATTATATATTTTTAATAAAATTATTATTTTATTATAAAACTTTGATTAGATTCGCAACCTCGGTAGTATAATCTTTATAAATTATCTTTATAATTATATTAATTTTTTGCTTTAATATAAATATTATATAATTAGCTTTTTAAAGTATTTTTATAATAAATACGTTATATAAATATTCCGCCTATAAACCTTTATTTTATAAGGCTAATTTGGTTTGGAATATTAATAATAATTATTTTAAATTATTAGAATTACCCTTATAATCAGGGTATTACGATAATATATCGACTAAGTTTGTTTTCCTAAGTTTATAATTAATTTCAAAATTATAAATAATTAAATTTAAAACTTATTTAACTTACTTAAAGCTTAACTTTTTAATATTTATAAAACCTTTTAAGTTATTATAATTTATTAAAACCTTTATAATATAAGCGCTATTATTAAAATAATAGCGTTAATATATAAATATATTAATAATAATTAATAATTTTTGATTATAAACCTTATAATTTTATTTTATAAATATTATTTTTTTAAATTAAAAAGCTATAAAATATTATTGCTTATTATCCTATAATTATAATAATATTATAATAATAATAAACTTAAAAATATTTATTTTTAAATAAATCTCTTTTTCAAAATCGAAATATATTAACAAAAGTATTTATATAGAGGCTTTGTATAGGATATAGAATACTTATATAATACTCTCTGATTATTTGAATTTGCTAAACTTTTTACCTTTTTTATTATTTTTTAATAAGTTAATTAAGGGATTCGCCTTTTTAGAATAGCTTAAAATAAATAGGCGGAAGTAATTTGCAAACCTTAAAAATTATTAAAATTAATAAAATAATATTGGAATTAATTATTATATAATTATTATAATTCTTTTTAAGAATATAAATATACCTTACGTAAATATTATAAAGCCGAGAAACTTAATTATTATCTAATTAAATTCGTATTTAAATAGTTTTATAAATAGGGAATATTATTTTAATCTTTTTAATATTTTATATATATATTATTAATATTATAATAAGTCCTCGGAATAAATTAATATATTATTTAAATATATTATATATATTATATTAATCAAGTTTGCTAAAGCCTTATTAATATATATTTAGAAAGTTGCCGAGGTATTAATTAAATTAAATAATATTATTAAATATTTAAAATACCCGTATTATATATAAAATACGGTTTTCTATTTATTACCCTTTTATATACGGATTCGGTAATACGTTTTTATTAAATTTAATTTAGTAAATTTTTTAGTTTTATTTAAATAATTTAATATCTTTATAATTAAAGGAAATAAGTATTTTTTTTTTTTGGTTATTACGCTTAAACCTTTATAATTAATATATAATTATAGGGTACTATCCTTTTTAAGTATAAAAATAATTGATACCTTTGCTAATAATACTGAAAGGCAAATTATCCTTTATATAATTATATTATCGATATATTAATAAAGTTCCTTAAGTTTTAATTTAGAAAGACTATAAATAAATTGATAAAAAAGATTTTTACCTTTTAATTTTATTATATAATCGCTTTCTTTAAAGGCTAATAATTAAGATATTTTATCTTTGGAAAACATATTTTTATAGGTTTTAAATTCTTTAAATAAAGTTACTTCTTCGCCTTAAGTACGGATCGGCTATAATATTATATATATTATCCTAATTACTCCTATTAATTTAAGAAGACTTTTATTAAAATATTTTATATTTTCGATTTAAAATTTATTAATAATAAAGGGAAATCTTTATATTATTATTCTAAAGTCGGCTTATATATAAAGATTTTTAAAACCTAATACTTTAATAATTAATTAAGGCTTAATCTGATTTATAATATAAAAAAATAGCTTATATTCTTTTTAATAACCCTAATTATCCTTTATAATAAAGCAGATATAATAGGCCTTATAATAATATATATTCGATTTATTAATTAATTTAAATATAAGCAGGCTATAATCTTTATATAGAAAGTTATATAATATAATCGTATATTAATTAATTAAGTTAAATACTAATTTATTATTTAAAAGGATCTTAATAAGTTTTAACTTTTATAAAGTAAATACTTTGGTATTATTTATATTTAATAAAAACTTTATTTTTATTTTTTCTTATTATTCTGCTTATAAGGTATTTACGGAGCTTTATCGTTTCCTATCTTTATAATAAAACTGATAGGATTTTTAAATAAATAATCTTTAATTTAATAATTTATTTATTTATAATAATAATAATAATAAATTTTTTTAAAAAAATATAAATATTTAAAATTAACCGGAATTTAATTTAAATTATTAAATTTCCTATAATTATTTTTTATTTTATAATCGGGTTAGGATTGAGTCTTCTTCAATTTATCCTTTTAATATTTATTATTAAATAATTTTTAATACCGATTTAGTTTGGTAATTCGGTCTTTTAAAAAGCGAATTATTTTATTTTCGAAGGTATATATATATTACTCCGCTATACTTTTTAAAGAATTTTATTTAATTTTATTATATTACTTTAAGCGGGACGCTTTTATTATAAAGTTGATATAAATATTTAATTCTTTTCCTATTATAATTATTAAACTGTAAATATAAAGTAATAGCTTTCTATTAAAAGTTTGCTTTTTAATAATTTCCTTCTTATATTTAAAATTTATTTATACTTCGATATTAAAAAGATAAATATCGAAATTATAAATTAATTAACGCTTTTTTTATTTTATATTTTTATAATATAATATAATTTTAACTAACTTATTAATTAGATATAAAATTAAATTTATTAATATTTTTTTAAAAACTTTAAAAATATATTCGAAGGGCTTATTTTAGGACTTTTTAATATTCCGAATATACTCTGATTATATATTATTTTAAGCCTAATTTTATAAAGGAAATTTTGGATATATTATTAAAGAAATAATTAAATTTTTATTATATTTAATTTTCTAGCTTTTAGAACTAATTATTAAGGTCCTTAAATAATTTGCTCTTATATTATAAGGAATCTTTAATATAAGGTTTTTTCGGTATTATAATTATTATATATAAAATATTATTATTTTATATAAATTATATATTTATATTTAAATTCTATTATCGCTTTTTTAAAATATTAGTTTTTATATTTATAAGTTATAACCTAAAACGAATATTTTCGAATTTAATTTAATATATTTTATCCTTAATTTCTTTTAAAAATATTTTTAAAATAATTATATTAATATTTAAACTATTTTTATTATAATTCGATTACGAAAATTATATATTATATTTATTTATTTTATTTTAAACAATATTAATAGAGAAAACTGTTAAAACTATTAAAATATATAATAAATAATAATATAGAATATAATAATTAAATATAATTGCTATAATAATAGAGCGTAAGCTAAACGCAATAAATAAGTAATTATTATTAACCTTATCCTTTAAGAGGATCGAAGAATTAATAATTATTATAAAAAGAATAAAGGACCTTTAAGGTAATAAAATAAAGCTTTTAAGCAAAGTAGATATAAGATTGCTTTAATAGGCTTGGTACTAACGTAGTTTCTAATTATATATTAGAATATATACAGAACATATATACAATATTAAGACCTGCGTATAGCCTTACAGCCTATCCGGTATTAAAGTCAGGTAATTATTATACCCTTAATATATAAGTTTAATTATCGAATAATATATTTTCTTTATTGCCTTTGGGCTTTTTAAAATATTTATAATAAGTATATTTATATTTAATAAAATCGTTATTTTTTTGTTTTATTCTTAAAGTTCCAGATACTTTCCGTAATATTTCTTATATTTTCCTTATTAACTTATTTATTATATTCTAAGTCCTGGCCTTTTTATTTAATTTAATATTATATAACGCTTTTCTAGCAATATTTCCTTAATACCTTTTCTATTTCCTATTCCTATTAATTATTTATTAATTTAAAAAGTAATATATATTCCTGATTATTTTCCTATAAATTATAATAAAATTATAATAATAAAATATAAAAGATTAAATAAATCCGATAAATATTAAATAATATTAAGCGGTAAGCTTATATTCTAATTATATCGAATACTTAGAAAAGATTAATAAACTTATAAAATAATTTCTTATTAAAGCGCTTTTACTTTAAGTTTTTAATAAATAATAATACTAAACTGTTTATAAAGAATATTTATAATTTATATTTTTTATTATAATATTTCTATTAATATTTTATTATTTTCTAATAGCTTTCTTTAAATTTAGCGTAAATAAATTATAGTTTTTTTACTCTTTTTATTATTATTAATATTTGTTTATTCTTAAGCGTTTTATCCTCGAAATAAATAATAAGGTTATAGTTATAATATATAAAAAATAGAATTATTTTAATACTTTTATAATAATTATTATTATAAATAAATTCTGTTATTAATAATAATATAGTTTAATTGCTTTATTTATAATTATAATAATTATATAAATATTATTTTAAGGTTTGGTTCTATTATTCTATTATATTATTAATTTAAAAATAAAATATAATTAATAAATATCTTTTAATTTTAAAATAATAATATAATTCGGATTAGAAAATATTTATAAATAAAGATCCTTTATTAAATATTATACCTTTTAAAAAGTTATATTTAATAATCATATTTAAAAAGAGATTAATAAGCTTTATAATTATTACGATTTTATTAATTAATATATAATATATTATTTTACTATATTAATTGATAAGAATTAATATTATATTATAAATATAGCTTTTTCGTTTATTTAATAGTAAATTAATAATAAAATTTATAACAATTTCTACTTATAGTCTTTTAAATTATAATAGGTTATAAAGCTTTTTATATAATTTATACCGTTATACCTTAATATATTAATAAATATTATATATTTTAATATAATATTTTATATATATAATAATATTTTTTTATTAATATTTCTATTATAATAATTCGAACGTTTTTTCTATTCCGAAATATTTAATTAAAAAGTTGTTATAATATTATTTAAAAAGCTTTTATTTTAATATTTTAATTTTTAATATATAATAATATTCTTAAATAATTAAATTTTTATTAATAAAATTTTATATATTATAATAAAATTTTCGCTTATTCCCTATAAGCTCTTTGCTAACTGATTATATATCTTTAATAAAATTATTATTTTATTATAAAGCTTTAATTAAGTTCGTAATTTCGGTAATATAATCTTTATAAGCCGTTTTTATAATTATATTAACCTTTTATTTTAATATAAATATTATATAATTAACTTTTTAAAATATTTTTATAATAAATATATTATATAAATGCTCTATCTACGGACCTTTGTCTTATAAAACTAATTTAATTTAAAATTATTTTTATAATTAAAGTATTGTAATAATATATTAACTAAATTTATCTTTTTAAATTTATAACTAATTTCAAAATTATAAATAATTAAATTTAAAGCTTATTTAATTTGCTTAAAGTTTAATTTTTTAATATTTATAAAAATTTTTAAATTATTATAATTTATTAAAACTTTTATAATATAAGCGTTACCGCTAAAATAATAATAATAATATATAAATATATTAATAATAATTAATAACTCTTGGTTATAAACCTTATAATTTTATTTTATAAATATAATTTTTTTAGATTAAAAAATTATAAAAAATTATTGCTTATTATTTTATAATTACGATAATATTATAATAATAACGAATTTAAAGGTATTTGTTTTTAAATAAATCCCTTTTTCGAAATCGAAATATATTAGCAAAAATACTTATATAAAGGCTTTATATAAAATATAAAATACTTATATAATATTCTTTAGCTATTTGAATTCGTTAAATTTTTTTTTTTTTATTATCTTTTAATAGGTTAATTAAGGGATTTGCCTTTTTAGAATAATTTAAAATAAATAAATAGAAGTAGTTTGCAAACTTTAAAAACTATTAAAGTTAATAAAATAATATTAAAACCGGCTATTATATAATTATTATAATTCTCTTTAAAAATATAAATATATTTTATATAAATATTATAAAGCCGAGAAACTTAATTATTATCTAATTAAATTTATATTTAAATACTTTTATAAATAAATAAAAATTTTTTAATCTTTTTAATATTTTATATATATATTATTAATATTATAATAAGTTTTCGGAATAAATTAATATATTATTTAAATATACTAAATATATTATATTAATTAAGTTTGCTAAAATTTTATTAATATACGCTTAAAAAGTTGCTAAAATATTAATTAAATTAAATAATATTATTAGATATTCAAAATACTTATATTATATACGGAATATAGTTTTTTATTTATTATTTTTTTATATATAGATTTGATAATACGTTTCTATTAAATCTAGCTTAATAAACTTTTTAGTTTTATTTAAACAATTTAATATTTCTATAATTAAAAAGAATAAATATTTATTCTTTTTAATTATTATATTTAAATTTTTATAATTAATATATAATTATAAAATATTGTCTTTTTTAAATATAAAAATAATTAATACCTTTATTAATAATACCGAAAGGCGGATTATTTTTTATATAATTATATTATCGATATATTAACGGAGTTCCTTAAGCTTTAGTTTAGAAAAATTATAAATAAATTAATAAAAAAGATTTCTATTTTTTAATTTTATTATATAATCGCCTTTTTTAAAGGCTAATAATTAAAATATTCTATTTTTAAAGAATATATTTTTATAAGTTTTAAGTTTTTTAAACAAAGCTATTTCTTTGCTTTAAATATAAATTAATTATAATATTATATATATTATCCCAATTATTCCTATTAATTTAAAAAGACTTTTATTAAAATATTTTATATTTTCGATTTAAAATTTATTAATAATAAAGGGAAATCTTTATATTATTACTCCGAAGTTAGTTTATATATAGAAATCTTTAAAACTTAATACTTTAATAATTAATTAAAACTTAATTTAATTTATAATATAAAAAAATAATTTATATTCTTTTTAATAACCTTAATTATCTTTTATAACAAAATAGATACGATAAATCTTATAATAATATATATTCGATTTATTAATTAATTTGGGTATAAATAAGCTATAATTCTTATATAAAAAATTATATAATATAATTATATATTAGTTAATTAAATTAAATATTAATTTATTATTTAAAAGGATCTTAATAAACTTCAATTTTTATAAAATAAATATTTTAATATTATTTATATTTAATAAAGATTCTATTTCTATTTTTTATTATTATTCTACTTGCGAAGTATTTATAGAGCCTTATCGTTTCCTATCTTTATAACGGAACTAACGGAATTTTTAAATAAGCAATCCTTAACTTAATAACCTATTTGCCTATAATAATAATAATTATTGTTTTTTTTAAGGGAATATAAATATTTAAAGTTAATTAGAATCTAATTTAAATTATTAGATTTTTTATAACTATTTTTTATTTTATAATTAAATTAAAATCGAATTTTCTTCAATTTATCCCTTTAATATTTATTATTAAATAATTTTTAATATTAATTCGGCTTAATAATTCGGTCCTTTAAGGAGCAAATTACTTTATCTTCGAAAATATATATATATTATTCCGTTATACCCTTTAGAGAACTTTATTTGGCTTTATTATATTATTTTAAATAGGACGCTTTTATTATAAAATCGGTATAAATATTTAATTCTTTTTTTATTATAATTATTAAATTACGAATATAAAATAATAATTTTTTATCGAAAGTTTGCTTTTTGATAATTTCCTTTTTATATTTAAAATCTATTTATATTTTAATATTAAAAAGATAAATATCGAAATTATAAATTAATTAATATTTCTTTTATTTTATATTCTTATAATATAATATAATTTTAATTAATTTATTAATTAAATATAAAATTAAATTAATAAATATTTTTTTAAAAGTTTTAAAAATATATTTAAAAGGCTTATTTTAAGACTTTTTAATATTCTAAATATATTCTGATTATATATTATTTAAATTTAATTTCCTAGCTTTTAAAATTAATTATTAAAGTCTTTAAATAATTTGCTTTTATATTATAAAGGATCTCTAATATAGGGTTCTTTCGATATTATAACTGTTATATATAGAATATTATTATTTTATATAAATTACGTATTTATATCCAAATTCTATTATTGTTTTTTTAAAATATTAATTTTTATATTTATAAATTATAATTTAAAATAAGTATTTTCGAATTCAATTTAATATACCCTATTTTTAATTTCTTTTAAAGATATTTTTAGATTAATTATATTAATATTTAAGCCGCTTTTATTATAATTCGGTTATAAAGATTGTATATTATATTTAACTATTTTATTTTAAATAATATCGATAAGGAGAGCTATTAGAATTATTAAAATATATAATAAATAATAATATAAAATATAATTATTAAATATAATTATTATTATAATAAAGTACAAATTAAATATAATAAATAAGTAATTATTATTAATTTTATTCTTTAAGAAAATAAAAGAACTAACGGCTATTATTAAAAGAATAAAGGACCTTTAAAATAATAAAATAAAGCTTTTAAATAAAGTAAATATAAGGTTACTTTAATAAGCTTAATATTAATATAGCTTCTAATTATATATTAAAGTATATACGGAATATATACGCAATGCCAAGACCTGCGTATAGCCTTATATATATATATATATTTATTTTAATATTTATTTTAGTTTTTCCGAGTCTTAATTATATTATAATCGCGTTATTAATAATATATATTTTTAATAATTATATTATATTTTTTAAATTAATAATTTTAAATTTTTTTATTAAATTTAATTTACAAAGTTGAAACTTTTATTATTATTTTAATAATTTTTATAAATTTTAATATATAATTATTAATTTGTTGGCAGCTTACTTACTTGTTTTCTAATAACTTTAAAAAGTTAATAAGGAGTAATGTTTTAAACTTCTTTATATTTACTTTTTAAAAAAATATTAATAAATTAAATTTTGTATTTAATTAATAAATAAATAAAAATTATATTATATTATAAAATTATAAAATAAAAAATTTTTTAATAAAAATTTAATAAAAAAAATTTTGACATCGAAATTTAAAAAAAAAATATTTATATATATTTATATATTAATTATATAATATTATTATTATATAATAAAAGTGCAAAGGTTATATAATTAATAAAAAGTTAATAAACAAAATAAATATAAAAAATAAATATAATAATTATTATAATTGCTTTTTTTTTAAATTATATTAATATAATATAATTATAATTTTTATTAATAATAATATTAATAAGGAAATTTATATTTATTATTTTAAAAGTATTAATTTTTTAAAAGGATTAAATATATTATATAATATTAAAAATAAAATACTTTTTTATTAATAATTAATTAATTATATTTTTTTATATTAATAATTTTCTTTAATATATATAAGTTCCGATATTTAAAAATATTATTATTAATAAAAGAAATTCTTTTATATAAATATTAAATTATTTTTAAATAAATATATTTATATTAATAATATATTTATTTTATTTTATTTAATATTATTATTA
>JAABUQ010000960.1_pt1 | contig 65040 bp, 66 predicted proteins | sample 5560001 | NCBI WGS metagenome assembly JAABUQ01 (sample SAMN10711888, study PRJNA513371) | rock metagenome | isolation source: Antarctica rocks | place: Antarctica: Victoria Land, Finger Mt nord | collected 2015-12-18
GTGAACTCCGGAACGACTTCTAACGGGTTGAACACGTCGTAGCCGAGGATGGTGGAGATGAACGGCATGACGAAAGCGTTCTTGGTGCCTTCTTCCGTCTGGATCGCCTGCTTCTGGTTGCGTACCTTCAATGCCAGGGAAGACAGGCTCTCAGCGAACTCCACACTTCCTCCTGTAAGGCCGAGAGAGAACCGGAGCGCCGTTGACCGCGGTTGACGCACCGCTCGATGGATCGGAGAAGGCTAGATCAACTTGAGGTCAGGGGTCACAGCCTGGGGACGGCGCGACGGGCGCCGTCGCCGGAGCTGCGCGAGGCCTGGCTCGCCGACCGGTCGGCGGACGCCCGGACCTACTCCTCCCGGGGAACGCCTCGCTGACGGGCAAAGGATCGCCAGACGCGGGCCACCACGACAGCGCCCGGTTGACCGGTCAGCGGAGGCGCCGGGCACGCACGTGCCACCCCAACGCGGCGACCGCAAGGGTCGCGAGGGCCCCGCCGCCGAAGCTGGTGCAGGCGGTGAACGCTCCCTGGCGGATCGTTGGGTCGCCTTGGCCGGCCAGCCTCGCCAGGGCCAGTACCACAGCGAGAGCACCCGTCACCGCGGCAACCGCGCCGACGACCAGCAGGCTCGCCCGCCCGGGCCGCCACACCTCGATGACCAGCGAGCGTTCGGGTGTATGGGTCCACCACCGCCGCACCCACACCGACTGGACCACCAGGCCGACGATGCTGCTGAGGTACTGCGCCCACTCGTGTCCTGCGATCGGCCCGACTCGCTCGGCCAGCAGCGGGACGTGCCGGTCGCCGAACCGGTCCGGGTGGGTGAACTCGTCCCACCCCACGTGGGTCGCTGCACCGAAGGCCAACGCGACCAGCACGAGCAGGACCAGCAGCGGTGACCCGAGGCGCTCCCTGACGGTCGGCGCCGGCGGCAGCCGACCGGCCAGCGTCCGCGGCGCGACCGCCCGCAACGGACGCTCGAGGACCAGGACCCAGACCAGCCAGGCACCCAAGCCGACGAGGACGTCCGTGCTGATGACACCCGTCGCGGTGTGGGTCACCAGGTCCGGTCGGCCCGGCGGTAGTACGGGAGGTCCGGGACGAGCGAGCCGATCACCAGCGCGGCACTCGGCAACGGCGTCCGGAGCAGCGGCAACACCGCGGCCGGATGGCTCCCGGTGAACGGCACCCACGGAGGTTAGGGCCGACGCCCTCGATCGGGCGGTGCGAAGGGGCGCCATTCGTCCCGTGGCGGGAGCGCCGAGTCGGACGCCGACAACGGACGGATCAACACAGCGACCACCTCGCCGTGCTCATCAGGCTCGGACGTGACCTGATCGAGTGGCCGATCGTCTTCCTGCTCCACCGGGTCCCGGCTGTCCCACCAGACCCGACCATCAGCCGCCGCCGTCCCGCCGAACCCGGGAGGTTCCTCGACGACGAGGTGCCGGATGTCACCGGCCATCTCCTCGGCGCCGACCAGGCGATCGGTCCCGGGCGAGAGTGGTCTGTCGGTGTCCTCGCACAGGATGCTGACCGGGCACGTGCACGGGCCGGGGCATCGGCCCGCGACGGACAGCCGGGTCGGGAACCCCGTACGCCGACCGGACAAGGAGGGGTGTGACCACCGACCGGCGCAGCGACGGCCAGCTGTTGGACGCCCTCCACCTGGGCGACGGGGACGCGATCGCTGGCCTGTACGACCGGTACGCCGACCGGGTCGGGGCGCGACTCGACGACCAGCGGCGCGTGGCCGCCGTGCTGGCCGCGGTGTCCCGGCTGCCCGCCCACGAGCAGGCCGTCTGCGCCTCGTGGTGTGGGCCGGTCTGGACGACATCGAGGACGACGCCGGCCCGCCCGTCCAGCCGGGCGCGCGCAGGCCGACAAGCAGCTGCTCCGGCAGGTCGTCACCGCGCAGGCGGCCGCCCCCCCACGCACAGCAATGCCGGGTGCGTCGGCGGCGGAGCCCGTCCGCCCCGCCCGCGGTGTCCGGGGGGCGACCGGACGTCGCCGAGTGGGTGATCGGTGCTCTCCCACCTACCGGGTCACGACCGGGTGGTCCGGACTCGGCCCGGCGCCCCCGCCGTCCACGGACGCGCGTCGTCGCGTTCGCTGCCGTCGTCGTGGCGCTGACCGTGGCCGGGTCAGCGGTGGCTTTCGTCCACGGTCCGTCGTCGCGTGACCCGTCGAGCTTCGCGGGCACCGCGCCGAGCCGCCATCCGGCTCTCGCGAGCGGGTGGCAACGGGTCAGTTCGCTCGGGGTGGAGGTGGACGCGCCCGCCACGTGGCCGATCAACAGCTGGAACGGGTGCGGCGACGGTCCCCCACCCGCTTGGCGCAGATCCTCCGGGCACGGGCCTTCCGCACCATGTGTCGACGAGGACCCGGGAGTCCCGTCGTCGCCTCGACGGTGGACATCCGGCGTCCCGGCGAGATCACCAACGACATGCCAGCGGCCACCATCAGCACCTACGACCGACCCGCCGGGCGGACCGAGACCGTCATCGCGTTCCCGGGGCGCGACGTCGAAGTGGCGGCCGCCAGCCCCGGACCCGCTCCTGGTCCGGCGGATCATCGCGTCGGTCCGGCCAGTCCCCGTCGACTCCGTCGGCTGCCTCACCGACCTGCCCCGCAGTCCGGTGTGGAACAGACGTGCATCCGGCCCTGCCGTCGATCTCGGCCGACCCACGTCGATCACCGTCTGCTACTACCCGGCCACCCGTGGAACGGGGCGCCGGTCCTCGGGGCCTCGACCGTGCTGACCGGGACCGCCGCGCGATCCGCGGCCACCGCGATCGACTCGGCACGACCGGGCACGGTCCCGGACGACTCGAGCTGTGTGGCCGACGCCTTCAACGCACAGCTGGTCCTGCACGTGCGCCGGACCGACGGCACCACGGTCGAGGCCTGGGTCAGGACCGACGGCTGTACGGACCGCTGGGTTGCGACACCGACGGGCGGGCATCTCGCAGTCGACGCGGGCACAGGCAGACGCCCTGATGCGACCGCTTCACACGGGCTTCGGGACGGGGGGTGGCCTCCCGGAGCGCTGAGCGGAGCCGTGCCCGGCGGCGTGCCCGTCGGTCTGGCCCTCACCTCCCGGTGGCCGGTACCGGACGTTGATCCCGGCAGAGCGGTTGTCACCGTTCAGCAGCTCGAGGCGGACGGGTGAACCGCCGAGGTTGTCCAACAGGCGGGTGCCGTCGCCGAGCAGGACGGGCGCGACGTGCAGGTCGATCTCGTCGATCAGACCGAGCTCGAGCAGCTGCCGGCCGATCGAGGCGGACATGACCTCGAGGTTCCCGCCGGCGGCCGCCTCCAGTCCGATCCGGGCCGCCTCGGCCACCTCGCAGCTCAGGAAGGTGGTGCCGGCAGCGGGAGGGGCGTCCTGCGGGTGGTGGGTCAGGACGAACACCGGTCCGTCCCACTCACCCCCGTGGGTGCTGCCGGCGTCCGGGTAGGCGTCGAGACCGTCCCGGACACCCAGGACGGCACCGGTCGTCCGGGCGTACTCCTGGACGAGGCCGAGGCGGGACGACGCGCCGGCCACCCGTCCATCGAGTGGTGCGGGCCGGACACGAACCCGTCCAGCGACATCGTGAAGTGCCAGAGCACCTTCCCGGCGGCGATCTGCGGTGTGGTGTCGGGCAGACCGGTGGCCGCTGGTCCGGCTGAGGTCATGGCACCCCTCACCTCGGTGTCAGAGAACGGTGGTCGTCACCGGCAGGCCGGGGTCGGCGCCGAACCCGGCTGGCGACGTCGGCACCCCGGCCGCGACGACGAGAGCACCGATCGCGGCGATCATCGCGCCGTTGTCCGTGCAGAGCCGGATCGGCGGGACCCGCAACTCCAGGCCCGCCTCGGAACAGCGCTGGGCGGCGAGCTCGCGCAGCCGGCGGTTGGCCGCGACCCCGCCGGCGACCAGCAGCGTCCCGGCGCCCACCTCCCGGCACGCGTCCACCGCCTTGGCGGTCAGCACGTCGACCACCGCCTCCTGGAACGACGCCGCGACATCGGCGGCGCGCAGCTCCACGCCGGACCCCGCCGCCGCCACCACCGTCCGGGCCACCGCCGTCTTCAACCCGGAGAAGGAGAAGTCGAACCGATGCGCGACCCGGTCCTTCGGGGCCGTCAACCCCCGCGGGAGGGCGAACGCTCGACGGTCCCCGTCCACCGCCGCGGTCGAGAGCACCGGACCGCCCGGGTAGGGCATCCCCAGCAGGCGCGCGACCTTGTCGAAGGCCTCCCCTGCCGCATCGTCGAGGGTCTCTCCCAGCAGGTCGACGTGGGCGACGAGGTCGTGCACCGCGAGCAGGGATGTGTGGCCCCCGGAGACCAGCAGCGCCACCGTGGGGTCCGGCAACGGCCCACCCACCTGCCCGTCGGCGTCTGCGTCGCCTTGCCCGCGGGTGTCCAGCGTCGCCGCCGCGACGTGCCCGATCAGGTGGTTGACCCCGTACAGCGGCACCTCGAGGGCGAGCGCGAGTGCCTTGGCGGCCGCGACGCCCACCAGCAGCGCACCGGCCAGCCCGGGCCCCGCGGTGACGGCGACGGCGTCCACGTCGGTCAGGCGGACCCCGGCCGCGTCCAGCGCCCGGTGCAGGGTGGGGACGAACGCCTCGAGGTGTGCCCTGCTCGCGACCTCGGGCACGACGCCGCCGAACCGGACGTGCTCGTCCACACTGGAGGCCACCGCGTCCCCGAGCAGGACCGACCCGCGCACCAGGGCCACCCCGGTCTCGTCACACGAGGTCTCGATCCCCAGCACCAGCGGAGCGGTCATCGCGGGCCCCCGACTGGGGGGTCACCGACCGGCGGGTCGCCGAGCCCGCGCGACAGGACGACCGCATCGACCGAGTCCGGGCCGTCCGGTCCGGCGTAGTAGCGCGACCGGCTGCCGATCGCCGCGAAGCCGTGACGGGCGTAGAGCGCGAGCGCGGGCAGATTGGTCTCGGCGACCTCCAGCACGACCGCGTCCGCCCCCCGGCGGGTCGCCTCGGTGAGCGCTGCTCCCAGGAGCACCGCTCCGACGCCGCGACGCAGCGCGTCTCGGGCCACGGCAAGCGTGGTCACGTCGGCAGGGCCGCCACCGGAGAGCGCTGCCATCAGCCCGATGAAGCCCAGCACCCGCGTGGGTTCGCGGGGCGGGTGGGCCACCGCGTACCACCGGCCCGCCGGGACCTGACCCAGCTCGGCGGCGAACGACTCCCGCGACCATGCGGTGAACGGGAACGCCGCGGCGTCGAGCTCGGCGACGACGTCCAGGTCCGCCTCACGCATCGGCCGCACCGAAACCGGGCCGGAGCCCGTCGCGGCGCCCGTCACGGAGCCCGTCACCGGGCGATCCCGGCCGCGGCGGCCGGCGGCGGGGCGGGCCGCGCGTCCGGCCGGCGCAGGTAGAGCGGCTCGGGCGGGAACGGCACCAGCAGCGATCCGGTCACGGCGACCGCGAGCACCGCCGCGTCGGGGGTGCGGGGGCCGTCCGGGACGACGTCGGTGAAGACGTCGTCGTAGAGCACCGCTCCGGAACCGACCGAGGGCAGATCCCCGGCCCGTGGCACGGCGGCAGGGTGGTCGACGGCCGGCCCCTCGACGCGCCGCACCCCGTCGCCCACGACCTCGTAGCGGGCCCAGTACACCTCCCGCCGCCGGGCGTCCGTCACGGCCAGCAGCTCGGCACCGGTACCTGTGACAGCACCGGCCCGGACAGCGCCGAGCGCCAGGACGTCCAGCGAGCACACGCCGGTCACCGCGACCCCGAGCGCCGCCCCGAGCGTGAGCGCCGTCACCACCCCGACCCTCGTGCCGGTGAACGGTCCGGGTCCCACCCCGACGGCCACTGCCCGGACGTCGCCCATCGACACACCCGCCTCGGCCAGCACATCGGTCACCAACGGGACCAGCAGCTCGACGTGGTGGTTCCCGCTGTCCCGCGTCCGTACCGTGAGCACTGCTCCACCGGGCGCCTCACCGGCGACGGCCACCGACACCGAGCCGGTGGTGGAGTCCAGCGCCAGCAGGACACGGGTCACCCCGTGACCCCCAGACCGGCCAGGACGGTCCGCAGTCCGGCGAACGCCCAGCGCCCGCCCACCGCGTCGAGGCGGACGACCCGCACCTCGTCCCCGTCCGGCATCCGCGGGTCCCGGTCCGGGTCCGCACCGCCCGTGCCGCGGACCGGGTCCCGGTCGATCGCCACGGTCAGGCGGTCCTCCGCCAGCGCCTCCGCGATCCCCCTGCCCCACTCGACGACGGTCACCCCTGCCCCGACCGTCGCATCCAGGTCGAGGTCGTCCAGCTCCGCGGCTCCGCCCAACCGGTAGCCGTCGACGTGCACCAGCGGCGGCCCGCCCACCAGGGACGGGTGCTCGCGGGCGATGACGAAGGTCGGGGAGGTGACCGGGCCCCGGACCCCCAGGCCCGCACCGATCCCCTGGGTGAGCGTCGTCTTGCCGGCTCCCAGGTCCCCGATGAGCAGCACCAGGTCGCCCGCCGCCAACCGACTCCCGAGCTGCCGGCCGAGCGTGCGCATCGCATCCGCTCCCGGGACCACGACGGAGAACGGCACCGCCCGCGCAAGCGGCAGGTTGTGCGGGGCGCGATCGGGTCCTGGGAACATCGCCGGGGCGACCTCGCCGTAGCCCAGCGAACGCCAGAAGGCCCCGTTGGACGACAGCTCCCGCCGGGCGACCAGGGAGACGGTCTCGACGCCGCGGGCGACCGCCTCCTGCTCCGCGGCCCGCACGAGCCGCGCCGCGATCCGCTGCCGTCGTTGGGCGGGATCGACCGACACCCGGGTGAGCCGCAGGCCCGGGCCGATCCCGAAGAGCAGTGCTCCGACGGGACGACCGTGGTGTTCGGCGACGAGACCACCGCGAGCACCGATCTCGGCCCGCACCGACCGGACCGTCTCGGACAGGGCGTCGGCGGGCGGGTCCAGCGCCGGGCGGGCCCGGAACGCCGAGGCGATGAGGTGGTGCACCGCCTCCGCGTCCGCCGCTGAAGCGGGTCGGACCTCGACCCGGTCCGCGCTCACCGCGGCCCCCCGGAGGCGCGGCCCACGAGGTCTTCGACCAGCGCGCTGACCCGTGCGGGGTACTCCAGGAACGCCAGGTGACCGGCGGGGCCGAGCACGACGACCTCGGCGTCGGGCAGCCGGGCCGCGAGCTCCGCGCTGTGCCACGCCGGGGTCACCCGGTCCTGGTCGGCACTGACGACCAGGGTCCGGACCCGGCGCAGGACTGCGGTCGAGGCGTAGAGGTCCATGTCGAAGAAGGACAGGTAGAAACCGGCGATCACGGCGACCGGTGTCGAGGCGATGACCTCCCCGGCGAAGGCCGCGACCCGGGCCGGGACCGGACGGGCGAAGGACGTCCGGCGCGTGACGGCGGCCTCGAGGGAGTGGACGAGCCCGCGCGCCCGGGCGGTCACCCCCGGTGCCTGGCCGGCCAGCTGGAGCGTGGAGTTCGTGACCGCCCGGGACACCTTCGTGGCGCCGCGGCCGAAGGAGACCGCGAGCGCACCGAGCGCGTCCAATGGCCCGAAGGCCGCGATCGGGCGCCCGACCGAGTACGGCGCGTCCCCGGCGGAGGAGCAGATCAGCCCGACACCCACCACCCGCGGGCCGAACAGCTCGGGCCGTCGACGCGCCAGGGCCAGGATCGCCATCCCGCCCATCGAGTGCCCGACCAGCACCACCGGGCCGTCCGGGACGGCGGCGTCCAGCACCTCGGCGAGGTCCAGTCCCAGGCGGTCGATCGTCCAGGAGCCGGGGGACGGCTCACCCGAGCGGCCGTGCCCTCGCTGGTCCAGGAACACCAGGCGGTGCCGCCCCCGCAGGGCCGCCCGCTGGAAGTGCCAGATGTCCGCGTTGAGCCCGAACCCGTGCACCAGCACAACGGTGGGGTCCCCGGCCGGCGCGTCGGGTGCCTCGTCGATGTCCACGTGCAGCTGCACGCCGTCGTCGGTCCGGAGCGACGTCACGGTCCCGTGCAGGCCACCCAGGGCGATCCCGTCGGGCACGGACCACTCGCCCGCACCGCCCGCAGGACCGCCGTCGACCCGGGCCAGTGCCTCCTGGCGCAGGGCGGCCCGCTGGGCGGCCACCCCGACCGCGACACCGGCCGCCAGCACGCCCGCGGCGGCACCGACCACTGCCGCCGGGCCGAACAATCCGCCCAGGGGGCCGGGGAGGCGCCCGACCCACCCGGGGAGCCGCCCACCGGATGTCGGCTCGTTCCGGGCCGGTGTCCGGTCCGGCTCGCCCGTCAACGCGCCGCCCCGTCCACGCCGCCCGGGTCATCCGCCACACCCGCATCGTCCCCGGCCCCCACCAGTGCCCGGCCGAGTCGCTCCGGTACCCGGGTGACGACCTCCCAGCTGATGGTGTCCGCGGCGACCGCCTGGTCCTGGGCGGTCGGCCCGTCGACCCCGTCACCGATCAGGACGACCTCGTCCCCGGGCGCCGCGCCGGCACCCGGTCCGAGGTCGACGACGAACTGGTCCATGCAGACCCGCCCGACGATCGGCCGGCGTCCACCACGGAAGCCGACCGTGCCGCGACCGGACAGCGACCGCGGGACCCCGTCGGCGTACCCGGCGGGGACCAGGCCGAGGACCGTGGCCCGGGGGGCGCGCCAGGTGAGTCCGTAGGACACGCCCTGACCGGCCGGCACGGTCCGCACCGCCGCCAGGCGCGCCGAGAACCTCATCGCGGGCCGCAGCCCGAAGTCGGCCGGCCCGGCGAGGTCGGGCACCGGGGACAGGCCGTAGACGGCGAGCCCGACACGCACGAGGTCCAGGTGGGTGCGGGCATCGGTCAGGGCCGCGGCGGAGTTCGCGACGTGCAGCAGCGACGGGCGCAACCCGGCCCGGCGGGCGGTCGCGACAGCCACGTCGAAGGCGCTCAGCTGACCGTCGGTGGCCGCGCTACCGGGGACGTCGGCGCACGCCAGGTGCGTGAACAGCCCCACCACCTCGACGGCCGGGCTGCCGGCCGCTGCCGTCACCAGCGACGACCAGGACCCGTCCCAGGTGGGCGCCCCGTTGCGGGACATCCCCGTGTCGGCCTCGAGGTGGACCCGCGCCACCAGCCCGGCTCCGCGCGCCGCAGCGGCGACCTCGGCCAGCTGCTCCACCGAGCCCACGCCGAGGTCGATGTGCGCCCGCAGGGCCGGCGCCCAGTCCGCGCCCGGTGCGGCCAGCCACGCCAGGACCGGCCCGGTGTCCCCCGCCGACCGCAGGGCGAGCGCCTCGGCGAGAACCGCGGTGCCCAGCCACGCGGCACCGCCGGTTCGGGCCGCCCGGGCCGCGGGTAGCAGGCCGTGTCCGTACGCGTCGCCCTTGACCACGGCCATCACCTGGGCACCGGACACCCGTGACCGGACCGCGCGCACGTTGTCCGCGATGGCACCGAGGTCGACACGCACCTCGACGTGCGGTCGCGCCTGGATCCGGGTCAGCACCCCGACAGCTTCGCAGCCGGTCCGGTGCAGCCCGTCAGGTCCAGCCCGTCAGGCCCAGCCCGTCAGGCCCAACGGGTCAGCTTTCGACGTCACACAGCAGGAACTCGACACCGCCGGTCCCCAGTGCGACGGCGTCGCCGGCCAGGGCCTGACCCTCGGGACTGCTCAGAGCGGCGACCGCGGCGTCGTAGTCGGCGAAGTACAGCTCGGCGACCCGGTACTCGGCGTCGGGGTCCCGTCCTCCTTCGGGAAGACCTTCGCGAACTCCGCGCGCTGCACACCGGGGACCCTGCCGGCCATGGGCAGGTGCACGTCCCGGTAGTGCGTCTCGAAGGCCTCGGGATCGGTCGGGTTGGCGTAGACGACGGTCAGCTTCGCGGTCACGCGGGTGCTCCCTGGGTCGGCGGACTCCTGCACGAAGTCTCTCGCACGCTCGACGCCCGCACGCTCGACGCCCGCACGTCGGGACCCGCGCAGGTGGCCTGTGGACAGACGCTGCGCACCAACTGACGACAGGCCAGACTCCCGGACTGCAAACAGCCGACCCGGAAAGCCCATGATCACGTTGCGGAATTGTCGGTGACGATGCGTGCACGTCCGCTAGATCGCGTCTTCCGGGCCACTCGCGCTATTGCGACCTGTGGACCCGGCAGGCATCCTGGCCACGATCCCGTGACGACCGGTGACCACCACTGGCCACCACCGAGCGTCGCCGCGGACGAGAACAGGGAGAGCGCCCCGTGTTCGGACGTGCCATGGCAAAGAGCTTCATCAACCGAAGCGCAGAGAACGAGACCGACCGCCGCCGTTTCCTGCGCAGCGCGGGTCTCGCCGGTCTCGGCGTCGCCGGAGCGGCGGCCCTGAGCGGCGCCGTCGCCTCCCCGGCGCAGGCGGACGACGGCGCGGCCACCGACGCCGCAGTCCTGAACTTCGCCCTGAACCTCGAGTACCTCGAGGCCGAGTACTACCTGCGCGCCGTCACCGGCGCCGGTCTCCCGGACAGCCAGACCACCGGCAGCGGCACCCGTGGCGGCGTGACCGGCGGGCGCAAGGTGACCTTCACGACGCCGGCGATCGCCGCGTACGCCAAGGAGATCGCCGGCGACGAGTACAACCACGTCGCGTTCCTGCGCACCGCACTGGGCTCGGCAAAGGTCTCGCGCCCCAAGATCGACCTCGTCAAGAGCTTCACCACCGCCGCCCGCGCCGCCGGCCTCGTCGGGCCGAACGACACGATCGACCCGTTCGCCAACGAGGACTACTTCCTCCTGGGCGCGTTCCTGTTCGAGGACGTCGGCGTCACCGCCTACAAGGGTGCCGCGCCGCTGATCACGAACAAGACCTACCTGGAGGCGGCGGCGGGGATCCTCGCGGTCGAGGCCTACCACGCGGGCATCATCCGCACGTCCCTGTACGCGAAGGGGATGGCCGACCGGGTCCAGAAGATCTCCGACCTGCGCGACGCCCTCGACGGCCCGACCGACGACGACCAGGGCATCGTGCTCAACGGTGAGGCCAACCTGGTGCCGACCGACGCCAGCAGCATCGCCTTCAGCCGCTCGCCCGGCCAGGTGCTGAACATCGTCTACGGGACCCCGAAGGTCGCGACGTCCGGGCTCTTCTTCCCCAACGGCGTCAACGGCCCGGTCAACACCAGCGCCGCCTCGGGCTGAGCACCACGACAGGTACCTGCACGACAGGACGGCCGGGGCGCACGGCGCCCCGGCCGTCCATCGTCCCGCTCCGGTACCGGACCGGGACGCGTGCCTCAGCGCAGGGACGCGACGGTCGCCGCCAGGGCTCCCGCGACCTCGGCGGCGACGATCTGGCGAGCGGGTGCACCCGAGACGCGGCGTGCCGCCGTCCCGTGCAGGAACGCACCCAGCGCGCCGGCCTCCAGCGGTTGCAGGCCCGCGGCCAGGAGGGCGCCCGCGAAGCCGGACAGCACGTCCCCGGCGCCGGCCGTCGCCAGGTAGGGAGTGCCGGCGTCGGCCACCCGGACCCGTCCGTCCGGCGAGGCGACCACCGTGGTGTTCCCCTTCAGCAGCACGGTCGCCCCGGTCCGGCGGGCACCGGCCAGGGCGTGTTCCAACCGCCGGGCCTCCACCGCGGCCCGGTCCACCCCGAGCAGCCGGGCCAGCTCCCCCGCGTGCGGGGTGAGCAGCACCGGCGCGCCGTCCGGCACCCGCCCCGGGAGGAAGCGCAGCGCGTCCGCGTCCAGGAGTACCGGTAGTCCCGAGGCGAGCACCTCGGCGACCTCCGCACCGCGGTCGTGCCCCAACCCCGGCCCGACCGCCCAGGCCTGGACCTGCCCCGCCCCGGCGACCACCTCCGGGAACCGCGCGACGACCGCGCGCGCTACGTCGTCCGGGCCGACGAGACGCACCATCCCGATCGGCCCGGCCAGCGCGCCCGCCGTGCACAGCACCGCGGCCCCCGGATAGCCGGCCGACCCCGCCCGGACCCCGAGGACGCCGCGGCTGTACTTCTGGCTCTCCCCGTCCGGCACCGGCACGGCGGCGACGTCGCGGCCCGTCACGACCGCGAACGCCCCGTCGGACGGCAGGAACGGGCCGAGCCCGATGTCGACCAGGTCCACCGGCCCGCACGCCGCCGCGCCCGGGTCCAGGCAGTGCACGGGCTTGAGCGTGCCGAAGGTGACCGTGCGGGTGGCCCGCACGTGCGCGCCGTCCGCGGCCCCACCGCCTCCGGTGGCGGGCTCGACCGTGCCGGTGTCGGCGTCCACCCCGGAGGGCAGGTCCACGGCCAGGACAGGCACCCCGGCTCCGTGGACCACCGCGACCAGCACCTCCGCCTCCGGGCGCAGGCCGCCCTTACCGCCGATCCCGACGATGCCGTCCAGGACGAGGTCCGCGCCGGCGAGCACGTCGGCGGCCGTAGCCGCATCGTGGGCGTGCACGCGGCCACCGGCCCGGCCCAGGGCGGCGAGCCCGCCCGCGTGGGTGCGGTCCCCGGCCAGCAGCACGGCCTCGACCCGGACGCCCCGTCCGGCCAGCAGCGCCCCCGCCAACAGGGCGTCGCCCCCGTTCGCCCCGGCACCCACCAGCAACGCCACCCGCGCCCCCGGCACGTGGCCGGGACCCTCGCGCAGCATCCGCACGGCCGCCAGCGCCAGTCCGGTGCAGGCCCGTTCCATCAGGGCGTCCTGACCGACCTGACGCATCATCGCCGCCTCGGCGGCCCGGACGGTGGCGGAGTCGTGGACTGTCAGCACGCGACCCACCCTGCCCCCCGGGGTCCTGTCGGAGGGCTTCGACATGCTCTGCGCAGGAGGCCCCCGCCGGGACGGGTGGGCCGAGTCGGTGGAAGGAGACGAGATGGCCGTGCAGCGGGAACAGGCCGCGAAGCCCACGACGACGCATGGGTGCCGGAGATGGTCGCTGGCCGGTCGACGGAGGAGGTGGGCACCGGGGCCTACGACGGGGATCTGCTGGGTGATGCCCCGGCAGCGGCGTTCTCCGCACTCGTCGACCGGGCGTGCGAGGCCGTGCTGGGACTGGAGGACCTGGACCCGGTCGTCCACTGCTCCTTCGGCGACTCCCGGCCCGGGAGTACCCCTGGCAGGTGAGCGGCTTCCGGGGGCTCCGCGCATGGGAGATCGCGGGCCTGCTCGGGCTCGACCGGACGCTGCCGACACAGCTGGTGCGTCGGCCGACGCGCCGCTGCAGGGCCGCCTGCCCGGACCGACCGGCCGGACCCGGGACGACGCCCGGACGCGCGACCGCCCGGAGCGGGTCAGCGCAGCCGCAGCCGCGGGATCGTCAGGTGGGTCAGAGGTCCGATCGACAGGGCGAACACGACGGTGCCGACGCCGACGGTCCCGCCGAGCAGCCAGCCGAGCGCGAGGACCAGCAGCTCGACACACGTCCGGACCACCCGGATGGAGTGCCCGCGCGCCGCGAGGCCGGTGGTGAGTCCGTCCCGTGGGCCCGGTCCCAGCCCGGCGCCGATGTAGGCACCGGTGGCCGCGGCGTTGAGCAGGACACCGCCGATCAACAGGGCCACCCGGACCGCGAGCCCGTCGGGCGGCCGGACCGCTCCGAGCACGAGGTCGATCACCAGCCCGACGACCAGCGCATTGGCCAGCGTGCCGACCCCGGGACGCTGGCGCAGCGGGATCCAGACCAGGAGCACGGCGAACGACACCAGGATGCTCCAGGTCCCCACGCCGAACCCGAACGAGCGGGACAGGCCCTGGTGCAGGACGTCCCACGGCCCGACGCCCAGCCCCGCCAGCAGCAGCATGGCGTTGCTGACCCCGAAGGCGACGAGCCCGACGGCCAGCAGCACCAGCCGCCGCACGGGCCGGTCCCGCAACGGCGACCCCCTCACGGGGCGGTTCGTCCGCCCTCGGCCACCACGACCGCCGCCGCGACGCCGGTCTCGTGGGACAGCGACAGGTGGAACCCCGACACGCCCGCGGACCGGGCGGCGACGGCGACCGTCCCCCGGGTCACCAGTTGGGGTCGGCCGCTGTCCGCGAGGACCACCTCGACGTCGTGCCAGTGCAGGCCCGCCGGTACCCCGAGGGACTTCGCCAGGGCCTCCTTTGCGGCGAAGCGGGCCGCGAGGGAGAGCAACGTTCTCGCGTTCCCGTCGGGCAGCGTCTGCTCGGCGCGGGTGAACAACCGATCCGACAGCGCCGGGGTCCGGGCCAGCACGACGGCGAAGCGGGCCGTGTCGACCACGTCCAGGCCGATGCCGACGATCACCTGGTCACTCGACGGTGACGGACTTCGCGAGGTTGCGCGGCTGGTCGACGTCGTGGCCGAGCGCGGCGGCGATCTCGCGCGCGAAGACCTGCAGGGGGACCGTCGTGACCAGTGGCGCCAGCAGGGTCGGCAGCGCCGGCACCCGGATGACCTCGTCCGCGAACGGGACGACCGCCTCGTCGCCCTCCTCGGCGATCACGATGGTCCGCGCACCGCGGGCCCGGACCTCCTGGATGTTGGAGATCACCTTGCTGTGCAGGCCGTGCCGTCCCGGCCCGGGTACCACGACCACCACCGGCAGACCGGGTTCGAGCAACGCGATGGGGCCGTGCTTGAGCTCCCCGGCCGCGAAGGCCTCGGCGTGGGTGTAGGCGAGCTCCTTGAGTTTCAGCGCGCCCTCCAGCGCCACGGGGTACCCGACATGGCGCCCCAGGAACAGCACCGTCCGCGAGCCCGACAGCTCCCGGGCGATCCGTCGGGTCCCGTCCAGGTCCGCGAGCAGTGCTCGCAGATGGCCCGGGACGAGCCCCAGCTCGGCGACGGTCTCGGCGACCTCGTCGTCGAACTTGGTCCCGCGCACCTGCGCCAGGTAGAGCCCCAGCAGGTAGCAGGCCACCAGCTGGGCCAGGAAGGTCTTCGTCGACGCGACACACACCTCCGGGCCGGCGTAGGTGTACAGCGCCGCGTCGGACTCCCGGGGGAGCGTGGAGGAGTTGGTGTTGGAGATGGCGACGGTCCGCGCACCCTGCTCGGCGGCGTGGCGCACCGCCATCAGGGTGTCCATCGTCTCCCCGGACTGGCTGATCGACACGACCAGCGTCCGGGCGTCCAGGACCGGGTCGCGGTAGCGGAACTCGCTCGCCAGCTCCACCTCGACCGGCAGCCGCGTCCAGTGCTCGATCGCGTACTTCGCGGTCATCCCGGCGTGGTAGGACGTGCCGCAGGCGACGACGAACACCTTGTCGATGCTGCGCAGGTCCGCCTCGTCGATCCGAAGCTCGTCCAGCTGCAGGCGCCCGGCGCGATCGGTGCGTCCCAGCAGGGTGGCCGCGACGGCCTCGGGCTGCTCGGCGATCTCCTTGTCCATGAAGAACGCATAGCCACCCTTCTCCGCGGCGGCCGCGTCCCAGTCGACGTGGAAGTCGCGACCGGACGCGGGCGACCCGTCGAAGCCGGTGATCTGCAGACTGTCCGGGGTGATCTCCACGACCTGGTCCTGGCCGAGCTCGACGGCGGAGCGGGTGTGCTCGATGAACGCGGTGACGTCCGAGGCAAGCCAGTTCTCCCCGTCGCCGCGCCCGGCGACCAGCGGGGAGTCCCGCCGCGCCCCGACCACCCGGTGCGGCTCGGCCTCGTGGACCGCCAGCAGCGTGAACGCACCGTGCAGTCGCCGGCACGTCCGGCGCATCGCCTCGGCGAGACGGTGCGGGTGCCCGACCGGGACGGCGTCGTAGGCCGCGGACAGCAGGTGAGCGGCGCACTCGGTGTCGGTGTCGGAGGTGAACACGGCCCCGCCGGCGACGAGCTCCGCCCGCAGGTCGACGAAGTTCTCGATGATCCCGTTGTGGATCACGGCCACGCCGGCCCCGGCGGCCGGGTCGCCACCGAGCTGGGGGTGCGCGTTGCGGTCGGTGGGGGCGCCGTGGGTCGCCCACCGGGTGTGCGCGATCGCGGTGGTCCCGACCGGCAGCGGGCGCTCGGCCAGTTCCTTCTCCAGCGCCGCCAGCTTCCCGGCCCGCCTGGCCACCGCCATCCCCGGGTCGGTGAGCACGGCGACCCCCGCGGAGTCGTATCCCCGGTACTCCAGGCGACGCAGGCCCTCAACGACGAGCTCGAGGGCGGGCCGGCCACCGGAGTACCCCACGATCCCGCACATGGCGGCGAGGTTAGCCGCGTGGCACCGGCGCAGCAGGGACCCCGACGCCGCCCTGCGTGGTCCACGACGGGCCGGCCGGAGAACCCGCCACGCCCGCCGGCCGGACACCGGGCTGGGGAGGCGCCCGGACAGCAGGAACCCGGCCGCCGTGGAATGGGGTGGTGAGCACCGACCACGCCGACCGTCCGGCAGCCACCGAAGCCACCGGGCCCACCTGGCCCACCGGGCCCACCCCCGTCCTCGCGCCGGCCTGGGCGGGCGGCCTCGCCGGGCTGGTCGCGGCCGCCTGCGCGATGGCGGCCGCGGAGGTGGCCGCCCTGCTCAGCGGACCGGGCAGCGTCCCCGTGATCGCGGTCGGCACGGCGCTGATCCCGCTGACGCCGGAGTCGGTCAAGGAGCGGGCGATCGGCCTGTTCGGGACGTCCGACAAGACCGCGCTGATCGCCGGCACGTGCCTGCTGCTGGCGGTCGTGTCGTTCCTCGCCGGCGTCCTGGCCAGACGGCGCCCGTCGGTCGGTGACGCCGGGATCATCGCCTTCGCGGGCCTCGGCGCCCTGGCCGCGGCCCGGGCCGGCGTCGGCGGGGTCGGATCGATGATCCCGTCCGCGGTCGCCGCCGTCGTCGGGGTGGCCGTGCTGAGAGCGCTGCTCACCATCGTGCGCCGGATGGAACCCCCGGACGACGGCTCCGGGGTCAGCCGGACGTGTGGTCCCCGTCGCCGTGCCGTGCTGTACGGACTGGGTAGCGGGACCGCCGCGGCCCTCGCGGTCGGGGCGGCGGGCCTCGCGGGGATGCGGGTGCGCTTCGGTGACGCCTCGGCCCGGACGAACGTGGTGCTCCCCGCGCCGGCCGCTCGCGCGACACCGCAGCCGACCGGGGCCGACCCCGGCGTCGGGGCCGTCGCCTTCCGGACCGACGCGGCGGACTTCTACCGGATCGACACCGCGCTGTTCGTGCCGCACATCGATCCGGCGACGTGGCAGCTGCGCATCCACGGGATGGTCCGGCGCGAGGTGACCATCGACTTCCGGACGCTGTTGACGCGACCCCTGGTGGAGCGCGACGTCACGCTCACCTGTGTCAGCAACGAGGTCGGTGGCCCGCTGATCGGTAACGCCCGCTGGCTGGGAGCACTGCTCGCGCCACTGCTCGCCGAGGCGGGCGTGTCCCGCGACGCCGACCAGCTGGTGAGCCGCGACGGGCACGGGATGTCCATCGGAACCCCACTGTCGGCCGTGACGGACGGCCGGGACGCGATGCTGGCGGTCGGGATGAACGGTGCCCCGCTGCCCTTCGAGCACGGCTTCCCGGTCCGGATGGTGGTGCCCGGGCTCTACGGCTACGTGTCCGCCTGCAAGTGGGTCACCGACATCGAGGTGACCCGGTTCGACGCCTACGACGCCTACTGGGTCCAGCGCGGCTGGGCCGCCCGCGGCCCGGTCAAGGTCAGCTCGCGCATCGACACCCCACGGCGCGGGCGTGGGGTGTCACCGGGTCCGATCACCGTCGCGGGCGTGGCCTGGGCGCAGCACACGGGGATCGCCGGGGTCGAGGTGCGGGTGGACGACGGCGACTGGGTTCGGGCGACCCTGGCCCCGGTGGCCACGGCGGACACGTGGCGGGAGTGGAGCTGGCGGTGGGACGCGCGTCCCGGGGACCACCGGCTGGCCGTCCGGGCCACGACCCGGGCCGGCGACGTCCAGACCGCGGACGAGGCGGGCACGGTGCCCGACGGTGCCACCGGACTCCACGTGGTCCCCGTCACCGTCAGCGGCTGACCGACGGTTGTCAACACACCGAGTGACCGCGCTCTCACGTTGAGTCGATGATCGTTGTACCTTCGCTCCGACGAGCTGACGATCGCCAGTCGCGCATCCGGCCAAGCCGGGCCACGGTGGGGAACGAAGGCAACTCGTAGGTCACCGGAAGCCGCCGAAGGCTCCGGATGTCGTTGGTCCGGACCCGGGCCGCGGAAGAGAGGTCGTCTCAGCAATGAGTGACAAGCAGCTGTTCGGAGGAGAGTCCATGCTCTCCTTCCGACTCGAGTCGGACCGGCGGAATTTCCTCCGCTGGGCCGGTGCGGTCGGCGTCGGTGCCACGCTCGTCGCCGGCGGTATCGCCGAGGCCCCGCTGGCCGCCGCTGCCGGGAAGACGGCGCCGTCCACCGCGGGCGACCTGGGCATCCTGAACTACGCCCTGACACTGGAGTACCTGGAGTCGGACTTCTACATGAAGGGCGTCGCCGCCGGGATCATCTCCGGCCACGAGCTCTCGCTGGTCCGTCCGATCCGCGACCACGAGGCGGCGCACGTCACCGCCCTGCAGTCCACGATCAAGTCCCTCGGCGGCGAAGCGGTCACCAAGCCGGCCATCAAGTACCCGGCCGGGACGTTCGGTTCCCGTGCCTCGTTCCTGACCTCGGCGGCCACCTTCGAAGAGGTCGGCGTCACCGCCTACCACGGCCAGGTGCCACTGATCAAGAGCGGCACGATCCTCGGTGCGGCCGCGTCCATCGCGGGGGTGGAGTCGCGTCACGCGGCCGTCATCCACACCCTGCTCAGCCAGAACCCGTTCCCGAACATGATCGAGAAGCACCGCACCAAGGCCGAGGTCCTGGCCATCGTCACCCCGTTCCTGGCCTGAGAGGTCGAATCAATGTCTCGTGCAGAATTCGTCGCGGGTGAGTACACCCACGTCCAGGCGCCCCTGGCCCTGGCCGCCCTCAACAACCGCTGGGCACTGGCCAAGACGGCCGACTTCAACTCCGACGTCGAGGTGCTCAACTACGCCCTGACCCTGGAGTACCTCGAGGCGGAGTTTTACCGCCAGGGCAACGCGGCCGGTCTGACCTCGGGCCGGACCCGCGGGTACCTCTCGACCATCCAGGCCGACGAGGAGTACCACGTCACCGCCATCACGGCGACGATCAAGACCCTCGGCGGGACCCCCGTCAAGGCTCCGGGCGTCAGCTTCGGTGACGCCTTCGCCAGCCGTACCTCGTTCCTGACGAACGCCCACACCTTCGAGAACGTCGGTGTCGGCGCCTACCTCGGCGCTGCCGGCTTCATCAAGAACAAGGACGTCCTGCAGGCAGCAGCCGGCATCTTCGGTGTCGAGGCCCGGCACGCTGCCGTCATCGGCACCGTGCTCGGTCTCACCCCCGAGGGCGGCGTGTACAAGGGCGCCTTCGAGACCCCGATCGCCAAGGCGACCGTGCTCTCCGCGGTCGCCCCGTTCCTCACCGGCAAGGCGCCCACGGGCGGCGTCGCCACCGGCGTCGGGGACTCCGGGTCCCTGCAGACCGGCCTGGTCACCGCTGGTGGGGTCGCCCTGGTGGGCGCCGCCGCCGCCGGGTACCTGGCGCGCAGGAAGACCGCTGCGGCGAAGGCCGACAGCTGATCGGACCTCCGTCGAGCTGACCGGTCTTCGATCGCCCGGTCAGCCCATTCGGAACTCACCACGTCGACGGCCACCTCCCCGAACCGGGGCGGTGGCCGTCGCCGCGTCCGGGGGGGGAGCGGTCCCGGTACAGACCATCCGGTACCGGAGCATCCGGTGCGCACCATCCGGTACCGGGCATCCGGTACGGAGCACCTACCGTGACCGGGGAGCGCCGGCCACCCACGCCGGCCCAACCGCCACACCGTCAGGGGGCCGGGTGACCACGACCGCACCACCGCGCCCGCCGGCGGGGGTCGTCGCGGGACCCCGTCGCTCCCGCGGCGACGTCGCGCGGACGACCGCCCGGGTGACCGGTGAACTGTGCATCACCCTCGGCGCGGTCGTGCTGCTGTACCTCGCCTGGCAGCTCTGGGGCACCGGGCTGGTCACCTCCCGCGCCCAGGACGGCCTGCGCGGCCAGCTGGACCGGCAGTTCGCGGCGACCCGGCCCGGGACCGCCGCGACCAACGGCGGGGCCGCGTCGGCCGGAGACGCTCCGACCGCCCCGTCGGCCAGGACGGTGCCGCCCGGGCCGGCCGTCGCCGCACCGCCCGACGGCCATCCGCTGGCACGCCTGGTCATCCCGGCCATCGGCGTCGACTGGGTGGTGGTGCAGGGGGTGGCCCTGGCCGACCTCGCGGACGGCCCCGGCCACTACCCGGACAGCGCGATGCCCGGACAGGTCGGCAACACGGCGATCGCCGGTCACCGGACCACCCACGGCGCGCCGTTCTTCCGGGTCGCGGACCTGACCACCGGGGACCCCATCCAGCTCCGGGTGCCCGGTCGCACCTACACCTACCGGGTCACCTCGACCGAGATCGTCCAGCCCGGGCAGGTCGGTGTCGTCGCGCCTGTCCCGGACCACCCCGGTGTGCGCCCGACCCGGCGGCTGCTGACGCTGACCTCGTGCAACCCGCAGTACTCGGCGCGCGAACGGATCGTGGTCCACGCCGAACTCACCTCGACCCGCGCGAGCTGAGGGGACCGACTGGCGTGTACGGACTGATCTGGCGTCTGCTGCCGGGCCCGACGGCCGTCCGGGTGCTGATGGCCCTCGTGCTGGGACTGGCCGTCCTGGCGGCCCTGTGGTTCCTGGTCTTCCCCTGGGTGGACCACCGGGTCTCGCTGAACCCGTCCACGATCGACTGAGCACACCTCAGTCGAGGGCGTCGGCCAGCTGTCGGAGCACCGCGAGGACGCCGGCCGGGCCGTCCACCACCAGGTCCGCGGCCGCCTCGACCTGCGCGGGGGTCCCGCCCTGACCACTGGCGAGACCGACGGTGGTGGTCCCCCGGCGCCGGGCAGCAGCCAGGGCGGACCACGCGGGCAGGTCCCCCAGGTCGTCCCCGGCGTAGAGGGCGGCGACGGCCCCGAGCCGGTCCAGCACAGCGGTGAGCGTGTCGCCCTTGTCCACGCCGCCCGGTCGGATCTCGCAGACGAAGCGTCCGGGTTGGACCTCGAGTCCGGCGTCGGTCGCGAGAGCGGTCAGCGCGGGCGCCAACGCGTCGAGTGAGCCCTGCGGGTCGGCGGCGCGGCGGGTGTGGACGACCAGGGACACGTCCTTGTCCTCGACGACCACCCCGTCGGGGGCACCGAGGTCCGCCAGGACCCGGGGCAGCTGCTCGCGGACCCGGGCGACCGCCGCCGTCGAGCGTTCGTCGACGGTCGAGGTGAGCGAGCCGTCGGCCGCGGACCACGACTGCAGCCCGTAGTGGCCGTGGACGACGAGTCCGCGCGCGCCGGCCGGGAGCCCTCCACCGGTCAGTCCGGCCAGGCGGGCGGCGACCTCGGGCGACCGGCCGGTGACGAGCACGACGGTGACCCCGGCCGCACCGAGCCGACCGAGCACGTCGAGGGTGCCGGGTACCGGTCGTGAGTCGTCGGGGTCGGCCATGATCGGCGCGAGCGTCCCGTCGAAGTCGAGCCCGACCACGGTGTGCCCAGGGTCGGGGACCGCAGCCGCCAGGAAGGCCGTCAGCCGCGGGTGGTCCACGTCCCGGATGGTGCCAGGGCTCAGGAGTCGATGCCGAGGCGGCGGGCGGACCGGGCGCGCTGGCGCGTCTCACGCATCCGGCGCAACCGTTTCACCAGCAACGGGTCGAACTCGAGGGACTCGCGCCGGTCGATGAGCGCGTTCAGCACCTGGTAGTAGCGCGTGGCGGACATGTCGAAGTGCTCGCGGACCGCGTGCTCCTTGGCACCGGCGTAGCGCCACCACTGCCGTTCGAACGCCAGGATGTCCCTGTCCCGTTGGCTCAGGGCGGTGTCGACGGGAACCGGGTCCGGTGTCCGGCCCGCACGGCCTGCTGCGTCGCTCACGGGGTCACCGTAGCGACGAAACACACGGGTGTGGTTCACCTGCCCCGGCTCGGCGCGGAGTCGCGTGACAGAGTTCCGGCCGTGTCCCAGCTCCCGAGCGAGCCCGATCCCACTGTCGAGCCGGTGCCCGACGGCAACGCGTTCGTCGTCGTCGCCAACCGCCTGCCCGTGGACGCGGTGACGGCGCCGGACGGGTCCACGACCTGGCGGCGCAGTCCGGGCGGCCTGGTCAGTGCCCTCGAGCCGGTGATGCGTCGCCTGGACGGCGCGTGGGTCGGCTGGGTCGGCTCCCCCAGCCCCGAACCGGAGGCGGCGCCGAGCCGGCCCGCCCCCGCCCCGTCCGCACCGCCGCCCTTCGACGACGGAGGGTTCCACCTCGTGCCCGTCGGGATGACCGCCGGGGAGGTCGCCCAGTACTACGAGGGCTTCTCCAACGGGACGCTGTGGCCGCTCTACCACGACGTCATCGCCGTGCCCCAGTACCATCGGACCTGGTGGGACGCCTACGTGCGGGTCAACCGGCGCTTCGCGGAGGCGGTGGCGGCGATCGCCGCACCCGAAGCGGTCGTGTGGGTGCAGGACTACCAGCTGCAGCTGGTGCCCTCGATGCTGCGTGCCCTGCGGCCGGACGTGCGGATCGGTTTCTTCCTGCACATCCCGTTCCCGCCGGTGGAGCTGTTCGCGCAGCTGCCGTGGCGTCGCCAGGTCCTGGACGGGCTGCTCGGCGCGGACCTCGTGGGGTTCCAGCTGCCCGGTGCCGCCGCCAACTTCGTGCGCATGGTGCGCGACTACCTGGGCCACGACGCGCACGGCCAGACGGTCCGGCTGCCCGGTGGCCGGGTGGTGCGGGCGGCCGCGTTCCCGATCTCCATCGACACCGCGGAGATGGAGGACCGGGCCCGCACTCCCGAGGTCCGCCAGCGTGCCGCGCAGATCCGCACCGAGCTCGGCAACCCCCGCCACGTCCTGCTGGGCGTGGACCGCCTCGACTACACCAAAGGGATCGTCCACCGGCTCAAGGCATTCGGGGAACTGATCGCCGACGGGGCGCTGACGCCGGGCGACGCGGTGTTCGTCCAGGTCGCCACCCCGTCGCGGGAGCGGGTCGAGGAGTACCGGCTGCTGCGCGACGAGATCGAGCTGATGGTCGGGCGGCTCAACGGGTCGCTGGGGACGCTGGGGCACCCGGTCGTCCACTACCTGCACGCCTCCTACGACCGGGACGAGATGGCGGCGCTGTTCTCCGCCGCCGACGTCATGGTGGTCACTCCGCTGCGCGACGGGATGAACCTGGTGGCCAAGGAGTACGTGGCCGCACGGCACGACCTGGGCGGGGCACTGGTGCTCTCGGAGTTCACCGGTGCCGCCGTCGAGCTGCCGCAGGCGTTCCTGGTGAACCCGCACGACATCGACGGTCTCAAGCACACGATCACGGACGCGATCGAGGCCGACCCGGACGACCTGCGCGAGCGGATGGCCGCGATGCGCAGGCAGGTCGAGACCTTCGACGTCAACCGGTGGGCGGACGAGTTCCTCGAGGCGCTCGGCGCGGACGCCGACACGCCCTCGGCAATCGACCGCGTGGCGGCGATCCCCGCGACGCTGGGGGACCTGATGCGCCGCTGGCGGGACTCCCGGCCCCACCGGGACTCGGACAACGTCGAGGCCCGCGGCTGACGCTCGAGCACCTGAGGGTGCCCGCGTGAGCCAGCGCCGCCCGACCGCGACGAGCCGCCGTCGCTAGGGTCACCCAGTGCTCATCGCCGCCGCATCCGACATCGCGCCGCAGGTCGGCGAGCTGGTCCGGGTCCGAGGCCAGCAGTGGGTGGTCAACCGGCGCAGCACGTCCACCCAGCCGCGCGACGAGCTCGCCCCCGAACCACCGGGCCGGACGCTGGTCACGCTCACCAGCGTCAGCGACGACGACCTCGGCGAGGAGCTGACCGTCGCCTGGGAGATCGAGCCGGGACGGGAGGTCCTTCCGGAGACCCGACTGCCCGACGTGACATCCACGGGCTGGGATGACCCGCAGGTGCTCGGGGCCTTCCTCGACGCCGTGCGCTGGGGAACCGTCGCGAGTGCCGACGACCAGACGCTGCAGGCGCCGTTCCGTGCGGGCATCACCATCGAGGACTAGCAGCTCGAGCCGGTCGCCAAGGCCCTCGGGATGCCCCGGGTGGCGTTGCTCATCGCCGACGACGTCGGGCTGGGCAAGACCATCGAGGCCGGCCCGGTGATCCAGGAGATGCTGCTGCGCCACCGGGCCCGGCGCGTGCTGGTGGTCTGCCCCGCCCCGCTGACCGGGAAGTGGCGCGACGAGCTGGCCGAGAAGTTCGGCCTGGGGTTCACCGTCCTGGACGCCCCGGCACTCAAGGCGCTGCGCCGTAGCCACGGCCTGGAGGCCAACCCGTTCTCGGTGTTCCCCCGGACGATCGTCAGCCTGACCTGGCTGCGCACGGCCCGCGTCCAGCGGCTGCTCGACGAGGTGCTGACCCCGCAGACGCGGCACCCGGGGTTCTTCGACATCCTGGTGGTGGACGAGGCCCACCACTGCGCCCCGCCCGCTCCCGGGACCGGCCGGCACTACGCCGTGGACAGCCAGCAGACCCAGGCGGTCCGGCGTCTCGGCGAGCACACCCAGCACCGACTGTTCCTCTCGGCCACCCCGCACAACGGGTACCCCGAGTCCTGGCAGGCGCTGCTGGAGATGCTGGACCCGCGGCGTTTCGCCCGTGGCGTCGAGCCGGACCCAGCCGTGGTGCAGCAGGTGATGGTCCGACGCCTCAAGGACGACCTGCTGCTCCCCGACGGGAACCGCCGGTTCCCCGGTCGCAGCTCGCGGGCGATCGAGGTCGTCTACAGCGAGGACGAACGCGCCGGCCACCGGCTGCTGACCGAGTACACCCGGTCCCGCCACCGGACCCCCGGGGCGGCAGCCGTACGCGCCGGTGACCTCATCAGCCTGCTGCTGAAGAAGCGCCTGTTCTCCTCGCCCGCAGCGTTCGCCCGCACCCTCGCCGCGCACCGCGCCACGGTGGCCCGGTCCGCCGCCCCGGGCAACGGTTCCGCCGTCGGTGACTCGACCGGCGGAGTCACCGACGAGGACGTGCCGGAGTGGATGGTGGACGCCTTCGGCTGGGAGGACGACCCGGACCCGGAGAGTGCGGAGAGCGATGTCCTCAGTCGCGCCGCGACCGCGACGGGTGCTCTCGACGTCGACCAGGCAGCGCTGCTGGACCGGCTGACCTCCTGGGCGCAGCGGCGGGCCGAGCCCGCCGACAGCAAGGCCGACGCGCTCGTGGCCGAGCTCCGGCGGCTGTGCCCCGCCGGCACCACCGGGCGGGTCATCGTCTTCACCGAGTACGGCACCTACCGGCCGCGACGCGGGGAGCGCCGACCGCATCGGCGCACACGACCGGCTCAGAGAACCTGGACACGGCACCGGACGCCGGGGGCCTTCGCCAGGCGAGCGTCGGTGGTCAACAAGGCGTTTGCGCCGGTCTGCTCGGTCAGGGCGATATAGGTCGCGTCGTAGGAGCTGACGTTGTGTCGCAACTCCCACATTCTCGGCCGGAGCTGTTCGGCGGGATACCGGGCCATGCTCAGGTGCTGGAACCCCTCCAGCGCGGCGCCGCCCTGGTCGTCGGTGAGATTGCCCCGCAGCACAAGACGGCGCAGCGCGTTCGTCACCTCGCTGTCGAGCAGGTGAGGGGCAGCGAGCTCCTCCTCACCCAGACGCCCGGGGTCCAGGCCGCCTGCGACCAGCTCGACGACGACCCCGGCGTCGACGACCTTCACTCGCCCCGGCCCTCGCGCAGGGCGGTGAGGATCGTCGCTCGGTCCACCCCGGTCCCGACCCGGGCTTGCGCACTGCGCACCGCCGCGGCGTTGTCGTGCACGAGCTGGGCCCGCCGCGCCAGCTGCTCCAGGTCGGCGCGCAGGTACCTGGTCAGCGACAGCCCACTCGCGTCGGCTGCTGCGCGGAGGGCGTCGTGGACGTCGTCCGGGACGTCGCGGATCTGGATCACTCGGGACATGGCGCCAGCGTAGGGGCAACGGGTGCACCATGCACCCACGGCATGTCCCGGTCACCGTGGTCCAGCGAGGCTCCCAGCGGCTTCCGCGTCATGGCCTTCCACGTGCCGGCAGGCCGGCCCTTCAGCCCTGGGCAGGACTCCGTCTTCGTCTCCATCCGCGCAGACGACCCCGAGCAGATCACCAGGTGCTTCACCGGTCTGTCCGACGGCGGCACCTCAAGGCCCCGTTGGCGCCCTCGGGGTTCTCCCCGCTCCACGGCATGGTCACCGACCGCTTCGGCATCACCTGCGTGACGGACGTGGCGGCCCCGTAGGCCGGCTGAGCACACCGATCCGGGCCACCGAACGGTCGTCGAGCACATGGGCGGGGTGGCAGCACCCCCCACCCCGCCCATGACCGGCGATGGCACCTGCTCACCAGGTCCCGACTCGGACATCGCCGACCGCGAGGTCACCCAGCGCCGGCGAGACGGCCGGGGACGACCTCGAGACCGCCAAGGCGACCCGTACCGGGACGATGGCGGCCTCCGCGCTCGGGCTGTCCTTCCAGGTTCCGCAGGACGTGCACCGGCTCGTCGTGACCGCGTCCTGGGGTCGGTATGCACCGGCGAAGTCCGACGTGCAGGTCACCGAGCAGGGCAGTCCGCGCACGGTCTGGCGCCGCACCCCCGGCGGCGGCACCGTCGAACTGGACGCTGCCCGGGCCGGCCCGTCGGCAGTCCGCCAGATGCGGGCGGACGCGGGCGGAGTCGGTGTTCGCACCGCGTGCGAGCGGCTCGTCGCATCGACATTCGACACCGAGGACCATCTGGTGTTCGCCGGAGCTCTGCTCGCAACCCTGCATCCGAACCCACGGTCGGCCGCGCTGGACGTCGTCTGGTCGGGCCCGGACAGTCACGCGGCGACGGGCCGACTCACCTCGGCGGTGGTGGTCGACCTCATCGGAGGAGCGGAGACCGACATCGTCCTGGTGGGGTACGCCGTGCACAACGAGCGGAGCGTCTCCCGAGCGCTGGACGATGCCCAGAGCCGAGGGGTCAGGATCACCCTGATCCTCGAGCGCCACGCCGACAACTCCCGGTACACCGGAACGCCCGTGCCGTTCCCGGGCCTCGTGGCCACCCGGCTGTCCTGGCCCGCTGTCCGGCCGGCCGGCGGCTCGCTGCACGCCAAGATCCTGCTGATCGACGGCGTCTCGGCACTCATCGGCAGTGCCAACGTCACCGACGCCGCCTTCGCCCGGAACATCGAGTGCGGACTCCTGGTCCGAGGGGGCCCGGAGCCGGCCGCCATCGGATCCCACCTACGAAGGCTCCAGGAAGGGGGAACCCTCGAGTCCGCCGACTGACGCACCGACAGTCAGGCCCGGTCGACCCACAGGTCGGTGACCGCGACGCCGACCTCGGTGAGCAGTGATCTCAGCAGCGGCAGACTGATCCCGATCACGTTGGACGGGTCCCCGTCGATGCGGTCCACGAACCAGCCGCCCAGCGCGTCCAGCGTGAACGCGCCGGCCACCTCCAGCGGCTCCCCGGTCCCGACGTAGGCGTCGACCTCCGATGGCGTGACCGTCGCGAAGGTGACCCCGGTCCGCCGGGTGGCGGCGGCCCGTGCCGTGACGTTTCCGGAGGCGTCCAGGCGCACGACGGCGTGCCCGGTCAGCAGGTCCCCGGTGCGCCCCGACAGCCGGGACCACCGCTGCCGGGCGACGTCGGCGGTCCACGGCTTGCCGACGAGCTCACCGTCCAGCAGCAGCATCGAGTCACACCCGAGGACGACCGCCGGACCGGTCACCCGGTCCAGCACGGCGTCCGCCTTGGCGGTGGCCAGCGCGGCCAACCGGGCCTCGTGCGGTGAGCCCGGCAGGGCCGAGAGCACCGCTTCCTCATCGACGCCGGAGACGAGCACGGCCGGGTCCAGGCCCGCGGCGCGCAGCACGGACAGGCGTGCCGGGGACGCGGAGGCCAGCACGACACGCACCGGCGCCACCGACGTCATCCGGCGGCGGCCGCGAGCGCGTCGGGCAGGGTGAACGCGCCCTCGTAGAGAGCGGTGCCCACGATCGCGCCCTCGACGCCGCCGGAGCGCCCCAGGGTGGGCCGCATCGCCGCCAGCGCACGGATGTCGTCCAGGGTGGAGACCCCACCGGAGGCGATCACCGGCGCGGGCGTCCGCTGGCAGACCTGGGCCAGCAACGCGGTGTTCACGCCCGTCAGGGTCCCGTCGCGGCCGATGTCGGTGACCACGTACCGGGAGCAGCCCTCGCGGTCCAGCCGGGTCAGGACGTCCCAGAGCAGCCCGCCGTCCGTGGTCCAGCCCCGGGCCGCCAGCCGGTGGGTGCCGTCGGGGGAGGTCCGCACGTCCAACCCGATCGCGACCCGGTCACCGTGCTCGGCGATCACCCGGGCGCACCAGGCGGGGTCCTCCAGTGCGGCGGTGCCGATGTTCACCCGGGCGCACCCCGTCCCGAGCGCCGCCGCCAGCGACGCGTCGTCCCGGATGCCTCCGGACATCTCCACCGGGATGTCCAGCTCGGCCACGACGCGGGCCAGCACCGCCGCGTTGGAGCCGCGACGGAACGCGGCGTCGAGGTCCACCAGGTGTAGCCACCGCGCGCCGTCGCCCTGCCAGCGCCTGGCCGCGGCCACCGGGTCCCCGTAGACCCGCTCGGACCCGGACACGCCCTGCACCAGCTGGACGGCACGGCCCCCGGTCACGTCCACGGCGGGGAGCAACGTCAGCGTCATGACCCGATCCTGTCCCACGGCCATCTCCCCTGCGGGCTGCGACGATCGCCCGGTGGACCCCCTGTGGAAGCGCCTGGGCCGGGTCGTCGTGGAACGGTCGCCGAGGCTGCTGCGAGAGGTGCTCGACCCCGCGGCGGGTACGCCAGACGGCCGCCGCGCTGCTGGCCGGCGTGTCCACCGGGAGAACACGGACCGGTTGCCGCGACAGGCCGCCTCGGATGACCGGGCCAGGCGGATCGTCTACGCACCGGCCCTGGACGGTCTCGCGGACCCCGGCGAGATCGTCTGGACCTGGGTCCCGTTCGAACAGGACGCCTCCCGTGGGAAGGACCGGCCGCTGCTGGTGGTCGGGCGAGACGGGACCGGACTGCTCGGGCTGGTGCTGTCCAGCAGGGCGTCCCACGACGGGTCGCCCGACTGGCTGGCCCTGGGGTCCGGTGCCTGGGACGGCGCGTCGCGGGACAGCTGGGTCCGCCTGGACCGGGTCCTGGAGGTCGACGAGGACGGGATCCGCCGGGAGGGCGCGGTGCTGGACCGGGCCCGCTTCGACCGGGTCGCCGCACGGCTGCGCACCGAGCACGGCTGGAGCTAGTTCTGCCCGAGGCTGGTGGGTTCCGGGCCGGCCCGGCCCTTCACCGCGCCGTCCAGGTCCTCCTGGCTGATGCCGACGCCCGCGACGGGGTTGCCCTCGGCTGTCCCGCTGGGCGCGTCCGGTTCCGCGGGCGGCGCTGCCAGCTCCGCGGCGTCGGCGTCGGACAGCTGGTCCGACGGCACGACGCTGCCGCCCCCGGCGCGCGAGACCGGGACCTCGCCGCGGCTCTCGGTCGCCCGGGACTCCGGGTTGTTGCGCACGTCGATGGCGTCGGTCGGCTCGGATGTCATCCCCCGAGTGTGCCGGGACGGCACCGACGACCGCCTCCCGACCCGGTCGTCCCGACGACCAGCCGTCGCACGTACCACCAGGCGGGACCCCGGTCCGAGGGGTGGACGCGGCTGGGCTAAACTCGGACCACCATCCAGAGCGGCCGAGAGTCCTGGCTCGTCGACGCCGCAGCAACCCCCCGCGCGAGCGGGTGCGGGTGCTACCGCCAGGACCGATGGAGGTCGTGGTGTCCCTGGTCCCGCTGTGCTGACCCCCGCAGGCCCGGGCCGTGGCGGCTCGTGCCCAACGGTCGCCCACGCACGCGATGCCCGTGGCCCTGCACGGGATCTCCCGCTCCTTCGACACCCGTCCCGTCCTGGCGGGGCTGGACCTGGAGATCGCGGCGAACGAGACCGTCGCCCTGCTGGGTCCGTCCGGCTGCGGCAAGTCCACGCTGCTGCGCCTCGTCGCCGGGCTCGACACCTCTGACCACGGCACCGTGACGGTCGACTCCCGGCCGGTGACCGACGTCGACGACCGGGTGGCCGTGGTGTTCCAGCAGGCCCGCCTGCTGCCCTGGTCGACCCTCGCCGGCAACGTCGCCCTCGGCGCGACCCGCCGCCGGCGCGCGGACCGGAGCGCCGGGAACCGGGCCGAGGTGCTCGACCTGCTGGACCGGGTCGGCCTGTCGGGGCACGCGGACGCCCGCCCGGCCGCGGTCAGCGGGGGCATGGCCCAGCGGGCCGCCGTTGCGAGAGCACTGATCTCCCAACCCGGCGTCCTGCTGCTGGACGAGCCGTTCGCCGCACTCGACGCCCTGACCCGCCTGACCGACGGCGCAGCAGACGGACGGCGCCCGGCTGCTGGTCCGCGACCCGGACCGCGCCACCTACAGCGTTCTCAACGCCCGCGAGGACTTCGCGACCGCGCACCCCGACGTGCTGGCCACCGTGCTGGGGCAGTACGAGCGGGCCCGCGCCTGGATCCGCGCCAACCCGGCCGAGGCCGTGACCATCTACGCCGACGCCGCCAAGCTCTCCCCCGCCGTGGCGAAGATCGTGCTCGACCAGCGGACCGACTTCCGGACCAGTCCCGTTCCCGGCGCAGCTCAGGAAGCGGTGCTCTCGCGGTTGGTCCCGACCTTCGTGACCAACAAGCAGGTCGGGTCCCGTGCGGACGCGGACAAGGCGCTGTCCGGGCTGTTCCTCACCGACCCCATCACCGCCGCCCTGGCCACGCCCGTCGCGGTCGGGTCGTGACCCTGGCGACCGCCGAGCGCACGGACAGGGCGGGTGGCGTCACCGCCCCCCGGCGCGGAGCGTCGAGGACCGCGCGGTTCGGCCGGCTGGGGCTCGGGCTGCTGCTCCCCCTGGTGCTGCTGCTCACCTGGGACGTCGCGGTGCGGACCGGGACCGTGTCCTCCTCCGTCCTGCCGGGGCCGGGGGCGGTCTGGACGGCGATGAGGAGCCTGGCCGCCGACGGGACCCTGGAGCGGAACACCGCCATCAGCGTCCAACGGGTGCTGCTCGGGTTCGCGCTGGGATCGGTGCTCGCGGTCGGCGTCGGACTGCTGACCGGGCTGAGCCGCCTCGCCGACGCGCTGGTGTCCCCGACGCTGGCCGCGGTGCGCGCGGTGCCGTCGCTGGCCTGGGTGCCGCTGCTGATCCTCTGGGTCGGGATCTCGGAGCTGCCGAAGGTCGTCATGTGCGCGATCGGGGCCTTCTTCCCGGTCCTCGCGGCCCTGGTGTCCGGCATCCGCGCGGTCGACCCGGCGTGGCGGGAGCTGGCCCGCGCCAACGGGCTCGGCCGGGTGGGGCTGGTCCGCCGCGTCCTGCTCCCGGCCGCCGCGCCACCGCTCATGACCGGACTACGCCTCGGGCTCGCCCAGGCGTGGCTGTTCCTGGTCGCCGCGGAGCTCGTCGGGTCCTCGCTCGGCCTGGGCTTCCAGCTCGTCGACAGCCAGAACACCGGCCGCGTGACGGTCCTGGTCGGCACCTTCGTGCTGCTCGGACTGCTGGGCAAGGTCAGCGACGTCCTGCTCGGCGCGGGGGAACGGGTGGTCACGGCGCGGCTGCGCTGACCGGCTCCGCCGACCCGGGTGCGCTGAGGGCCACTACCGTCGCGGGGGAGCCGCGACGGGCCCCGGCGCCGGTCAGGTGCGGACACCGAACGCGAGGGGCACACCCACCGATGGCGAAGCGACCGCAGCAGCGACGACGACCCCTGCGCCCGGCGGGAGCCACCGCCGTCGCCCGCGTCACCGCACCGGCCGCACCACCCGCAACGGCGGACGCGACATCGGACACAGACGAGCCCGCGCAGGCCGCCACGCCGGGTCCCGCCACGGACTCCGGACCGGCGACGACCCCCCGGCCGGGCGCTTCGAAGACCAAGCCGCTGCTGGTCGCGGACCGCATCAGCAGGACCTACGGCGACCGCACGGTGCTGGCCCCGGTCAGCTTCCGCCTGGCGCCCGGGCGGTGCCTGGCCGTCGTCGGGGTCAACGGGTCAGGCAAGACGACCCTGCTGCGACTGGCGACCGGCCGGGACACCCCGACCACCGGCACCGTCACCTTCGCCGGGGAACCCGTCGCCGAGGAGCGCCTGGACGTCCGCGCCCGGATGGCCGTCGTCATGGACACCGGGTCCCACTACCCGGACCTGACCGTCCGCGAGCACCTGCAGTTCGTCGCCGCCGCCCACGGGGTCCCGGACGCGGCCGGCTGGGTGGACTGGGCGCTGGCCGACCGTTCGTTGACCTCCAGTGCCGACGACCTGCCGTCGGCGTTGTCCTCCGGCCAACGCCAGGCGCTGAGCCTCGCCTCGGCGCTCGTCCGGCCGCGGGACCTGCTCGTGCTCGACGAACCCGAGCAGCGCCTGGATCCCGGCGCGCGCGCACGGCTGGTGGACCGCATCGCCGCGGAGAAGGCCGACGGGACCGCCGTGCTGTTCGCGACCCACGACCAGGCACTCGCCCTGGCGGTCGCCGACCGGATCCTCGTGCTGCAGGACGGCGCGGTGCTGCACGAGGGCCGCACCGTCGACGTCGCGAAGGACCTGGCGTGACGCACAGCGTCCTGGACCCGCTGGAGCAGGACGACGAGCTGCCCGGCCCCGAGGACGGGTTCTGGGACGAGCTGACCGTCGGGGCGCTGGCCGAACTGCGCCGCCTGCGGGCCGCCCATCGCCGCCGCCGCGCCGCCGAGTCCGCCTACAACGCCTACGTCGCCGTCCTGCTGCTCGGGGTCTACGGGGGCGGTCTGGTCACCTACGCCCTGCGGTCCGGCGGTCGTACCGAGGCCGCGACCCCCGCGGCACTGTCCGCGGCGCTGCCGGCCGGGCTGACCGGTCTGGCCCTGCTGGTCCTGCTCACGGCTGCGACCACCGGTGCCTGGCGCGGGCCGGTCACCCTGGACGGCGCGACGGTCAGCTGGCTGCTGCCCCTGCCGGTCCGGTGGACGGCGGTGACCCGCCCGCGGTGGCGGCTGTCGCTCGCGCTGTCCGCGCTGGTCGGGCTGGTCGCCGGACTGCTGCTCGGACTGGTGCTCGCGGCACTGCGGGTCCTCGACGTCGGCCCCGGCGTCGGTGCCGCGATGGCCGCGGGGCTGGCGCTCGGCGTCGCCTCCGCCGGGCTGGGCGCCGTGGTGGAGACCTACCCGCGGGTCGCGGCTGTGGTCGGCCGGGTCGGTTGGGTGGTCCGCCTGGTGGTCGTCGCCCTGGCCGCGCAGGCGGTCCTCGCCGCGACCGGTCGTCGCGTGCCCGCGCTGGAGGCCGTCGAACGGTGGTCCGGACCCTGGGGGTGGGCCGTCGCGCCGCTGCTGCGGGCAGCCGGCGAACCCGCGGCGGGGTGGCCGGTGGCGCTGGTCGCGGCCGCCGTCGTCGCCGTCCTGCTCGCGGTGACGGGCGCCCGGGCGGTGCCGCGCATCACCGGGTCGGCGCTGCGCGGGCGCGCCGCCACCTGGGCCGACGTCAGTGGCGGCGTGGGGACCTTCGACTTCCGCCTGGCCAGGACGAGCGTCGACGCGGCCCGGGGTCGACGGCGCCGCGCGTGGCTGCGACTGCCGCCGCCCCGGTCGGCCGGGACCGCCGTGCTGTGGCGGGACGCCCTGTCGTGGCTGCGTGACCCGGGACGTCCGGTGGCGGGGGTGCTGTGGCTGGTGGTCGCCCTCGGTCTCGCCGAGCTGGCCGCCGCGACCGTGGACCGGACCGGCCTGGGCGCGCTGGCCGTGTCCGTCCCGGCCGTGGGCGCGGCCTACCGGGCGGCTGCGGTGCTGCTCGAGCCCGCCCGGCTGGAGTCCGACGACCGGCGCCGCTCGGTCCAGCTGCCGTTCGCCGCCGGGTCGCTGGCGCTGCGCCACGCGGTGCTGCCGGTCGTGCTGATGCTCGTGGTGGGGGTGGTGACGACGGGCGCGTTCGCCCTGGCCGGCCAGCCGGTCCGTCCCGCGGCGCTGCTCGTGCTCAGCATCCCGGCCGTGGTCGGCGGTGCGCTGGTCGGGGCCTACCGGGGCCAGGTGCCCGTCGGGCTGCTCGTTGGCGTCGACTCCCCCGTCGGGAACACCGGCGGCGTCCAGGTCGTGTTCTGGTACCTGCGGGGCACGCTGGTCGCGGTCGTGCCGCTGGTCGCGGCGCTCGCCATCCCGCTGCTGCGCGGGTCCGGGTGGGGCGTGGCCGGGACCGGTGTGCTCGTGCTCGGCACCGCGCTGCTGTCCTGGGGGCGGTCCCGCGCGACGGCCCTCGCCAAGCCCTGAGCCGTGACCGACGTGCAGGTCGTGAACGCCCGGATCTCCGGCACCTGGGGCCCGGCGGACACCTGCCCGACCCGTTCTTCGCGGCTCCGTCCCTCGCCCACGCCGCCGCGCGGCGCAGCGAACCGGACCTGTCCGGGCTCGTCGCGCCCCCGCACGCCGAGGACGCCCTGGACCTGCTCTACGTGAAGGACACCGGTCGCGCACTCGCGCTGCTGGCGCTCACCGCTGACCTGCACCACTCCACCTACAACGTCGCCTCCGGTCGGGCCACCAGCAACGCCGACGTCATCGCCGCGATCGAGTCCCTCGAGCCCGGTCTCCGGTTCGAGCTGCCCTCGGCCGGACCTCGTCCGCAGAGCTGGCTGGACACCACGCGCCTGCGGCAGGACACCGGCTTCGAACCCGCGTACGGCACCACCGCCGCCGCCGCCGACTACATCGCCTGGCTCCGCGCCGGCCACGCGCGGTAGCAGCCGCGCCAGCTGCCGCGGGTCAGCTCACCAGCGGTCGTGCACGTGCGGGCGCACCAGCCGGTCGTAGACGTCCCGGACGCCGGCCAGCTGCTCGTCGGTCAGCGGCGCGATGTCGGACGCGGCCGCGTTCCCGTGCACCTGCTCGGCGTTGCGCGCCCCCGGGATGACCACGCTCACGCCGGGCTGGTCGATGATCCAGCGCAGCGCGAACCGCGCCATCGGGACGCCCTCGGGCACGAACGCCCGCAGCTCGCGGACCGCCGCCAGGCCCACGTCGTAGGGCACGCCGGCGAAGGTCTCCCCGATGTCGAACGCCTCGCCGGTGCGGTTGTAGGTGCGGTGGTCGTCCGCGGCGAAGGCGGTCGTCTCGTCGTAGCGGCCGGACAGCAGGCCCGACGCCAGCGGCACCCGGGCGATCACCGCCACCCCGGCCGCGGCGGCCGCCGGCAGGACCTCGTCCAACGGCTTCTGGCGCAGGCAGTTCAGGATGATCTGGACGGACGCGACACCGGGGCGGGCGATCGCGGTCAGCGCCTGCTCGCAGGTCTCCACCGACACCCCGTAGGCGCCGACGACCCCCTCCCGGACCAGGGTGTCCAGCGCGTCGTGGACGGCGTCGTCGGAGTAGACCGGCGTCGGCGGGCAGTGCAGCTGCACCAGGTCCAGGGTGTCGACGCCGAGGTTGCTCCGCGACCTGTCGGTCCAGGCGCGGAACGCCGCCAGCGTGTAGTTCTCGGGGACCTGCTCGACCCGGCGGCCCATCTTCGTCGCCACCGTCAGCCCGGCGCCGGGGTGGCGACGCACCGCCGCACCGATCAGCCGCTCGCTGCGCCCGTCGCCGTAGACGTCGGCGGTGTCGAGGAAGGTGATCCCGTCGGCGACTGCCGCGTCCAGCACCGCCTGAGCGGCGGCGTCACCGACCTCGCCCCAGTCACCGCCCAGCTGCCAAGCACCGAGCCCGACCACGGAGACGTCCCGACCGAGCCTGCCCGTGCCAGCGGTCTGCATGGTCCCCACCCTGCCCCGCGCCGGCCCGGCTCACGACCGGTCGCCGGGCGTCGCGGTCCCGGCGGCTCGCGGCGGGGAGCTCAGCAGGTCCGCGGTGCCGGTCCGGCCGCTGACGATGCCCTCGGCGAGTTCCGCGAGGCGCACGTTGGTGCGCCGTGACGTCGACCTCAGCAGCTGGAACGCCTCGTCCATCGTCAGGCCGGCGACGGTGGCCACCACCCCCTTCGCCTGTTCGATGACGACCCTGCTGTCCAGGGCGGACCGCAGCTGGGCAGCGAGCGTGTCCGAGCGGTCGGCGGCCGCATGGGTCAGCAGGGTGATGGTCGCGACATCCGCCAGGGCCCGGGCCGCGTGCAGATCCCCACCGGGCAGCGCATCCGTCGAGGTCGCCACGATGGTGAGAGCACCGATCACGTTCTCGCGCAGCCGCATCGGGGTCGCGTAGGCCGCGCGGTACCCCTGTACCAGCGCGAGTTCCACCCACTCCGGCCACCGGTCCGCCGCCGCCCGCAGGTCCGGCACGTGGACCGGCTGACCGGTGCGCAGGCAGTCCACGCACGGGCCCTGCTCCCCCTCGACCGCGAGCAGCTGCACGGTGTGCAGGTCCTCGGTCGACGCCGCCACCACCCGGAGCCGGCGTTCGGGGTCCGCGAGCAGGATCCCGGCCGCTCCGCCCGCGAGCAGCGCGACGCAGTGCCCGGTCAGCCGGTGCAACAGGTCCGCGGAGTCGTAGGTCGTGACGAGACCGTCGGCGATGTCGACCAGGGCGCCCAGCAGCGCCCTCTCGCGCGCCGCAGCGGCACCGTCCGGGCGTGCGTCGTCGGTCGCGGTGCTCACGTCCTCACCAGACCCACCGGGTGGCGGCGACGACCTCGGCGTCGGTCGAGCCCGCGAACCGCCGCACCTCGGCACGCCGGTGCGCGACCAACGTGCCGGTCAGCGCGGCGCCGAACGCACCTGCCACCACCTCGTCCGCCGCGAGGGCGTCGGTGGCCGCGGACAGGTCCTCGGGCAGGGCCCGGACACCGGCTGCGGCCCGCGCCGGCGCGTCCAGCGTCGCCGGGTCCACCGACACGGGAGCCGGGAGGACGCCGCCGGTCCGGACGCCGTCCAGGCCGGCGACGAGCACCCCCGCCACCAACAGGTAGGGGTTGGCGGCCAGGTCGACACTCTTCAGCTCCAGGTTGGCCGACCGACCGCCGTCCCCGGTCGCGCCCTGCACGAACCGCAGTGCGGTCTCCCGGTTCTCCACCCCCCAGGCGGCCCACGACCCCGCCCAGTGGGAGGGCACCAGGCGCAGCCAGCTGGCCACGCTCGGCGCACCGATCGCCTGCAGCGCCGGCAGGTGCGTGAGCACGCCCGCCGCGAACGCCTCGCCGGCCGCGGTCATCCCGGCCGCGCCGTCCCCGCCGCTCATCAGGTTCTCCCCGTACCGGGCCGGGCTGACGTGGACGTGGCCGCCGTTGCCGACCCCCGTTCCGACCTTCGGCGCGAAGGACACCCGGAGGCCGTGCCGGTGCGCCACGGCCCGGATCGTCTGGCGCACCAGGACGGAGGTGTCCGCCGCCCCGAGCGGGTCCTCGGCGGCGACGGACACCTCGAACTGGCCGGCCGCGTACTCCGGGTGCACCTGGCCGACGGCGACGCCCGCCCCGTCCAGGGCGCTGAGCAGGTCCCGCAGGACGTCGGCGGTCTCGACCAGGCGCGTCATCCCGTAGGCGGCGCCGGCGGTCGGCGGGACGACCCCACCGTCCCCGTCGGTCCCGGTCGCGAGGACGAACTCGATCTCGAACGCGGCCCGGGCGGTGAACCCGGCGGCGGCCAGCGCACCCACCGTGGAGGCCAGCAGGAGCCGGCTGTCCAGTGGGTGCGCGGAACCGTCGAGGGTCACGCGGTCCCCCGGTGCCCACGCCCACCCCGGGGTCGCGGGCAGCACGACCAGGCGGTCCAGGTCCGGGAGCAGTCGTAGGTCCCCGACGGGTCCGCCGACACCCGCCGGGGGCACCCCCGCCGCAGCGAGGTCGGCGTCGCCGATCGGCAGGTCGTCGATGCCGTAGGTGTCGAACACCACCGCGGTGCCGACGCCCCAGGCCGCCGTGTCCTCCAGCCGGGCCAGTGGAACCGCCTTGACCCGCACGATCCCGGCGAGGTCGACGAACGTGGTTGCGACCCCCGCGACGCCGGCGGCCGCCAGCGCCGGCAGGAGGTTCCGGGCGTGGCCGGCCCGGCGGTCGCGTTCCTGCTGGTCCATGCCGCTGCCTCCGCGCGTCCGTGTCGCTGCCGTGGGTGCTGACCGTGCCCGAATAGTGCCTGCCCGGTGTGGTCCCGTCCGGCCGGCCGGTAGGGGACCTGCCAGGATCCTGCAGGTGCCGACCCCCTCCCGTCCTGTCCGCCCGCGCCGGGCGCAGCCCGCGTCCGACACCGGGTCCCGGCCCGTCGCCGAGTCCCGGCCCGCAGCACCGCCCGGGCCCGCGGCCGAGGCGCTGGCCGTCACCCCGCTGACCGACCACCACTGCCACGGCGTGTTCCGGGGTCCGCTGGACGACCTCACCATCGCGACCTCGCTCACCGAGTCCGACCGGGTCGATCCCCGCGCCGGCTCGCCGTGGGCCTCCCGGATCGGGTTTGCGCTGCGCCGGGAGTGCGCCCCGCTGCTCGACCTGGAGCCGCACGCACCGGTGACCGCCTACCTGGCCCGGCGGGCCGAGCTCGGCGCCACCGAGGTGACACGGCGCATGCTCGCCGCCACCGGGACGGGCACGTTCCTGGTGGACACCGGTCTGAGGCCACCGGACGGGCTCGGCGGGCTGACCACCCCGCGCGAACTGGCCGCCGCGGCCGGCGCGGGCTCGGACGCCGCACCGGCCCGCGCCTTCGAGATCGTCCGGCTCGAGACCGTCGCCGAGCGGGTCGCCGCCGCCGGGACCTCGGCGCTCGGCTTCCCCGGTGCGTTCCGGGACGCCCTCGACCGGGCCGTGACCGGGACCCCCACCGTGCCCGTGGTCGGGGTGAAGTCGATCGCCGCCTACCGGGCCGGGCTCGACCTCGACGGCCGGCGTCCCTCCGACCTCGAGGTCGTCGCGGCCGCCGCGCGGTGGCTCCGCCTGACCGAGCACGGTGAGCGGGGCCCTCGCTTGACGAGCTCGACCCTGCACCGCTTCCTCATCTGGGAGGCCATCGACCGCCGGCTGCCCGTGCAGCTGCACACCGGCATCGGGGACGTCGATGCCCACCTGCACCGCACCGACCCGGTCGCCGCCACCGACCTGATGCTCCGGACCGCCTCGGCCGGCGTTCCCCTGTTGCTGTTGCACACCTACCCGTTCCACCGCCAGGCCGGCCACCTGGCACAGGTGTTCCCGCACGTCTTCACCGACGTGGGCCTCGCCTTGCACGGTGTCGGGGACCGAGCCGGAGCGGTGCTCGCGGAAGCGATGGAGCTCGTACCGTTCGGGTCCTTCCTGTACAGCTCGGACGCGTACGGCCTGCCGGAGCTCCACCTGCTCGGAGCACTGCTCTTCCGTCGGGCGCTGGCGCGGCTGCTGGACGAGGGGGTGGCCGCCGGGGACTGGAGCGCATCCGATGCGATGGCCACGGCCGTCGCGATCGCCGCGGGCAACGCCGGTCGGGTCTACGACCTGACGCAGGGATCCGCCGCGTGACCGATCTCGGTCTGCTGCTGCACCGGGCGCTCCTGGCCCAGGTCCCGCACGCGGTCCGGCTGCGGCACGCGGTGCACGCCGACCCGCGGCTCTCCGGCGACGAGCAGGACACCCGCGACCTGCTCGTCGCCGCCCTCGACGCCGGGCCGGCGATTCCCGTCGCCGACACCGGCGCACTGGTCCGCGTCGGTTCCGGCTCCGGGCCGTGCATCGCGGTGCGCACCGAACTGGACGCGCTGCCGCTGGTGGAGTCCACCGGCGTCGACTGGGCCTCGAGCAGCGCGGTCATGCACGCCTGTGGGCACGACGTCCACATGGCCGGGCTCGTCGCGTTCGTGCGCGCGGCGGCAGCCGTCGGCGTCGACGTCCCGGTCCTGGCCGTCCTCCAGCCGCGGGAGGAGGTCCCTCGCTCCGGGGCCATCGACCTCGTCGAGTCCGGGGCCCTGCAGCACCAGGACGTCCGGGCGGTGATCGGTGCTCACGTCCAGCCGCGCGTCCCGACGGGGGTCACCGCGGTCACCCCGGGGGCGACGAACGCGGCGGCGGACCAGTTCGACATCATCGTCTCGGGTCGCGGCGGGCACGGGGGCTACCCGCACACCACCGCGGACCCGGTGCTGGCGCTGGCGTCGGTGATCGTCGCTCTCCAGCAGGTCGTCAGTCGACGGGTCGACCCTGTCCAGGGAGCGGTGTGCACGTTCGGGATGGTGCGTGCCGGTTCGGCGTTCAACGTCATCCCCGACACGGCCCGGGCCGGTGGTTCCCTGCGCAGCATGGACGACCACGAGCAGGAGCGGCTGCGCGGGGTGGTCCGGTCCATCGCGGAGCACACCGCCGCGGCGCACGGCTGCTCGGCCGCGGTGGAGTTCTCCCCGGCCGACCCGGTGCTGCGCAACGACCCGGCGCTGGCCGCCGAGACCGCGGACCGGCTGCGAGAGCTGGAGGTCCCCGTCGACACGACGTTCCGATCCTTCGGCGCGGACGACTTCGCCCACTACTGTCCGGTGTTCCCGTCGGTGATGACGTTCGTCGGCACCGGGTCCGGGATGGGGTCGGGCACACCGATTGGCAACGAGCACCGGCCGGGTCTGCACCACCCGCGCTTCCTGCCCCCGGACCAGACCGTCGCCGAGGTCGCCACCGCCTTCCTGGCGGGGTACCTCGCCGCCCGCGCGACCCTCGTCGGCTGACCGGGGTCCTGCCGGTCAGGCCGGTCGCAGGAGGCAGAACTCGTTGCCCTCCGGATCGACCATGACCAGGTGGCCGTGGTCGGCGGCCAGCACGTCCAGGTGGAGACGGTTCGTGACGGTCCTCCCCTCCGGGACCAGCTGGGAGAAGGATCTGCGGGGCACCCCCGTCCGTCGGTTCCAGCAGGACCGTGGGGTCGTCCTCGGGATCGTCGACACCTCGCGCTCGGAGGCGTTCCAGCTCGGCCCTGTCGTACGGAGCGACCTCGTACTCGTCCAGGACGGCGGCCCAGAAGCGCGCGATCGAGGCGGGGTGGGCACTGTCGAGGACGATGTCCCTCGACGAGGCCACAGCAGCCTCAGACGGGTGCGCCGAAGTCGACGTCCTTGGTCAGGACGGTCCCGGCCGTTCTTCCCGGCGCCGTCTGGTACGTCCAGTACAGGTTGGTGTGGGCGATGACCGCCTCGGGCCGCGGTGCGCCCCACTCGGTCTGGTCGTTGGTCGTGTGTGCATCGCTCACGAGTGTCGCGTCGTAGCCCCGGACGAACGCTCCGTGCAGCGTCGAGCGGACGCACGCGTCGGTCTCCGCGCCGGCGACGACGAGGCGCCCGATCCCCAGGTCGGACAGCACGGTCTCCAGGGTGGTGTCCTCGAAGGCGTCGCCGTACTGCTTGCCGACGAGCGGTTCGCCGTCGGCCGGCGTCAGCTCGGGGACGATCCGCCAGTCGTCGCTCCCCCTGGCGAGCTCGCCGTGGTCCTGCACCCAGACGACGGCGATCCGCTCGCGTCGGGCCTTCTCGACCAGGCCCGCGATGTTCGCGACGACGGCGTCACGCCGGTGGGCCTTCGCGACGACGCCGTTCTGCACGTCGATCACCACCAGCGCGGTGTTCGGACGATCCTCGAGCGTCGACACGCCTGCTCCCTCGCTCTGCGGGCTCCCGTGTCCGGGTGACGGTAGACCTGGACCGTGCCCGAGCTGGCCCCACCGGTGATCCCGTGGGAGCGGTGGGTCGGCCGGGAACAACCCGTCCTGCGCGCCGACGGACTGGTCCTGCGGCCGTGGGAGCCTGCCGACACACCGAGCGTCGTCGCCGCCTACGAGGACCCGGACATCCAGCGGTGGCACGTCCGGACGATGGCACCGGGCGAAGCCACGGGGTGGGTGCGGTCGTGGGCGGAACAGTGGTCCGCGGGCAACGGTGCGAGCTGGGCCGTCGTCGAGGCCGACGTCGTCGTGGGGCGGTCGGGCGCGCAGCACGTGGACCTGACCGCGGGTGGTGGCCACGTGGCGTACTGGGTGGTGCCGGGCGCGCGGGGCCGGGGCGTCGCGGTCCGTGCGTTGACGCCGTCACGCAGTGGGCTTTCGACGAGGTGGGCCTGCACCGCTGGAGCTCGCGCACGCGGTGGGAGCGCACCGAGCGTCCGACGCTGGGCCGTCCCGGCGACCCGTCAGGTGTTGCGGCGAGCGAGGTCGGTGGACAGGACGGTGGCGAAGGTGCACCAGGCGGCGTACGGGGTCAGGGCGACCGCGGCCCGCTGGTGCAGCGGCGCGGCGCGGCGGACCAGGTCCCACGAGCTGACCGCCAGCGCACCCGCCTGCACGGCGGACAGCCACACGTGACGGCTGCGGGTCGCCACCGGCGTCCACGTCGCGTTGAGCACCAGGTTTGCGCCGAGTGCAGCGGCGTAGGACTGGTGGGCGCGATGGTTCGCCGCCGCCCTCGCCGCCTCCAGCACCGCCGCCGATGCGACCGCGATGTCCGCGTACAGCAGCGGCCACACGATCGGGAAGACGATGGCGGGTGGGTCGAACGGCGGCTTGCGCAGCCGGCGGTACCAGCGCGACCCGTAGTCCCCGCCGGCGGTCCCCACCGCTGCGGTGGCGACCACGCCGGCGGTGGTCGCCAGGAAGCTCGACGAGGTCAGGAGGGTGCGCGGGCTCATGCGCGCGAGCCTGCAGCCGCACGGGCACCAGCACCAGCACCAGCGGCCAGTCCACGCAGCGTCGCGTGGACGCCGCCGTACGCGACCGCCCCGTGCAACACCGACTTCGGGACCTTCGCGACCACCGTGTAGTTGGTGTCCACGACGTTGGCGACCGGCGTCAGCGCCACCTGGGAGACCAACTGGTAGGCGTCCAGGACCGACAGGCCGGTCAACTGCCCGACCCACCCGACCATCTCGGCGTGCGCGATCCGGAAGGCGTCCTCCAACGGCCGCGCGGATCCCGTGGTCATCAGATGGGTGTCGGACTCCAGCCGCGGCCATGGCGTCACGGTCCCCGGGACGACCTCGACGATCAGCGACGTCGTCATCGAGCACTCCACCGCCACCCCGCAGGTCTCACCCTCCCCCTGCCGGGCGTGGCCGTCCCCGAGAGAGAGCAGTGCTCCGTCGACGTTGACCCCGAGGTAGCAGGTGACCCCGGCGCGCATCTCCGGGGTGTCCATGTTGCCGCCCCAGTCCCCCGGCGTCAGCGAGCTGCGGACCTCTCCGAGCGCCGGCGCCACCCCGACCGTGCCGTGCATGGGGTCCATCGGCAGGTCGGCGGTGAACGGCGAGTCCAGCGCGGCGTAGCGGACCAGGCGCTCGACCGGGTCCAACCCGTACACCCAGGTCCGTTCCGTCAGTGCCCGCTGGAGTCCCGCCGTGAGATGGGTGGTCGTCAGTGAGCCGAAGAACGGCACGGTCGAGCTGACCCCCCAGCCGAACGTCGGCTCGATGGCGACGAAGTGGACGGCGAGGGTGTCCCCGGGCATCGCGCCCGTGACGTGGAACGGGCCGGTCTGCGGGTTGAGGTACCGGGGGTCCGCGTCGACGCTGGGTCGCCCGCCCACGGTGGTGATGCGCCCCGCGAAGCAGTCCAGGGTCGAGGTGTGCAGCAGCGTGCGCGGCGCCAGTTCCGCGACGGCAGGGATGCCGCCGAACGTGTAGGCGAGCGCGGCGGGGTCGCCGTCCGGGTCCACGTGCCAGGTGAGCTCGGCGGTTCCGGCCCGGGTGCTTGTCCCGGGCGGCGTGCCGGGTGCGTCGGTCGTCACCGCTGCATCGTCACCCCGGCAGGCGCACCTGCGCCATCCTGTCCGGTGTGGAGGCCGACCTGTCCGTGTGCGACGGGGTCCGTATCCCGGCCGCCGAGCTGTCCTGGCGGTTCTCGCGGTCGTCGGGCCCCGGTGGGCAGGGCGTGAACACCACCGACTCCCGGGTCGAACTGAGTTGGGACCTCGCGGGGACGGTCGCCCTCACCGCGCACCAGCGGGACCGGGCGGCCGAGCGGCTCGCCGGCCGGCTCGTCGGATCGGTGGTGACCGTCGCCGCGAGTGAGTACCGCGCCCAGCTGCGCAACCGCGACGCCGCCCGGACGCGCCTGGCGGCGATGCTGCGGGCCGCCCTGGCACCGCCGGCCCGGCCACGACGGCCGACCCGGCCGACGCTGGGATCGCGGCGGCGGCGGGCGGAGTCCAAGACCCGGCGCAGCGAGGTCAAGCGCCTGCGCCAGGACCCGCGTGATTGAGCCGGGACCCCCGCGAGCGGGCCGCCCCGAGGACACGAGCCGGAGCCGACGTTCAGCCGGTGCGACGCTCCAGCTCCGCGCGGACGGCGACCGCTTCGTCGCGGTGACCGGCGGCTGCCTCGTAGTCCCCGGCGGCGGCGGTCGCCCGCATCTGCTCCTCGACAGCGGTCAGCAGCTTCTCGAGCTGGAACCGGGTCCGCGAGGCCAGCTGCAGCGGGGACACCCGTGTCCGGGACACCTGTCGACCGTCGGGACCGAGGACGGGCATCCACTCCGGCGCCGCCCCGAGGTGGTGCATCCGGCCGGTCTCGGGCAGCGCCCTGGGCCGGGTGGAGCGCCGGGTGAGGTCCCGGGCGCGCCCCGCGTCCCCTGCGTTCCGGGCACGCCCCGGCGGGACGGCGGGCCGGGGACGGGACGGCCCCGAGGCGTCGGGTGGCTCGGGCGTCACGGCGACGCGCCCGACCCGGCCGTGGGGACCAGCTCGCGGTCCCGGGCCGGCAGCACAGCCCGAGTCCCGTCCAGCCGGTCGCGGTCCACGGGGCGATTCTCGCCTCCGGCCGCGGCTACCGTCCGGCCGGTGGGTGTCGTCGTGCCGATCCGTGCCCTCGTGCGGGCCCTCCCCGCTGGGCGTGCTCTCGGACCGGTCCGGCTGGTGGGTGTCGACGGGCCCGCCGGGTCGGGGAAGACGACGGTGGCCGGCCGGCTCGCCGCCGAGGTTGCCGCAGTCGGACATTCGGTGGCCGTCGTGCACATGGACGACCTGTACGACGGCTGGTCCGCGCTGGTCGGTGAGCGCGCCGGGGCCCTGACCCGACGGGTCGAGGCCGACCTGCTGGCGCCACTGGCCGCCGGCCGGGAGGGCGGGTACGAGAGGTACGACTGGCCCTCGGCGGCGTTCGCCGAGCGACACCGGGTGCCCGTCGTCGACGTCCTCGTGCTGGAGGGGTGCGGGTCCGCCCAACGGTCGTGGGCGGACCGGACCGCGCTCGCGGTGTGGGTCGAGGTGGACAGAGCACTGCGCACCCGCCGCTGGCTGGAGCGCGACGACGATCCCCGCGCCGCGCAGCAGTGCCTGGCCTGGCAGGTCGACGAGGACGCCTGGTGCGCAGCCGACGGCACCCGAGCGCGGGCCGACCTCGTCGTGGACGGAGCACCGCTCTCACCTCACGACCCGGCGACCGAGGTGGTCACCGACCGACGGGTCGTCACGGCGCCGGGCCGGACCCGTCAGCCGGAGTAGCCCTCGACATCCCGGACGGACCTGGCCTGGACGGCGTCGGGGTCCTGGCCGTACTGCGAGGCCGCTCGGCGCCGACGCAGCAGGTCCCAGCACTGGTCCAGTGCCTGTTCGACGTCACGCAGCCGGTCGTGCTCCTCGGCCGCCGTCAGCTCGCCGGCCTCGAGCTGGGCACGGAGCCGGTGCTCGGACTCGACGAGGTCGTGGACGCGCCCGAGGATGTCGTGTTCGTCAGCCATGGGCTCATCCTCTCCCGCTCGCGGAGGGGTAGAGGGCGTCGCGGGCTGCGGCGTACGCGGCCCGCAACGCCTGGCCAGGAGCCGGGTCGGCGGGCGCGGCCAGGGTCGTCTCGACGGCCGCGGACCAGTCCGGCGGCTCGTCGGCCCCGGACAGCACCCACGCGGCCTGCCTGGCCGCGCCGAGTGCGACGTACTCCCCGTCCGCGGGGACGGTCACGGGCGTGCCGAAGACGATCGGCGCGGCGTCCTGAACGGCGGCGTTGCGGGCAGCTCCGCCGATCAGCAGCACCCGCCCGACGGTGATGTGCTGGGCCCGCAACGCGTCGATCCCGTCCGCCAGGCCGCAGAGCATCCCCTCCACCGCCGCCCGCGCCAGGTTCGCGGGGGTCATCGTCGAGCGGCGCAGACCGTGCAGCGAGCCGGCCGCATCGGGCAGGTTCGGGGTCCGCTCCCCGTCGAGGTAGGGCAGCAGCGTCAGGCCGCCGGCACCGGGGGGCGCGGTCAGCGCGAGGTCGGTGAGCCCCGCCAGGTCCGTGCCGAGCAGGGCCGCGGTCGCCGACAGGACCCGGGCGGCGTTCAGCGTGCACACCAGCGGGAGGAAGTGGCCGGTGCCGTCGGCGAAGCCCGCGACGAACCCGGACGGGTCGCCCGAGGGGTGGTCGTGCCAGGCGGACACCACCCCGGAGGTGCCCAGGGACACCACGACGTCGCCGGGCCGTACGCCCAGGCCCAGCGCGGCGCCCATGTTGTCCCCGGTGCCCGCCCCGATCACGAGCCCGGCACCCAGCGGGGACCCCGTCGCGGTCAGCCCGGGTGACTCGGTGGGCCCCAGCACCCGGGGCAACCCCGGCAGCGGCCCGCTCGGGCGCCGCAGGGCCAGGCGCAGCAGGTCCTCGCGGTAGCTGCCGGTCGCCGGGTCCCAGTAACCGGTGCCGCTCGCGTCACCGCGGTCGGTGGTCGTCGCGACGCCGCTGGCGCCCGGACCGCCGGTCGCGCCCGGACCGCCGCCCGACAGCCGCCAGGTCAGCCAGTCGTGCGGCAGCAGGACCTGGGCGGTACGGGCCGCGGCAGCGGCTTCCGCGTCGGCCAGCCACCGCAGCTTGGTGGCGGTGATCGAGGCCACCGGGACCGAGCCCGTCGCATCCGCCCAGGCGGCGGGTCCACCGAACTCGTCGATCAGCTGCGCGGCGGCCGGGGCCGAGCGGGTGTCGTTCCACAACAGCGCGTCGCGAACGAGGGCGCCGTCGGAGTCGAGGGTCACCATTCCGTGCTGCTGGCCGGCGACGGCGACAGCGACCAGGTCGGCGAGGACGTCGGCGGGCAGCTGGGCCGCGGCGACCCCGAGCGCGTCCCACCAGGCGTCGGCGGACACCTCGGTCCCGTCCGGGTGGGGGGCACGCCCCTGGGCGACGACGGCGCCGGTCCGGGCGTCACAGACCACGACCTTGGTGGACTGGGTCGAGGAGTCGACGCCCGCGACGAGCGTCCTGCCCGTGCCCTTGCCCGTACCCCTGCCCGTACTGCCCGTGCCCGTGCTCGTGCTGGTGGTGCTGGGTGAGGTCACTGACCGTCCAGTCCTCTCTCGCGCAGTGCGCGGCGTTGCGCCTCGAGGGCGATGAGCTCGGCGAACAGCCTGTTGTACCGCTCGGTGTCGGTGTCCGGCCGCGTGCGCTGCACGACCGCCTTCAGCCTGGCCACCTTCGCTCCGATGCCGATCTCGGTCAGCCGGGCCGTCAGTCCGTCGGCGCGGCCGGCGGCCGGGCTCAGGTCGGTGACGGCCAGGGCTGTGACGACCCCGTCCAGGCCGGGCTCGGCGGCGGCCGTACGCAGCGTCTCCACCCAGGACCGGCCGGCCCCGGCGGCCACCGGGCCCTCCCCGCCGGCCGCGCCGTCGGGTGCCGCGGCGACCCCGCCGACCGCGGCGACCAGTCCGGCGACCGCGCCGAACGCGGGGTCGGACCAGGTCGTCGGGTCCAGGTCGTCGAAGTCGCTGGGCAGCATCCGAGGTGCCTGCACGGCGTACAGCGCGAGCTCGTGCTCGACACGCTGGCGCGGGGTCCGCGGCTCCGGCGGCAGCGTGAGCTCCGGCGCCGCCGCGGGTACTGCCCGCTCGCCCGGACCGGCCTGACCTGCCCGGTCGGCGGGCGCGTCGAACGGCCGACGGCGCTGGGCCGGCGCCCCGCCCGGGCCGCGCTCGTCCAGGATCCGGCGCACCTCGTCCGGGTCCGTCCCGGTCAGCTGGGCCAGCTCGCGCAGGTAGGCGTCCCGCTTGGACCTGTCCCGCACCGACCGCAGGTACGCGGCCCCGGCGCGGACCGCGTCGACCCGGGCGTCGGCCCGGTCCAGGTCGTAGTCGGCGACGGTGGCCTGCAGCACGAACCGGTACAGCGGCACCCGCCGGGCCACGAGCTCCCGGACCGCCGCGTCACCGGCGGCCAGGCGCAGGTCGCACGGGTCGCGACCGCCAGGCTCGACGGCGACGTAGGTCTGGCCGACGAACATGTCGTCGGTGGAGTGGAACGCCCGCTCGGCGGCCCTGCGCCCCGCCGCGTCGCCGTCGAAGGTGAACACGACCTCGCCGCGCATCCGCTCGTCGTCCATCAGCAGCCGGCGCAGCACCGCCGCGTGCTCCTCCCCGAACGACGTCCCGCAGGTGGCGACGGCCGTGGTGACCCCGGCCAGGTGCGCGGCCATCACGTCGGTGTAGCCCTCGACGACCACGGCCTGGCTGCGCCGGCCGATGTCGCGTCGGGCCAGGTCGGCGCCGTAGAGCAGGTGGCTCTTGCGGTAGACGGGCGTCTCGGGGGTGTTGAGGTACTTGGCCTCGATGCCGTCGTCGTCGTGGAGACGGCGGGCGCCGAAGCCGACGACGTCCCCGGACAGCTCGCTGACCGGCCACAGCAGCCGGCCGCGGAAGCGGCAGTACAGCCCGGTCCGGCCCTGCCCGGCGATCCCGGCGGTCACCAGCAGGTCCCCGTCGTGGCCGGCGGTGCGGAGAACGTCCAACACGGCGTTGGCGTTGCGGGGGGCGTAGCCGACGCCGAACCGGGCGGCCGCGGCCTGGTCGAAGCCCCGCTCGGCGAGGAACTGCCGGGCCGGGGCGGCCTCCGCCGAGCCGGCCAGCTGCTCGGCGAACCACCGCTGGGCGGCCCGGTTGGCCTCGACGATCCGCTGCCGCTGCCCGGCCGCCGGGCGCCGCGCCCCCGACGGTCGGTCACCGTCCTCGTAGGCCAGGGTCACGTTGCTGCGGGCGGCGAGTCGCTCGACGGCGTCGACGAAGGACAGCCCCTCGATCTCCTGCAGGAACGCGATGACGTCCCCGCCCTTGCCGCAGCCGAAGCAGTGGAAGAGCCCGCGGCCCGGGGTCACCTGGAAGCTGGGGGTCCGCTCGTCGTGGAACGGGCACAACCCTTTCAGCGAACCGCCGCCGGCCCGACGCAACGCCACGTACTGCCCGACGATCTCGTCGATCCGGGCGCGGTCCCGGACCTCCGTGACGTCGGCGTCGCGGATCCGTCCAGGCACGGCGGCGAGTCTAGGAGCGAGCCCGGACAGGTCCCCGGGCCGCACGGTGACCGGGCAGGGAACCGGCCGGCGCACGGCTGCGTCCGATCCACGACGGAGGAGGCGCCATGTCCGAGCGGACGCGCACGATGCCTGCGACATCTCGGCTCACGCGGCGGGACCTGCTGCGAGCAGCCGCCACGCTGTCCCTGTCGGGCACGACACCCGTGGTGGCCGGCTGCAGCGCGACCCCCCGGGGCGGCGGTGTCCCGAGCCCGGCTGCCGTGGGGGAGACCCTTGAGGTCCAGCAGGCGAGGCTGGCCGTGCCGCTTGCCCGGGCACCGCAGCTGACCGCAGTCGCCGCCGGGATGGCGGCCTTCACCGCTGCGCTGCACCGGGTCAGCGCGTCCCGCGACAGCAACTGGGTCGTGTCACCGCTGTCGCTGTCCGTCGCGATCAGCATGCTCCGCGCGGGCGCTCGGGGCCGGACCGGGCGACAGATCGACACGGTGCTCGGGTTCCCCCACAGCTCCGCGCCCGCCGGCTCGCCGCACGCCGCCCTCAACGCGCTCACGGCCGATCTGGTGACCGGCACGGAGAGTCCCGCGGTCGCGTCGCGGTCGACCCCCTCGGTGGACGGCGCCGGGCCCCCTCCGGTCCTCACGGTCGAGAACGGCCTGTTCGTCGCCGATCCGTTCGGCAGCCGCATGGCCCCTGATTTCCTGCGGCTGCTGGCCGGCCAGTACGGGGCACACGCCACCGCCGTCGACTTCGCGGGCGGCCGCGGCCCTCAGGTGGTGAACGGCTGGGCGGACCGCGCGACCCGGGGCCGGATCACCAAGATCTTCGACTCCCTCGGCCCGGACACGCTGCTCGTCCTCGCGAACGCCGTCTACCTCAAGGCCGCGTGGCAGCACGAGTTGGCCGTCGCCGAGACCCGCACCGGCCCGTTCCGGACAGCGACCGGGCAGACAGTCCCGGCGCAGCTCATGCGCGGCACCCTGGACGGTGTCGCCTACACCGAGAGCGCCGACTGGCAGTCCGTGGCACTCCCCTACTGGGGTGGCGAGCTGACGATGCGGGTCGTCCTGCCCCGTCGGGTGCTGCGGGACACGACCGCGCTCGGCGCCCTACTCCCGCTCGCGACCCGCCGGGTACCCGTGGCAGCCGACCGGTTCCCGAACGGCTGGGTCGACCTGACGCTGCCGAGGTGGGACACCGGGACCACGGTCGACCTCCGTTCGTACCTCCCAGGCCTGGGGATGCCGGACGCGTTCGGCACCGCAGCGGACCTGTCGGGCATCGCGCCCGGGCTGTGGGTGAGCCAGGCGGTGCACCGCGCGACGGTGACGGTCGACGAGCTCGGCACCGAGGCGGCCGCGGTCACCGGGATCGCCGTCGCGGCGGCGGGAAGGACGGGGAGCCCGAACGTCATGCGGGTGGACCGCCCGTTCGTGTGGGCGGTCCTGCACGAACCCACCGGGACGCCGGTGTTCGCCGGGCACGTCGTCGACCCCACCGCCGCAGGTTGAGCGCTGCTCTCAGGCGGCGCCCATCAGGTGGTCCAGCGCCAGCTGGTCCAGCGCGTCGAAGGCGTAGCCCCGCTCGGCCCACCCGTCGGCGTCGAAGCTCTCCGCGCGCAGGTCCGCCAGCGACTCCCCCGGGGCGAGCGTCGGTTCGGACAGCTCCGGGACACGCGCGGCGGCCAGCGCCTGCTGGACGGCGGGATCGGCCCGGAAGGCCAGCGCCCGCTCCTTGAGCACCAGGTAGTTGTGCATGCATCCGGCGGCCGACGCCCACACCCCGTCCACGTCCTCGGTCCGGCTGGGCTTGTAGTCGAAGTGCTTCGGCCCGGTGTAGTCGCTGCTCTCCAGCAGGTCCACCAGCCAGAACGCGCTGCGCAGGTTCCCGGCGCCGAAGCGCATGTCCTGGTCGAACTTCGGCCCGTTCTGGCCGTTGAGGTCGATGTGGAACAGCTTCCCCGCCCACAGCGCCTGCGCGATGGCGTGCGGGAAGTTGAGGTTGGACATCTCCTCGTGGCCGACCTCCGGGTTCACCCCGACGATGTCGGAGTGCTGCAGCTGCTCGACGAACGCCAGGGCGTGCCCGACCGTCGGCAGCAGGATGTCCGCGCGGGGCTCGTTCGGCTTGGGCTCGATCGCGATCCGCAGCCCGTACCCGGAGTCCTTGACGTAGCCGGCGATGGTGTCGACTCCTTCCCGCATGCGGTCCAGCGCCGCCCGGACGTCCTTGGCGCCCCCGGTCTCGGAGCCCTCGCGGCCGCCCCACATGACGAAGGTGTCCGCGCCGAGCTCGGCGGCCAGGTCGACGTTGCGCAGCAGCTTGCGCAGCGCGAAGCGGCGAACCACGCGGTCGTTGGACGTCAGGCCGCCGTCGCGGAAGACCGGGTGGCTGAACAGGTTCGTGGTGACCATCGGGACCCGCAGGCCCGTGCTCTCGCACGCCTTCCTCAACCGAGACACGGCCTTGTCGCGCGTCGCGTCGTCGCAGCCGAACGGGAAGAGGTCGTCGTCGTGGAAGGTGATCCCCATCGCGCCGAGCTCGGCGAGGCGCTCGACGGCCTCGACCGCGTCCAGGTGCGGACGGGTCACCGACCCGAACGGGTCGGCCGCCTGCCAGCCGACGGTCCACAGGCCGAAGGTGAAGTTGTCGGCCCTGGTGGGGGTGAACCGGCCGGACGTGGGGGCTGTGGGAGCTGTGGGTGTTGAGCTCATGACGTGGATCCTTCGTCGTCGTGGTCCGGGACCGGGGCGGTCGCGGGATGTCGGGTGACGGGCTGGCCGGGCGTGGACTGTCCGGTCGGGGACGGCGCACGGGTCGGACGGACGCTGGACGGGTCGGCGGCCACCGCGTCCAGGACGGCGGCCGCAGCGCCGAGCGCGGCGGCGTCCGGGCCGACGGTGGAGGCGACCAGGCGGGCCCCGTACGCCGACGGCGCGACGACCAGGCGCCGCATCGCCGCCTCGGCAGGGGGCACGAGGTGCGCGGCGAGCACCGCGAACGCACCACCGAGGACGACCCGTCCCGGGTCCAGCACGTTGACCAGCACCGAGACGCCATAGCCGAGCGCCGCGCCGGCCCGGCCCAACGCGGACCGCACGCCCGGGTCGCTGTCGGCGCGGCGGACCAGTCGCGCCAGGGGGTCCGTGTACGCACCATCACCCGGACGGGTGCTCTCGCCGGCCGCGCGGAGCAGCGCAGCCAGTCCGGCCACCGCCTCCAGGCAGCCGACGCGCCCGCAGCCGCACACCTCCGTGGCCCCGGGGACGGGAAGGTGCCCGATCTCACCGGCGAAACCACCGCTGCCCCGCAGGACCCGACCACCGACGACGATCCCCGCGCCCACCCCGACCTCGCCCGTCAGGTACACCAGGTCCGCCACCCCACACGCCCGGTGCTCGGCCATCGCCGCGAGGTCGGCGTCGTTGTCCACCCGGATCGGGACGGTGAGCTCGTCGGCGAGCCGGGAGCGCAGCGCCGCGGCCACGTCGACCCCGGACAGCGGGAGGTTCGGCGCGGTCAGCACGGTCCGGGAGTCGGCGGCGACGAGCCCGGGGACGGACACCGTCAGCCCCAGCGCCGAGCGTCCGTCGCCCCGAGCCTCGGTGAGCGCTGCTCCCACCAGGCCGGCGAGCGCGTCCATCGCCCCGTCCGTGGTGGCGGAACCCAGTTCGACCACGAGCCGGCGACGCCAGCGGACCCGCCCCGCTAGGTCGGACACGACGGCCGTGAGGTGATCGGCGTTGACCTCGACCCCGACCGCCCGGACCGGCGCCCCCGCCAGGTCCAGCAACCGACCCGGCCTGCCGACGGATCCGTCGCGCGTGATGTCGCCCTCGACGAGCAGGCCGCGCGCGGCGAGGTCGACGACGACCGCCGAGACCGTCGCCTTCGTCAGCCCCGTCGCGGCTGCCAGCCCGGCCCGGGAGATGGGCGCCCCCGCCCGCAGGGCACCCAGCACCCGCCCGAGGTTCGCGCGGCGCACGTCCGGGACACCGCCAGGTGTCGGGACGGGCACCACCGCCAGGCTCGTCACCACGTCCCACCCCCCTCCGGATCGGGGACCGTGACGGCCACCGAGTTCGTTCAGACCCTAAACCAACGACGTCCGGATGCCACCCAGGAGCCGCTCGTGCCACACCAGCGCTGACACGTCGGTCAGCGAGGCGACCTGGTCGACCACCACGCGCAGGCGGGCACCGTCGTCGGATGCCGCGGCCAGGTCGGCGGCGAACGGCGGCTCCAGCAGGTCCGGCCCGCCCGCGGCGAGCGCCGCGCACAGGCCGAGCAGCACCTCCCGTTGTCGTTCGCGCCGGGCCACGTGCTCCGGGACGTCCATGACGAACCGGGCGGCCAGCGACTTCAGCAGCGCGATCGTGACGGCCGTCTCCCGCGGCACCACCAGGTCGGCGGCGTACCGGGTGGCCGGCAGTGCCGAGCCGGTGGCCGCGAGCGCTGCGCCGGTCGCGTCCAGTGCTGCGCCGGTGAACCGGCCCACCAGGCGTGACGTCACGTCCTTCAGCCCGGCCAGCGCCGCCCGCGTCCCGTCGTAGGGCAGCCGCGGCCACCAGCCCGGACCGGTCAGGCCGTCCCGGGCCGCGGCGAGCTCGCTGTCGGTGACGTCGGGGACGTACCGGTCCCGGCAGACCCGGGCCAGCTCGACGACGACCGCGGGGTCGGTGAGCACCCGCAGGTCCAGCGCCCCGCCGACCACCGCGTCCTCGACGTCGTGCACGGAGTACGCGACGTCGTCGGCGAAGTCCATGACCTGCGCCTCGATGCAGCGCGCCACCCCGACCCGGTCGTCGCGCAGCCAGGTGAAGACGTCGACGTCGTCGGCGTAGACGCCGAACTTCACGTGCGACCCCACCGGCGAGCCGGGCCGGCCGGCAGCGGCGAGCGCGGCCCCTGCACGGGTCCACGGGTACTTCGTCGCCGCGTCGAGGCTCGCGCGCGTGAGGTTCAACCCCGCCGGGCGCCCGTCCGGGTGGGCCGTCTTGGCCTCGAGGCGGGTGAGCAGCCGCAGCGTCTGCGCGTTCGCCTCGAAGCCCCCGCAGCCGGCGGCGACCTCGTCCAGGGCCGTCTCCCCGTCATGGCCGAAGGGCGGGTGGCCGATGTCGTGGGACAGGCACGCCGCGTCGACAACGTCCGGGTCCGCCCCGAGGGCCTGACCCAGTTCGCGGCCGACCTGCGCGACCTCCAGGGAGTGCGTGAGCCGGTTACGGACGAAGTCGTCGGCGCTGGGCCCCAGGACCTGGGTGCGGGCGGCCAGACGGCGCAGCGCCGAGGAGTGCACGACCCGGGCGCGGTCCCGCGCGAACGGGCTGCGGTGGGCGGTCTTCCCGCCCTCCGCCACCAGCCGCGCGACGTCCGCCGTAGTGTACCCGGGCGGGACCCGTTCGGCCACCCGCCTCAGCCGCCGGAGACGTCGAGCTCGGCGTCTGCCAGTCCACGCCCGCCGTCGGTCCGGTCCGGCCGGTCGTCCCGGCCGTCGAGCCAGCCGTGCGGCAGGCTCACCCTCCGCGGGCTCCCCTGCCGTCCACGCGGGGTGCCGCGGGCCTCCACCGGACCCGGTTGGCCCGGGTCGACCCGGGCCAGCAGGCCGTCGAGCTCGACCAGCGTCGACACCCGGCCGAGCGCGGCCCGGACCTCCCCGCCCACCGCGAAGCCCCTCAGGTACCAGGCGACGTGCTTGCGGAAGTCCGCCAGTCCGCGCGGCTCGGTCATCAGCCCGGCGAGCAGCTCGGCGTGGCGGCGCATCGTGGCCAGGACGTACCCGGCGCCCGGCTGCTCGGGCGGCGGCGACCCGGCGAACGCGGCCGCCAGGTCCCGGAACAGCCAGGGCCGGCCCAGGCACCCCCGTCCGACGACGACGCCGGCCGCATCCGTCGCCGCCACCAGGCGCAGCGCGTCGTCGGCCTCCCAGATGTCCCCGTTGCCCAGGACCGGGATGTCGAGCGCGTCCACCAGCTCACCGATCGGACCCCAGTCCGCCGCGCCGGCGTAGGCCTGTGCGGCGGTCCGGCCGTGCAGGGTGATCGCCGCCGCACCCTGGTCCTGGGCGATCCGGCCGGCGTCGAGCCAGGTCGGGTGGTCCTCGTCGATCCCGAGCCGGGTCTTGACGGTCACCGGGGTGCACGTCGGCGCGGCGGCGCGGACCGCGGAGCCGACGATGTCCGCGAACAGGGCCCGCTTCCACGGGAGAGCCGCCCCGCCGCCCCGGCGCGTCACCTTGGGCACCGGGCAGCCGAAGTTCAGGTCGACGTGGTCGACGCCGTGCTCCTGGGTCAGGATCTCCACGGCCGCCGCGACGGTGCCCGGGTCGACGCCGTAGAGCTGGACCGAGCGGGTCGCCTCGTCCGCGCCGAACGTCAGCATCGCCAGGCTCTTCGGGTCGCGCTCCACGATTCCGCGACTGGTGATCATCTCGCAGACGTACAGCCCGGCGCCCTGCTCGCGGCACAGGGTACGGAAGGCCGCGTTGGTCACGCCGGCCATCGGGGCGAGCACAACGGCCGGGTCGACCGTCAGCGGACCCAGCCGCAGCGGCGCCGTCGCGCGCGCGACCGTGGCGGCACGATCCAGGACGGCGGTCACCTCCGCATCGTCCCACCAGAGCCGCGCGAGCTGTCAGACCCAGGCGAGCAACCGGTCCCGCCGGGCGCGCAGCACCGCGACCGGGGCCGACGCGCTCGGCGGGCCGGGTACTGCCGAGCGCAGCGTCGCGTGGACCCGGCCGTGCGGCTCACCGGTCCGGGCGGCGACCCGCGCCACCAGCCGGTTGACCTCGCGGCGCAGGTCCCCGGCCTGCACCCAGGTGGCCTCGCCCGGCTCGGTCGTGGCGGCCGGGACGCCGACGGGCACGACCGACACCGGGGCCACCCGCCGGCGCAGGTCCGCGTCCCGGCGGGCCAGCAGGGACGCCGTCTGCTCCGGGGACAGCAGACCGGGCAGGCCGAGCTCGTCGGCGTCGGCGTCGGCGCCGACATCGGCGCCGGCGTCGACATCGGCGACCAGGTCCAGGCCGGTGACGGCCCGCCCGCCCTGCAGGACGTGAGCGAACTGCGCCTCGGCACCGAGGGCCTGGTAGGCGCTGACCCCGGCGGGCTCGGCGGGTTCACGGGGCTGGTCGGGCTCCGGCAGCTCGTCCGTCACCGCCGGCGGGGGCACCACGTGGTCGCGCTCGGTCTCCAGCTCCGCGGCCAGTGCCAGCAGCGGCCGGACCGCGGGGAGGAACACCGTCGCCTGCTCGCCGGGCCGCCGCGCCCGGACCACCCGGCCGACCGCCTGCGCGAAGAACAGGGGGGTCCGGTAGCTGGTCAGCCATGCCAGGCAGGCCGCGCGGGGGATGTCCACGCCCTCGGAGATCATCCGGACGCACACGACGATCCGCTCGTCCCCGGACGCGAACGCCGCCAGCCGGGCGCCCGCCGCCGTGTCGTCGGAGGTGACCACCACCGGCGCCCGCCCGGTCACCCGCTCGACGACATCGGCGTAGGCGCGTGCGTCGGCGACGTCGGAGGCCAGCACGATCCCCGCAGCGCCGGTCATCCCGGCCTCGCGGAGGTGGGAGATGCGGTCGTCCATCGCGGCCAGCACGTGCCGCACCCACTGGCCCCCCGGGTCCAGCGCGGTCCGCCACGCGGCGGCCTCGACGTCGCGGGTGTTGTCCCCGGAGAGGCCCGCGCTGACCACCTCCCCGGCGCTGTTCAGCCACCGGGACACCCCCGTGTAGGCGGCGAACACGACCGGCCGGACCACCCCGTCGGCGAGCGCGTCGCGGTAGCCGTACCCGACGTCGGCGACGCTGCGCAGTCCACCGTCGGGCTCGGTGACATAGCGGACGAAGGGGATGCGCTCGTCGGCACGGGTGCGGAACGGGGTCCCGGTCAGCGACAGGCGGCGCCGCGCGGGCGCGAACGCCTCCTCGACGGCCTCGCCCCAGCTCAGGCCGTCCCCGGCGTGGTGCACCTCGTCCAGTACGACCAGCGTCCGGGCCCGCTCGACCCGGGCCCGGTGCACCCGCGGCCGCGCGGCGACCTGGGCGTAGGTGGCGACGTAGCCGTCCATCCCCGGCCGGACCGGGCCGACGTCGTTGCCCAGGGTGGGGTCCAGCTGCAGGCCGGCGGTGGATGCGGCAGCGGCCCACTGGGTGCGCAGGTGGTCGGTGGGCGCGACCACCACCACGCGATCGACCTCACGCTGCGCGACCAACCGCGCCGCCAGCTCCAACGCGAAGGTGGTCTTGCCCGAACCCGGTGTGGCGGTCACCAGGAAGTCCTCGGGCCGCTGCTGGTCGTAGGCCGCCAGGGCCCGCTGCTGCCACGCCCGCAGGGACCGGGGACGCAGGGGTGGGGATGTCGGGGGTCGGTCAGGCACCGTTCGGGAGCCCTGGATCGCCTGTGCCGACAGGACTTCCGGCTCCGAGCTCACCTGGCCAGACCCTACCGTCGCGCCCTGCGGCGGACCGCGACCGCCCCGGGTGTGGCCGCCGTCCACCGGTTCGGGTGCAGCACCCCTGCAGCATGGGGCGCACCGGAAGGTGACCCGGGTGAGGACGTCGACGGCGGATCGCACCCGGTCCACCCGGCCGACGGTCGCCTCGTTGGGCGGTGCCGCCACCAGCGCTGAACTCGCCGCTGCCGGTGTCGGCCGGTCACGCGTCAGGTCGGCGCTGGCAGCTGGCGAGCTGGTCGCCGTCGGCCACGGCGTCGTGGCGTGCCCGAACGCCCCCGGCGACGTGGTGCTGGCCCGTCGGCTGCGAGCCCGACCCGCGTGCCTGACGGCCGTACGCGCCCACGGGGTCGGCGTCCTGGTCGAACCGGCCCGGCCGCACGTGCTCGTCGCGGGAGGACGGCTGCCGACCCGGGCCGTCGTCCGCCACCGCGGACCGGCGGTGTCCCGGGGCAGCTGCGAGCCGGTCGCGCTGACAGACGCGGTCGAACAGGTCATCCGCTGCCGGCCGCCGCTCGAGGCCCTCGTCGTGGTGGACGCCGTCCTACGGGACGACCGCGTGGACCTCGACGACCTCCGAACGCGCTTTCCGGAGGGCAGCCGTCGGCCGGGCCGGTGGGTGCTCGACCACGCCGACCCGCGCGCGGAGTCGGTCCTCGAGTCGGCGTTGCGCTGCCGCATGCTCCAGGGCGGGATCACCGACATCCGGTCCCAGGTCTGGATCCGGGACGTCGGGCGGGTCGACTTCGTCGTGGACGGCTGGCTGGTCGTCGAGGCCGACGGCTTCGCGAACCACAGCTCCTCGGACGACCAGGTCCACGACGCCGGCCGGACCGCCGCCGCCCTCGGCCACGGGATGCCGACGCTGCGCTTCCCGTACAAGAGCGTTGTGACCTCACCCGACGCGGTGCTCGCGGCGATCGCGGCCACCCGAGCGCGCTTCGCCTCGCGAACCGGACACTTTCGTACACGAGTACGCGGGACGGGCCCGGCTGACCAGGGCGAACGCGAGCGGGCGCTCTGACTCGTGGAAGAAAGTGTCCGGTTCGGGCGGGCGGGCCGGGTCGAGACGGCTCAGGCGCCGATCAGCCGCGCCGCCACCCAGCCCTGCACCGCGTCGAGCCCGATCCGCTCCTGCGCCATCGAGTCACGTTCGCGGATGGTCACCGCCCGGTCGGTCAGCGTGTCGAAGTCGACGGTGATGCAGAACGGGGTACCGATCTCGTCCTGCCGGCGGTAGCGACGCCCGATGGCGCCGGCGTCGTCGAACTCGACGTTCCAGCTCCGCCGCAGCGAGGCCGCGAGGTCGCGCGCGACCGGGGACAGGTCGGCGTTGCGGGACAGCGGCAGCACTGCGGCCTTGACCGGGGCCAGGCGGGGGTCCAGACGCAGCAGCGTCCGCTTGTCCACCCCGCCCTTCGCGTTCGGCGCACTGTCCTCGGTGTAGGACTCGACCAGGAAGCACATCATCGACCGGGTCAGGCCGGCCGCCGGCTCGATGACGTAGGGCACCCAGCGCTCCCCCTTCTCCTGGTCGAAGTAGGACAGCTCCGCTCCGCTGTGCCGGGCGTGCGTCTTCAGGTCGAAGTCGGTGCGGTTCGCGATGCCCTCCAGCTCACCCCACTCCGAGCCGGTGAAGCCGAACCGGTACTCGATGTCGACGGTGCGGGTGGAGTAGTGGGACAGCTTCTCCTTCGGGTGCTCGTACAGGCGCAGGTTCACCGGACTGACGCCGAGGTCGGTGTACCAACGCATCCGCTCCTGGATCCAGTACTCGTGCCAGGTCTCGTCCGTTCCCGGCTCGACGAAGAACTCCATCTCCATCTGCTCGAACTCCCGCGTCCGGAAGATGAAGTTCCCGGGGGTGATCTCGTTGCGGAAGCTCTTTCCCACCTGGCCGATCCCGAACGGGGGCTTCCGGCGAGCACTGCTCATGACGTTGGCGAAGTTGACGAAGATGCCCTGCGCGGTCTCCGGGCGCAGGTAGTGCAGGCCCGACTCGTCGTCGACCGGCCCGAGGTGGGTCTTGAGCAGGCCGTTGAACTCACGTGGCTCCGTCCACCGCCCGCGCTCCCCGGTGTCCGGGTCCGGGACGTCGTCCCAGCCGTTCTCCGGCGGGTGCCCGTGCTTGGCCTCGTAGGCCTCCAGCAGGTGGTCCGCGCGGTAGCGCTTGTGGGTGGTCAGGGACTCCACGAGCGGGTCGGTGAACGTGTCGACGTGCCCGGAGGCGACCCAGGTCTGACGCGGCAGGATCACCGAGCTGTCCAGTCCGACGACGTCGTCGCGCCCGCGGACCATCGTCTGCCACCACTGGCGCCTGACGTTCTCCTTCAGCTCCGCACCCAGGGGCCCGTAGTCCCAGGCCGAGCGGGTCCCGCCGTAGATCTCACCGCTGGGGAAGACGAATCCGCGGCGCTTGGCCAGGGCGACGACGGCGTCGAGGACCTGGGAGCGGGTGGGCGCCTTCGCAACCGGGGGGCTCGCGGCGTCGGACGGCGGGATGGTCGGCACGGTCGTCAGGCTAGCCAGGAGCCGGATCGGTACCCGGATCAGCCGTCCAGGTCGGTGGGGACGACCGGTGCCGCGGCCTCCCCCAGTCGGGTCAGGCCGGCGTCCGCGGCCAGCGCGGACGTCCCCGCCACCCCGCCCGCCGTCGCCAGCACCTCGAAGGCCGACGGCTCGTCCAGCGCCGTGGAGAGCAACGGCACGACGACCGTCTTCGACTCGTACCCGCCCAGCGCCCGCCGGTAGGACCCGACGTCACGCCAGGTCGTCACCACGGTCCACAGTCCGGCGTCGTCCACGGCCCGACCGACCTGGCCGGTGCGGAAGCCGGGACGGGCGGCCAGGACGGCGAGGGCATCGGCCGCGGCCGTCCGGAAGGCCGCGCCGTCGCCGTCGGGTACGCGGTGGCGCGTCACGACGATCACGGAGGTCGAGTGTGCCCGTCCCCCGTCCCGGTCCACACCGGGCCCGGGAGCGACGGCCCCGGTACGTTCGACCCGAAGACGCCCACCGACCCGAAGACGCCCGCACCCGTCCCGGTCAAGCGGACCCGCCACGGGAGGACCGCATGTCGATCCCCGCCGCCCGCACCGAGACCGCCCGCGCCGGGGCCGCCCGGGCCTGGCGGTCCGTCCGCGACACCGCCCGTCGACATTCGCACGCCGCCCTGCGTCGACCTGCTGTCGCGACCCCGCAGGTGATGGGCGCCACGACCGGGAGCATGTACACCGCGGGTGGGTCGTTCGCACTCCTGGCGACGGTGCCCGCCGGCCCGGTGGTCGCGTTCGAGCACGCGGTGCAGGTCATCTCCGTCGTCGCGATAGTGGTCGGCGTCGGGATCCTGCTCGGCCGGCGGCGCATCCCCGGCGGCGCCTACCACGGGCTCGTCCTCGCGGGGACGGCCCTGATCAGCGCAGGGGTGTGGCTCGCCGGGTCGCCGATCTCGCTGGCCTTCGCCTCGCTCTACGTGTTCGTCGCCATCGACTGCTTCTTCTTCTCCCTGGTGGCGGCCGCCGGGCAGATGGTGGCCCTGGTGGTCGGTGCGGGACTGGCGCTGTCCGGCAGCGCCGTCCCGGTCGCGGCACGGCTGGTCGTGGTCAGCGCCGCCGTGTCGGTGACCGTCGTGGTCGGGTGGCTGGTCCGGCGCGCGGACGCCGCGGAGACCGACCCGTTGACCGGGCTGCTCAACCGGCGCGGCCTGGACCGCGTCCTGGCCGACGCGCTGACCCGCGCGGACGCGGTCGCCCGGCCGCTGGCCCTGGCGCTGGTGGACCTCGACCACTTCAAGGGGGTCAACGACAGCCGGGGTCACGACGCGGGTGACCGCGTCCTGGTCGAGGTCGCGCGTGCCTGGGAGGACGTGCTGCGGGCCGGCTCCCACCTGGCCCGGGTCGGCGGTGACGAGTTCGCGCTGCTGCTCCCCGACACGGGGGGCGCCGACGCCGAGACCCTGGTCGAGCGGCTGCGCGCCGCGGTCCCGGGCCGCCGGACCTGCTCGGCGGGGCTGGCCGCCTTCCACCCCGGCGACTCCGCCTCGCTGCTGGTCGGCCGGGCCGACGCAGCGCTCTACGACGCGAAGCGCGCCGGGCGCGACCGCACAGGGCGCAGCGGCGAACAGGCCGCCCTGGAACACCAGCTGCGGGGTGCGCTGCAGCGCGGGGAGCTGTTCCTGGCCTACCAGCCGATCGTCCAACTCCCGGGCGGCCGGGTCGTCGGGATGGAGGCCCTCGTCCGGTGGCGGCATCCGCAGCGCGGCGTCCTGCAGCCCGATGCGTTCATCCCGGCGGCCGAGACCAGTGAGGTCGTCCACGAGCTCGGGGACTGGGTCCTGGGCCAGGCGTTTGCGGACGCCGTGCTCTGGCGGGCCGACCACCCGTTCGGGGCGGGGCCCCCGCCGACGGTGGCCGTCAACGTGGCCGGTCCGGAGCTGCGGGCCCCGGGGTACGTGCGGAGTTTCGAGGAGCAGTTGCGGAGCAGCGGCCTGCCCGCGGGCGTGGTCGTGCTGGAGGTCACCGAGTCGACGCTGGACGCCGATTCCCCGGGGGTCGTCCAGACCCTCGCGCAGCTGCGGGCGCTGGGGGTCCACGTCGCCCTGGACGACTTCGGGACCGGCTGGTCGAGTCTGTCCCGGCTCGACCGGTTGCCGGTCGACATCCTCAAGATCGACCGCTCCTTCGTCGAGCCCCTCGCCGAGCCCGGCGGTGACCCGACGATGCTGCGCGCGGTCGTGGCGATCGGGCAGGCGCTGCACATCGACGTCGTGGCCGAGGGCATCGAGACGGTGCGCCAGGCGACGGCGGTGACCGACGCGGGCTGCGGTTTCGCCCAGGGCTGGTTCTACGGCCGACCGCTGGCCCGGCCACCCCGCCTCGGTGTCGTGGCCGGCGGTCGTCGGGCGGGCTAGGCCCTGCCCATCCGCCGGTCCCGGGCGGCGTACTGCGCGACCGCTCGCCACAGGACCAGCCGGTCCACGTCGGGCCAGAACTCCTCGACGAAGACCAGCTCCGCGTAGGCCGCCTGCCACAGCATGAAGTTCGACGTCCGCTGCTCCCCGGAGCTGCGCAGGAACAGGTCGACGTCCGGCACCTCGGGCCGGTAGAGCTCGCGGGCCAGGTGCTTCTCGTCGATCCTCGCGGGGTCCAGCCGGCCGGCGGCGACCTGTTCGGCCAGGGACCGGGCCGCGTCCGCCACCTCGGCGCGACCGCCGTAGTTGAGGCAGAACTGCAGCGTGAGCACGTCGTTGTCCCGTGTCTGCTCCTCGGCGGACTGCAGCTCGCGGATGACCGAGCGCCACAGGCGGCCCGGCCGGCCGGCCCAGACGACCCGCACCCCGACCGCGTCCAGCTCGTCCCGGCGGCGATGGATCACGTCCCGGTTGAAGCCCATGAGGAAGCGGACCTCCTCGGGGCTGCGGCGCCAGTTCTCGGTGGAGAAGGCATAGGCCGAGAGGTGGCGGACCCCGATCTCGATGGCCCCGTGGATGACGTCGAGCAGAGCTGCCTCGCCCGCCTCGTGGCCGCGCGTGCGGGGCAGACCACGTGCGCTCGCCCAGCGCCCGTTGCCGTCCATCACCACGGCGACGTGCTCGGGGACCCGGTCACGCGGGATCGCCGGCGCGGTCCGTCCGGAGGGGTGGGGCGGCGGTGGGACGACCGGGTGACCCCTCACCGGCCCGCCGGAACCCGAACGACCGGAACTGGAGCGCTGCTCTCGACGTAGGGCAGGGATCGCAGCCCGCGTTCGAGGTGCCAGGACGTGAACGCCGCGACCAGCCCGCTGGCCTCGCGTCGGTTCCCGTGGGCACTCACGTCCGCGACGGCCCAGTCCCCGGTGAGCAGTGCTCCGAGCAGGCCGACGGTCGCCGCGGCCGGGGCCGCGCTGCCGGGCGGACGGCAGTCCGGGCAGACCATCCCGCCGGCGGCGACCGCGAACGAGCGGTGCGGGCCGGGCGTGCCGCACCGGGCGCAGGCGTCGAAGCTCGGCGCGTACCCCGCGATCGCCATGGCCCGCAGCAGGTAGGAGTCCAGGACCAGACGGGACTCGCGCGCACCGGCCGGGTCGGTGGCGGCCAGGGCGCGCAGCGCTGCGACCAGCAGTGCGTACTGGGCGGGTGCCGGTTCGGCCTCCTCGGCGGTGAGCCGTTCGGCGGTCTCGAGCATCGCCGTCCCGGTGGTGTAGCGGGCGTAGTCCGCGCCGATGGACTCGCGCAGCTGGGTGATCGTCTCCACCTGGGTGATGACCTCCAGCGAGCGGCCGGTGGCCAGCTGCAGCTCGACGTGCCCGAACGGCTCCAGGCGGGACCCGAACTTCGACCGGGTCCGGCGGACCCCCTTCGCCACGCCGCGCAGCCGACCGTGCCGCCGGGTCAGCAACGTGATGATCCGGTCGGCCTCCCCGAGGCGCTGCGCGCGCAGCACGACACCCTCGTCCCGGTAGAGCGGCACCCTCGCTTGTCCCCTGGTCCCCGGGCTCAGGACCGGTGCGCGCGGTTGACGGCCGAGACCACGGCCTTGAGCGAGGCACTGACGAGGTTGGGGTCGATGCCGACCCCCCACAGCGTCCGGCCGTCCACCGAGCACTCGACGAAGGACGCCGCCCGCGCGTCCTGACCGGCGGTCATGGCGTGCTCGGCGTAGTCACGGATCGACACGTGCACGCCGATCCCGGCCAACGCGGCCAGGAACGCGTCCAGTGGACCGTTGCCCGGGGAGTCCAGGGTCCGGGTCACCCCGTCCACGACCAGGTCCACCGACAGCCCGTCCCGCGGGCGCGGGACCTCCCCGTCTCCCCCTTCGGCCACGTCCCGGGTCCAGGTCCGGTGCCCGCGCAGTGCCAGGCGTCCCCACGGCTGAGCGGGGTTGGGCAGGTACTCGTCCAGGAACACCTCCCACATCCGCTGCGGGGTGACCTCTCCGCCCGCGTCGTCGGTGTGGCGCTGGACCACCCCGGAGAACTCGATCTGCAGCCGGCGCGGCAGCTCCAGCGCGTGTTCGTTGCGCATGACCCAGGCGACACCGCCCTTGCCGGACTGGGAGTTGACCCGGATGACGGCCTCGTAGCTGCGGCCGAGGTCCTTGGGGTCCACCGCGAGATAGGGCACCTCCCACGGCACGTCGGCGACCGCGACACCGCGGTCCGCGGCCACCCTGCCCAGGGCGGCCAGTCCCTTCGCGATCGCGTCCTGGTGGGACCCGGAGAACGCGGTGTAGACGAGGTCCCCGCCGTAGGGGTGGCGCTCACCGACCGTGAGTCGGGTGCAGTACTCCACCGTCGAGCGGACCCGGTCGATGTCGGTGAAGTCGATCTGGGGGTCGATGCCCTGGCTGGCCAGGTTCATGCCGAGCGTGACCAGGCAGACGTTGCCGGTCCGCTCACCGTTGCCGAACAGGCAGCCCTCGATGCGGTCCGCGCCGGCCAGCAGCGCCAGCTCGGCGGCGGCCACCCCGGTGCCGCGGTCGTTGTGCGGGTGTACCGAGAGCACGAGGGAGTCCCGCCGCGGGAGCC
>JAABUQ010000961.1_pt1 | contig 65027 bp, 67 predicted proteins | sample 5560001 | NCBI WGS metagenome assembly JAABUQ01 (sample SAMN10711888, study PRJNA513371) | rock metagenome | isolation source: Antarctica rocks | place: Antarctica: Victoria Land, Finger Mt nord | collected 2015-12-18
GATGTCCACCTTCCACTGCTTCAGTACGTCCAGCACTTCGTCCATCGCAGGACCTCGCCGTTTGCGTTCCTCCTCGGGAGCCTACCGCGATCATCCTGCGTTTTCCACCTTGGCTTCGGTTTAGGCTCGCTACCTCGCATCAAGAGAGGGGATGGTCATATGCGTATCACTCGCCGCCGGGCACTGTTGACGACGGCTGGCCTCATGGCCGCTGCTTGCAGCCCGGCAGCACCTGCTGCGGTGCCCTCCGGCCCGGCCGCCACCACCGCCAATTCCACCGCTTCGACGACTCTCAGCTACTGGTACGTCGCCGAAGACAAGCCGCTCATCGACGGTGTGAACATGCTGGCGGCGAGCTTCCGGGCGGCCCGGCCAGACGTCAAGCTGGAGATTCAGGTGTTTCCGTTCGCGCAGTACTTTCAGAAGTTGACCACTGCCTGGGCGGCCGGCACCGGCCCGGATGTGGCCTGGATCGACGTCACCGTCATCGCACAGTACGCCGATCAAGGCACAATCGTGCCGGTCGAGGACTTCATGAGCGACGCCGACAAGAAGGACCTCGACGACTTCTATGCTGCCCCGCGCGCCGATATGACATATAAGGGCAAGGTGCAGACAGTCGCTCTGCACCAGTCCACGGAGGACATTGTTTTCCACCAGGACCTCGTCGACGCGGCCGGTGTCAAACCGCCCACGAGCGGGTCCGAATCATGGACGTGGCAAGAGTTCCTGGATGCCGCGCGCAAGTTGACCAAGCGGTCCGGGGACCTGACCGATGTTTGGGGCTTCGCAACGCACTACGCACCCAGTATGTACAGCGCGCAGCCGTTCGTGGCCCAGCACGGCGGCCAGGTGATGAACGCCGACGGCACCTTTTCGGGAGCCCTGAATAGCCCGGCGACCGTGGAGGCCATGACCTTCTACGTCAATTTGTTTGCCAAGGAGAAGGTGGCGCCTGTCGAACGCATCCCTGACATGTTCCAGAACAAGAAGGTGGCGCTCTACATGGCGAACCCGTTCGTCCTCCGCGATATTCAGAACCGCTTCTCGAGCCTGAAGATCGGCGTCGCGCCACTGCCGACGGACAAGACGAGTGCGGTCCAGTCCGGTGGTTATCACATCGGCATCCCCAAGACCGGCCAGAACCACGCGCTGGCCTGGGACGTGGTTAAGTGGTTCACCAGCGTCGACGGCGCTAAGACGTGGATCGACAAGACTGGGTACATGCCAGCCCGCAGGTCCACGCGGGCGGCCCTCGCCTGGATCAGCCAGCCGCCATGGCCGGTTTTCATAGACAGCCTTGAGAAGCACGCTATCTCGCGGCCGCAGACGGACGTCTACCAGCTCTACGACGACACACTCTCAGCCGGCATCAAAGACATGCAGCTTGGTAAGGACGTCAAAAGCACCCTGGATGAGGCAGCCGCAAAACTGGATGCCGAGTTGAAGCGGGTGGTCAAGTAAGCGATTCGGTGCCAAACGCCCCGGTGGGCAAAGCGGTGGCACTTAGGCGCAGTGGCCCAGTCCGGCGGAGTGGGCTGCTGGGGCGGTCACGCCTGGCTTGGCAGGACGCGCTGGTCAGCTACGGCTTCCTCCTGCCGGCCGTAGCAGGGCTGCTGCTGTTCTCCATCGTCCCGCTGGTCTACTCGCTATTTATCAGCCTGAACCGCTGGGACGCCTTCCGCGGGCCGCTCGGTTTCGTCGGGCTCGACAACTATCAGACGCTGCTCCAGGACCCAAGCTTCTGGCGGGCGCTGCGGAATACTGCCTACTACGCTGTCTGGCAGGTCCCGCTTCAGTCCGCGCTAGCGCTCGGGTTGGCGCTGCTCGTTCAGCGGCCGTTGCGCGGCGTCGGCCTGTTCCGAGCCGCGTACTACCTCCCGGTAGTGCTGTCCATGGTGGTGGCCTCGGCGTTGTGGCGCATCATCCTCGACTCGCAGAGTGGCCTCGTCAACAGCGTCCTGGTTGCCATCGGTCTGCCGCGGCAGCCATTCCTCCTGTCGACAACACTCACACTGCCGACGTTAGCGGTCGCGTTGAGCTGGAAGTGGGCTGGCTTCTCAATGCTGGTGTTCCTTGCCGGCCTGCAAGGCATCCCCCCCGACTACTACGAGGCAGCGCAGATCGACGGGGCCAGCGTCTGGCAGCAGTTTTGGCGCATCACGCTGCCGCTGCTGCGTCGACCGGCAGCGTTTGTGGTCGTGACCACCTCGGTCAACGCCTTCAAGCTGTTCACGCCGGTCTACATCATTACCCAGGGAGGGCCCCAGGAGAGCACCACGACCATCGTCTACCAGGTCTTCCAGAACGCGTTCCGCTACAACAAGCTGGATATGGCCTCCGCTATGGGCTTCGTGCTCCTGCTGGTTCTGTTGCTGCTGACAGCCATCCAGCTGCGCTGGCTGCGCGGCGGAGTGGAGTACTAGGGTGGCTCGAGCGGCTGCACTTGAGCAGCAGCGCGTTCAGCCGGACCGCCACCTGGCTCGGGCGGTGCAGCTGGTGGCGCGATACCTGGTGCTCGCGGTGCTCGCGGTACTCTTCGTTGCGCCGCTGGTCTGGCTCTTGCTCGCGTCCTTGCGACCCACCCAGGAGATCTTCCGCTACGTGGCGCCTCTGAGCGGGCGCACCTTCTGGCCAGAGTCCTTCACACTGGACGGCTACGCGCGCCTTATGGACGGCCCGTTCCCCCACGCCCTGCTCAACAGCATCATTCTGGCCGTCGCGACGGCGATTGGCGGCGTGTTGGTCAATGCGCTGGCGGCCTACCCGTTCGCCCGACTTGCATTCCCCGGTCGGGACCTGCTGTTTGGCCTCTTCCTGGCAACCATCATGATACCGTTCGAAGTCACTGTGGTGCCCCTCTTCGTGCTCATGAAGCTCTTTGGCTGGGTGGACAGCTACCAAGGCTTGATCCTGCCCGGGATCGTCAACCCATTTGCTGTTTTCCTGCTGCGCCAGTTCTTCCTGGAGATCCCCAAGGACATCGAGGACGCCTCGCGGATAGACGGCTGCTCGCGCATCGGGACCTTCTGGCGCGTGGTCTTGCCAATGAGCGTGCCGGTGCTGACCACCGTCGCCCTGATCTCGTTCCAGGCCGGCTGGGACGCGTTCCTCTGGCCGCTGGTGGTCACCAACTCCGAGACGCTACGCGTGGCGCAGGTGGCGGTGGCAACCATGATCGGCGGCGACGTGGTCAACTGGGATCAGGTCTTCACCGCGTCGGCAGTGCTCGCACTGCCGTCCATGCTCCTGTTCGTGGTCTTCCAGCGGTTCTATGTCCGCAGCGGAGCGCTCTCGGGTCTGAAGGGCTGAAAGGCGACCCATGCAGCGCCGAGAGGAGGGGATGACTGTGCCGGACGAAAGTTCGCGGCTCTTTAAGAAGATCTCCGGGGCCCTGACTGGCGGCGCCCTCGGCGACGCGATGGGCCAGGTGACCGAGATGATGCAATACCCGACGATCGAGCGGGTACATGGGTGGATCGACACGCTGAAGGACACCGGGTCCGCCGCCCGCTTCTCGCCGAACGTGCCGGCCGGGACGTACACCGACGACACTCGCCTCAAGCACCTATTCTGCGACGCCATCATTCGCAAGGGCGGACGGATCACCGCCGATGACCTGGCCGAGACCTGGTTGGAGCAGATGAAGGGGTGGTACTACACCCCGGTTTTGAACAGCTACTTCAAGCTGGCAGTGGACCACGTGCGACCGCGGAACGCCGGGCGTGGAAACATGAGTAGCAACAGCACGGCGATGGCGATCGCCCCCATTGGCATACTGAATGCCTGCGATCCACGGCAGGCCGCACAGGATGCATACGAGGTGGCCTGCCTGGTCCATGAGACCTATGCGCTGGACGCAGCCGCTGCGATTGCGGCGGCAGTGGCCGAGGCCTTCAGTCCTGAGGCATCCGTCGACTCGATCCTTCAGGCCAGTACGGCGTACATCGACCGCGACAGCGAGATGCGGGATCTCATCAATGGCGCGCTCGTCCTGGCCCGCAAGGCAGGTGACTATCGGCGCTTCCGCGAGGAGTTCTATGGCAGCATGCTCTGGGAGCGGCCCCAGGGCTTGGGCGCCGAGGAGCTTGCCCCAGAGGGCTACTACGACATCGCCGAGCCACGCGAAACAGTCCCGGCCTGCCTAGCGATGGTCTACCTCTCCGGCGGCCACGCCAGGGATGCGATTATCTATTCCGCAAACTTTGGCCGCGACGCCGACACCATGGGTTCTATCGTCGGTGGTATCGTTGGTGCGCACGAAGGGATCGACGGCTTGCCAGAGGACTGGGTCCGTCTGGTGAATGAGGTGAACGCGGTTAGCCAGCAAGACCTCGCGCGACGGATGTTCCGTTGCGTAACCAGTGAGATAAATCGCATGCGAGAGCGTGGGCGGCTGGTCGCAGCACTGGAAAGCCCGGCTCAGACCAATCCCGCGATTGAGAGCCAGAGAACGTCGCATTCGTGAGCACATGGTGGCGCGCCGCACGCCGTGGGGAGGAGCGGAGGCTCACGGGCGGAGACACTGTAGGATCAGGGCACGTCTCCGCCTGAGCGGCATCCGCACCAGCCGCGGGCGCGTGCTGCGGAGACTCCAGGAAGCGATTGGCCTCGCGGGCCATGAAGGTGATGAACACCTCGGAGCGCGGCGGCCTGAGGATCTCCCGAATAAGGGACAGGGGCATGCCGCTGAACCCGAAGGGATCCACGAACCAGAACGCCGGCCGCGGCCGTACCCCGAGGTGGTCGGGCCCAAGGATCCGCCTGGCTGCTGTGGCAAAGTCCGATCGTTCAGGTGGATGGGGCACGATACCGGGGATTGCAGGCTCGGCAGCCAAGACCCGCTGCAGCTCCGCATGATTGTCCGGGTCCTTCTCTACGAAGAAGAGTTCAATCTCGTCAGCAACCCTCGTACTGACAACGTCACGAGCAATGCGTCGCAGGATGAGCGGCGATCCTGGTTCGCCCTTGCTGTAGGTTCCACGACCCGCGAAACCATCCACAATCACCAGCTCTGCAGGTCTTTTTCGCGCCCGTGCGCTGTATGCCAGGATAGGCAGCCAGGCCTTCATGTAGCGCGCCAGCACGGCGTGCTTGGCTGCAGTGTGCTGACCAAGGGCCCACTTCTTCGGATCGCGGTCGCTCAGCACCATGCGTGGTAATCAACACCTGGGCCGGCGCCGAGGTCCTGTTCTCAGGCTGCCGTTGCCGGGTCGGGCGGTCGGTAGAGTGCCTGCCAGGCACCCATGTACGGGTACAGGTCCGCGGCAAGCTGCCCCAGGATTTGCCGCACGTGGTCCAGATCGTGGTAGGCCCACTCGACCACGTGCTCGTCGAGCGTAATGCGGCCGTGCCGAGGGTGAATGCTCCCGTGCGCTCTCACTTCGGGCGCTAGCGTCCCCAGCCACACCAGGTTGCTGGCACGCGCCCCAGCCCATTGCTCGAACAGGTTGTCTAGCTCTGCGTTTTCCGCCGGCGCCGAGGATGACGAAGCGAACACCACGTTGTCCTCTGCCGCGAGGCGGTGCAGACGAGTGGGGATGGTATCCCGTTCAACGACGAGCAGGTGCGCCAGGACCTGCCGAGGTGACCAGGCTTCAGGATCGTTCCGGTGATCGAGCACCTCGCTTTCTCGAGCGAGGCCAAGTGCTGCGCCGATCACTGCCGGCGTGCCGGCCAGCACGCGCAGGGCTCGGTCGAACGGCTTCACGTCCGCCACGCCATCACTATACCCCGGCAACTCACCAGTTCCCCGTGCCGATAGCGAACGGCTCATTGTCGTGGAGGACGGCACAGCGTCCCGGACTTCCCGAGGTAGGAATGCGGGCGGCTCAGTGGAACGAACCCAAGTTGCCCATACAGTCGCACCATTCCAGGGTTCGTGACGTCCGTACAGGGATAGGCAAGGTCGCATTCCGCCGCCTGAAGCTCTGTCACCGCGGCGCGCACCACGGCCGTGGCGATGCCCGAACGTCTGCGCCCTGGGTCCGTACAGACGTCACCCAGCCCGCCAAGGCGAATGGCTCGGCCGCGGTAGGTGATGGTCGGGCGGTAGGCCGCGGCAAAGCCGATAGCGTCCTCCCCATAGAGAGCGAGGGCATACGTGAAAGCATCCGCCTGCCTACAGAAGCGGTCGTCGTGCTCGCGCTCCTGCTCCTCCGTCGTTGGACGGTCGTGGAAGCAGCGGCGCAGAAGTGCCCTCTGTGTCAACATGAGGTGAGACACGGCCTCTCCGGGAAAACCTGAGTCAGAGGGCCATTCGTGGAGCATCCTGACCCATGTCCGACTCATCCTCTCTGGCGCGCGTGCCCGATCCCGAGGTGCCCGCCCGCGCCACGCGGCGCACGTACAGCGCCCGCTACAAAGCGCAGATCCTGCTGGAGTACGAGGCGCTGGACGCGGCCGGCCGCGGCGCCCTCCTGCGACGGCATGGCTTGTACACCTCCCACATCGCGAACTGGCGCAAGCTGCGCGAGCAGGGCGGGCTGGCAGCGCTGGCCGGTACGCCTGGCCGCCCGCCGATCGACCCCCGTGAGCGGGAGCTAGCACGGCTCCAGCGGGACAACGCCCACGTGCAAGGCGAGCTGAGTAAGGCCCAGCAGGTGATCGCGGTGCAGGGAAAGCTCTCCGCGCTGCTGGAGCAGTTCGCCACCAGCAGCGCGATCCCGAGCAGCAACGGCGAGTCAACGCAGTGATCGACCAGGCCGTCCAGACGTTGGCGCCGGTGATCGGGACCAAAGCGGCCTGTGCCGCGGTCGGTCGGGCGCGGGCGACGCATTATCGCCACCACCAGCCCCGTCCCCAGCGATCACCACCGCTGCGCCGGCGGCACCCGCAGCGGGCCCTGAGTGGCGCCGAGCAGGCGGCTGTTCGCGCCGAGTTGCACAGCCAGCGCTTCGTGGACGAGGCGCCGCCCACGGTCTACGCCGTCCTGCTGGACGAGCAGCGCTACCTATGCTCGGTCTCGACTATGTACCGCCTGCTGCGGGCTGACGGCGAGGTGGGCGAGCGGCGGCGCCAGGCCAATCATCCGCCCACGGTCAAGCCCGAGCTGGTGGCCAGCCAACCGAATGCGGTCTGGAGTTGGGATATCACCAAGCTCCTCGGCCCGACCAAGTGGACCTACTACCACCTGTACGTGGTACTGGACCTCTACAGCCGCTACGTGACAGGCTGGCTGCTGGCCGAGAGCGAGCGCGCCATCCTGGCCGAGCAGCTGCTGGCCGAGACCATCCACAAGGAAGGCATCACTGCTGATCAACTCACGATCCATGCTGACCGGGGGACGTCGATGGCCTCCAAGCCGGTGGCGCTGCTGCTCGCCGACCTGGGTGTGACCAAGAGTCACTCCCGCCCCCACGTCTCCAACGACAACCCCTACTCGGAGGCGCAGTTCAAGACGCTCAAGTACCGCCCAGACTTCCCCGAGCGCTTCACTTCGCTGGAACACGCACAGTCGTTCTGCCGCGCCTTCTTCGGCTGGTACAACCACCAGCACCGCCACTCGGGCATCGGCTACCACACACCGGCCGACGTCCATCAGGGCCGCGTCGCCCACCTCCACCAGCAGCGCCTGCAGGTCCTCCAGGCAGCCTATGCTACCCATCCCGAGCGCTTCGTCCGCCAGGTCCCTGTTCCACCGGCTCTGCCGCGGCCGGCCTGGATCAACCCACCCCAGGAGGTGCCGCCAACTCCCTAGTTCCCGTCTCGCCGTGTCTCAAATAGGTTGACAACTTCCGGTGTCCCGACTCTTTCAGCGAGGTGATCGGGATCGTGTCGACGACGTGGATGAGAACGCTACCAGTACTGTGGGACGGCAAAACCTTGGTCGTGCCGATGAGCCTGCAGCACGCCGACAGGTCCCTCTACAGTTAAGATCAAGCTGGGCCTGATGCTGGCGGAAGGTACGGACCGAAAGGCGGCAAGTCACGGTGTGAGAGCGGGTAGCACATGAGCGTGCGGGACGAAGTGCGCGACTTGCTTGCAGCCGCGCCCGACGAACGCCTCGAGGACATACGCACTTACTTGGAGAAGCTGCGCGAGGCGGACGCTGCTTGGAGCCAGTGGGAGGAGCGCTATGGCGGAGCGGCGACCGATGAGCACATTCGGGCCGCCGTGGCAGAGGCCGAGACGGATCCTGGTGCGTCTGTCGCGCACGGCACCGTGGTGGCGTGGATGCGGTCCTGGGGCACCGACCATGAGCTCCCGCCGCCTCTCACGGGGATGTGAGGCTCGCATGGCGACCGCGTGCTCTGGCCGACATCCAGGCGCTCCGTGGACGTGTGGCACGCGAGCAACCGGCCGCGGCTGCACGCGTCGCGGGGCGGATCCTGGCGGCAGCGGAACTGCTGCCGACGTACCCTGAGCTAGGGCGTGTGGGCCGGGCGCCGGATACCCGCGAGCTGGCGGTGGCGCGCACGCCGTACCTACTCATCTACCGTTGCCAGGATGACCTCGTCACCATCCTCCGTGTCCTCCACGGCGCCCAGGATTGGCCATGAGCCGCGCCGCGGTTGGCACACCGGCAAACGTCGGTCCTCTTCAGGCGGCGCGTTCGTAGACGTGGTGAAGACCATTAAGGACGGGGCGCGAGTGGACCACGCCCGTCGTTGAACGCACCCTCCGCTCCGGCGTCTCAAGCTTCAGCGTGCGATGCGGTCGCTCCTGATTGGAGTAAGTGACGAACTCGCGCAGAACCGACGAAAGATGTGGTTCGTCGATTGTAATCTTCAGAGATAACCGGCGGCATTCCTGGCTCTTGCTCACTTTCGATGACGCCCTGACCGCGGGTGGCAGCGTCAAAGCCGGGACGCTGCGTACCAGCGGAGCGCCCCGATGGGCGGACGCCGAACTACGGCGCTCGGCAACGGGGCGGCTGTCGGCCAAGGCCGTGGTGGCGGGTAGCCGTGTCCATGTCGTGGCAATGGGCCGACCGAGGGCCGCAGCAGCAAAGCTCTTTCAGGCACAGCCTCGACGGGGGCGTGCCAAGTTCGAAATCCCCGCCAGCGCGTGCCTCAGGGCGCGCGGCCTGATCATCGAAAGTGAGCAAGAGCCAAGAAGCCCGCCAGTTATCGGTTCTCAGGCACTCTCGATGAGCCAGACTCTCGCCCGCACAGGGGGCACCGCGCCCAGCGACACAGCAGACTGACTTGCAAATGGATGGTGGCCCCGGTCACGCCAGAAGCGGTCGACACGCAATCCGGCGCACTGCGGAAAGAGCAGGTTGGTGAGCATCGCGGTGACGGCCTTTCTCCAGAAGCGGTGCGCCTCCAGACGGCCAGCCTACCGCCCGTCCCCGCTCATCGAGAGTGCCGAAGAACCAGTTATCTCTGAAGATTACACTGCACTAAGAGATCCTGCATTGGCACACTGCCTGTTCCTGCGGCTGGCCACGGCCATGGGGCAGCCCGAGTGGGGGACCGACCCTCTCTTCGCCAGCCTGTCCCAACCGTAGGAGTGGAAGCACTTCTCCTACGACCGGCCGTTAGGCCTCATTGAGGTCTTCCACACCCCGAGTGGTGGCAGCTGTGGCTCCGGCGTCTCGGCATCGAGTAGCCCACAGGCCTGCCGCCAGCAGCGCACCCCACAGGAAGAACAGCGGATCCCACAGTACGGCATGCCCCCATTGAGCTGCGGGGTCGAATCCACCCGCTACCGTGATGAGGCCGTCCAGGACGGCCCAGGCGACGAGCGTGTTGCCGGCGCCGTAGACGATCAGGACGCCAGCGCCCACCGTCGACACGGTGCGCCAAAACCGTCGCCATGGCAGACGGCCGGCGTCGACGAGGAGCGGGACCGCTGCACCAGCGATCTTGGCCGCAGCCACACCCGTCAGCGCCAGCCGGGCAGCGACGGGCGTCTGCTCAGCCCACTGGACGGCCCACTGACCCACCGTGTCGAGCAGCCACCAGCCACCCAACGCGCAGTACAGGCTGAATCCTGCGTGCACCAGCCCCACGGCGCAGGCCCCCAACAGCAGCCGTCTACCCACCAGCGATCTCTACGCTCAGATTGTAGCCGACCACGCGACTGGCATCCGGCAACAATTTGGGTCAACAATGCAGGAACCGTTGGCATACCGCGTATTGGTGAGCGGTGCGGATCGGGAATGGCGCCCTACCTGGTCCTGCTCCCGCCGGCCGGCGGTTTAGACTCACACCGGATGGAACGCCCGGCATGAGGGGGACGCCACCGGTGCAAGCGGCGCTGGCAGGGCTGGGCTCTGACGCGCAGGTTGAGATGCTAGGGGCCCTGCCCATGTCGATGGGTCCGCCGGCGAACTATCTTGGACTACGTGCAGGCAGCAGAAAGGTCAGCGCCATGAACCAGGCAACACGACGAGGATTCCTGAGAGCCACCTCTCTGGGCGCAGCGACCACCGGTCTGGTGTTGGCGCTCCCGACGATCGTTGTCGCACAGGAGCAGCCACCCGAGTCATCGACGAGTGGCGTGTCTCCGGCCTGCCCTGCTCAGCCAATACCGTTGGGCGCCAGCCAGACCGTAGACACACCCTTTACGGTCTATGTCAACAGCCCAGTGCCGGGGCAGGCGGTTATTTACATCGGCGAGCGGGAGATTCCGATCACCGACACGTCGGTGGTGCAGTACCTGCGGCAGGCGGCCGGCGCCTAGCCAATCCCCAGCCCGCCGGCGACAGCGACGATCCTCTCCCGCTCCGCTCTACGGCCTTGACGGGCTGCGAAAACCGGGGCGAGCGACGGACCTGGCTGGTGCGGCGAGAGCCGTGCTGACTCATGTGCTGTGGCCTCGAGCGACCCCGCACGCGGGTCGCTCGCTTGCACCGTCCACCCAGGCCCGATCACATCGACCCAGGTAGACTGCACGACCAGCGGGGAGGTGGGCATGAGTGCGGACGAGAATGTGGCCACGTTGCGCCGGCTGATCGAGGCGGTCAACCAGAACGAGCTGGCCCGCGTCGCGCCCGAGGTGATCACGCCGGGTGTCGTGCAGCACGACCTGGCGGGAACGTGGCTGGGCATCCGGGGAGAGGGCGGGGTTATCGATCTTATTGGCCTACTGCGGGCTGCCCTGCCCGTCCTGCAGTTCGAAATCGAGGACATCTTCGGCGCTGGCGACCGCGTGGCGATGCGGTTCACGCTGCGCGGGACACACCGCGCGGAGTTGCTCGGGCGGCCGCCGACCGGGCGCCGGATCACCGTCTCCGGGATCAACATCGACCGTTTGATGGATGGCAAGATCGCTGAGATGTGGCAACTCGCCGACGTGGCGGGTTTGGTCCACCAGCTGGAGGGCGCCTGAGGAACAGCTCCGCCGGAGCAGGAGATCAGGCAGCGAGCGCATCCGTGTGCCCGTGGGCGTGCCCCCAGCGCTCGACGTCGGCCCAGTCCCAGACGACGCGCTCACCGCGGGGTTCGCCGCCGGTGCGTCCGTCCAGTGCAGGCCCTTGAGGTCGTCAGCCGGTCGGCTCTGTCAACAGGTCGCGGAGCTCGCGTACCTCCTTGTCGGTAAGCCCGAGCGGCACCAGGTAGCGTTCGGCTCCGCCCCACCGCCGCTCCAGGTGGTCCAGCGTCGTCACCATCCGCTCTGGCGGCGTGGCGAACAGGTGACCGTAGCGCTCCCAGGAATGCCCCCCGGCTTGCGAGCCATTGGCGCCCCTCTTCTATGTACTCCTGCCCCAGGCACGTCGCGCTCAGGGCGTCGTCCTCGGCGATGACCCCGGTCTCTACGCCACCCACAGCCAGCAGGAGCGCCGCCACGACTCCCGTGCGGTCCTTGCCGGCCGCGCCGTGGATCACTGCTGGCAGCGCGGCTGGAGCCAGCAGCGCGCGGTAGATCGCTGCGAAGGCTGCTCCCCGCTGGTCCAGCTCGCGCCGGTAGCCGTGTTCGAGCGCTGGCAAGGCATTGCCCGGCGGTGGCGAGCTCCAGTGCGCAGCCGCCGGTAGCTCACCCTGACGGACCCCGCGAGACGTTCGGACGCCCGACGACCTCGACGTTGTCGCGCAGGTCGATGATGGTGCGCACGCCGGCGCCGAGAAGCTCTGCCTGGGCCAGGTCGGTGAGCTGGTCCAGACAGTCGGAGCGGAAGATCGTGTGCGCCAGCGGGTGCGACGACCATCGCGGGTACGGTATCCCCCAATGTCGCGGAGATTCCGCGTCCCGGCGAGCATCAGGTGCCGGAGCCGTTCGGTGTCCACGGCGAGAGTATGCCGTGGCCGGCGCGTGCTATGGCGCGTGTGTTGACGTCGAGCGCGCGACGATCGACACGCGCGGACAAGCTGACCGCTGACCGAAGGTGGCGTGAGCGCTGAGCGCCACCGGCCTGTGCCACCGCCGACATGCTAGACCTGCAACCCTCCGGTTGCATCTCCGGACACAGTACGCTATGATGCAACCAGGAGGTTGCATCATGACCGTCGCAGCGAGCACCACTGATCGGATCCACAAGCAGATCCTGTTGCGCGCCCCGCACGAGCGCGTCTGGCAGAGCCTGGCCAACATGCAGGAGTTCGGCACCTGGTTCGGCGTCGCCCTGCCAGAAGGCTCCTTTACCCAAGGCGCTCACGTCGAGGGTCAGATCACCCACCCCGACTACAGTCACCTGACCATGCGCCTGAGGGTCGAGCAGGTCCAACCTGAGCGCGTGCTCTCGTTCCGCTGGCATCCCGGCGCCGTCGAGCCCGGCGTCGATTACGACCAAGAACCCACCACGCTCGTCGTCTTCGAGCTCCAGGACGTCGCCGAAGGTGTCTTGCTGACCGTTGACGAGTCCGGCTTCGACCGGCTCCCATTGGAGCGCCGCGCCGACGCCCATCGGGGCAACGAGAGCGGCTGGGCGGAGCAGATGGCCAGCATCGCGCGGCATGTCGGTGCCGCCTGAGACCGCGCCGGTCTTCGCGGCGCTGGGCGATGCGATGCGCCTGCGCCTGGTGGCCCGTCTGGGTTCAGACGGGCCCCTCTCGATCGCCCGCCTCACGGCCGGCACCGAGGTCACGCGCCAGGGCATCACCAAGCACCTGGAAGTCCTGGCCGATGCCGGCCTGGCGCATAGCGTCCGCCGCGGCCGCGAGCGCCTGTGGCAACTGGACCGACGCCCCGTTGACGAGGCGCGACGCTACCTTGACGATCTGGCGAGGCAGTGGGACGACGCGTTGTTACGCCTGAAGACAACGGTCGAGAACTGAGCCAGAGCCAGACGGACAATGCCCCTCCCCGCTGCCAGGACGCCCACAAGCCCGGTGGGCAGCGACGCATCCGCCCCTCTCGAAGGCTGGCGCATAACGGCTGGCCAGCGCCGCCAACTATCGTCGGAGAGTCACGCAGCGAGGTCGCCCTCGAGCTCGTGCGACGCGCGCGCACCGTTGATCGCCCAGTAGATAGGCGAGAGGAAGTAGTAGAGCAGAGCGATCAGCGGTAGAGGTCGCGGATCCACTCGGCGACGGGTGCCTTCCACGGCTGCTGCGAACAGCGGGTCATGGTCGCCGTGCGGCGAGTCGGTCCACGTGGAGATGGGATGTTCTTCAGCAGGCTGCGAGGCGTGAAGCCGAGCTCTCTGGCCATGCGCACGTCAGCCGGCAATAGATGGCAGCGTCGCGCTGCCTCCGCCCACGCTTGCTCTGTCACCACGCTACTGACCATCCGTGCGCCCTCCTCGTCAGGCCATTAAACACCAAAAAGCCCGCTCAAACAGGCTGCCAACCGGGGTGCAGGGACACCCGCACCCCGGTTGGCTACGGCTGGTTAGCGCGACGGTCGCGTCAGGCAGCCTCTACGGTGTCCGCCGTCGTGGCGGCGCTGCCAGACGCTCCGCTCCTTGTGGCGGGCCCGGTGAGCCTACGCTCGATGCGCGTAAGCTCCTGCTGGGCAGCCACCAGCGCCGGCTCGTGCTCGAAGTGACGGTCGAGCTGCTCGGTGTAGCTGGCCAGGTTGGTTTCTTCGCGGGCGAGTCCATCCTGCGCCGCCCTGAGCTCGGCGTCGAGCGCCTGCAGCACGTGGTCCAGGCGCTGGAACAGCCCCGTGCCGTAGCCCTCCAGCATGGCCAGGTCGAGCGTTCGCGTGGTGCTGTACTCCAGCGCATCCGCCCGGTCCGGGCAGCGCAAGCCGAGGCGGACGGTCCCGAACGTCGCCGGCCGCACGGTGACGTCGAAGGCCCGGTAGCGGGCGATCGGCGTCGCGGCCGGCGCGCCCGTGCTCCCGGCCGTATCGTTGCCCGCCGCGGCGCCGCGAGCCACGGCGGCCGCAAACGGCGGAGCGGCCTCCTCGCGGTCCGTGTACGTGCGCCCGTCGACCAGGATGGCAAACGGTTTTTCGCCCCTGGCGTTGGGTCGCGGCGCATGGGTATCCCGGAAGGCGACGTCGGCGCCAATACTCTCCACCCGTGCCCGCAGCTCAGCGATCCGCCGCGGCAGGCGCTTGAGCTCCCAGCGCGCCTGCACCTGGCGGTCGAGGTGTGCGGCCCGGAGCGCCTGGAGCTTCGTCAGCTCGGTCTGGAGCTGGACCCGCCTGAGCACGTCCGGGTCGCCGGCGACCAGGGCTCTGGCTTCGGCAGCGGAGAGCACCACCTCGTCGACGTCCTCGATGACCCGCACGGTGACCGAACGCCGCAGGATGGCCTTGAAGCCGCGCGCCTTGGCCTCGATGGCCTGCCAGATGTACCCATCAAAACTGCTTTCGGTGACGTACAGGAAGATTCTGATGCCCTTGCCCGGGTCGACGATGCTTCCCGCGCCGTCGAACACGGGACCATAGACCTCGTTGCCCTGGCGCAGACCGCGGCCGTCGCGCTGTTCGATGTCCATGGGCCGCCAGGGTGCGTCCAGGTGGTGCAGCGCGGCCAGCCGCTTCTGCACGTTGGCCCCGGTGCCCAGCTTCTGGGTCGAGCCGATGATGACGCGTACCCTGCCCTCGTTGGCCGCCTGAAACAACCCGAAGCGCGCCTCGCGCGTCTTCACCTCGTGGACAAAGCGCACCTCGTTGGGCGGGATGCCGCGCGCGGTGAGCTTGCGCTTGAGGTCCGAGTACACATCGGTGAGCAAGGCCACCTCGTCGGCGGTCTCCGTCCCGACCAGGACACCGTCGTCGTCGCGTGCCACCACGACCGCCTTGGGTGTGCCCAGGTCCAGGAAGACGAGCTGGACGCCGCGCTCCGCCGCGGTCTCGCGGTAGACAGATGCGATCTCGTCGGCCGCCAGGTTCAGCTTGCTGCTCGGGGGCTCGGGCGCACCGGGCATCACCAGGCGCATGTCCAGAGCGGCCTTGCGGGCGTCGCTGGCAATCTTCAGCATGTTGTCGCCACCCTTGATCGGCGGCCCGAGGCTCTCGACCCGTCGGCCGAGCTGCTCCATGAACGCCAGCAGCTCGGGCGTGGCGGCCGCCGTGCGATAGATCCGCTTGCCGGGCACCTGGCCGCCGACCAGGCGCGGTTTGAGCCGTTCGAGCTCGGGCACGTCGGCGCCCATGCGGATATCGGCAACAATCTGGAACAGCTGGAGCCACTCGGGCACGTTCTTGAAGCGGGCGAAGCGCGCGGTGGGCCGATAGGCGCCGGTCACCGTCTGCTCCAGCGTGACCACCGTCTCGGCGAAGAGCTTGGCCCAGGCGTCGAAGTGCTGGAGGCCCAGCTCATCGAGCCGCTCGCGCATCAGGTAGCGCGCCATGGTCCAGCTCTCGGCGATGGTGTTGGCGATGGGCGTGCCGGTCGCGAACACGATGCCGCCACCCCTCTCCAGCAGCCACTGCGTCTTGAGGAACATGTCGCTGGCGCGCTGGCACTCGGCGGGATTGGGCAGGCCCTTGACGCGCTCGAGCCGGGTCGCGAACGGGAGGTTCTTGTAGCCGTGGGCCTCATCGACGAACAGGCGGTCGATGCCGAGATCCTCGAACGTCATCGTCCGCGTCAGCCGCTGGCGCTCCTCCAGGCGCCGCTGGCACGCCACCAGACGAGCCGACAGGCGCAGGATCGCCTTCTGGACAGACTTCTCCGACGACCGCCACGAGCGATCGCCCTGCTCCTGCGCCGCGTCGGCGAGCTCGCCCAACGCGTCGCGGTAGCCGGCCAGCTCGCGCCGGAGGAATGCCGCCTCAGTCTCGGGATGGACTGGTAGCAGGGTGAACTGCGACTGGGCGACGATGACCGCGTCCCAATCGCCGGTGGCGATGCGCGCCATGAACTCGTTGCGTCGGGCCGGGGTGAAGTCGTCCTTACCGGGCACCAGCAGTCGCGCCAGCGGGTAGAAGCGCTGGAACTCGGCGGCGAACTGGTGCAGGATGTCGTTGGGCACGACCAGCAGCACCTTCCTGGCCAGGCCGAGACGGCGCAGCTCCATGGCCGCGGCCGCCATGACTGTGGTCTTCCCGGCTCCGACCTCATGGAACAGGCCGACAGCGGGCTCCTGGAGGATGCGCCAGACCGCTGCCTTCTGGTGGGGTCGTAACGTGAACGCCGGATTCGAGCCAGGCAGGCTCAGGTGCGCGCCGTCGTACTCGCGCGGGCGAACGGCGTTGAACGTGTCGTTGTAGTCGCGCGCCAACCGCTCGGCGCGGTCCGCGTCGCCCCACAGCCACTCCGCAAACCTCCGCTGGAGCGCCTCCCCTTTCTCCTGCGCGGCAAGGGTCTCCTGCTGGTTGACCACGCGCCGCCCATCGTCGAGCTCGTCGATGACCTTCGGGACGCGGCCGTTGAGCAGGTCGTGGACGATGCTCAGCGCGGAGGCGCGCGGCGTCCCCCAGTCGCCGAAATTCCGGGCGGCCGGAACGACCGGGTCGGTCTCGAACACCCACTCGGCGGTCTGGGTGACGTAGCGGACGAACTGGTTGCCCGTTCGCGACCAGCGCGGCTCCTCCGCGCCCAGGACCTGGGCCAGAAACGCGTTGACGTCGCGGGCGGGGACCCAGTGCGTACCCAGGCGCACCTCGATCTGGCCGGGCGGGATGTCGGCGGGGATGACGGCCTGCAGCGCCTCGACATTGCGCGCGAAGCGGAACTCGGCCTGCGCGGCCTTCTCGGCCGAGACCAGCTTGCGCTTGACGTTGCCCGACAGGTAGGCGTCGGCGTTCTACCAGCCGGCTTCTGGATCGTCGAAGATGAGCCCGTCGGCGGCCAGGGTGTCCCGGACCCTCTCGGGAGGGCTGCCATCGAGCAGCTCGGCCATGCGCTCGAAGTCGAGCGTGCCGCGCTCGTTGAGCACGATCAGGTGGGCGTCTCGGACCGAGCGCGCCGAGCTCGCCGGTCGCGACTGCCGCACGACGATCTCGTGGAACAGCGGCATCTTGAGCCGCTCGCGGGCGGCCGACTCGGTGACCGGGTGGCCGGTGGCGTGGCGCCGCTGGGTGTCGCTATCCCAGCGCTCGAGCGCGCGCAGGAAGAAAGCTTCTGGATCCGTGCCCATGGCCGCCGCGTTGACCGCGGCGTTCACCGGGCCGAAACGGAAGACGAAGCGGTCGTAGACCGCGTTCAGGTACCGCTGACTCTGGACGATGGCCTGCTCGCCCATCCCGTCCAGCTGCGCCCGCAGCGCCGCGCGGGCGGCATCACGCACGGCCAGCAGCTCCCGCACCCGTACTGCCTGAGTCGGCGAGAGCTGCGGGTCGACAAGCCGGCCCTCGCGGCAGACCCAGACGGCGTCGTCGCGCACAGCGTACGTGCCGTCCTTGAGGTCGCAGCCGACGTCGGCCCGCGATGGCGGCAGGGTGAGGGCTCTGTCGTCGGGCGCCGGCGCCAACAGGCCAGCCGGCAGCGCGCGCAAGCGCTCCCGCAGGGCGCTGATGACGGTGTCGCGGCCGCCGGCGGGCATCGCGACCGTGTAGCCGCCTCCGCCGTACATGACGCTGGCGGCGCCGCTTGTGCCAAGCACCAACTCGGGGTGCGCGGCGAAATAGGCACTGACGTCAGCTCGCACCTCCTCGGTCGGCGGTGTAGACCGCGCGTACGTTGGCTGCGCCGGCTGGTAGGCGTACGTCTGCACGACGGTCCCGAGCCAGGCGTCGTCTCCCTCGATTTCGCCCGGCCGGCGCTTCCGCAGCACGATGACGTCGGTCACGACATCGGTATCGGGGAAGGTGCCGGCGGGCAGCCGCACGGCGGAGACGAGGTCCGCCTGCTGATGGAGGTAGGCGCGGATGGGCTGCGCTGCCGGCGCATCGAGCGTGTAGCGGGAGGTGATGAACGCCATCACGCCGCCGGGGCGCAGCATGGCGAGGGCCCTGACGAAGAAGTAGTTGTGGACGGCGCGGGTGAGGTAGCGCTGGCCGGGCTTAAGAAGGGCGCGGTCCACGACGGGGACGTCGCCGAACGGGACATTCGAGATGGCCACGTCGAAGGAGCCGTCGCGCAGCGGCGCGTTCTCGAAGCCCAGCGCGTGGACCGCGGCGCGCGGGTAGAGCAGCCTGAGTAGCCGCGCTGTGAGCTGGTCGAGTTCGATCGCCGTGCGGCTCGATCGCGAGGCGGTTTCCGGCGGCTGCAGCCCCAGGAAGCGGCCGCTGCCGGCGGACGGCTCCAGGATGCGGGGCGCCGGCAAGCTGGCCAGGCCGAGGGCCAGCAGACCGTCCCACATGGCCGCGATGACGTCGGGGCTGGTGAAGAACGCGTTCAGGCGGGAGCGCTCGAGCGACTCCCATTCGGCGTCGTTCACCAGCGACCGAAGGCGATGCCCGCGGTCGACCCAGGGCCGGTCCTCTGGTCGGCGAGCGCTGAGCCGGAACGCGGCCTCGAAGGCGCTATCGCCGAAGCCGCTGAATCTGGCCAGGATGGCGCGCTCGTCCAGCGTGGGCAGGCGCGCGTCGGCCGCGAGGCTCTTGAGCAGGGCGAGCGCCGCCAGGTTCGCCTCGAACCGAGCGGCGGCGCCGACGACGACATCAGCAGGGGTGCACACGTGATCCTCGCCGACCGGCGCGGCAGGGGCATCCGCCGATAGCACGGACACCATGGGCGCGAGAGAGATGTCCGCGTCCGCGCCCGCCGGGGTCGTCAGTCCGTGACTAGAAAGCCAGGTAGCGGTGTCCTGTCGAGGATCCGAATCGTCTGCTTCAACGGCCGATGGAAGGGCGCTGGCTACTGCGGGATGCGACAGGTTCGCTGCGTAGCTGTCGAATGGTGATGGCGCATTGGGGGCGTGGTCGGCGCTCTTGTCAGGTAGGGGTGTGAGCGTAGTCCCTGGGGCAGCACGCTGCTCCGGGGCGGCGTATGGATCGAGCAGGTCGAACAGGAGAAGCTGGCCCGGAGCGGGTGGACGCGGTCTGTTTGTTCTAGATGGCACTCATCCTCCTCTGGACGTGGCAGGCGCGGCGGCGCTCGCCATCAGGCAGCGGACGGGGCGCCAGAACCGGACACAGGGTCCTGGCGCTCCCGCTGAGCAGACGCGCGGTGCATCCGGCGGGAACGCCAGGAGGCAACGCGCGGAGGGTGCAAGCAACGGCTGTCGCGGCGGGCGCGCCCGCGCAGCGGCAGTGAGTAGGGAGGAGGCGCGATCGCCTGCCCCGGTGGTCTGCGCCCTCAGTGCCCGCGCAGGGGCATGATCAACTGGAGGTAGGCGGCCTCAAGCTCGCCGATCGGCCGTAGCGCGCCGGGGTGCTGGCTCCCGGAGAACTGGAGGCCGACCTGTGGGGTCGACAGAGCCTCCAGGGCATCCCGCAGGTACATGCCGTTCAGGGCGATCTCCCCGGCCTCTCCCTGCACGCTCGCCTCCAGATGGCCAGCGTTGTCGCCCATCTCGGCGCTCGCCGCGGTGACCAGCACACGCCCCAGCTCCGGCATTCCGTCGGCCGGGGGCGGCGAGCACGCCAGGCGCACGAGGTGGGCGTTGTCGCGGGCGAAGACGCTCGCGGCACGGGTGGCGCGCAGCAGGTCGGCCGTGGCCACAATCACGGTCGTCGCGCTGGCCCGCGGGATGATCCGCTCGAAGTCTGGGAACTGACCGTCGATCAGGCGGCTGGTGAGCTCGAATCCGGGCAGGGCGACGTGCAGCTGAGGGTTGCTGGCCGTCCCGCTCAGGGTGACGGGTAAGCCGCGCGCGGTCGGCAGGGATCGGACGGTCTCGGCCTGGCCTAATGGTCATGATGAACGACATCGGGTTGGAGCCAGACAACCACCAGACGGGCATGGCGCGGTCTCGGCGCACGTCCGCGGCACCCGTGGCCGCAACCAGAACAGCACGGTCTGGGCGATGCGGGCATGGGGCCTGGCGGGTGCCACCCGGCCGCACCCGCTCCTGGCAACCTTGCGGCCACGGTCCTAGCGAGGACTGACCTCCGCCAGGCCGAGCGCATGACGGACCTCCTCCTCGCTGTAGTCGGGCGGACGATACCCGCCGTGCAGCCGGACCTGGAGGTCGTTCCATCCGACGAGCCGCGGCGTGCTCCCCTCGGTGGCCGCCAGCGCCCACCAGTCCAGCAGCATGGCAGCGCGGATGACGATGCGCGCCCGTGGTCCGGCCTGCGGCAGGAGCACGATGCCGCCGTGCGTGCGCCCCTCCTGGTGGTAGCGGGCATGCAGGCGACGGAAGTCGCCGCGGTCATGGGTCAGGAGCACGCGCCCCAGCTGCGCCGTGTGAGCCAGGTGGCTCGCATCGTCCTGATGCAACAGGCCAGCTTGCTGGGCGGTGAGCACGTCGAAGCCCCGCGTCCGCAGCGCCTCGACCACACGCGAGTCGACGTTCTCGTCGGTGTAGGCCGGCGGGCGCGCGCTAGGCGCCCTCGCCGCCGCCACGCGCGTAGTCTTCGATCAGGTGGTCGATCTCTTTGCGATGCTGAACGTAGTAGGCCAGCGCGTCGGCGATGTCCTCAGCGCTCAAGTGCGGGAAGCCTTGCCGAATGCCGTCGACCCCGTCGCCCTCGCGGGCGGCGAGCACGACCGATACCACAGTGGTTCGGCTGGCGCCGACCGTAGGCACGCCAAATTGCAGCTTCGGATCGCACGTGACCCGGCGAGTGCCTGCGTCGGTAGAAGTGTGGAAGGGCATGGTCCCGCCTCCGTTCGAGTATAGAAGGCTCTCCGTGTGACAGCCCCGACTCGGTAATCGATGACTCTAGTGACCCGCTGGCGCCGCCGGAAGTCAGGGGACGGCGGCGAGCAAGGTGGGCTGTCCGCCGGTGCCTTGGTAGGGACCTCCCGAGCCCACACCAACCTCACTCAGGGCAGCCTGCCCGGGCGTGCAGCTCGGGCTCACCTCGATGAGCACATCCACGTGCCGTTCGGCGCTGACCGCCGACACCAGGCGCCCGAGGGGCGGCAGCGCCAGGCCTGGCACGGGCAGGGCGCCGCAGGCCTCGACGGCCCGGATCGCCGCCTGGCGACCGCGATCCGGGCCAAAGAAGCCCTCGTGCACCAGGTACAGAATCTCGACGGCGCTTAGCGCGACGCGCGCAAACGGGAGCGCCCGTCCATGCCTACAGCGGATGGGCACGAAGGAGAGTGGGATCGGCACCCCCTGGGCCCGAGCGGCAAGCTCAGCAGCATCGTACAGGGCCGCGGCCTGGGCGACGGAGACAGTGACAGCGCGCTGGCCACCGGCCAGGGCTGGGAATGCGGGGGCGGTCAGGGCGCCAGCTGTGGGCACGAGCTGGGCGGCCTCACCGACGAGCGAAACCCGGTAGCCCACAAACGGCAGGCTCGGCGGGGTGGGCAGTGTCCGCATACGGCACGCTCCTTTCAGGTATCAGGACGCGGACGCCACAGCCGTGTGGACAGGCACGGCATGGCAACCAGCGAGGGGCAGGTCGAGCGGGCTGGAAAGCCGGCCCGACGGTGGTCCGAGGGCGGCCCGCACGGCGGCCTGGGTGCGCTCGGTGGGCGCCCGAGTCAACCAGGCGTCGCAGGTGTCGCTGGCGCGCATGACACGCAGCGCCTGCCGGTACTCTGCCGTCAGCGCGAAGACTGTCGACGGTGACCAGGGCTCAAACTGCCCTCCCTTCGCCGCCGTACTGGTCGAGGAACCGATTGCCGCTCAGGCGCCACAGCCAGGGCGCTGCCCAGAGCAACGGCTCCCAGGGCGTCCCGTCGAGGCGCGGCCGGAGACGGTCAACAGGGAAGCCGTCGAGGGGAACGTGGTCGAACAGCACCGTGACGGGCAGCTCGGCCAGGTGCGCGATCGCGGCGCGCGCCTCGTCGCACGGCGATCCGCGCTCGCCTCCTCCTCCTCACCGGCTTACCCGCCGCCGCCCGTAGCGCAACGTCGTCTCGCGTGGCGACGTCGTGATAGCGCGAAGCGCTGGCGGTCTGTCAGGACTCACGTTGCCTCCTCCGGGCGACGCACGGCGATCAAGGCGGGCGCCGAGTCAAGCGCCGATGCGACTGACGAGTAGCCGATGGCTGGCGAACGGCTCAGGAGCGAGTCGCGGCCACACTCGCGGGCGCGCGGCCACGCTGGAGGAGCTTGCTCATCGGCACCTGGCGTGGCGGACGGAGAGCCTCAGTAGACACCAGGTCGGCCACGTACAGCTGGGAACACGCGCGGGCGAGGTCCGCTATCTGGTCGTCGATGCCGCGACCCGACCCCCGAAGGCGGTCAATGTAGATTGCGCGCGCCAACGCCAGGCTGTCGTCCGGGGGACGGCCGGGAACCGACAGAACCCTGTCCAGCACGATGTTGACGTCGGCCAGCTGGGCCTCCAGGTCGGGGTACGCCTGCCGAAGTCGCCAGAGATAGCTGGCGCGCGCGGTATCCAGCGGTGACAGCGTCACGCGCCATCTTCCCTGGCTGCGTTCTTCGGTGGACGACCGCGGCGCGGCGGGTCGGCGTGCCAGTCGAGGGGCGGCTCGAGGCGACGCCGCTGTAGCTCGACGATCTCCAGTATGCCGCCGCAGAACTGGCAGCGCAGGCGCCGCCAGTCCACGATCTGCTCAGGTGTGGAGTTGCCCTGGGACGGTCGGAACAATGTTCCCGCTGGTAGCGGCCAACTATCCGCCTCAACCGACCCGAGCGACCGCGCACACATCAAGCACGTCAACTCCCCGACCACCAGGATCGGCGGCCCGCTTGAGGACACCACCATGTTCTTCAGCCCTCAGCCTGGCCGGGCTCATTCGGCTGCCCGATGCCCGCGTCTATGGTCAGCTTTCGATCCTGCACCCGATACTCCTCCAGGTCGAGGAGGCAGACGACGCCGTCGACAACGCGGGCAGTCAGGAGAACGGTCGTGCACCTCCATGTACGCTGAACCGGACGCGAGGTCGGAGCGACCCGTTCTGGAGTGTCGGCCTCCACGTCGCCTGGGCGGGAGACGTCGTCGTTCGCCATCTGGCCTCCTGCCGTTACGTCACTCTCTGACCGCAGGTCGCGATACGGCATGGTCGACCCTTGCCGGTACCCAGGGTGCGCGTCCCGGGCACACCCGCGACTGCTCTATCGCTAGCGCCCGCGGGTGTCATAGCGGTGTGGCATGCTCGGCGCGCGCTCTTCGGATGTGCCGACACACGTACGTGAGCTGGAGTCGGCCCAATCCGCGGAAGTGCCAGTCCGGGCACTGGCAGTGCGCCGTGCCGTCCCGGTAGAGGCGGACCCAGTACTCGGCCTGGGGTCCTGCGCCGCTACCTGGCACCCGGCCTTCCCAGAGAAGACCCGTGGCCGGCGCTGCCGGCCCCGCGGAGCTGGCATCGCGGTCGCCGACCCCGCGTAGATCGAGGACAATGGCCGTCGCGTCGAGCGCCTCCTCGTGCGCGGCCGCGATCTCTAGACCCGCCACCAACTCACCCACCGCCTGGCAGGACGTGACCCTGCCCGGCGACGTGGACGTGATGGACGTGCTGCTCCTCTTCGATCGCCTGCGCGGCCGGCTCCCCGAGCACGGCGCGCAGCTCGGCGGTGGCGCGCTCCCAGTCGCCGCGGGTGAGCCCCTCGGCTCGCACCGTGAGCTCGCCCTCGGGCGACACCGTGATGGTGATCTCTGCCATGTGCTGCTTGCCTCCTCAGAAGCGGACGCGCACGGTCACCGTGCCGTCCTCGCGCGTGCTCTGCTGGACGCTGGCCATGTAGCGCCGACGGGCCGCTTCGGCGAGCTGGCCCGCCTTGGCCCGGCCGTACGCGCCGCGGACCGTGGTCACAAGAGCGGCCGCGCCCCGGCCCGGCACGAGCGGCACGTAGGCCGCGTCGCGGAAGACGAAGCCGATGTCGCCGGTTCCTGTCGGCAGGCACCGGGCGGGCACGACGATAGCGGCCCGCTGCGTCGCCCGACGGCCGTAGGCGTCGCGCAGGGCAACCGTGTTCTCCGTTCCGGAGCCAGACGCCGAGCTCTGGATGTCGTCGTACCCGAGCGCGGCCAGCGCCTGCAGCAGCAGCGAGCGTTCAGTGAAGGCGACGTCCTGAAAGGTGACGTAGGCAGTGACGCGCGCATTTGGTCCACAGGGCATGGTGAGCCTCCTTGCTGATGGAAAGCCGCCAGACGAGAGTGCGGCGACTGGAGTGGGGATGGCGCAGGGCGGCGCGCCTGCCGGCCCGGAACGCCTGAGCGGAGGTCGCAGCGGAGAATGCCGGCTGACCTGTTCCACAGGCGTGCTAGAGGCGTTCCGCAGGCGTCCCGGCGCCGTGCTTTCGCGGCGCCGGGATCATTTGTGACGGCTGGCGTGTACAGATCCGCCACGGCTGCGCCGGGCGAGGTGTCGTGCGGAGCGGGGGCACCCTTTCGGCGTGCCCCAAACGCCGCTAGATCTCCAGGCGGCGTGAGCCATCCGCCTGGCCAACAGGCACGCCGCGGTTGGCATCGATGGCCAGCGCCTCCCTGGCCCACCGCCGCAGCTCCTCGATGTCGGCGGCCTTCACACGGGCGATCGGCTGGATCCGTCCCAGCGCCGCGACGATGTCCTCGGTGCGCAGCGAGCGCGCGTCGTCCTCGAAGGCGTCCAGTAGGGCCAGCTTGACCGCCTCTTCGATCTCCGCGCCCGAGTAGCCGTCGGAGCACGCGGCGAGCACGGCGCAGTCGAAGTCGGCCGGGTCCCGCCGGCGCTTGCCGAGGTGCACGGCGAAGATCGCCGCCCGGTCCTCGATGGTGGGCAGGTCGACGAAGACCGGTTGGAAGCGTCCCTGCCGCACCTGCTCGGGGGCGAGGTCGCGAATGTCGTTAGCGGTGGCCACGACGAACACGCCAGGGTGCGGCTCGGCCAGCCAGCTGAGCAACGAGCCGATGACCCGCGCGGTGGCGCCGCCGTCGGTCCGCGCCGACGATTGGAGTCCGCCAACGGCCTTTTCATACTCCGAGATGCCAAGTACGGAGTGACAGGAGGTGGCGATCTGCAGCGCGCGCTTGATGGTCAGCTCGGCGGACCCGATCAGGCCACCGCCCTCACCCATGACAGTGCCCAGGTCCAGGTCGAGCAACGGCCGCCCCAGGATGGACGAGGCCGCCTTCTTCCAGGTGTCCTTGCCCGAACCAGGCAGGCCAACCAACAGCAGCCCCTTGGCCTCGTCACACCCGAACGCGCGCGCGGCCGGGGTAAACGTGAGCCGCGCCTGCTCGAGCAGCCGACGGATGGGTGCGTAACCGCCAAGCTGATTGACGGGAAGCGCCGGCGTGAAAGTGAGCGCGCCGGTGCGGCGGATGAGGTCCCGCTTCTCGTTCAGCACGAGGCCGACGGCGCGCGCGCTGAGGCCGCGCTCGCGGACGGCCGCCTTGGCCAGCACGTTCTCCATCTCCTGCGCTGTCAGGCCGAGCAGCGCCTGGATCAGCGCATCGCGATCGTCAGCCTCAAGGTTGACAGCGGCGTTCGGGTTGTCGCGCAGCTGCCGCACCTCGCGGTCCAGGATCTGCGTGGTCTCCGCTTCCTCGGGCAGCGGCAGGTCCAGGACTTTGATCTCCTTCTCCAGGTCCGGGATGTCCGGGAAGCGGGCGCCGACGAACAGGACGGTGACGGGCTTGCTGCGGATGGCCCAGGCCAGCTCGCGCAGCCGGCGCACCAGCTCGGGCTTGGGCCGACCAAAATCCTGCAGGTACGGGGCGTAGTCGCACAGCACGAAGAGACCGCACTCGGCCTCTTCGATGTGCTCGAGCACCGACAGCGGGTCTTCCCGATTGGGGATGGCGCGGGCGCCAGCGCCCGCGCCCGGCCCTGCCTCCATGCGTAGGCCACGGGTCCGGGACCAAACAAACAGACCCTTGGCGCGGTGCCGCTCGTGGCCGGCGACGCCGCGGATAAAGCGCAGGCAGCGCTCCTCTTCGAACGTCTGAATCGCGATCAGGGCGTAGCGCGCCCGAATGTATTCGTCGAGACCGAGGACCAGCGCTTCGGTCGCGGGCAGATCAGAGACAGCAGCAGTCACAGTACAGAGCCTCCTGTTCAGCTGACGCCAGACCCCGACCCAGGCATCGACCCGGTCGGGGTCTGGCAGCGTGGCGGGCGAACGGACGGCGAGCGGTAAAGCGGGCTCAGAGCTCCAGGGCGCTCATGCGGCTGGGCTCGGCGAGCTCGCGCGCATCGGCGTAGCACCGCTCGATGATGTCGCCGAGCACCTGGTTGAGCGGACCGGGGTCGCGTTTGCCCTTCCTGCCGGCTGGCGCGCTGGCCAGCCGCTCGAGCTCGCGCAACAGCACCTCGAGGTCCTCGTCGCCCTGCCAGGCCATGAGCCTGAACCAGCGGCTCAGCTCGCGGGCCTTGCGCGCCGAGGAGCCCCGCAGCGCGTCGTTCTTCAGCAGGGACGCACGGATGGCTGTCGCTGCCTCGAACACCGCGGCATGAAGCTGGCGGGCGCCCTCCTCGATCGGGCTGAGCGCCTCCTGCAGGCGCTCCCTGGCCGCTTCGAGCTTGAGCTGGCGCAGTCGCTCCTTGACGGCTGCCTCGCGCCTGGCGTCTTCCTGCTCCGCGCGCAACTGGAGCTGACGTCGCTCCTGGTCGGCCCAGATCTCCTGCTGCATCAGCCGCCGCTCCGCCAGGCGACGACTGTTCTGCATCGCCAGCTCCGCTTCGACGACTGCCAGGCGTTGGCGCTCCTGGGCGGTGCGGCGCTGCTCGGCGACCATCTCGCTGCCCAGGTGGAACACTCCCACCCGGTAGCGCAGGCGGAGCCTGGCACGCAGGTCCGAGGGGGTCGGCAGGGTCGTCAGGACGCCCCGGACGACCGCATCCTCGAAGTCCGCGGGCACGGGGCGACCGGTCGCCGCCAGGCGTCGGGCCGAGTCGGCGGCCAGCAGTCGATAGGTGTCCTGGACGCGTTGCTGGATACTGGGGAAGTCGTCGTCGTACGCCTGCAGCGCCGCCCGCAGGTTCGCGCGGGCGCGCTCGAAGGCTTCCTCGAACGCCGGCCAGGCTCGCCAGGGCACCCAGCGATAAGCGGCGCTCTCGAACACGGTCTCGACCAGCCTGAAGTGATACGAGAAGCGATGCAGGGCAACGTGCGCCTGCGCCGCCGGTCGCACCAGTGGCAGGCGGTAGCGATCCGGGACTACACCGCAGCGCGGCGGCCGGAAGGCGAGATCAGCGCCCCGCGGGAGCGTGATGCCCAGTGATTGCCAGTCCAGCCGCCGATCGAGCAACCCGAAGTTCTGGACGTCGACGTTCAGGAATGCGCCGTCCGCGTCGAGAGCCGACAGGTCGAAGGGGAGACGCTCGACGTCCGCCGAGGCGATGCCGAGGCGCTCGGCCGCGCGACCGGCACGCTCGTCGACAGCCGAGATGTCAGACGCCGCGACCGGGCTGTCGGCTTCGACGACCGCGGTCGACGCCCGACCCATGTCAAGGGCGTCAGGACCGGCCAGCACACTCACCGCCGCTCGGACTCCCGAGCGGCCAGCGCGCCACCAGCGTGGCAGTACCGGTCACTGCTCTCGGACGGATTGGCCGCGCAGCGCGGGCACTTCTGCCGGCAATGAACAGTGAGCATTATTCGACCTCCTGGTTGCCAGTCGTGGCCCAACGCGTCCAGGCCTCGGCAATCTTCAGCACGTCATTGCTCGTGATCGCGGTCCCAGCCACGGCCTTGCCGGCGGCGAAGCTGGCCGCCGCCCCGAGGACCGCGAGCCGTGTGGATGTCGCGTCACGGCCGACGACTGGCGCGGGGCCGTTGCCGTGGTCGGAGTCGCCGATCACCTCGACCGAGCGGACGAAGCCGCCGGCGTCGATGGCCAGGCGCACGCGCTGGCCACGATCGGGTGGACTGACCGCCTCGGCCCACCTCGAGTAATTCCGCCATTCCGACTCACCCGCCAGGCGCAGCCCCCTTCGCGTTGACCGCGTCGACGGTGCCCTCCAGGCTCTGGTAGCTCTTGCCGTTCGTCGTGGACATGGTTTCACCCTCCGCGAGATTACCGGTCACCAGGCGCCGCCGCCTGATTGCGCCCGCGCTGACGGGCGCGCAGCGACCGCTGGCGGCACCTGGTGCCGCAGTAGCGACGGGTCCGCCGCTCACTTCCCCGGAGCACCTCGCCGCACCAGACGCAACGTTCGGCCGGCTCTGGCGGCGTCAAGCCGTGCCGCAGACGCCACACGCGCTTGCGACAGGCGGGCGAACAGCAGCGCTGGGTCGGGCGGCGACGCCTGAACACGCGGCCGCACCCGGCGCATCGCGTGTCCCTGGCAGCCATCGCTTCGGTCACCATGCCTGGATCGCGGTCAGCCGGCATGGCGACCGACGCCGTTGGCACCCACGCCACGATGGGTTGGCTGAGACGACGCTGAAGCTTCGCCAGGCGTTCGCGGCACACCGGGTCGGAGACCGCCTGCGCCTGCCAGCGCACGCAGGTTTCCAGCAGCTGCGCTTCGGTCGGTGTGACACACATGGCGACGAGAGGCTCCGTTTTGTTGGTGTTGGCCACTGGCATCTCCACAGTGAGGGTCGGCAAGCCGCGCGAGCTTCCCGGCAGGGGTCTAGAACGGGAGGTTTTCAAGCTCATCGGCGGGCTGCCCAGTCTGGTCGGCTGTGGCGACGGAGTCTTCATCGGCCGCCCTGTCGGGCGCTGGCCGCCCCGAGACGTTGACGACCTCGTCCGCCCAGACATCGAAGCCCACCCGCGGCTCGCCCTCGCGCGACTGGAAGTGCGAAACGGTCAGGCGTCCAGCCACGAACACGCGGTTACCCTTCTCCAGACGTTGAGCCCGCTCGCCGAGCTGGCCCATGGCGCGCACCTGGAACCACTCCGAGCGCTCCTCGCGCTCGCCGTCCCGACCCGTGCGGACCTGGTTGACCGCCACTCTGAATTGCGTGATCGGTGCGCCCTTCTGGGAATACCGCGATTCGGGATCCGCCCCGAGATGGCCAAGCAAACTGATCCTCAGCACGACAGTTCTCCTTTCCTTCCCCCGCCCCGTGGCGAGAAGCACCAGCCCGGTCAGCCGGGCGCGTCTATCGGGGAGCTCAGGTGGCACACGCCTCAGCCTGCACCAGCAGGCGTTCCCCAGCCGTTCCGCAAGCGTGACCGGGGTCGCCCAATGCCCGCGCGCGAGCGAGGTGTGACACGTAGTCGGGTCAGGCGTATCCCGCGTGGCAAAGGTCGGCCTCGCCACCCGATGGCAGGCCACCCGCCGTCCGCTGGGCGACGCGGAACAGCTCCTCGCCGTCCGGCCGCTGTGCCAGCTGCGCCACATCCTTGATGTCGTCGGGGAGCTTCAAGCGCACAGCCTTCGGCCCGAGCGCCTGGGCGAGCTTCTGAGCCCCGAGATCGCCACCCGCGTCCTGGTCCAACGCCAGGTAAATGCGGCCGAAATGGCCAAGACTGGAGATGATCTCCGGGCGGACGTAGCAGCCGGCCAGCGCCACGGCAGGCACGCCCCACGCCCGCAGCGCCAGCCAGTCGAGCGGACCTTCGACGACGTAGACGGCACGCGGGTCGCGCATAGCTTCCTCCCAGCCGATGAGCGGCTTCGGCCCTGGTAGACCGAGGTACTTCACGACCGTCTTCCCCGGCTGAGCCACAGGGCAATCGATCTGGCGGCCGATCAGCCACACGGGCTGGCCCGCCCTGATCTCCGGTAGCACGATCCGGCCAGCGAGGAGCTCGCGACCGCCAGTCGTGAACAGGCCCGCCCGCACTGCCGCCGAGAGCGGCAGCCTTCGCCAGCGCAGGTAGCTTGTGAGCGTGTCGCCCGCCGCGAAGCCGACGCGGTAGCGCTCCAGCAGGCCTGGCGGAAAGCCACGGGCAGCCATGTATGCCAGAGCCGCGCTGTCGGTGAGCAGGCGGTTGGCGTACAGCTCGACCGCTGCTGCCATCACCTCCTGCTCCTCCGGGCCCGGAGCGACCACTTGCCGCGGTGAGTCGGGCCGACGTCGGACTGGTGGCGGGCAACGGGCGAGCGTTCGGCTGGGCAGCGGGCCTTCCAACCGCTCGACGGCCTGGAGGAAGCTCAGGTGCTCGATCTGCTGGACGAAGCCGATCACGTCACCCCGCGCCTGACACCGGTAACAGATCCAACGGGCGCTCCGTCCATAGATGTGCAGGTTCGGGCGACCGGCGTCGGCATGAAAGGGACACCTGCCGACGAGGGCGCTGCCCGCCTGTCGTAACTCGATGCCGTAGCTGGCGACGACGTCGATCACGGGATGCTCACTGCGCACCTGGTCAGTGTCGATCTGCCGACCGCGGTACTCACGCGTGGGTTCAGTGCCCATCGCCGCTGCCGGTCGCGTCATGCCGCGTGCTCGACCACATCCGGTGGCAGCGTGCGCAGATAACGCGACGGACGACGGTTCTCAGCCCTGCCCGCCTCGCCGTCCGCCAGGCGACGCGTTCGGCAGTAGGTGAGGTACAGCAGCACCTGAGGTCGGGACACGGCCACGTACACCAGGCGCCGCTCCTCGTCATCCGTGGCCAGGTCCCCATCGGGGCGGGCCGTGCGGCCATGCGGCAGCAGGCCCTCCTCCACGCCTGGGAGGAACACAACCGGCCACTCCTGCCCCTTCGAGCTATGAATGGTGGCAACGGCCACAGCGTTGCTTCTGCCGTCGATCAGCGGCTCGGCTTCGCCGAGGTGCAGGTCGGCCAGCCATGTGCCGAGCTCTGGCGCAGGCGACGCCGCCATCAGCGTGCGCAGCCTGTCCAGACTGTCCAGGCGTGGCTGGCCGTCGGTTCGCCGCGCCAGCCACGCCAGGTATCCGGTACGTTCGAGGACGAGGTCCAGCGCTGCCGCTGGGGGAGCGCCGCCGACCTCCCCGTGCAGGTCGGCCACGAGCGCCAGGAGGGCTTCGACGGCGCGGCGCGCCGGCGGCCCGCCGCGCTTCTGAGCCCATTCTGCCAGCGCCGACACAGGCACAGGCGCGCGCCGCAATGCCTTTTCAATGTGCCCTAGCCGACGCGGCGGCGTGTTGATGATGCGCGCCAGGGCCGGACCATCGGTGAGGCTGTGTGCCAGACGGAGATAGGCGATGACGTCGCGGAGCTCCGCTCGCGCAAAGAGCTCGTTCTCAGCCCGAACGCTGTATGGAATGGCCGCCCCCCGCAGCGCCAGAACGATGACCCGCGCCTGCGCGTTGGTGCGGAGAAGGACGGCCGCCTGACCCGGGTGCTCGATCTGGCGATCCCGCAGCAGCCGCCCGATCTCGGTCGCGACGAACCTGGCCTCGTCGGCTTCGTCGGCCGCGCTGTAGACGCGGGCCGGCAGGCCCGGCGGATTGTCTGTCCACGAGTCGGGGCGGTAGCTCAACGGAGCTGCCACCGCGTTGCTCAACCCGACCAGGCGGCCGGTCGAGCGGTAGTTCTGATTGAGGACGACGACGCGCGCCTGGGGGAAGGCCTCGGTGAACCCCAGCAGGTGATTCGGCTCCGCCCCTCTCCATTTATAGATGGACTGATTCGGATCGCCGACCACGACCAGGTTGTCATGCAGCTCCACCAGCCGCCTGACGAAGGCATATTGCAGGTGGCACGCATCCTGGAACTCGTCGACCATCACGAAGCGGTAGGCGTCCTGGACCATGCGCAGCGCTCGCGGCTGCCGGTCGAACAGGTGCAGCGGCAGCGACAGCATGGACGCGTAGTCGATCGCCGTGCGCTCGTGCAGGAGCGCTTCGTAGGCCGCGCTCAGCGGCCGCAGCAATTCTTCGTCGAACTCGTCATCGTCCCAGCTGCCGCCGCCATGGGTGCAGCGCAGGCGGAAGCGCTCGACCGCGCGCGCCAGCTCTGACGCTGAGACCGCCCACGGGTCTGAGCGTTGGGCCGGACCTTCCGGTGCCAGGAGCAGTCCGAATGCGGCGGCGACCTCGCGCAGGACGGCCCGCGCGTCGTCCCGCCCGTAGACGGCAGGCACCCTGTAGCCGAAGCCGAGCTCGCTCCCCCAGTGGCGCACGATCCGCAGGCCTAGAGCGTGAAAGGTGGCGATATCGACCTGGGTGGCGCCCGCCCCGAGGATGCTGGCGAGCCGGTGACGTAGCGCTGCGGCGGCCGCCGTCGTGAAGGTCACCGCGAGAATGCTGGTCGCGGGGACATGGCGCTCGCCGCTGAGGTACGCGATGCGCCCGGCAAGCGCTGTTGTCTTGCCAGAGCCTGGCCCGGCGAGCACGCTCATCGGACCCTCGCCCGCCCTGATGACCTGCTGCTGGGCTGGACTAAAGCGGCCGAGATCCACGCACAGGCGCGTCGAGTAACTGGGGCGTCAGAGGTGGCAGCTCCTGCGGACCATGCCCATCCGCTGTCAGCTCGTTCCATCGGAGCAGGAAGGCGCTGTCGACGACATCGTGGTGGAAAGTGTGCGGGCCGCGGTGTGGCAGCAGCCTGGCGACCAGGGAGAACTCGGCTGTCGGCGCCACGTGCCGGTCGAAGAGGGTGAGTGGGTCGTCCGTGCCCCGGAGGATGGCCAACGTGGCCTGCAAGGCGACCTGGGGCAGGAGGGCACCTGGGTCGAGCTCGCGACAAAGCCTTGCAAACGCCCAGCGCCAGGTGCTCAGGGTGAGCTGCTGCGCGCGCAGCAGATGGCGCGGAGCGGGCGGTTCCGTGGCGTCTGTCGGCTCGCGGCCGCCGGGGCTCGGGTTGGCGGCGTGCGGTGGCTTGTTCACGTGTGGCTCCTGACATGCGGCGTGCGGAAGTCGAGGGTGGTGCATGGATAGTCCTGAATCTGCTCCTCTCTGCTAACTGGCGTCGGTCGTGGCACTGCCCCCGGCAGCGCACGGGCTGGCCGGGGGGTGGTAACCACACATCAGCGACGCGCTGCTCCGGGATTGGGCGGGGTTCCATCAGGTTCGGAGCCGTCCCGGAGGACAACGCCTACATCGCTCCGCGTCATGGCGCATGAGCACGCAGACCTGAACCGCTGCCAGGGTCACACCGAGCCGAACAGCTGGCTCGCCGCGATCCTGGCACACTCGCGCGGCATGGATCAGCGGACCGGCTGGCGTCCCGGGCGGTATCCAGCGACCCCTTCCCCCAACCCTAGTGACGCTGGACGCTGCCACCCGCGGACGGCGTCACGTAGCTCTGCCATCCACCGATCTGAGCGACCGGAGCGGCCTGCCGGAATCGGCGAGCGCGGTTCAGCACCAGCGGATCGACCATGATCTTGCCCTCCGGATAGTTGGGTCCCATCCCGAGCGACGAGAAGACGACCAAACCGTTGGGGACGGCCGGATCGGTCGTCAGGATGAGGCCGCGGCCCTGCGCCGGCGCGAACCTGACCAGGTCCAGGCCGCCTGTCTGGGCCAGACGGCTGCAGGCGTCGGACCACCTCCCGAACAGATCTTCGCTGACCTCCTTCGTCAGCCCGTGGACGTCGACGGCCTCCAGAGTCTTGACGGCGGCGTCCACGTCGCCGCGACCCTGATGCTCGCTCGCCACGGCCAGAGCGGCTCGGGCAGCGGCATCCTTGTGCGCGCGGACACGGTCGTCGATGCGGTTTTGCAGTGACTTGATCCGCGCCGATTCAGACGAAAACTCGCGCCGCAGCAGCGTGAGATAGGCGTTGGCCTCGTCGAGCAAGCCGAGCCGCAGCGCCGCATCGCCGCCAGCGACGATCTCGTCGAGCCGGCGCGTGGCGGCGGCCTGCGCCTCTCGCCGGCGCGCCTCCCGCTCCTGCTGTCGGCGCTCATCGAGAAGGACGGCGACGTCGGGATGCCCCAGGAGAAAAGCGTCGGCGTGGCGGCGCCAGCTGTCAGCCAGGTCGGCGAACGCCTGCTCGACGTCACGGGCCTCGAGCAGCGCCGGCTCGGCCGCCGCCCTGGCTGCGTGACCAAACGCTGAGTCGAACAGAGACTGGGCCTGCTCTCTAATGCGGATTGCCTCGTCACGCCCCTGCTCGAACTGGCGCTGCGAGGCCAGCACGCCGTCGTAGCGGGCCAGGTCGGATGTGGCGGCCTCGCGTGCCTTGCGGCTCAGCTCCTCGATGTCGGCGACGAAGACAACCAGCCTGGTCAGGCGGGCGGAGATCACGTCCGGGTCGGGGAGTGGAGCAGGCTGCGCGAGGACGGTGTCACCACCAAGCTGGATAGCTGTGCCGTCTGGCGAGCTGGTCGCGGCTTCCCCTTCACAGCTAGCGATGGCGACGGCGACGACGGCCTCTGCCCCATCGCCGACGAGACCTGCGCCCTCTACCAGCACCTCCCGGGAGTCACCGGTTGTCTCCGAGGCGGTGGCCAGGTCACGCTGGTCGACAGGAACGCCGTCCATTGCGCCCTCAGCGAGGCTGTTCGGTTCGCTTGCGGTGATCGTGGCAGGGTTGGCGTTGGCGGCAGGTACCGCGTTGACTGTTGAAGACATGTGGATCCTTCCAATCAGGGAACATCGGGGTCCCGCGCACACGGCGCAGGACCCCGATCGCGTTGACGGTCAGTTGTGTGGCGTGCGCGAGCGCACGGACGCCTGAAGTCCAGTGCCTGGCGCCCGCTGGCGCACAGCGCTTTGTGCCGGTGTCCCGTTTGCTAGGTGACGGTCGGCGTTGAGGGAGACCGATTCTCCGCCTCTAGCGGTTCGACCTGCATGCGCTTCAGGAGCGCTCTGACGGACGACGAGTCCGCGCCTGGAGCGGTCTCCGTACCGACCAGGGAATTAACCGCATTCTCCGTGGCGTCTGCCGTCGGAGGCGCCGGAGTGCTGCCCGCCACATCCGTCTGTTTTGCGTTCGCCACCGGCTTCGTGGCCCGCGTGGTCGGCGCGGCGAGTGCTCGGTGTGCGCGTCTGGATGCCGGCTGAGCAGTCCTGGTCCCTGGCGCGGCATCGCTTCCGGGTTCCGAGGCCGGCACCGCCGAAGCAGCGTCCACCGGTGCCTTCCGACGCTCGTGCCGCTCGACGACCAGGCGCTCGATCTGCAGCGCCAGGGCCCCGGCCACCTCACAGGCGTCCAGCGGCCGCTGGCCGTCGTACAGGCCGAGCGACACGACGGTGAGTGGCTGAGCTTCGGTCCTTGTCGAGGGGTCGAACCACCCATCAAAAATGTCGGCCTTGCCAGCCGGCGGGGCCGACGCATGGACGACGACGCGATCGACGGGCAACGAGTGCGGCGCCCAGGTGTGAGCAGCTCCCGCGAGCGCAGCCCGAATGGCTCGCTCCAGCTCGGCGACTTGCTTGCGGTTAGCGAGATGCACCTGCAGGTCGATATGGCCGGTTGAGGCCGGCTGGCCCTGGCGGGAAGTGGAGCGGAACGCGCGGAGCCTTCTGAGCGGCCAGGACACGACAGCCAGGAGGACGATGCCGAGCGCCTTCACCGCGGCAGCCTGGGACTCCAGGAAGCCGAGCAGGCTGTCACGGACGGAGTTCGGATCGGGGGCGTGTTTGCAGCACATGTCTGCCTTCCTTCTTTAAAGAGAATGCGGAGAGCCCCAGGGTGTGAGGCTCTCCGCGGACGACTACCGTGTCACAGGCTCGGCCACCAGGCGCTCGAGCGTCCACGGCGGCGCGTTCGCCGCCGAGTGGACGGCGCGGGCATCAGCTGCCGCTCGAGGCGCGCAACCGCGCGCTCCAGCTCGGCCAGCTTGATGTCGGCGTCGACGCGCCGCTGGAAACAAGCGAGTGGATCAGTGTCAGGAACCGTCGTACCGGTCGCGACGAGTGCTACACTGGACACGGGTGTACTCCCGTGGGGCGGATGCCCCGAACGTCGATCTGCGGATAACAGGCCGACAAAAACGAAGAGCCCGGGCGCCACGTTGAAGCCATGGCACCAGGGCTCTTTTGTTGGGTAGAGCGCGCGCGGTTAGTCGCTAGGCGGGTCCTTCTCTCGACCAGGGTGGGTCGGACACACTGGCGCTCCGGTCCAGCGAGGGCCGAGCGTGCGGCGAGTCGGGTGGCTCGCGTTCAGGCGCTAGCCGGACGGCGAGCTGAAGATGGCTGGAGTGGTGACCGGCGCGACCGTTCCCTGGCGATTCTGGTGGACAGGTCGGCGCAAGGACGGCTCACCGGCCAGCATTCACCAGAGGAACACGCGGGTCGGGCTGAAGCCCGTCGAGCGCCGGCGATAGAGCGGCAGTCCGGACGGAGCGGGAACGACTCAGTACCCGCGACGAGAGCGGCTGCGTGAGTCAGTGCTGGCCGAATGGCAAGCGCCGGACACGGATGCGGCTCGACTCAATGATGACCAGGCTTCCCTGCGCGAGGGCTTCGGCGATGGCCGGGAGGTTGTCCGCGAGCAGGGCCAGAACAAGGTCGGCCCTGTGAAAGGCGAGACGGCGCAGGAGCACGACGGAGGGCAGGGGATCCTGCCGCAATACGAGCAGGTGACCGAAGTCAGTGTCCGCCGACAGGACGATGCGCTGCTCTTCGGCAGCGCGCGCCAGGATCTCGTCGTCGGTAGCGCGCGCCAGGCCATAGTCACGCACGTGGACAGCATCGTGTCCGGCCTGTCGCAGTCCCTCGGCTACCCTCGTCGACAGCATCATGTCGACGAGAAACCTCACGAGCCGGCGATCAGCGGCAGCTCCCGCTCACGCACCGCCTCGGCGGCGTAGCGGAGCGCCTCCTGCACGTCCTGGATCTCGAGATTGGGCAGCTCAGCGCGAACCTCTTCGGGCGTCATGCCCTCGGCCACCATGGACACCACGGTCGCCACAGGGATACGCAGTCCGCGAATGCACGGCACGCCGCCGCATTGCCGAGGGTCCGTTGAGATGCGCGCAAAGGCCATTGACAGATCCAGTTCAACCACGACCGTACTCCCCGTCTGACTTCAAGTGCAACGATCGCCTGACTCCTGAAGGGCGCTCCGGGCGTGTGCCGCGACTGCGGCTCCTGCCCCACCGGACGCTACCCCGCTCTCTTCGACTCGGCGTTCGTCCAGCGGCAGGCGCTGGAGGGCTGCATGATGTCGGCTCCTAGCGGCCTCATCACCACGCGGATCTCGAACTCCAGTACTGACGAGCCGTCGGTCACTGTGCTTCCGGTCAGCCACCCAGTGAGGTAGCGCGACCGTGGAGCGGTGGCGTACAGACATGCAGGTCTCATTCTCCTGAAGGCATGCAGCGGACCCGTCGGGTGCGAACCCGCGGGCCACTCTACTGCAAGCGCGCCCGCGATGCCCGCACGCTCGTTGTGTCGGTGGTCGGGCGCGAACCCTCGGGGCGCCCGCGCTTGTCCACCGATCGGCGGCGGTACGCGCGCACGACGTACAGACAGCAGGCAATGCAGGCGAGCCAGTTCAAGGCGGGGATGAACGTGAACATCGTGCCCACAATCAGCACGATCCAGAACACCACGATCAACAGACGACGCATGGGCGCCCCCTTTTCGGCACGAGCACATGGCCCCGCGAACTGGACTGGCCGTCGACGACGGCACGTACCAGTACGGGGCTGGGCGAGAACACAGCAGCACTTCCAACTGCCAGAGCCAAACGGCTGAACACAGTCGGCGACGAGGCCTCGGCATGGCGGCGCCAGGCTCCGGTCCAGGCGGGGGTCGATAGCGAGCAGGCGTTGCAGTCGGTGCTGCGAGTCGCCTGCGTCGGCGGGATGAGAACGTTGCTGCCGCTAGTCCGAGACCTGCCCCCCGCTCAGTCGTGTTTGTGGATGCTGCTGGCTCATTCCGTCGCGGAGGGAGAGCATGCTCGTTGTGACCTGCAACAGGTCGATCCCGCCGAGACGCGGCTGAGCCTGGCCGTTACCCCGTTGCGTGCCGCAGCTGAGCAGGGATGCTCCAGGATCCCGCGATGCGGGTATCCAGGCTGGGATGGCACGGAGGAGGAGGTGCTCCTCGCCGGCATTTTGGCAATGGCCGTGGTCGCCGGTCAAACACAGAAACACGGGGCCAGTCTAGACAGCGCGGCGTTCTTCAGGCGTTCTCGGCGCGTTCCGGTGGCCTCGGCGTCGCGGTGGCGGCGTCACAATTCGAGCCGAACGACTTCACGTGTCGCGACGAGGTTCGCCGTCTTGCTCGACAGTCAGCGAGTGCCGGCATTCCATCTGTTCATGAGAGCGGTCGGCCTGCTGGGTAGCGTGCAGCCTCCGGGCGTCTTCGGCCGCCACGATCCTGGCCGCGCCTTCTAAGGCGCGAGTGTGCCCCCGGGCCAGCTTAGTCGGCATGCTGAGCTGCTTGTGTGCTGGTTCGTCAGCCTCGGGAGGCGTCCAGAGAGCGTTCCTGAGGCGTGCCAGCAGCATGTGCAAATATATAATCAGTTGATCGCTCTGGAACGCCCAGGTGAGTTCAGAATTGGTCACGAAGGTGTTCCCACTCTCTTCATATAAGAATGGTTTACGACCGACTCGGTGTCGCGGCAGTGCTGGATAGTCAGGCTGCGAGGTCCGCCCACGCCGCCGTCCGCGCCGCGAACACCACCGACGTCAACATCTCTTGTGGCACGAATCGTGGACCAGGAGCCACCCGAAGCGCATGCCGTCAACCCGCGGCGACGCCGACGCAATGAGTTTGACAAGGCGGAATCCACGGTATCGAACTCAGACGCGATGGGTCTTGAGCCCCGCGACCAGCGGCCATTCGGCTACTCTCCTGAGAGTCTGAGTCGCGCGGATGGGGGACTGGATCCCGTGAACGAGCTGCACAGTGCGAAGGTTGCACGGGAGCTATCGCTCCGGCCGGCGCAGGTCCGCGCCACCGCTGCCCTCCTGGCCGACGGGGCGACCGTCCCGTTCGTCGCCCGCTATCGCAAGGAAGCAACCGGGGCGCTGGACGAGGTGGCCATCGCCGCCATCCGCGACCGCCTGGCTCAGCTCGCCGTCCTGGACGACCGCCGCCAGACGATCACCGCCTCGCTCCTGGAGCGTCATCTCCTGACGGAAGCGCTGCGGGCCAGGCTCGACGCCGCCGAGACGCTCGCGGCGCTCGAAGACGTGTACCTGCCGTTCCGGCCCAGGCGCCGCACGCGGGCGACGGTCGCCCGAGAGAGAGGGCTCGAACCGCTCGCCGATATCATCCTGCGGCAAGACCCGGCCGTCGATCCCGCGAGCGAGGCCGCCCGCTACGTCACGCCCGAGGGACGCACGGTGGCCGAGGATCTTCACGTCCCCACGATCGACGCCGCGTTGCAGGGCGCGCGCGACCTCATCGCCGAGCGGATCAACGACGACGCCGGCGCCCGCGCCCGTATCCGCCGCCTTTTCTGGGCGAAAGGCATCCTGCGCTCCCACGTGCGCCCGGAGAAGGAGGCCCAGGGCGCCAGGTTCCAGGACTACTTCGCCTGGTCGGAGCCCATCGCCACCGCGCCCTCGCACCGCGTGCTGGCCATCCAGCGCGGCGAGGCCGAGGAGATCCTGTCCTGCTCGGGTCCAACCACCAGAACAGGACGCGCTCGCCGTTCTCGACGCTCTCTTCGTCACCGGGACGGGCACCTGCGCCGCGCAGGTACGCCTCGCCGTCAGAGACGGCTACAAGCGCCTGCTGGCGCGGGCGATGGAGACCGAGACGCGCGCCGAGGCCAAGCGGCGTGCCGACGCGGCTGCCATCGACGTCTTCGCCCGGAATCTGCGGCAGCTGCTGCTGGCCGCGCCGCTGGGGCAGAAGCGCGTCCTGGCGATCGATCCCGGCTGGCGTACCGGCTGCAAGACCGTCGTGCTCGACGCGGAAGGCCAGCTGCTGCACGACGCGGTGTTCTACCTGGACCACGGCCAGCAGCGAACTCGCGACGCCGCGGACACGATCACGCGTCTGGTCCAGACGTACCAGGTCGAGGCGATCGCCATCGGCAACGGCACCGCCGGCCGCGAAGCCGAGGCGTTTGTCCGCGGGCTGGTCTGCCCCCCGCGGTCCGGGTAGTCATGGTGAACGAGGCCGGCGCGTCGGTCTACTCGGCGTCGGAGGTGGCCCGCGAAGAATTCCCGGACCGAGACATCACCGTCCGAGGCGCCGTCTCCATTGGGCGCCGGCTCATGGATCCGCTCGCCGAGCTGGTCAAGCTCGATGCCAGGAGCATCGGCGTCGGCCAGTACCAGCACGACGTCGACCAGGACGCCCTCAAGGCGTCGCTCGACGATGTCGTCGTCTCCTGCGTCAACGCCGTCGGCGTGGACGTGAATACCGCCTCTCGGCAGCTGCTGGCCTACGTCTCGGGCCTCACTGCAACTGTCGCCCACAACGTCGTCCAGCATCGCAATGCCCATGGCCCGTTTCTGCGCCGGCGCGACCTGATGGCGGTACCCCGCCTGGGCGACAAGGCTTTCGAGCAGGCCGCGGGCTTCCTGCGGATCCGCGGCGCCTCCGACCCGCTCGACGACTCGGCGGTCCACCCGGAGTCGTACGCCGTCGTCGGCCGCATGGCCCGCGACCTGGGCGTCAGCGTGCCCGAGCTGATGCGCGACGACGCGCTGCGCCAGCGGATCGACCCGCGGCGCTACGTCAGCGACACCGTAGGGGAGCTGACGCTGGCAGACATCGTGGTCGAGCTGGCCAAGCCCGAGCGCGACCCGCGCGACGCTTTCGCCGTGTTTAGGTTTACCGACGGGGTGAGCACGCTCGACGACGTCCAGCCCGGCATGACGCTGCCGGGCATCGTCACCAACGTCACCGCCTTCGGCGCGTTCGTCGACATCGGCGTCCACCAGGACGGCCTGGTCCACATCAGCCAGCTCGCCGACCGCTTTGTCCGGGACGCCAACGCCGTCGTCAAGGTCCAGCAGCAGGTACAGGTCACTGTCCTGGAGGTCGATCGCGCCCGCCAGCGCATCGCCCTGTCGATGCGGAACACCGCCCTTGCCGGGCGACGTGCATCGGGCGGGACAGACCAGGGGTCCTCGGTGGAGGCAATACCGCGCTGACCACTACGCTGGGAGCTGACCTATCCGGGTTCATTGCTCTGGTTCCGGATTCTATGCTCTGGTCAGGCATGCTCGATGCTGCACGGACCTCGGCGTTGTGGTCGTGCCCACCGGGGCGATGCGCGCCACAGCGTCATCCGGCCAATCCGTCAGTAGCGCCGCGGTAGCCCGAGCACGTGCTCGGCCACCTCGTTGAGCACCATCTCCCGGTTGATCGGGGCTATCCGCATCAACCGTTCCTTGCGGAAGTAACGCTCGACATGAACTCTCTGCTGTAGGTTCGAAGTTGTGCACTACCTGCGGCGAGGCGGGACGCCCGGTGCCGGCCACCTTGTGCGTGGCCCAACGCTCCATGTACGCGGCCGGCAGATCGTCGCTGTTATCGACGCGCTCGGACAACGTCTGCGTCGGCGCTGAGCGGGCGTCTCGTCTCAGCAAGTCGACTCTGTCAGGCGAGCCGAAGTGGTGCGGCCGCTCGTTAGCACTCCACGAGTTTCCGAACTCCGCAGCTGCGCACCAATCCGCGGTCGAAGCGGCGGGATCTCAGCACTTCCCAACGGAAACGCCTGCAAAGAATCCGTCGTCAGAGGTCCGGCACCTGATTGGCGGCAGCCGTCTGGCCGTACCAATGGCCGCTGTCCTTCACCAGTCGGGCCTGCGTGGTGTAGTCGACGTACACCACGCCGAACCGTTTCGAGTAGCCCAGAGCCCACTCGAAGTTGTCCAGCAGCGACCAGACGAAATACCCCTGCACCGGGACGCCATCGCCGATCGCCTGGTGGACTGCGCCCAGATGGGCTCGCAGGTAGGCTATCCGCCGTTCGTCGGCAACCCGGCCGCCACTTGGCTGGTCATCAAAGGCGGCCCCGTTCTCGGTCACGTACATGGCCTTCGGCCGATAGTCACGGCCCAGACGCGTCAGCAGGTCATGAAACGCGTCCGGCACGACCGGCCAGCCCATGGCTGTCAGCTCGTAGCCGCGGGCAGCTAGCTCCTCCGGCGGCAGCGGCGCGAAGCCGAGCTCGCCGCCCTGGCGCAGGAAGTCGGGGAAGTAGTAGTTGACGCCGAGGAAGTCTATCGGCGCCGCGATCTCCGCCAGCTCGGCCGGCGAAGGAGCGACGAACCGCTCCCCAAACACCTGGGCTATCTCGGCCGGGTACCCTCGCCCGAACACCGGATCGAGGAACCAGCGGTTGACGTACTGGTCGTGCAGCGCCGCGGCATGCGCATCGTCGGGACTGGCCGAAGCCGGTCGGCTGGTGGAGAAGTTCAGTGTAATGCCGACCTGCGCCCCGGGCGCGGCAGCGCGCACGCGCGGCACGGCACGCCCGTGGGACAGCAGCAGGTTGTGACTGACGCGCAGCGCCGTGGCCAGGTCGCGCACGCCGGGCGCGTGCCGCCCCAGATAATTGCCCACAAACGCCGCTACCCAGGGCTCATTGTGGGTGATCCAGTGGTGAACACGGTCACCGAGCCGGCGCGCGACGGTCTCGGCGTACTCGGCAAAGGCGTCGACGCAGGCCGGGTTGGTCCAGCCGCCCGTATCCTGCAGCGCCTGCGGCAGGTCCCAGTGGTACAGGGTGACGAACGGCGTGATGCCGGCATGGAGCAGGCCGTCGACCAGTTGATCGTAGAAGTCGAGCCCGGCCGCGTTGGCGGTGCCTGTCCCGCGCGGAAAGATGCGCGGCCAGGCGATCGAGAAGCGGTAGGCCGTCAGCCCGAGCTCTTGCATCAGGCTAACGTCGCCACGCCAGCGGTGGTAGTGATCGTCCGCGATATCACCTGTGTCGCCGTTGAGCACGGCGCCTGGGGTATGGGAGAAGCGGTCCCAGATCGACTCGCCGCGTCCGTCCTCGGACACCGCGCCCTCGATCTGGTAGGCGGCGGTGGCCGCGCCCCAGACGAACTCGGCAGGAAACGACCTCATACAGTAAGAGTACGAGAGATGCACGTGGTCGGGAAGGTTCCGTTGCGGGCTGCTGACCTCAACTACCCCTGAAGGCGCACCGAGCCTGTCCCGTTCGGTGGACCGGCGTGTTGGGCCGCGAGGTTTAGGAACAGCCGCCGCACCAGGTCTGGTGACTGGGCCGCGGGCACGTCCGGGGGGAGAGTGGTGCGCCTGAAGCGTTTGGGGCAGCGACCCGCCAGGTCGACCGTGCGCATCAGCCGCGCCACCCGCCTACGGCCGACACGAGTGCCGGTCGCCGCAATTCGGCATGCACGCATGGCGCGCCGTATGTCCAGTGGGTGCGGGCATGGATGGTCCGCACCCGCTCGAGCAGGCGGGTGTCCGCCTGAGTGCGCGCACAAGGCTGGCGCTGCGCCCCGGCGTAAAGGGACGCTCAGGACGCGGCACAGCGTGACGACCGCATGGTGCGCCTTCTACGCCGCGATGAACCCGAACCGGCTCACCGGGTCGTTTCTTCCGCGAAGAAGGCCGCGGCTTTTTCACGATGTCGTTCTTTCCAGAGAACGCGCAACTCCCTCCTGCGTTGTGCCAGTTCCTCGCGTTCCGCGGTGGCCAGATGCGGCCGCTCGGCCGCGTCGATCGCGGCCTGGACCACCCAGTGGCGGACCGCCGTGTCGGTCAGGGCCAGTTCACGGCAGACCTGGCCGACGGACGTCCCGGAGCTGCGCACGAGCGCGACCGTCTCCGCCTTGAATTGCTCACTGAACGACCGCCTCGGTCGTACTGCCAGCGAACACCTCCTGGGCTGCTCGCCCCGTCTGCGGTGTCCACGTCAGCGGGTCAAGCCCATGGCCGAATCCGCCAGCCGCGCGCCGTTTAGTCAGGGCAGGCTGGCAACGGCCGACCCAAGGAGGAGCGCATGGCCTGGAACATTGGTCCGTCGGGCGGCGGGCCGCTCACGAACTTCACAATCTTTGGTGAAGGCACGACTGTCACCCATGTCTACTGGTGGGATGGATCGCCCCTGGGCGTTGGCACGCAGATGGCCTTCGCTTCCCCACCCACCATTGCCACGCTGAGCACCGGCGTCGAGACCGTGAGCAACGGGATCCAGATGCTCGACGGGCAGGGACTCAGGTACACGGTGACGGTTCGCGGGCTGGGAACCGAAGGTGGAGCGTACCGACTTGGCGGCGGCACGCCGGCCTGAGACAGGAGGATGACATGAAGCGCAGCGTCGTGATCGACGACCAGGGCACTATTCTTGCGATCGGCCCAGCCTCGGGACGCATCGAGGGCCAGCGCCACGCTGGTGCCCCGACTCACCACGCGTTCCTGCCGAGGGCTGGCCAGCACGCCCACGAGGTGGAGTTCTCGGACGAGATCGCCACTGTGGAAGACCTCCTGCATGTGCACACTACGCACCGTGTCCGCGTCGTGGAAGGCCGAGCCGAGCTCGAACCGCGTCCTCGCTAGTCCGCGAAGCGCGGCGTGACCCGACCCCACTTGTGCCGAGCAAGCCGCGCCGAGATATCGATCGGCGCGCGCAGTCGGCGAACGTGTCGGGGTACACCTGTCGCGTGGCGCGCAACTCAAGCACGCCGGTAGGGCCGCGCCGCCGAAAGCCCCAGCTCCGCCGTGGCGTAGCGGCAAGCGCCGCAGCGACGGCGGAACTGGGGTGAACTGACGGTGGCGCCAGTAGCTCGTCCGCCTCGAACCACGCGCTCCCCTTCTTGGCGGCGCAGCAGCGCAATGTATGATCGCTGGTCACGTCCGACCCATCTACCTTAGGGTAAGTGCGCACATGTCGGACTGAGCAGGGACTCTCGGAGGGGGAATGAGAGGCTCTGAAGGAATGCGCCTTATGGCCGTCACCTGGGGGCTGTTGGTGCTAGCGGTTGGCGCGCGCCCTGCCCTTGCGGATGCGGATCGCCACGAGCTTTAGGCTCTTCCGCGAGTTTCGGGATGACCGCCGAGGTGCGTCCTGGTGCTGGTCGTTCTCGTCGATGACCAGCACCGCGAGGATAGTGGCTGCGCCGAGTCAGACGGCGTCGGACGCTGTCGCCGCGGATCAGCTACGGCGCGGCGATCAGCCGACTCCGCAGCAGGTCCAGTTTGGCACGGCCATAGCCTTGCCGCTTGACCAACTTGACGCGGGTGACCAGGCCCTCAAGCGGGCCATTTGACCACGGCAGCCGTAAACCAGCCTCAACGGCCGCACGATCATCCTGGAGCCCTTTTGCCAGACTGACAAACGGCGCCAGCCCGCTGGCCTGCGCCTTCGTCAGCCAACAGCCCAGGCCGGCGACGGTGCGCTCGGCCACTACTCGTCGGAACTGCTGGAGCAAGGCGTAGCCCTGGGCTATCTCGTTGTCCTCGGCGAGGACCTGATCGAGCGCGGCGTGTTCGTCAACGTCGAGCTGCTCTGGTGGCCGCAGACACAGCCAGCGAACGCTGTATCGGCGTACGCATCGGCGGCCACGGCGCGACGCGCCATCTCGGACGGGGCGGGGAGGCCGCCAGGGCAGGAGAGCTTGACTGACCAGCGAGCCGCTCCCGGCATACCCGAGCGCCCGAATCTCACGGGTGAGCTGAGCGAAGTTGGTACATCCCGCCAGCCAACGATCCTGGAGGTACGGCACGTAGGGCTGGAGAGATGGCGAACGCAGCCCGCTCGGCCGCGGCGGCATTTGGATCGGTGGGGGCGGTTCGGGTGTTCTGAGCAGATGACGGACGGTCATGCGGCTCATCCCGAGATCACGCGCGATCTGGCTGATGGGCTCGCCGGCTGCCTGGCGCTGGCGGACCGTTTCCCACTTCTGGACCCGTCGGGCCCGAGCGGCTTCGGACCGCAAGCGCTCTTTACTTGGCGGACGGTCCGGCACCGCCGGCGTCGGGGTCGGCATCGGCTCGGCATGGATGGTGGCATGCTCGATCCGTCGCCGTCGGCCACGTAGCAGTTCATCGAGCGCCTGACTGGCGCTCTGGACAATATGGAAGCGGTCGGCAACTTGGACGGCATCGGGCGCGCCTTCAGCCAGGTGGCCACCGGCTCAGCTTTGTGGGTGTCCAGCACAGCCACTGGCTTGTGGGTCTTCAGGTCCACCAGCACCGTGGCGTAGCGATGGCCACGCGCCAGCGAGAACTCATCGATGCCGAGGATCGTCGGCGTGATTATCGGCTTGGTTGGTGCGCGGCGGAGCAGGCGCAAGAGGGTATCGGCACTGGCGCGCAGCCCCGAGCAGGCGGCGACGAACGCGCCGGCCTCGCCACCTGCGGTCCGCCCATAGTGAAGGAGGGCAGCTTCGGCATCCGCGGTGAAGTGGGCGTAGCGTCGCAGCACAGGATCGAAGCACTCGGCGAAAGTACGCCGCCGACACGCGTCGTTCAGGCAGCGGAAGCGCCGAACGATCAGACGGAGTCGGACGCGCCGGCCGCGCCAGGGCAGATCACGTGGCTGACGGGTGTAGCGGTCGTGGACGTACTGGCTGGCAGTGCCACACGTCGGGCAAACGCCTGCCGCGGCAGCACCGCTGGCGTCGAGCATGATCTCGGCGCCCGTCCAGCGAATAGTGTGAATGGCCAATGAGGAGGTGAAGAGCGGCCCGTCCATGCCGGCTCTGTCGCCGGACGCGTGCCAGGCTCAGCCCTCGCGCTCTCTCGGCGGCCATCCCGAAATTCGCGGAAGAGCCTAAAGCTCGTGGCGATCCGCAGCGGCGGCGCAGTCATGGGGCTACTGCGCGCAGTTAGTGACCTCGTGGAGGCCTGAGTAGCTACATGGCTAGGGCAGAGCACGTGCAATCGTGAGCATGTTGTGACAGGAATCCTTGGCTCTTGCTCAATTCAGGTCATTGCGGGGCGCGAGCCGTAGCACGCAGGATCCCGCGTGCCGTTCAGGCATGCATATTATTGGCAAGGCACGACGCCGGCGGCGGCGATCCTCGCAATTCTCGGACATGCTCCCACTGTCAATCGCAACCTCTGCCGACGCCAATCTAGGTGACAGCGGGATCCACTTTTCGGTCGCTGAAGACCGCGATCTCAAGGTCACAGGTACGCTGGCGTCCGATGCGGTGGAAGAACGAACCCTTTCCTGATCAAATGTCCCGGTGAGGCGTCAGTTGGGCGAGCCGGCGACGCGCTCAGTGGCCCGTGGAATCGGATCCACGTGTGTCGCAAGCACGGCACCCACACTACGCCGAATACTCTCCAGCACGCTCGTCCTGGACGCTCGGAAGCGGCTGCTCAGCTCACTGAGAGTATGCTCGCGCTGGCCAGCCACGCCGTAGTACCGCGTGAGAATGTCTCGGTCCCGCTCCGGCAGGTCGGCGTACGCCTCCGGCGGTAGGGCCCGTAACTCTGTGGCGTGGGGCCGGCCCCGCGCGCGCTGAGTGTGACTCCGCAAAGCCTGCGCGCACACAGCGCCGCCGCAGGCGTAATCGCGCGGCGCACGGACATCCCGGGCTTTCCTGCTGAACATCATCCCGCAGGTGGCGCAGGTCAACACGGGCCACGCCCTCGGTGCCGCTTCGAGGCCAAGTAGCTGGACAATGCCGCGCCGCAGGATCTGCCCAACGCGACAACGACTGAGGCTGAAGCGCTCCATGAGCTGTCCCCAGCTGTGCGGCGCGTCGTCCCTTCGACCGCAGTACAGCTCCAGAACGGCCCGGTCCCGGACAGGGAGCACGTCGAAGGCTGCCTGGGGAAGCGCCCGCAGCTGGGGCAGGTCCCGGGTGCGGCGGCGCCGCGATGTCGCGCTCAGGCGCCCCTCGGAACCCCCTGGATGGAAAAACACGACATCCCGATACGCGCCGAGGACCCGATCCAGCTGGCGGGCAGCGGGCGGTACGCACTCGTCGAGCGCTTCACCCAGGGCAGTCCACGACAACGTCGCGGTGTACCGAGCGTGAGCAACTCTGATGGGAACGATCTGATGCACCAGCCGCGCGATGATCTCGCGCTGCCCCGCCACATCAGTGCCCGCCAGGATCGAGCTCCACGTGCGCGCTGCGCCCATCAGCTCATCGATGTCGGGCAGCACGGCGGCCAGCGGCCGGCCCAGCCGCACGCTCGAAGCAGCTGCGAGCACAGCTTGTGCGGCGTCGCGCCGACGGCCGTACTCATCGGGGCTGATCACGCCGTCGATGAACCGGGTGGCAGCGTCGGTCCACTGATCCTGGGCCTCGCGTGCTGAAAGATCTCGCGCCGCTACATCGACGCCCCCGCGCCGACGCTGCCACGCGTCGCGCACACGCGCATCCTGCTCGGGATCCAGGCTGCCCAGCGCTTCCACCAGGCTGCGGATCTGAGCCAGCACCAGCGCATCCAGGACTGGCCCGAGGACTGCGCTGGAGCACAGCGAAACAAGCGTGCTTCGTGAGCCGCCGCGCTGCCCGCAGCGGTACGCGTCCATCTGGTCTGTTCGTCCGCCTCCGGTCATGCCATGGCCACACCGATCGCAGCGCAGAAACCCGCTCAGCAGGTACCGCCGCTGTGGACCGCGGCGGCGGTCGGGTTCCTGGGCCAGCCGTTCCTGGACCGCTTGCCAGGTCGCCTCACCGATGAGTGGCGGCCACCGCGCCGGGGGGCGGGCCAGGACGTCCGCGTCGCCCAGCATGGGGCGGCCGATGTACACCGGCGCCGTCAGCATGCGGCGGAGGGCCCGGTAGTCCCACTTCCGATCGTCGCGCGTCGCGGCCGGAAGCGCTTCCATCCACTGCCGTGTCGCGCGAGACGAGGCGCCGGCGGCGGCGCGGCGCCAGGCCTCCCGGGCGAACGGTGCGCGGCCTGGATCGATCTCCAGCACTTCACGGGGCGCTCCGAGCGCGCGCTCGTCGACTGTGCTCTTCCGCCACCGATACCCCCACGGGACACGGCAGGGGAAGTACCACCCCGACGCGATGACGTGCCGTCGGACCTCCGCTGTGCGCTCGGCGAAGCGGCGCACCTCCTCCTGTGCCACCGCGGCCAGCAGGTTGGCGACCAGCTCCGGGATCTCTCCGCCTTCCATGACGGAATGGATCGGCACCCGCAGGGACCGCAGCTCGTCCGCGCACCGGGCGCGCTCGAAGACCGACCGTCCGAACCGATCGAGCCACTGGACCACGACGGCGACTGGCCTGGCCTGGCTGCGCAAGGCGCGCGCTCCCGCCAGGAGCGCCCGGTACTGCGGACGGTCGGCACGCGTGCCGGAGAGGACATCCGCGTACTCAGCGCCGATCACCCAGCCTCGCTGGAAGGCGTACCGCCGCGTCCGCGCCCTCTGCGCCTCGAGGCTGAGGCCTTCGCGGGCCTGCTCCTCGGTCGAGACCCGGCAATACAACAGGGCCGTGCATGGGACCGACGGCGCGGCCGCGGGTGTCCCCGTTGTCGTGCCAGTGGCTTTCCCGCGCCTGGCGCCAGGCGCCGATGGGGGGTCAGGCATCGGTGATAGCCCTCGCGTCGTCACGCACGGCGGCGGTGTCCTGGTCGGGACTGCTGTGGTTGGCGGCTGCCCCCGCGGTGACGCGCGCTACCTGCCTGGCGACATCTCTCACCGCGTCCGCCAGCGGCGTCCAGGTGATCGCGACGTCGTACTGCCCGCTTCCCACGCGCACCGCGGCCACATGATCGACCAGGTCGCCAAGAACGGCACGCTGACCACTGATACTGCCCTGGCGAAGCTGACCCTGCCACCGGCGGCCGGCCACACGAAGATTGCCGAAACGGGGCAGGACAGGCGGAGCGCTCGCCCGAATCGCGGTGAGCTCGTGCTGCGCCTGCTGAAGCGCCGCCTGGGCCGCAGCGCGCGCGAGCTCGTAGCCGGCCGTGTCCAGATCACCCTCCACCAGGAGATACGAGCCGGCCACCAGGCGTCTGCGCGCGTGCTCCATCTGGTGCTCGAGCGCGGCCACACGCCGGCGGGTTTCGGCCGACGTCGGGTCGCGCCCTCGTTCGCGCCAGACCTGGCGAAAGACGGGGCGGGCGTCGCCACCACCGGACGCGGCCACCTGCACCACGTCGGCAACCTGCGCAAGGACGGCGCTGTCGACGGGCATCCCGCGCAGGGTCGCACACGGGCACCTCGCCGCGGCATTCCGTTGGCTGCGGCGCCCGAGTGGCTGGTACGCGTGGCCCCCGCCGGGCCTCCGGGTGCCGGTCTGGCGCCCGCCGCAGCGCCCGCAGCGCAGAAAGCCGGTCAGCAGATACCGACCCGAGGCGAGCCCGACCAGCGGCCGGGCGAGCCTCTCCTGGACGTCTGTCCAGAGCGTATCGTCGATCAGGGCTGGCCAGCGAGCGACCGGACGCCGCAGCACATCAGGGTCGCCGCCGGTCGGCCGTGCCACGTAGACCGGCGCGCGCAGGCGGTTGCGAACCGTCGTCTCGTGGAGACCGCGGCGCTGGTGGGCCGACTCGGGTGAGGCGGTGAGCCAGCGCACCAGACTCCGCAGACCCACGCCGTCCCGCGCCCGCCGGAACAACGCCAGGACATAAGGCGCCGCGACCGCGTCGATCGCGAGAGCGACGCGGGGGGCACCGCTGGCACGTTCCTCGGTCGTCGCCGGCCGCCAGCAGTAGCCCCACGGGGCGCCACCGCCGCCGGGGCGCTAGCCATTGCTGACGACGAACTGCCGCGTGCTGGCCACCCGCTTCGCACTTATGCGCGATTCCTCCTGGGCAACCGCCCCAAGGACGTTGGCCACCAGGTCAGACACCTCCCCACCCTCGCGCACGCTCTGGAGCGACACGCCGAGACGCGCCAGCTCGTCCCGGCAGCGAACTCGCTCCAGAAGGCGACGCCCCAGGCGGTCCAGGGCAGCGACCACCACGCTTACCTCGAAGCCACTACCACGCAGCTGTCGCACCTCCGCCAGGAGCCGCTGGTAGTCGCGGCGCCGGTCGCGCATGCCGCTCATGACGTCCTCGAAGACAGGCCCCTGGGTCCAGCCCCGCGCCTCCGCGAAGCGCTCGCACGCGGCCCGCTGGAAGTGGAGGCTCAACCCCAACCATGCCTGCTCTTGGCGCGAAACGCGGGTGTAGATGAGGGCGACATGGGCACCCGCCGGGTACGCCGGGGTCCGGGCAAACGGCGGTCCTGGCTCCTGTGCTGCAGGCGCTGGCGCACCTCGGGCTGGGTAACCGCAGTCGCCGAGAGCTTCAGGGCCGGAGTGGCCCGGCGGCTGGGCCAGGAGCAGACGCGCGACGCTCGCGCGCAGGATCTCCTGGATGCGGCGCCGTGTCAGAGGAAACCGATTCATCAGCTCGCGGAGGGTGAGCGGAGCGCTGTCCGCGCTGTCGCCGATGCCGTAGTAGAGCATGACCAGGGCGCGCTCCCGCTTCAGCAGCGCCGCGAACGCCACCGGCGGTACCTGCCGTAAGCGCTCGGCCAACCCGCGGCTGCGCCGCCGAGCCGCGGCCCGCAGACCCGCGTGAATACGCGGCGCGAGCGTCGAATCCTCCAGCCTGCGGCGCCGCGTCGCCAGCTGTCGGGCGCGCATCTCCGCAGAGATGGGGGATCGAGCAAGGAAGAGGTGGCGTCGAAGCTCACGCAGGCAGGCGACGCCGCACACGTGCTGCCGGCCGTCGCGGACGCGGGCGCCGGACCGGGCGATCGGGGCCGCGCAGACAGCGCAGGGTACGACCGTCGGCTGGGCACGCCAGAGGCGGTCCTCCTCCCGACAGGCCTCGCTGCAGGTGACGTTCCGCCGCCGATATGCGCCTGAGGGCGACACGCGGACCGGCGTCCCGCAGCCGGCGCACGCCAGCATGGCGCCCTGACCACCACGAGGCGCGCGGCGAAAGTCGTCTTGCCGGTCACCCAGGATGGCGCTGGCCTCCCGGCCGAGCAGGCGCTCGATGCTCCGAGTCAGGATGGCCCCAACGCGCCCCCTCGTGAGTCGGCGCTGCCGGGCTATGGACGACCGGCTACACGGCGGCTGGCCATCGAGACCGTAATACAGGACGATGATGGCGCGATCAGCCTCGGGTAGAGCGTCGACCCGCTCCCGGGGGATGGCGCGGATCCGCTCGACGTCGGCCACGCGTCGCCGGCGCAGCGTGGGCAACGCCCCCAGGTCCCGAGGATGTCGCTCGTTCGGAGCGTCCCCGTCCGCAGGACTGTGGTTCCCATCGGTGCTCAGCAAACGCGCAATGGCCCACCGGATGCGTGTAGCGATCTCGCCTGGCCCGAGATGGAACCGCTTCGCCAGCTCACGCTGTGTCAGAGACTGCAGGCCGGCATCGGTGGTTACCCCGTAGTACAGGGGCACGAGCAACCGCTCGAGCGGCGGCAGGGCGGCGAACGCGCCGGGTGGCAGTGCCAGGATGTCCGCAGCCGACGGGCGAGCGGGTCTCCAGACGCCCGCTCTCCGGCTGGCCCGGATGGCCTCGCGACGCTCCGCCGTCTGCTCCCGCCAGGTCGCGACCGCCCTGGCCCTCGCCGCTGGCGCCCTGGCCGGATGGGCGCCGAGCATGTCCCGACGTTGCAGCTCGCGAAGACAGGCATCACCACAGGCGTGGCGCCTGCCGGAGGCAGCCCGCGATGGGGACACGCGCTTGTCCCGGCCGCAGATGGCACAGGCAACCATGGTGGCGGAAGGCGCTTGCTTCGGGGCCAGCAGCCTGCACGGCTCGCTGCACCAGAGCCGCTTGCGCCGCCGTATGCGAGATCGGGTGGCCATGAACGACGCGCCGCATCCGGCGCAGGTGGTGGTGACGCGCCCGCCACGCGCAGCGGAGAGCTTCGGGAGCATCCGCCCGCGAAACTCGGGGTCGCGCCACCGCTGGCGTGACGCTGCGCCCATCTTCTGAGCTGCCATCTCCCGAGCCGGCTGGCTGGTTGGCTTGACGTAGCGCTCGCGGCGGCGGGGCTGGCTCCGCGTCTGCGCGGACCGCTGCTCGGGTGTGAGCGAGCGCAAGTAGGCGTGTCCAGCGCTGTTGACCTCGAGCAAGTGCGCCGCCCCGGCCCGCTTGCGGGCCTTGAGAGTGGGACCGGTCAGACCGGTCCCGACGTTCAGCCCGAAGATCGCACGGTACGCCTCCGGGGAGACGCGGTGTGTTCTGGTAACGTGCAGCGCGAGGTTGTGGAACCACCGCGCGCAGATGTGGCAGCACACTCTGTCGCCATCGGTGGCGAGGATGCCGAATGACCCGTGGACTGGCCCGTCCCACGCGCCGAGCTCCGGCAGGCGTGGCACCTCCGCGGGCGTTGCGGCGTCGGCTGGTGCGTCGATGCTGCATTGAACCACGGCGGTAACACCCTTGCTGGGTGTACTTGAGAGCACGGGGGCGGACGACGCTCAGCGAGGTTACCGTGCCGGTCTTGCCGCAGCTCGGAGGAGCAGGGCCGTAGACCGCCTGGGCCTCATTCGGGTGCAACTCGATCATCGGAACCAGCGCAACTATTGTGAAGCGCGTCGGCTCGTCGGGCTTGTTGGTAGACTACGTCAAGTATCTGGATATTGTGAGGTGGGAACCAACTCATGGCCAGGCGTCTTGGAGTCCTGTACGAACACCCGGAGTGGTTCCGCCCGCTGTTCGCCGCACTGGATGGGCGCGGCTTGCCGTACGTGCCGATTGCAGCCCACGAGCACTCCTTCGATCCAGCGGCACGGACGGTTCCGTTCGACCTGCTGGTCAACCGTGTCAGCCCATCCTCCTACCTCCGCGGACACACCAGCGCCATCTTCTACGCCCGTGCGTACCTAGCCTACACCGAGATGCTGGGCGTGCCCATCATCAACGGGTCCCAGGCCTATGCCTATGAGCTCTCGAAAGCCGCGCAGCTGTCGCTCCTGGCATCGCTCGGCCTGCCCCATCCGCGCAGCCGGGTCGTCAACCTTGTCAGCGAGCTCACAAACGCGGCCGCGGCTCTCGAATACCCCGTGATCGTGAAGCCCAATATCGGTGGCAGCGGGGCGCTGATGCAGCGGTTCGACGCGCCGGCCGACCTCCGTGCGGCTGTGCACGCTGGCACGCTCGATCCGATTCTGGGACTTGACCACACCATGGTGGTGCAGGAGTACCACCCACCTCGCGACAGCGCGATCGTGCGTGTTGAGGCCCTCGACGATCAGTTTCTGTACGCCATTCGTATCCGCAATGCGGCGGCCGGGTCCGCTTTCAATCTCTGCCCGGCAGATATCTGCCAGGCACCCGAGGCAGTCTCCACGGCGGAAGCTCAGGAATCATCGGCGGACACCTCATTTGAGACGTGTCCTGTGGAGGCGCCAACGCAAAGCGGGCTCCAGGTGACGGCGACCCAGCCCGCGCCCGGTGCTGTCGACGCCGTTCTGCGCATCTTCCGCGCCGCGCACATCGACATCGGTGGCGTGGAATATCTCGAGAGCCAGCGCGATGGGCGCCTGTACTTCTACGACATCAACACGCTGTCGAACTTCGTCACGGACGCCCCCAATGTGGTTGGCTTCGATCCGTTCGAGCGGTTCGTCGATGTCCTGGAGCGGCGGCTTACGGCAACTGCGCGCGATCCGCAGCCCGACCGCACCAGGACCAATGGCGCCGCCGTTGCTCACTCCGCAAGCAGATGATACGCTGAGGATTGCCCGCTGATGTATCAGAGGCAGGTGGCCGTGGATTCGGGTCGGATCCTACGGGCATCTGCTCTGGTGGGGACTCATGCCGGGAGGCGTCCCAGGAATGAAGTTCGGCCTGTTTACGTATCCGTCACGGCCACGCTGGTTGCCACACGTCGCCGCGCCCCAGGTCTTCGACGAGGTCGTGCGCCAGGCGGAACTCGCCGAGGCGTGCGGCTTTGACTCTTTCTGGGTGGGGGAGCACCACTTCGACGAGTACTGGGCCACCTGCCCCAATCCCCTCACCTTGCTGGCTCACCTGGCTGCGCGCACCGAGCGTCTGATCCTCGGGACGTCGGTCATTCTGCCCGCGCTGCACAACCCGATCCGCCTGGCCGAAGAGATCGGGCTGGTGGATGTGCTGTCCCATGGCCGCCTGATCGTCGGACTCGGCAGCGGCTACCTGCCCTTCGAGTTCGGCGGTTACGGAGTCACGTACGACGCGCGCCGTGCCAATGCCTGGGAGCACATCGATCAGCTCCTTGCTGCGCTGCGCAGTGGCTCGGTCAGCACGGCCGACGGCAAGCCGCTGCGCGTGTACCCGGCCAGCAGCCAGCAGCCGCATCCGCCCCTTCTCTACTGCGGGTACCGCGAGGAGTCGGTCCGCAAGGCGATTCGGCGCGGCCTGTACTTCATGCACCCGAGCTCTTACAGCGTCGCCTTCCTGGAGCAGAAGATGCGTCGCTACCACGAGCTGGTCCGCGAGGAGGGGCTCGATCCCGCCGACTTCCCACACCTCACGAACCGGGCGGGCTTCGTGGACCTGGACTCTCAGCGGGCCGCGGACATCGGCGTGACCAACAGGCAGCGGGCGTCCGATACCCACGGCCGGTCGGTGACAGGCCCGGCCACGCCAGAGGCGAAGGCGATCCTGGACGCTGAGGCACCTTTACTCCAACGAGCTGGCCGCGACCCTGCCCAGGCCGTGGTGCTCGCCGGCTCGGTGACCACCGATCTGCTACCGACGTTCGAGAACCTGCGCGACGAGATCGGACTGTTCGGCAGCCCGGACGACGTGATCCCCAAACTGGAGCGACTCCGCGAGATGGGGACGCACCTCGTCCTGTTCAGCATCAATCAGCAATACCTGGAGCCCGAGTACGTCGCCACCTGCATGCAGCTGCTCGGCCGCGAAGTCCTGCCCCGCTTTCGGGATGACGGTCCACTGCTGCTCCCGAACCCGCAGCCGGCGCGGCTGGCTGCCGCCTAGGTCGTGCCATGGGCGTAGCGCCCATCTCCCTGGCGGCAACGGCCTACGACTCCATCAAGCGCGACATCATTCGCTGCCACCTGGTAGGCGGCGCGGAGCTGACCGAGCAGCATCTCGCGCAACGGTACGCTCTGGGCAAGACGCCCGTGCGGGACGCCCTCAGGCAGCTGGCGCAGGAAGGCCTTGTCCAGATCCTTCCGCGTCGCGGCTACGTGGTGCGCCCCGTGTCGCTCAGGGATGTCCGCGAGATCTTCGCCCTCCGGCTGCTGCTCGAGCCGGAGGCGGCTCGGCTATCTGCCGCACGCATGGATCCTGCCCTCCTCGCGGAGCTGACCTGTCTCTGCCAGGTTGCCACACGCACCGACGCCTCGGGCACCATCGACGAGATCCTCACCAATCACGGAGACTTTCATCTGGCTATCGCGCGCGGGTCCCGCAATGCGCGGCTAGTCGACATCCTGGGGCGGCTGCTGGACGAGACGGACCGCCTGTTCTATCTTGGCGTCCAGGTCGGCGCCTGGACAGCCGCGCTGGTGAGCGAGCACCAGGAGCTTCTTGGCGCCCTGGCTACTGGCAACGGCGACGCCGCCGCGCAGATCGTCGATTCTCAAATCCGGGCGTTCGAACAGCGCTTGCTGGCCGTGCTGCGGGCGAGCCCTCGGCTGGAAGCGATCAATCTGGCGGCAACACCGACATGACAGCTGATGACCACCAGAAGGAGGGCACTCTGATGACCGCGGACCACATGCGACCGGGGAGACCGCACGCCGACGCTTCTCATTCACTGGAGCGCGTCACGCGGCGTCGCGTTCTGGTGTTGACGCTCACCGGTGCCGGAGGTGTTGCCCTCCTCGCTGCCTGTGCACCGGCGGCGCCCGCGCAGCCCGCGCCAACCAGCGCCGCGGCCGGAGCGCCTCAGGCCGGCGCTACGGCGGCGCCGGTCGTCTCCAGTGGCAGCGGCAAGACGTTTGTGTTCGCCCGGTCGGGTGACTCGGTCACGCTCGATCCGCCTCTGACCACCGAGAACGAGTCCGAGCGCGCGGTTGTCCAGGTGTGCGAGGGGTTGCTCATGCAGGCGCCCGGCAAGACCGAGCTGCAGCCTGGCCTGGCCGAGAAATGGGACACCTCGCCTGACGGCAAGGTGTGGACGTTCACCCTGCGCAAGGGCGTGAAGTTCCACGATGGCACCGACTTCAACGCCGACGCTGTCGTGTTCAATTTCGACCGCTGGCGCCTGGCGGACAACCCCTTCCACCAGGGCAGCTTCAGCGTCTGGAAAACCACCATGGGGGACTACCCGGGGGCCCTCGTCGAGGCGAAGGCGCTCGACGCTTCGACCGTGCGCCTCACCCTGGACAAGCCGCTCGGCGCGTTCGACTCCTATCTGGCCGCCGTGGCCTATGCGTTCACCAGCCCGACCGCGATCCAGGCCGACCCGGCCAACGTCTTCAAGAAGCCGATCGGAACCGGAGCGTTCAAGTTTGTCGAGTGGAAGCCCGGTGACCGCATCGTGCTGGAGCGTTTCGACGGCTACTGGGGCCAGAAGCCCGGCTTCGACCAGGTCGTCATGCGCGTCATCCAGGACCCGAGCGCCCGTTTCCTGGAGCTCAAGGCGGGCACCATCGACGCCATGGACGACCCGAACCCCGATGACCTCGCGCTCGCCGATGCGGATCCCAACCTCCACAGCTTCCCGCGCGACTTCTGGCCGGTGGGCACACTCAACCTGAACCACCTGGTCAAGCCCCTTGACGACGTGCGCGTGCGCCAGGCTCTCGCCTACGGCATCGACCGCCCGGGACTCATGCCGCTGTACGCGGGCCAGGCGCAGCCCGGCAACCAGGACCAGACGCCCGCCAGCTGGTCGTTCAACCCCGACCTGCCACCCATCGCGTACGACCCGGCGAAGGCGAAGGACCTGCTGGCGCAGGCGGGGCATCCTGACGGGTTCGACATCTCGTTCTGGTACATGCCCATTGGTCGCCCGTACTTTCCGAAGCCGAAGGAGATCGCCGAAAAGATGGCGGACGACCTGGGCAAGATTGGCGTCCGCGCCCAGCTCAAGACCGAAGACTGGGGCGCCTACATGACCAATCGGGCCGGCAAGTACGACATGTGGCTGCTCGGCGGCTGGGCCTCGACGAGCGATCCATCCTGGCTCATCTACGACCACTGGGGCAGCAAGAAGCCCGCGCAGGGAAACTACGACAACCCCCAGGTGCGCGACCTGATGAACAGGGCGCAGTTCTCCATCGACCGCGGGCAGCGGACCCAGTGGTACCGCGAGGCGGCCCAGCTTATCTACAACGACATGGCCATGGTCCCCGTCGTGTTCGCGCGGGCGGGCACCGTCCTCGCGCGCAAGCGGGTCCAGAGCTACCCGGCCTCGCCCCTGCGGCAGGAGCCGTACCGGGCGGCCGCTCTCGGCGACTAGATCACGTCGCCAGACCGGGACAGACGCGGCGGAAGAGCCCGTGGCGACGTTCGTTCTGCGCCGACTCCTCTCTCTCATCCCGGTGCTGGTGGGCATCTCGCTGATCGTGTTCCTGTTCCTGCACCTGATCCCGGGCGATCCCGCTCGCGCCATGCTGGGCGAGACCGCCAGCGAGGACGTGGTCCTCCAGACGCGCGCCAGCCTGGGGCTGGACCAGCCGCTGTATCTGCAGTACGCGCACTATGTGGGCCGTCTGCTCCACGGAGACCTGGGCCAATCGCTGCGCACCCGAAACCCGGTGTCCGCGGAGCTCGCCTCGCGCCTGCCAGCCAGCATCGAACTGATGCTGGCCGCCATGGCGATCGCGCTCGCCGTTGGGCTGAGCCTCGGGATCACGTCCGCCGTTCGTCGGGGCTCCTGGCTGGACACCGCGGCGGTCGTGCTCGGCCTAGTGGGGGCAGCCCTGCCGGTCTATGTCCTGGGGTTGTTGGCGGCCTGGGTGTTCGCTGTGCAGCTGGGGTGGCTGCCACCCGGCGGCCGGCTCGGGACTGACACCCACCTGCAGTCCGTGACCGGGTTCCTCGTCCTGGATGGCATTCTGACGCGCAATTGGCCGGCCCTGGCCGATGCGCTCAAGCATCTCGCCATTCCGGCCACCGTGTTGGGCCTGGGGCCGGCCGCTCTTCTCGCCCGCACGACACGAGCAAGCCTGGTCGAGGCTCTCGGCCAGGACTTCGTCCGCACGGCGCGCGGCAAAGGCCTGCCCGATCGGATGGTGGTCGGCCGACACGCCCTCCGCAATGCCCTCCTGCCGATGCTGACGGTCTTTGGGTTGCAGGTCGGCATCGTCCTGGGCAGCGCCGTGCTGACTGAGACCATCTTCTCGTGGCCCGGCATCGGGCGCTGGATCTTCGACGCCATCCAGACCCGCGACTACCCGGTCGTGCAGAGCATGACGCTGGTGATCGGGGTAGTGTTCGTCCTGTCCAATCTCGTGGTCGACCTGACCTACGGCTGGCTTGACCCGCGCATTCGGTATGGCTGAGACCATCCCGAGAGAGGTCGACGCTACCCCCAGTCGTCCCGCTCCTGGTCGGTATCCCACCGCTGTCCGACGAGGCGTCAGGGGCTGGCGCCGCGTGCCGCGACTCGGTCCGTCGGGCTGGATTGGGGCCCTACTGGTGGGCTGGCTTCTGGTCCTGGCCGCGGTGGGGCCTCTGCTGGCCGCGCAGGGACCGCTGACGCAGGACGTCGCGGCACGCCTGCAGGCGCCATCAGGCGGTCATCTGCTGGGTACGGACGAACTCGGGCGCGACGTGCTGAGTCGCCTGCTGTGGGGAGCGCGCGTGTCACTGGGGGTCGGCGTGGCCGCCGTCGTGTTTGCCCTGCTGATCGGCAGCCTTGTCGGATTGGTCGCCGGGGGGTACGGGCACTGGGTCGACGACGTGCTCATGCGCCTCATGGACGTCCTGCTGGCATTCCCCGGCACACTCCTGGCGATAGGCGTCGTGGCGGTGCGCGGGCCCGGGCTGGGAAATACTCTGGTGGCCATCGGCGTCATCGGCATCCCGCACTACGCGCGTCTAATCCGGTCCGATGTGCTGAGCATCCGCGAGCGCGAGTTCGTGGCGGCGGCCCGCTGCATCGGTGCAGGCAATGGACGCATCCTGTTCAGGCATGTCCTGCCAAACGCTGTCTCTCCGGTGCTGGTGCAGGCCACCCTGGGCATTGGGGCGGCGATCACACAGGCGGCTGGCCTGGGGTTCCTGGGGCTGGGAGCCCAGCCCCCGACACCCGAGTGGGGCGAGATGCTGAGCAGCGGCTACGTCTACTTGCTGCGTGCCCCGTGGGCCATGCTCGGACCCAGCATCGCGCTCATTTTGACAGTGGTCGGCTTCAACCTTGTCGGCGATGCGTTGCGGGATACTCTCGACCCCCGCTCACGCACACGGTGACACGCAACGTGGACCGCAATTCACCATTGTTCAGCCCGCGCTGCAAGGATGCTCGTGTCTGCCACTGATCAGCGACCGGATCGTAGGCCTGGTTGAGCGGTTGATCGACGTTGCCCCGCGCGTAGCCTCCCACGACGTACACCGTGCCGTCGACTTCGGCCACGCCCACCTCGCTCCGTGGGACCGGCAGCGAGGCACGCGATGTCCACCGTCCGACGCTATCGCTGGTGAGCGGGGCGGCCGTAGCGACCGACTGGCTCGTAATGGGATGAGCTAGCGCGGAGAACGCCGCGAGGCCGCGGCGGTGACGGTAAAGCGCACCCCGCAGCACCTCTCGGCGACACACGCCGGGCCGGCCCTCTGTCGGTGAGCCCATCGTCAGGTAGTACCGCGCGCTACCCCAGCCGGCAGCGCCGCCGCTCACCGACGTTCGCTGTTCGGGCACATCGACGGTGTCCCCAAGGGGTCTGCTCGGCCCTTGTATCAGGGCGGCGCGGGAGCCGCGTGGGCTGCGAAAAAGGCGAGTTCGAGCTGCATGGCACGGCGGTAGGCCGAGCGCACCGCTGGGCCATCCTCGGCATAGCGATCGAGCAGGGCCTCCAGCGTAGCGGCTAACTCCTCGAATCCAGGGGCCGCGTAGGTCTGAACCCACTCCCGGTACGGATTGTCGGCCCGTCCCGCCCCCTCCGTGGCGAGTGTCTGTCCCAGGAACGCGTACAGCCGCATGCAGGGAGCCATGGCCGCGCAGGTCTCGCCGACCGTGCCGAGAGCGGCTGTCGCGAGCAGGAAATCCGTGTAAGCCAGCGTGGCCAGGCCCGGATCGACCTCTGCCAGGTCCACCCTCCACTGCGCCGCGTAGCTGGCGTGCAGGCTCAGCTCGTCGAGCACCCCTGCGATGAGAGCGTGGAAGGACTCCAGGCCCTGGCGATCGGGGCTCCGCGCGAGCGCGAGCGCGTACGCCCGGGCGAACGCCTCGAGGAAGTGGGCATCTTGCGCAACGTACGTTGCGAAGCACGGCGCAGGGAGACTCCCGTCAGCGAGGCCGCGCACGAATGCGTGCTGGACGGCCGCCACGGCGAGGTCCTGATTGGCCGTCCACAGACGGGCTGCGAGGCCGCACCCTTCAACGTTCACGCGGGCTAGCCTATCCGGCTCAGGGCCGATTGCGTTTTTCCCGCCCCCTGAATCGGCGAGCCACCAACCACCCCGCACCTTCGGCTCACCGATAGCCCCGGTAGGAGAGGGAACGCCCAGTGCACGAGCATGCCCCACCTGTTGGCCAAGTACGTGGTGCCCAGCGGCGTGGTCGAGGTGAACGTGCTGGCTCACAGGAAAAGCTAAACGGCACGGTGACGGGACCTGCCTACGATGGCGGTCCGCCTTGTCACTCCCGTCTAGCGTAGCACTTGAGGGTGCTGGGAGATCACACCCTGCTGGTGGACGTCGCCACCGAAGCCCTGGCGGAGGCGCGTGAGGGTGGCGTGCAGACCATCGTGGATCTCACCACCATGGACCTCGGCCGTAACGTGCGCCTGGTGCGCGAGGTCGCGACCCGCAGCGGCATGCATGTCATCGCCGCGACAGGAGCCTGGCGTGACATCCCGCGCGCGCTGTATCTCCGGGCACCGGATGAGGTTGCGGCGCTGTTCGTGCGGGAGATCCAGGAAGGAATCGACGGGACGGGACATCAAGGCGGGCATCATCAAGGTGGCCAGTGACCAGGAGGGGGTCACGCCCCAGGCGGAGGTCATCCTGCGCGCTGCCGCGCGTGCCGCGCGTGCCGCGCGCCAGACGGGCGTCGCGATCTCGACGCACTCGTACGCTCCGGGGCGCGTAGGCGACCAACAGGTGGCCATCCTCCTCGATGAGGGCATGGATCTGGAGCACGTCTGTATCGGTCACTCCAACGACTCGACCGACCTGGACTACCTGCTGGGACTTGCTCGCCAGGGCTGCTACCTCGGCCTCGACCGCTACCCCGGTGGCGCGGCCGGAGGTCCGGACTGGGAGATGCGGACGCACGTCGTCAAGCAGCTGCTGGACGCCGGGGTCGGTGATCGGCTTTTGTTGTCCCATGACTGGGGGGTGCTGTTTGGCCACAGCACGTCGGACGTGCGGCAGGGGCGTCGACACAATCCGGATGGCTACCTGTTCATCACGCGGCGCGTGCTGCCCCGTCTACGCCAGCTCGGCGTGGACCAGGAGCACGTTCGTCAAGTGATGCGCGACAATCCAGCCCGGTTTCTGAATTCAACGGCGTAGTCCGCTGGCGGGACTTTGGGTCGGCCACCTGCCACGATGTCCCGGACCGGAACCTTTCATGGCGCCCCCATGAGCACGGGAGAGAGCAACATTGCTGCCTTGCGGTGGTGCCCAGCATAAGGGCTGACAGCGTGTCAACGGTCGATCGGCGCCCGGCCGCGGACTTTGAGGGCGGGAATCGGAGTGCTGCCGCGTGGCAGGATGCCTATGGTTGTCTCATGTTCCAGCATGAGCTTGCCGACGACGACGAGCTGTGGCGCCTCGTCAGCGACCGCGTCGCCGCGGACAACGAGCGGTTCGTCTTCGGCGTCGTGACCATCACCATCTACTGCCTGCCGACGTGCCCGGCGCCCACTCCGGCGCAACGTGCGCTTCTTCCCCAGCCCCGCGGCGGCGGAGAGCGCGGGGTTCCGCGCCTGCCTGCGCTGCCGGCCGCGGCAGAGGGCAGGCATGGACGACGACGGACTGAGCCGGGTGCTCACCGCCGTCCGTGCGCTGCATGCCGCAGGTGGCCCTCTGCCCGTGGACGAGCTGGCGCGGGGCGCGGGCTGGAGCCCCCGCCAGATGCACCGCCGCTTCATCGATGCGCTCGCGGTGACACCGCGCGCGTACGGCGAGGCGCTCCGCCTGAAAGCGGCCAAGACGGCCCTGCGCGCGGCACCGAGCGTGGCCGACGCGGCCTTCGCGGCCGGCTACGGCTCGGTGCGCGGCTTCTACGAGCAGGCCGGGCTGCGTCTGGGGATCGAGCCGCGCCGGTACGCCGCCGGCGGCGCCGGCGAGCAGCTGCTGTGGAGCACTGCCGACAGCCCCATCGGGGTTGTGCTGGTGGTCGTCTCGCGCCGCGGCGTCGTCGCCGCGCGCATCGGCGGCGACGACCGAGCGCTGCTGGCGGAGGTCACCGCGGAGCTGCCGGGCGCGCTCCTGGCGCGCGACGACGACGCGCTGCGTCCGGTGATGGCCGTCATGACGCGGCTGGCCGCCGGCAGCGCGGTGGCCGCATCGCTGCCGCTGGACGTGCGCGGCACCGCCTTCCAGACGGCGGTGTGGGCCGCGCTGCGCACCATCCCCACGGGCCAGACCCGCAGCTACGCCGACGTCGCGGCTATGCTCGAGCGGCCCGCGGCCGTGCGGGCCGTCGCGCGCGCCTGCGCCGCCAACCCCGCGGCCCTGGTCGTGCCGTGCCACCGCGTCATCCGGGGCGACGGAGGCCTCGGCGGCTTCCGCTGGGGTCTGCGGGTCAAGGCAGCGCTGCTTGCCGCCGAGGAATCCACGGCCAGCGCGCTCGCCAGCGCGTGAGGGCCGCGCCGGCCCGGTCGTGGCTGCCCCCTTTCGTGTTGCTGGCACTCATCTGGGGCTGCTCGTTCCTGCTGATCCAGCTCGGCCTCCGCAGCTTGACGCCGGTCGGCGTCGCGTTTGGCCGCCTGGTGCTCGGCGCGATCACGCTCCTGCTGGTCAGCGCCGTCACCCGCACCGCTCTACCCCCACGGGGCGTCTGGCGCCACCTGTTCGTCGTGGCGCTGCTTCTCAACAGCGTCCCGTTCACGCTGTTCGCCTACGGCGAGACTCAGATCTCCTCCTCCCTTGCCGGCATCATCAATGGCGCCGCCCCGCTCACCACCGTGCTCGTCGTGCTGGTGGCCTTTCCGGAGGAGAAGCCCACGCGCGAGCGACTCGCCGGCCTGCTTCTCGGCTTCCTCGGCGTCGTCGTGGTACTCGGCGTCTGGCGTGGGCTCGGAGACGGCCAGTGGCTGGGTATTGGCGCCTGCGTGCTCGCGGTGTGCTGCTACGGGCTGGCCTTCCCGTACGCCCGACGCCACCTGGCTGGAGCCGCGGGCCCCGTATCCTTGGCCACTGGGCAGGTGTGCTTCGGCGCTTTGCAGCTGGTACCCGCCGTGGCCCTCACGGGCCTCACCAGCGGACCGCTCGTGGCCTCGGCGGCATGGGGCATGCTGGCGCTGGGGTGCCTGGGTAGTGGCTTGGCCTACGTCCTGAACTTCCGAGTGGTCGCCGCCGCCGGCAGCACCACCGCCAGCATGGTCACGTATGCCACCCCGGTAGTCGCCGTGATCGTCGGCGTCGCTTTCCTCGCCGAGCAGCCGCAGTGGAACGAGCTCGTTGGCACTGCCGTCGTCGTCGCTGGCGCCGCCTTGGCCCAGGGTCGCCCGCGCCGACGGGCCCGCGACGGCGCCACGAACGCCCACCGACTCTCCACCAGGCACCCGGATGCGCTCGTTCAAGATCGCCGTCGGTGAAGATTCACCTCGGGCCTCTCGGTGTTTCCCCACGGTTCGCGGATCAACACCGCACGCGCACCTGGGAGCGGCCGTGTTCCCGACGGACCGGCACAAGGCGGCGGCTCAGCCCGCTCATTTCCCCTGTGCCAGGTCACGCCGCTGGCGGTACCCCGTCGGGTGAGGTGACGCCGGCAGCACACCCGTGCGCCTGCTGCCCCGATCGTGAGCTGAACGCAAGCAGCGCCGACTGAGGCGCCTACCGGTCTGAAAGCGTACATCCTCCCCTCCTCGCGCTGCTACTGGACGCCCCCGTTGGTAACTGTTCAGACTGACGGGGCGACCTGAGAGAGCAGGAGGGAGCGGCAGGCGACGAGGGGATCGAGGCCGCGAGCGCGCCAGGTGCCGAAGAGGGTGGCCAAGGTGGTGAAGGTGCGGGTGCCC
>JAABUQ010000962.1_pt1 | contig 65015 bp, 58 predicted proteins | sample 5560001 | NCBI WGS metagenome assembly JAABUQ01 (sample SAMN10711888, study PRJNA513371) | rock metagenome | isolation source: Antarctica rocks | place: Antarctica: Victoria Land, Finger Mt nord | collected 2015-12-18
CTCTTGCGTGGAGCAGGCGAGCCAGATGCTCTGCCCACGCACGAACCGCGATTGGGTCGCGCCATCGCCTTGGCCTACGGTCTGGATCACCTCCCGACAATCCAGGAGGCCAGGCAGACCGCCGAAGGCTGGCGTCCCTACCGCACCTGGGGAAGCCTGCTGCTGAGGGTGATGCTCGAAGAAGAGACACAGGAAATTGCCAGAGGAAAGGGAGAGTCCGTGAGGAAAGACCAAAGGTGATGGCAAGAAAACACCCTCGCCCTGCCGCAACTCAGCAGGACATCCTGGCTCCCCTCTATACCCAATGTGCTGGATGCGGCCAAACGATGTGGGTCGCCTACCACACCCAGCGGACCATCACGACCTTCCAGGGGATCTACCATCTCACGCTGTGTGTCCGCCGTTGTCGCAATCAACAGTGTTCGCGGTATCCTTGTCCGTATCGACCAGAAGAAGAGGGCAGATGGGCCTTACCGCACGGGGAGTTCGGTCTGGACGTGATTGCTCTGGTTGGGATGTTGCGCTATGCCTCACACCGAAGCATTCCTGCGCATCCATCAGGCCCTTTGTGATCGAGGAGTTCTTATCGCCGAACGAACCGTCACCCACCTGCTCCAACGCTATGAGGAATTGGTCGTGTTGCATCTGGCTGAAAAGCCTCGGTTACGCGAACGCTTCAAAGAGCAGGGACTGGTCATCCTTGCTCTGGATGGGTTACAACCAGATGTAGGACACGAGGTCCTCTGGGTCCTGCGTGACTGTCTTTCTGGTGAAGTCCTCCTCGCTCGAAGCCTCTTGAGCGCATGTGAGGCAGATCTGGCGGGTCTGTTACGTGAGGTGCAACAGGTGCTTGACGGCATTCCTATCCGTGAAGTGATCTCGGATGGGCAACACTCCATACGCAATGCTGTTCAAACCGTGTTGCCGGACGTGCCACATCAGTTGTGTCACTTCCATTACCTGCGCGAAGCGGCCAAACCGGTCTTATGAAGCGGATCGGCACGCCAAAAAAGAACTGAAAAAGCATATTCGCGGAGTACGTCCGATTGAACGAGCCGTCGAAAAACGGAACGATACAGAGGCTGAAGCGATCCGTGGCTATTGTCTGGCTGTACGAAGTACCCTGACGGATGATGGCAGACCCCCATTAGAGGCTCCTGGTCTCAAGCTGAACGCCCGCATGTCTGCCATTGTTGCCTCACTCACTCGGGTCTCTGAAAAAGGGGCTTGCCACGTGAGTTAAAACGCATGCAGGTTTTCCTGGCGAAAGGGCTCACGGAGACAGCCTCACTGTGGTCAGATGTGCAACAGGGGTATGCATGGGTCCACCGTGCCACGCATCTGCTCACCAATGACGAAAAACAGGCGGCGCTCCAGGTGCGTCACGCCTATGAAGACCTCCTGAGGGAGATGGAGCAAGCGCCGGTATCATCTGAGACGCTCGCCATGATGCTCTCGACGTTTCGCAAAGTGACCACAAGCTATTGGTCTGGCCTCTTTCACTGCTACGATATTCCTGATCTCCCACGCACCAACAACGAGTTAGAGCAGTATTTATATTCTACTTCCATTTTCGGAAACATGCTATCGTTATTGGTATCTAGAATAGTTTTGCTGTTTGCCTGCTAGCTGGAAATGCTTACCAGACCTGTATCTCTGGGCTCTCCTTCTCACAAAGCAAGTGGCTGTTTGGACAATCACCTCCTTGTCTTTGCTGATCCCCGTGTTATATTCATCTTTGAATTTTGTTCTTTTCAAACGTTCTTTTGGAAAAGCATTTGTACGTCTCGCCTAAAGAGTCTGCTTAGAAAAGGGGAGAAGCATGTTTGATGACCTCTTTGCTGTTCTTCTTTATAAACTTCTTTTTCAGATCACCTTGCTCGTGACTACTCTTGTTCATGCGCTACGTGAGGAGTATACACTTCGTAAGAGGAAGAACAATTCCTCGTCTGGTTTGTGCCGTAAAAAATAGCAAAGCGAGTAAGAGCGTGTAAATTGAAATGACGATGAAGAAACGACACATCTTACTCTGTTTCATCGGCATTCAGGGGGAACAGCACGTAAAAGGTTGAGCCGCTTCCTTCAACGCTCTTGACCCAGACACGTCCGCCATGACGGTCAACGATCTCTTTGACCAGATAGAGACCAATGCCCAACCCACTGAGGGAAGCATCGAGCGTCCTGCTACGGTGGAAGCGTTTGAAGATGAGTGGAATCTCTTGGGGGGGGATGCCAATTCCTTCATCTTTCACCCAGATCAGAACCTCGTAAGCCGTTTGCGGACTATGAGGCTCCATCATTGGACGAAGTCCGACCTCGATCTCGCCCCCAGCGGGGCTGTATTTGATGGCATTACTTATCAGATTATTGAAGACTTGTACAATGCGTTCTTCATCAACGTTTCCTAGAAGCGATTCGACCTCCTCAAGTCCTTCTACCACCAGGTGCAGATGGTGGCGTCGCGTCGTGGCGGCCAGGCTCTCGACGACATTGGTCAACAGGCCAAGTACATCATGAGGTGTTCGCTTCACAGAGAAGTGAGACTGTTCAATGCGAGAAAGATCAAGCATTTCCTCAATGAGTCCAGTGAGGTGTTGACTCTGCTCGATAACCTGTTGAAGCGCACGCTGGCTCCGTGAGGAATTCATGACCTGGCCCTGTGAAATCTGCGTATGCAGCAGTTCTGCTAAGCCTTGAATGGCGGTAACAGGAGTGCGTAGCTCGTGATTCATCATGGAAAGAAATTCGTTTTTTTGCTGCTCCAGGCTTTTCTGCGTGGTGATGTCCTGGAAGACAAGAACAGCTCCTGTGAGTTCCCCATGTGCTGAAAAGAGAGGTGCGCTCGAACAGAGCGCAATAACAGTGCTATCATCTGGCCTGTGTACGAGCGTTTCGTGCGCTTTCACAACCTCTTCGGAAAGCGCACGAACGACGACAAAATTCCAAGGTTGCATGGTCAGCTCCTTGGAATCTGTCCCGGCATGCGCTTGAAGATGCCGATCTAATGGCGTTCCAACCAGAACGGAAAGAGGAACACCAAGAAGGTGTTCTGCTGAAGTGTTTGCATAGCTAATCAATCCACTAGAAACTTCGGTAATCAGAATGCCTTCGGGCAGTTGATCCAGAATAACACGCAGACGAGTGCGTTCGTTTTCGACAATGGTGTGCAAGTGTGCATATGCGAGAGCCGCCGCGATATGTGTCCCACTGCTCTGCAAAACGCGAATTTCGGGGTCATGGGCGTGCAAAACTTCTGGGAAGAGAACCGTTACTGTTCCCTCAAACTGATCTCCAAACCAGAGAGGCACGCAGAGGTAGCCACGGACTCCACTCATCACCAGTGGATCATCCTTCAAGATCAAACCAGCCGCAATCGCTGTGTGCAGGTCTTCAATGAGAAGAGGCTCATGATGCATGTGTGCCTGAGCGATGAACGCCGAACTGTTGTAAGGAACATACTGTGCGGTAGCAAAGGAAGCATACTCACTTCCTGTCGACGTATGAAAGCAGAGCAAGTGTAATGCCTGCTGCACAGCATCGGCTGTGTGAAGATATGCTCCCAGAGGATGAAAGTGAGTGAAAATAGCATCAAGAGTAGCCCTGGCGATGTGTTCAGTATTCAGGGGCTCCTGAACGCTATTTGTTATGGCAGTAATGATCTCTAATAGGTGATGTTCTGCCTCAACGACACGATTTGTGTGGTAAACTATTTCCTGTTCCATCAGCTACGATTTTTCCTTCTACCAGCCATAAAGCCTTCTGTCGCAGGAAGTGTATAGAAGCATGAGGAGTTTGTCAAGCTTCAGCAAGCTCTTGTAGTATAAAACATCTTTCTGTATACTGAGGGTTACAAGAGGCTACAGAGAAATACAATAATGAGAGGACGGTGATAGTGATGCTACTGACACTGTTCTTTTGACGAGGATGCCAGAAATAGTCGTGCAAGGAGTGTGCTTTATGACAACCGATCCTGAGAACAACAACTCGACCTACGTGATAGATGCGGAAAATGCGGCGGAAATGGCTCGCCTTTTACGTCAAGCGCGTCTTATCACAAAGAACATGGGTGGATTATTTCCTGAAGCTATTGATCGATCTTCTATTCGTCGTGTCCTCGATATTGCCTGTGGACCCGGTGGATGGCCTCTTGCGGTAGCATCAACCTATCCTGAAATGTACGTGACGGGCATTGATATCAGTAATATTATGATCGAGTATGCACGCTCACAGGCGCAGGAACAGGGTTTGAGTAACGTGACGTTTCAGGTCCAGGATGCTCGAAAACTGGTAGACTTTCCCGACAACTCGTTTGATCTGGTCAATGGTCGCTTCTTATTTGGCTTTATGAGTCCGACCACTTGGCCGCAACTTCTACAGGAATGTGTACGAATTACACGTCCCGGTGGAGTGCTGCTCATGACAGAAACTGAATGCCCTCTCTCCAACAGTGTAGCCACTGAAAGACTCTACGCAATGGCGGTAGAGGCATTGAAGCGAGCTGGGCAGAGCCTTTCACCTGATGGTCGTCATGTTGGCATTACGCCTATGTTGGGAAAATTTTTTCGCGATGCTCACTACGAAAACATTCAGTACCAAGCGCATGTTATTGACTGCTCGGCGGGTACGCAAGCCTATCAGGAGGTGTATCATGATTTTATGGTGAGCTACAAATTGATGCAACCCTTTCTTATGAAGATGGAGGTCACGACACAGGACGAGGTCGAAGGAATATACCAGCGAATGCTGGAGGAGCAGCAGCTCCCCGACTTTTGCGAGATATGGTTCTATTTGAGTGTCTGGGGCGAGAAACCGTTGAAATAAGCCTGATCTATAGCGAGTTGGAAAGCATGTGCTTACACTCTGCGATCATCGTTATACGAAGGTATCTGCGAACTTGGAGAAGGTGGAGAAACCTTCCATGTTCCGTAGCCACCGCCAGCATAGTTGCACTGGTTGCCTTGCACACTACAATAGGTGCCAGTTAAGCTTCCATCGGGACCAATACGACCTTGAAAAAGCAATGGCAGGTATTGGGCATAGGGTGTCACCTGAAACTGCAATGTATTGTTGCTAGAAACGGTTCCTGTAAACGCTGCAGTGCCTTGTAGTCCATTCGTTAGGGTCAGCATACCAGCTATATTTGTTCCATTCTGATGGACATTGGTGAGTGTCATAGTACCATCTATATTTGCTGGGGCATTGTGAATACTCCCAATGTACTGATTGTCTACATTTGGATAGGTTGGAGCCGGCGTTGCTTTCTGGTTTGCCGACGGGGAGGATGATGCAGGAACGGTAGTTGTGGATGCAGGGGTCCTCGTGGCAGAAGCAGAAGAGGGTGTTGTCGGCATAGTTGTATGTGTTGACGGGGTGTGCTGTCGTGTTGTTGCTGTGCCTGCAGAAGCTGAACTTTGGAAGGGATTACTCTTGGAAAAAAAGCTTGTGCCCAACAAGGCACCAAGGAGCATAACCACTAAGACAAAAAACGTGAAGAGTGGAAGCAGTATTCTTCGTTGTACAGGACGTTGCTTTTGTGCTTGCTGATGCACACTGACGTTAGGAGATGTCATAGCAGAAGCAAGCAAGGCTACTGGCTGAGCTGGTCCAGATGAGCGTGCTACTGGAAGAGGTACGATTGGCACGGGAGATGGTACAGCGAAAGATTGAGGTTGTAACGCGTGCCAGAATGCCTCCATTGTGGGGAAGCGTTCATCACTGGCGAGTGCCATTGCACGATGAATGGCTTCGGCAACCGAGGGAGGAATGTCTGGCACGAAATGATTCACTGGCTCAAGCGGGTCAGTCCCATGACTTCCCTTATATGTGATACGTTCAAATGCATCTATTGGCTGCATCCCCGTGAGCAATGTGTAGAAAGTCGCAGCCATACCATAGACATCGGTACAAGGATTCGTACCCTGCGAATATTGTTCAGGCGCACTGTAGCTTGGTGAGAGTCTGCGCACTGCTGTCGTTGTCGCGTCCTGATCGTACTCCTTTGCAATCCCAAAGTCTACCAGAACAGGCCCATCTCCATTGGGAGGAACAATAATGTTCGCGGGTTTGATATCGCGGTGGATAATTGCTGGTTTCTGACTCTGTAAGTATATCACGGCTTCCACAACAGGGGCCATGAGACGTAGCACGTCGGGAAGCGCGAAGCGGTTCTCAGGTTGGAGCCGACGCAAGCGATCCAGGTTTGGACCTTTGATGTAGTCCATCAGCAGATAGACCCGAAAATGTGGTTCATCTTCAAAGACGCGATACACGCGAGGGAGTGCTACGTGATCGAGGCGTTTGAGTACCTCGCCCTCAAAGAGAAAATGAACCCGATCCTGCTTTTTCGGATCGATCACCTCTTTGAGGGCAAACTGGTTGCCCTTGACCCGCGTATCGCGTACCAGATAGACGGCACCAAAACCGCCCTTGCCCAGTAACGACTCAATCATATAGCGATCACGTATAAGGCTCCCGTTTGGGAGAATAGTTTGTATCTCTTGCATCTTTCACCTCATACACAATGAGCGACAATTCTTTCTGAGAGGCAAAAGAGAATGTCGAGTATGCTAACTCGTCGTCCTTCTCTGCTTATAGGTAATACGTATATCTAGGTAATACGTATATCATGTTCCATCCGATGAACTCCTGATAAACATAATGCAGCCTTCTCGTCTCTTAAACCAAGAAATGCCACACTGTTATCACGATAGATTCGGACTCTTCAACTTCTCTAGTATACCTCAAGCAAGCAAGGGTCTTATTTAACAACTTTCAAAAGATTTGTGTGAGTAAGCAGGCATTATGCTTATAAAAACTATGATATGATTTATACGATGGCATAGATTACAACTATTCACCATGCTAAACAGCATATACAATTAAAAAATGAGCGCGATAACTACTCTTTGAGTATTGAGGAGAGATATCAATGGACGGTATCAAAAATTATCTCACAGACATGGATGGCGTTCTCCTACGCGGCACAACACTTATCCCTGGAGCGACAACGTTCATCCAGAAACTACGAACTCAAGACATTCCATTCTTGATTCTTACAAATAATTCGCTCTACACTCAACGTGACCTCCAGGTACGCTTATCTTACATGGGACTAGACGTACCACAAGAAGCAATCTTTACGTCCGCACTTGCCACCGCACAGTTTCTTCACGATCAACGACCTAATGGACGTGCATTTATCATTGGCGAGTCAGGATTGACAACAGCACTACACGACGTCGGGTACGTGTTAACCGATCAAGACCCTGAGTACGTAGTGCTTGGTGAAACAACAATCTATAGCTTTCAGCGAATTACTCATGCCATCCGCTTTGTAACTGCTGGTGCCCGTCTCATAGCCACCAATTCAGACGTAATAGGACCAGGCGAAGGCGGAAACGTTCCAGGGACAGGGGCAGTTGCAGCTCTGATCAGTGCCGCTACCGGCGTTAAGCCCTACTTTATTGGTAAGCCAAACCCTCTGATGATGCGTACCGCCTTGCGAACGCTTAATGCTCACTCGGAAGAGTCGGTAATGATTGGGGACCGCATGGATACTGATATTGCCTCTGGCATCGAGAGCGGCCTACGAACCATCCTGGTACTCAGCGGAGTTACCGCACGCGAACAAGTGGATCGTTTTCCCTACCGTCCCACGTGGATACGCGAATCTATCGCGGATGTCGAGGTATAATGTGCGAGGAAGGCAAATAGCTTTCCTCGCACATCTTATATTACTCCTCAGTAATTTGCAAAACCTGCACTCCGCGCATGTCCAACCAGTAGCGTCCCTTCGCATGCACAACTCGTATAAGAACTTGATCGCACGCTGGGCAACGTACAACCGTTCCCATACCATGCATATAGGCAGCTAGCGAACCTATAGCACCTGTCGAGTTACAATGGGTACAGGTAGCCTCAACCGTTGTCATCTCAAAGGGAAAGAGTGCGTGCAAGACGCCGCCAGCAGCATTGCCATCCAATTTTTGCTCCACGATTATCCTCCTGTTGGGCCAAAGCGCTCAGTCTTGACGCGCTCTGGCTTATATCCCAATGACAGCAAGTCTTGGGCAACTGTTTCGACAAATTGCGTTGGACCGCAGATATAGGCAAGAGGATATTCTGCTCCTGACCAGGCGACATCCCGCAATAAGTCATTATCCACACGACGATGATACCCCGTCCAATTTGCTGGCACTGCTCGTGTCAGCGTGTACGTCACCTTCACGTCTGTTCCCCGACTCCCAAGAGAGTCAAGTTCATCGCGATAGAGAATCTCTTCATATGATCGCGCTGAGTAGAGCAAATGTGTCGGAACAGTGCTACCAATAGTATTACGATGGCGCAGCATAGCCATAAGCGGCACAACACCCGATCCTCCCGCAATAAGCAGAAGCGGGCCTCCCATAGTTTCATCCCAGACGAAGTAACCACCGATGGGACCACGAAACTCAAGTTTATCTCCCACACGCAGTTCATCCACAAGATAGGGTGAGACCTCTCCATCATCCAGTCGCTCGATGGTAAGCGTTATCCGCCCTCGCTCTTCAGGTGAAGAGGCAATGGAGTAGCTTCGCTCTGTCCGATAGCCGTCCTCGGCAGTCAGCCGTACATCAACGTGCTGACCCGCTCGGTGTCCAGGCCAATCGGGAACCACAATCGTCACACTTGTGCTCTGTGGCGTTTCTACCTTCTTCTCCACAATCTCGCCTAACTGCCAGGTTAGTCGCCCCAATAGCGCTGTTCTTTCCACGGATCACCATAATTGTTATAGCCAAGCGTCTCCCAGAAGCCGGGGGTATCCTTCTCGACCAATCGAAGACCCCGAATCCACTTGGCACTCTTCCAAAAGTAGAGATGCGGCACAAGCAACCGTGCTGGTCCACCATGTTCAGGAGCTAAAGGCTTCTCATCATAATTGAAGACGATCCACGCCTTTCCTCCTTGCACATCGGCAAGCGGAATATTCGTCGTGTAACCTCCATCGCTAAAAGCAACAACATACTTCACGACATTCGGGTCATAATCCACCTGTTGCAATAATACATCGACGGAGACCCCTTCCCAGGAAGTATCTAGCTTGGTCCAGGTAGTCACACAATGGATATCGACAGTTGGCATCTCATGAGGCTGTGCCAGCAATTCATTCCATGTCCAGCGTTTAGGTTCCTTGACGGTACCTTCAATAGAAAAATCCCACTTATCAAGAGGCGTATGCGGAGTCGGTCCCGCAGACAAAACCGGAAACCCGCGTTCAAGATGCTGTCCAGGTGGAATGCGTCCAGCCTGCTCATTTTGTTGGCGACGACCTCGAAACCCGCGCGAAAAAAATCCTTCACTCATACATTGTCCCTTCGCTCTTCTATCTACACACAAAGTAGTACTACAGTATATACCACAATGCAAGATAGCCTCCTATTATGTGAAGAGAGCAACGTGTAGGGACCGATGTATCACGTCCTCCTGGCAATCAACCGCCGACGAGGACGTGATACATCGGTCCCTACACGTATTTAACCTATCCCTGTGGGTGCCTTGGGCTGACCTCTACATTAAACATTGTCACAGCGCAAGCATGCGTTGCAACGCTACACGTGACCAATACACAACCTCCTCATCAACCTTCACCTGATTGATCACCTCACCCTGTACCAGTCCCTCTAACACCCACGCAAGATACGCTGGGTGAATACGATACATCGTAGAACATGGACACACAATTGGGTCCAGGCAAAAAATGAACTGGTCAGGATGCTCTTGTGCCAAACGATGCACAAGGTTAATCTCAGTCGCTATACCCCACTTACTACCAGCGGGAGCCTGCTCGATCTGCTGAATAATGTACTCCGTTGAACCATACAAATCAGCCGCTTCAACTACCTCGCGCCGACACTCTGGATGCACAAGAATCTTAATACCGGGATAGTCCTCGCGTGCCTTCTCGATCTGTGACAGGTTGAAACGCATATGCGTCGTACAATAACCCTTCCACAGAATAATTTTTGCCCGCTCGATCTCCTCCTCTGCATCGACCGCCGCCATCGGGTCCTTTGGATTCCACACAGCCATCTCTGTCTCTGGAATACCATATGCAAAGGCCGTATTGCGCCCAAGATGCTCATCAGGAAAGAATAGCACACGCTTTCCCTGTGTAAATGCCCATGCAATCACCGCAGGAGCATTCGACGACGTACACACAATACCCCCGTTACGCCCACAAAACGCTTTCAGGTTGGCTGCAGAATTCATATACGTCACAGGAATTATTCCTGCATCCTCACCCAGCACATCGTTTAGCATCTGCCAACACTCTTCGACCTCCGCAATATTTGCCATATCCGCCATCGAACAACCAGCCGCAGGATTTGGCAAAATCACTCTCTGATGAGGACCACTCAGTACATCAGCACTTTCAGCCATAAAATGCACACCACAAAAGACGATATAGTCAGCCTGTGGACGTGCGGCTGCTAACTGTGCTAGTTTAAATGAGTCGCCGCGAAAGTCCGCGTACTTAATAATTTCATCGCGCTGATAATGATGCCCTAGAATCACGAGCCGCTCACCAAGTTCCGCCCGTGCCGCCGCGATACGACGGTCTAGCTCCTCACCATCCATCTCGGCATACAACATCGGAATAGTATCACTACGTCTGGACAGATCATGCTTGGCTCGCATGCGCGGTGTTAGTAACGGTAACACACGCGTCTCCTGGCTCTCGGCGCACTCAGACTGTATCGCAACCATCGAGTTTTCTCCTTGTGTTAAATCATGCAAATTCTAATGAGATATCAAAATTAGGAGCCGAATGTGTTATCGCTCCCAACGAAATGAAATCAACTCCTGTCGTCGCAACCTCCGCCAGACGCGTCATATTCGTACCAATATTTCCTGATGCCTCGATTAAAATGTGTGGAGCTTGTTGGCGCAGAAGCGTTACCGCCTCTCGCATTCTCTCAACGGTCATATTGTCGAGCAACACCACATCCGCTCGCGCCTCAATTGCCTCCTCCACTTCTGCCAACGTCTCACACTCCACCTCAATCTTGAGCAGATGCGGAGCCAAACGCCGCGCACCAGCAATAGCATTCGTAATGCTTCCCGCCGCCTTAATATGATTGTCCTTAATCAGCACGCCATCGCTCAGACCAAAACGATGATTGTATCCTCCCCCCATCAGCACAGCCATCTTTTCAAGACTTCTCAATCCTGGTGTCGTCTTGCGCGTATCCAGAATACGTGCCTTCCCCTCAACCGCACGTACACATTGTGCCGTGATCGTCGCAATCCCTGAGAGTCGTCCAAGCAGATTTAGCGCAACTCGTTCAGCACTTAGTACTGAACGCGCTGGACCACTCAAACGCGCAAGTATATCATTGGCTTGCACAGCGGCACCATCCTGTACCAACCTCTCAACGGACACCCGCACATCCAGGGCACGAAACGTATCCAGCGCGACTTCCAAACCAGCAATCACACCAGCCTGTCGCGTAATGAATGTCGCCTGTGCTTGCTGAGCCTCTGGCACCGTACTGAGCGTGGTAATATCTGCATACGTGCTATCTTCTTCCAGTGCTCGCCGAATCAACTCCTCGTACTGCTTATACATGGGGTGCACCCTCCTCGCGCATAACCGTCGCTTGTCGCTCAATGCCAGTATCGCGTTGAAACACAAAATGTCGCGTAGCCAACGTCTCATCAGTCGCTTGATAATCCGAGCGCCAGTGACTTCCTCGGCTCTCATGACGTTGCAACGCGGCAGCAATAACTAATTCCGCAACGCGCAGCATATTCAGCGTCTCCAATTCTTGCTGCGTCTTCTCTACAGCATCTATAGAGGTCATGCTGCGACGAAGTTCTTGCACACTCTGCCTTGCCTGTAACAAACCTTGCTCATCCCGACACAGAGAGACATAGTGCCACATGATCTGTCGAAGATCAGCACGTATTGCTTGTGCTGTATGTTCAACCGCATTTCCTGACAAGAGTATCTCTTTCTGTGAACTTGTATAAGAAACTCCTCTTTGTTCGCTTAGAACCACATGCGTAGCACGTTGATCTTGTGTTGTCTTAGCCAAGTAATCTGCTATACGCACGCCATACACAAGGCCTTCTAAAAGCGAGTTGCTTGCCAGACGATTCGCACCATGCACACCCGTACATGCAACCTCACCAACGGCGTACAATCCTGACACATTCGTTCGTCCATACGTATCAACTCTCACACCACCCATACAATAATGTGCAGCCGGTGCAATTGGAATAAGATCAGTTGCAAGGTCTAACCCATGTATACGGCACAGTGCAGAGATCGTTGGGAAACGTGCATGCATCTTTTCAGCGGCTAAGTGGCGCAGATCAAGATACTGACAATTTGTCTGCTCAGCCAGCATCTCACTCAGAATCGCGCGTGCCACAACGTCACGTGATGCCAGTTCGTTCTGTTCACTATAGCGTGACATAAAGCGTTCACCAGCATGATTGCGTAAGTATGCTCCCTCGCCCCGTACCGCCTCCGAAATCAAATGCGATGCATTGTCAGCGACCAGAACAGTTGGATGAAACTGCATAAACTCAAGATCTGTCAAAACTGCACCAGCATCCCACGCCAATGCCAGGCCATCAGCCGTTGCCCCTGTAGGATTCGATGTATGCAACCACAAGCCACCCGCACCACCACTTGCCAGAATGGTCGCATCCGCTGCAATTACAAAGCCTCGCCCACCCTTATCCACAGCCTCAACAGCAGTACAGACATCTTGCTCTACAACAAGCCTACGTACACATGTCTCTTCGTACACGCTCACAGAGGTACGTCTACGAAGTTCGGCTATAAGAACACGTTCGATCTCAGCACCAGTAGCATCACCTCCCGCGTGCAACACACGCCAGCGCGAATGCGCCCCTTCACGGCCAAGCAAAAAGCCATCAGGAGTAACATGGGCATCGCTCTCACTCTGCACTCGGTCAAACTGCACACCTAGACTCATCAGCCAGCGCACAGCATGGGGGGCCTGCTCAACAAGCACGCGTACCGCCTCTTCATCGCACAGCCCAGCGCCTGCCGCCAGTGTATCTTGCAAATGTAGTTCGGGCGTATCGTCATCCCCCAAAGCAACCGCTAGCCCACCTTGTGCATAACGTGTATTGCTCTCGCCAAGCTGTCCCTTCGTAAAGAGCGCGACACGCACATGCTCTGGTAGCCGCAAAGCCACCGAGAGACCTGCAATACCGCCTCCGATAATCGCAACATCAAATTGACCATTTGTCATATCATATCTCCCTTAAGTAAGTGTACTTTATACACTTACTAAGCAGACAAAAAAGCAAAGGTGTCATTCGTACACTAACCCTTGTGAAATGAATTATACCAGGGAAATCTCATAAAAACAAGGGTTAAGACCCCTGTAATACTGTTAACAGACAACAACAAGCGAGGACGATTGTGCTACAGTGCAATCGTCCTCGCTTGTTGTTGTCCCTTACTCTTCCTCGAAATCGGGGCTGCCGAAGTGCAACGGACGAAAATTCTCCGTGATCGCTCTCACAAACGCGATCAAGCAGATAGGGCAAACGAAAGGTAATAAAGAGCATCTCCAGAGCTAATACTACAGGCATAGACCCTTCCTTTGGAAGAGACGTTCTGTGATGTCAATTCTCACAAGGAGGGAACTATGCCTGTCACCAAGAAAAAACGTACCACATCGCCCCTGATCCTTCAACGTCAAACATTGCTGAGAGTCGTACTCAGTGCTAGCAGTATCTTATGAGCGAGTAGTGTCTGTCTGTCCGTAATCCGTCGTTTCAGTCTCGGCAGGGGTCTCTGTCTGACCTTTGTTCGCTGGTTTGGAGCCAGAACTAAAAGCTGACTTGGTCGTCTTGACGTTTTCAGCAGCCATTTCGGTACTTTCCTGCCCAATTTGACCAGCACCGCCAACTCGCTGTTCTGGAGTCTCGCCAAGGGTATTGAACATACCTGTACCCGGTGATTTGCCGCCAGTATTCCTAGCTGCCTCGGTCGTCTCGTCAGTGGACTGTGTCTTACCAGCATCGACTGGTTCGGAGCCAGAACTCATAGTTGATTCTCCTTCTTGCTCAAGCCTAATTACCTCTACTATTATAATTTGTGTATTCAACTGAATACACATAGATTCCACGTACAAGATCGAATGGAAGTTTCAAATGAATTACATCGCTCATAGAAGATGTTCTAGAAGAAGTAACCTTGCATTGCTGTAAGTCCGTATCACCGCCAACGCTAACTGGGTGGATTATCTTATCATTGGAGTCTACTTCGCCGTTACACGTTGAGCCGATCTGGTACAAGAGACCTAGAGTTTTGGCTGGAGCCGCCATTGCTATCTTCGTAGTACTAAATATCATGTTCTTCTAGCGTAAGAAAAGGAAATACAGGTATGAGTCATAAAGAGCCAGTTAACGTGATTTCAACGAATTGCTACAATGGCTTATAGAACGGGTCAGGAGCATGACAGGGACAAGCCCTGTCACTACTATAGAACGGACTGACGCGATAAGTCACATAGTGGCCTATTGTGTATAGTAGTGACAGGGCTTGTCCCTGTCATGTCGCCCCCAGAGTCATTTCATGGGTTTGCCCCCGTCATGCTCCCCCAGCACCATGTTATCCCGCTTTTTGCTTTTCAAGAACACGTTTCAGCAGACCAATAAATGCAATTGTCCCAAACCAAGCAGCCACAATCACCCAAGGTCTTCGCTCACTTGTATCCGGCATTCCGTCCCTCCCTTTAGGTATTCTCCCACTTGCGTCCGTTCTTCCAGTATGCCTCGATATTCTCTAAGTTTCTTCCATTCGTCTCTGGCACAAGGAACCAGCAGAAAATGAATGAAGCAACCGCGAGTAGTGCATAGAGCCAAAACGTGAATGGCTTACCAATCAGGTCAATCAACGAAAGGAACGTAATACTAATGAGCAGATTGCCAGCCCAGTTCGCCACCGTCGAAATGCTGCCACCAGTACCACGCAGTCGTGTCGGAAACAACTCTGAACTCAACAGCCAGAACACGGGACCCATCCCAATCGCGAAGGAGACGATGTACACCAGCAAGGCAATCAAAATCAAGACCCCTGCATTGTTTGCACCAACCATGAAAATGATGCCCATTGCCACCAATGCCACCGCCATGCCAACACTTCCCACTAGCAACAACGGGCGTCGTCCTACGCGATCAAGCAGCAGAATCGCGACAATCGTACCAAGCACGTTCACCACACCAACAACACTTGTCGCTAAAATCGCGCCAGAGGCCGACTTAAAACCTGCGTAGCCAAAGATAGTCGGCGCGTAATAGATAACGGTATTAATACCGACAAACTGCTGAAACAGTGCCAACCCAACACCCACCACAAGCGCTATCGACAGGCCGGACCGAATAAATGAGCGAATCGAAGGAGGGCTACCACTTGTGACAGCCGAGTGAATTGATTTTAGCTCCCGCTCTTTATCCTCCGGCGAGAGGTAATTCAAGGCCTTTTCTGCCTCGTCCCAACGATTTCTTCCTGCCAACCAACGTGGAGTCTCCGATAGGAAAAGCATTCCTATGAGCAGGCCCAAACCAGGCACAGCTGCTACAGCAAACATAGGACGCCAGCCCATATTTGCGTTAGCGAAAGCCAGGTCAATCCAGTAGGACACCGCAATACCAATAGTGAGCGCAAGCTGATTAAAGGTTACAAGCCCACCACGCAACTTCGGCGGTGCCATCTCCGCAATGTACATCGGTGCCACAAATGAAGCTACGCCAACAGCGAAACCTACAAGAATGCGGCAAGCAACAAACAATGTTAAATTTGGTGTCAATGAGGTAAGAATGGCACCCACTGCGAAAATGATAGCCATAATGATAAGCGACTTTTTACGCCCAATCCCATCGCTTAGTCTTCCGCCAATGGCAGCCCCAATAATCGTTCCAATAAGAATAGAACTAACGGCTAACTCTTCTGTAAACGAGTTCAGCGCGAAATCCTTCTTGAGAAAGAGTTCAGCACCCGATATAACACCCGTGTCATAGCCGAAAAGCAGTCCCCCTAACGCCGCAATCGCCGCAATTCCGTACACAGCTAATGGACGACTTGCTTTTCCTTGCGGGTTCACATCATCGTGAACGCTGCCTTGAGTGGTTGCCATTTCCATGTCCTTTCAATGGTGAGTCAAGCATTTCCGTGTTCTTTAGTTTATTCTATACAAGAGACGTTGCACAAGCAATAGTGCTATAATAAACAAACACCTACAGCTAGTACGATGTGCGGCACCCTTGTAACACGAAAAAAGAGTACAAAGAAGTTTCTACTTTTCGAGAGGAGTTCTAAGTATGAACGCATTGCAAATGATTGGCTCACTGAACCGTGAGCAACGAAACACGTTTATTGCTAGCTTCCTCGGCTGGACATTGGATGCATTCGACTTCTTCCTCGTCACTTTCGTCACACTTCGTATCGCGAAGGACTTCCATGTATTACTTCCCTTGATTGCTGGCGCAATCTCACTAACACTTATCATGCGTCCAGTTGGTGCACTCATCTTCGGCATTCTTGCTGAGCGTTTTGGGCGTCGTCTGCCTCTTATGATTGACATCATTTTTTATTCGATCATTGAGCTATTGACAGCCTTCTCGCCGAATTATGCAGTATTTCTTATCCTTCGTGCCTTGTTCGGTATTGGCATGGGCGGTGAATGGGGACTTGGCGCATCGCTGGCGATGGAGGCTCTCCCTACAGAGTCACGCGGCTTGTTCTCAGGTATTCTGCAACAGGGTTACGCCTTTGGCTATCTCATCGCCGCCATTGTCTACTACCTCGTTTTCTTACTGGTTCCTTCGCCTTCGATAGCGTGGCGCGTCATGTTCGCAGTTGGCGTTTTACCAGCACTACTCGTTGTATTTATTCGTATGGGCGTTCCAGAATCTCCTGTATGGGAGCATCAGCAAGCACTGCATAGAGAGCGCGGCACAAGTTTGTGGCAAGGAATGTGGAACGCTGTAAAAAGCCGTTGGGTTCTCTTCATCTATGTTGTTCTACTTATGACAGCGTTTAACAGCCTGTCGCATGGGACACAAGATAACCTGCCCACCTTCCTTCAGGCACAACTCAAGCTCGGCACAGGCGCAACATCAATAATCACGATTATCGCCAACATTGGCGCAATTATCGGCGGAACACTCTTTGGCTTCTACTCTCAGCGTTGGGGACGCCGCCGTGCCATCATTATCGCTTGCATCTTAGGGCTACTCATGATTCCTCTCTGGTCAGGCTTGGTACGCATTCCAGGCGTCGGACTGCTCACCTCGATAGCCATTGGAGCCTTCTTGCTTCAGTTCATGGTGCAAGGAGCGTGGGGCGTTGTTCCAGTTCACCTAAACGAACTTTCGCCTACCGATGTTCGTGGCACATTCCCCGGCTTTGCCTATCAGTTTGGCAATCTACTCGCATCAGGCATTGTCCTCTTTGAAGCCGTTGTCGCACAAAATCTTGGCACAGAAAAAACGCCTAACTACGGTTTAGCATTAGCCATATTCTCAGCGTGTGCCTTTGCAGCTGTCATCCTCTTCGCCGCTATTGGGCGCGAAGCTAAAGGTATCGAGTTCACAAAGGCCGACGAAGAAGAGTTTACATCAGAAGGCGGACTCAGAGAGGCAGTTGATTAGACCTTCTCTCCATCCTCGCCTTGCTCTGGACGGTCAACAAAGCGATCTGCCTTCTTGTTATTGTGTGAGGGGGATACCAACTCCTGGTATCCCTCCACCACTTCCTCAGCAAAGGGACTATCAAGTTCTGTTGGTGGCAGCACACGCCACGAGCGTTCCCCTGGCATATCATCTGGCCTCATTAAAGTATCTATTCCCACCTCATTCATCACCAGCATATTCCGTTGCGCTAGCGACTGATGCGGCACATACGAGTAAAGGAGAGAGCCCATCTCTTGTAATTGCTGCGAAATTTGCCCCGGTGTATGCCCATACTGCACACACGTATTCCGTACAGCCTTTAGCAAGTCCTCTTCTGAAAGCACAAAAAGCGCATCCAGTAAAGACATCAAATTCATACCACGGTTCAGCATGACCAACCGCCCATGCACAAGACGTTCCAGCAGCCCGTCACCTTGTTGCTTCCGATATTCCTCTTGCACTTGCCGAGTAATATCTGTAATCGGCAACATATCAAGCCTACGATAAAGAAACTCTACCACACTAGCAGTATTCCCCTCTTGCCACTGCTGTAGCAATTCCAGGCAAAGACCTCCTTCATACTCTTTAGAAGTCTTAGCAATACTCAGCACACGTCCCTTCCGTTCACATATCCAGCGCGCATGAAGATAGCGCACTGCATCAGCCACCGAAAACGACTCGAACCGCCTCTGCCCATGCATCTCCTGCACAAAGCGAAAACTCGCCTTGAACTCCTCCACCATCGCATCAAAGGCCACCAGCTTCTGCTCTATTAACTGTTGTTTTTCCTCTGTCGTCATCGCTTTTTCCATTTCGTATCTCCAGATTACTATCTCTCTACTCACAATTAGCACGACTCAACCTGCTGACTAGTTCCTTCCAACAATTTACAACATTCAGCGTAACATAAGAAGAACCTGTTGACAGAAACAATACCGAAGAGTACATTCTCAATAGCATCATGCAATCGCTACACGTTGTATAACAAGAGGTAAAAAAATATGAGTACAAGCATTCAAGATAAACCGGGAGTCATAGCACCACCGCCATTAATCTATGCAGGAGGACTCGCAGCAGGCCTCCTCCTTCATCGTCTACTTCCAGTCAAGATTCTGCTCCGAAGCCCTCGCAGTATTCCACTAACACTTGGCAGCGCCTCTATCAGTCTAGCCTTGACACTTTTAATTTCAGGCTTTCGACAGATGCGCAACGCCAACACCAACGTTAATCCAGAGCATCCTGCTACCACCATCGTCACTGAAGGCCCATTTCGTTTTACCCGTAACCCTCTCTATCTCGGCTTGGCCCTGCTCTATACAGGCATCTCGTTGATCGTTAACTCGCTCTGGCCTCTCCTCCTTCTACCCACCGTTCTCTTATTAATGAGAATTGGCGTCATCGCACGCGAGGAACGCTATCTCGAACGCAAATTCGGGACACAATATCTTGCTTACAAACAGCGTGTTCGTCGCTGGCTTTAAACGAGTTTTGACAAACGAGTACAGGAATGACTCTTTGTACGGGTCTGATTTCATCACAACCCTTCGACAATACACAAGCTCTTAGCCCTCCTTCGCCTTACGCACCATTCAGACACTCGACCTTGCTGACGATAAAGAAGAATATACAGAAAAGGAGGGTATATCTCTTGGTCAGCAATATCGAAGAACACACGCTAGAAAGCATTCCACAACCAGAAACGCTCCCTGTTAAAGACCTGGCATCGCTACTTAAAACACAGTGCATTGAATATAGTGTCGGCGTCATGGCCTACAACGAAGAGGCAAACATTGGGCGTACCCTTGACGCCATCTTGAACCAGATACATTTCAAGACTGCACTGACGGAGATCATCGTCGTCGCAAGTGGTTGTACTGACAACACGGTTGGCGTCGTAGAGGAGATGATGGCTTCTGAGCCACGTATCCAGCTTCTTGTCCAGGAGCGCCGCGAGGGAAAAGCATCGGCAATCAATCTCTTCTTACAACGCGCCAGCAGTTCAATACTCGTCATGGTGGGTGCCGACATTATTCCTGAACTTGACACGCTAGAGCAGCTTTGCACTCACTTCTTGGACACGCAGGTAGGCATGGTAGGAGCACACCCAATACCCGTCAACGATCAGGAAACCTTTGTTGGGCATGCTGTTCATCTGCTGTGGCTACTTCATGATCGCATGGCTCGACGTAGCCCAAAGCTCGGTGAGGTAGTCGCGTTCCGCAATACAGTGACAAGCATTCCAACCGATACAGCGGTTGACGAAATCTCCATTCAGGCAGCGATATCAGCACAAAAACTTTCCCTTGTGTATGAGCCGGAAGCTCTCGTCTACAACAAAGGTCCCATGACCATTCATGACTTTCTCAAGCAACGGCGGCGTATCCATGCCGGACACCTCAAAATCCGTGAGCAAGAACGGTACGAAGCCCCCACAATGAGTATCTTTCCTATTCTTCAAGAATTATTCACCAGTACACCCTACACCGTAAACAGCCCGAAACAACTTATATGGACAGTAGGCACAATAGGTTTGGAAGGGCTAGCACGCCTGCAAGGACACTATGATGTAATGCGTAAACGCTCGCACCACGTCTGGCAAGCTGTCGCATCCACCAAATTGCTGGAAGATGCCGAGCGCAAACTTCGACGCATCTCCAAAACACAAAGCGTCATTGTCTTTCATATACAACGCGAAGGAGGAAAGGTACTCGACATACAAGTAGAACGCGGAATCCATACCCTATTACAAAAAACGCTGCCAGCACTTCGCAAGTTTATACGTAGAGATGACCTGCTGAGCGTTCACGGGATGCATACTCTTGTAGCCGTCCTAAACGCGGAGCAAAGTGGAGCCGAATTCGTTGCGCAGCGCCTAAAAGCTCTTATAGAAACGCGCCTTGCAGCGAACGGTCAGCAACACACACCAATTCAGGTACGTTATCACGCGGTCTCATTCGGACAAACAACTGCAAACAAACAATAGCAATGGATGAACCTTATGCCCAAAAAGGGAGAGTCCCAGAATTTCTAGGAGTTCTGGGACTCTCCCTTTTTATACACTTTTCTCACATAACTGTGAATGTTGTAGATTGAATAACTGTCCCTTGAGGATTATATGTATCAGGATCAGGAGAGGTCGTGTTGTAGGTCAAGCTTGCCCGGTATACTCCTGCCTGCCATTGTGTAGAGGCGTTAGGTCTTGGTACATTTACATGAGGAGAAAGCTGTAGTTGTGTGCTAGTACCTGCTGGAATAGCAACTGCGTGCGCCATTTGTTCTCTCGTACAGTTTCCTAAAACCATCCAGTTGCTCTGTACCTCTTTTTCAAGTCTCACCGGAGTACAGTTAGTATAATATGGCGTGACAAAAATGCTCTCAGACAGTCCGTTAGTAATCGTGATGGTAATTGCATCGTTTGCGCGGTAGGTTGTCTGAGACGCTGCTATCGTTACCTTTCCCTGCGTAACTGTTGTTGCAGTAGCACCATGTGTTGCCTGAACAGTAGGAGAGGATGGAATTTTTGACGGAGTACTCGTTGCTGTACTGTCACTAGTTGTACTTGACTGTGATGCACGACCACATGCAGTAATAAACATTGAGGTAAATATAAATAATATAAGTACGCTACGTGCTAGAGCGTTCGATGATATCTTGTTCTGCATAACAAATCTCCTTTATAGAGATAAAGACGTTTCACAAAAGGAATGAGTTCCCAACTACGTGCTACAATGAAACGGTAACCCATCTCAAGGAGTTACAAGACGTTCAAGAACAGAAAGCGCAACATATCTTATGGCATCGGCCTCTTCAATGCAATCATCGCCGGATATAGTCAGAAACCAAAAGCCTAGCAGCGTTCCCTTACGTATTTTCGCAGCCTGTCTGACCTCTGTCGTGGTATCCATCCACTACACGAACTACAGCCCGCTCATCACAACGATACGGGCCGCGTTACATATCAACAGTGGGCAGGCAGGATTGCTCTCGACCCTGCTCTTTCTAGGGCTTGCCCTCACATACATTCCAGCAGGAGTCTTAGTAGACCGCTTTGGAGCAAGACCTGTACTCATATGGTTCAGCGGCTTAATCGTTGTCGGAGGCGTACTCCTGCCACTCTTTCCTACACTCTTATGGGTACTCTTCTGTCGTCTGCTGGTAGGATTTGGCTCTGGTGGTGCTTTCATTGCTGGTGCTGGCATCGCGCCTAGCCTGGGAAAACATGCTCCATTAGGACAAGGTCTGTACGGTGGCTCTACACAGGTTGGTCAAGCACTGGGATTAGTCATCACGCCACTCTTGCTACCCTTCTTAGGATGGCGTGGTTGCTTTCTCTTCTGGGGAATTTTCAGCCTATCCTCGGTCATCGTCTGGCTCTTCGTCAATGACGGGCAGGAAGTTCATAAACGTGTAAGCATTGACCTGAAAGCGGCGGTACGCTCACCCTCAGTCTGGACCTTAGGACTCTCACACCTTGGCACATTCGGCCTGGGTGCAGCAATCTCAACATGGCTTACCATTTATTTGATTGACCAGTACCATCTACCACTCACACTTGCCGCCGCACTTGGTTCGTTCGCTTTATTAACTGGCATGTTTTTCCGTCCACTTGGCGGAGTATTAATCGGACGCGGCATCATCGGTGCGATTCCCTTGTTACGCATGGGTACCATCATGGGCGCTGTAGGCGTTGCAGTATTAATGATTCCATTTGCCATTCCGATACTGGCAGTTCTCGGTATTTCCTTAATCGCTGTTGGCACAACCATTCCATATACATCGGTGTTCAACTCAGCAGCAAATCTACGCAGTGTTGGCAAAGGAGTTGCACAGGGCGTCGTAAGCGCGTTGTCCAGCCCAACTGCGATTATCGGACCACCCATAATTGGCTACCTGCTTGACATCACAAAAAGCTTTACCTATGCCTTTAGCGCTGTTCTCTTGTTCAGTGTCATAGCCATCACAGCGTCCTTTCTGGCGGGCCCAGCCGTCAAACGTGAGTCAATCGTACCGCAAGCATAAATATACATGCGTATCATGTCACCTCCTCTGCTGTTGATACGTTACTCAAGTAGGAGTTAAATACATCTTAATCCTCTCCTATTATAGGAGAATGGTTTGTTCTTCAAGAATGGAGCAGTATTTCATGAAAAGACCAAAGGCGATCATTTTTGACTTAGATGGCGTACTCACCGATACCTCCGAGTACCACTATCAAGCATGGAAACATCTCGCAGATGATGAGGGTATTTCATTCACACATGAAGAGAACGATGCTCATTTACGTGGTGTTGGGCGACGCGACTCACTCATGTACCTGCTTAAAGGCCGTCAAGTGTCTGAAGAGCAGATGCAAGAAATGATGGATCGTAAGAATCGCTATTATACAGAACTTATTCAGAACATGACACCCAAAGAAGTTGTTGCAGGCGGAGTCGAACTGCTGAAGGAACTTCGAGCCGATGGTATTAAGACCGCCATCGCCTCCGCCAGTAAAAACACTTCGACGGTGCTAGAAAAGTTGCAAATCGCGTCCTACTTTGATGGTATTGCCGATGGCAACAGTGTTGTCAATGGCAAACCAAAACCAGATGTTTTTGTCTTTGCAGCAGGTCTTGTCAACACACCAGTGGTTGACTGTCTTGGTGTTGAGGATGCAGATGCAGGCATTGAGGCAATCAAGGCAGCAGGTATGGAGGCATTGGGCATTGGCCCCGCGGAACGCTTCCATAAAGCCGATAAAGCTATTCCAAATATGGAAAACAAAAAATTACAGGATTTGATAGATTAACACATAAAATGCTATGTAGCACCTTTTATTCAGCTATTTAGATATGCATTTTTAGGAAGGATGTTCTGTGGACCTTTGGCACGTAAGCGAAAATACCCTTGACCCAAATCCTAAGAAACTTCATAGCCAGGAAACCGTTTATACTGTAGGTAATGGCTACTTCTGTACGCGAGGGACCTTTGAAGAAGGCTATCCGAAAGCGAATCCCGCAACACTGCTGTACGGTGTTTTTGATAAAGTTCCGATAGCAAGAGAAGAACTCGCAAATGCTCCTGACTGGACTGGACTTCGCCTGTTCGTAAACGGTGAACGCTTCCGTCTTGATAGGGGTCATATCCTTGATTATCAGCGTACACTGGACATAAAAAATGGTGTGTTAAAGCGCACCGTACGTTGGGAAGGTGAATCCGGTGTGCGCCTGCTTGTTACAAGCGAACGCATTGCAAGCTTAGCTGATGAGCACGTTGGCGCAATCCGTTATAGTGTTACAGCAGAAAAAGCCGATCAACCGCTTGAAGTCGAACTGTTAGCGGGTCTCAATACTGCTGTTGGCAACTACAATCTAATGCACTGGGAGACTAAAGATCAAGGCCATCAGGACAACCTCTCCTGGCTTTTGAGCGAGACAATAGCAACACAGGTCTCTCTGGCACAAACAATCAGTCTTACTACAACTACGCAAGGCTTCGACACGGAAATCTATAACTCGGATACTGCTCCCGGCATTCGGCTCTACGGTACACTTGCACAGGGTGCAACTATTACCGCTGAAAAGTTCGTGACAATGTACACCTCGCGTGACGGTGTAGAGCCTTTGCCAATAGCCCTCGAACATCACCAAAAACTTCTTTCTGCTCAAGGTGATGTATATGATACTCTATTCTCAGCACATCAGGCGGCATGGGAACAGTTCTGGAACGAGGCCGATGTCATTATCGAGGGTGATGAGAAGGCGCAAGTCGGCATGCGCTACAACCTGTATCAGTTACGCATTAACGCCTCCTCGCACGATGATCGCTACAGCATTGCGGCAAAGGGCTTGACAGGCTTTGGCTATCGTGGTCACATCTTCCATGATACCGAAATTTTCATGTTGCCCTTCTTTGTGTACGCGATGCCTCATCTCGCCCGCAACCTTGTTATGTATCGCTATCATACTTTGCCAGCAGCACGCAAGAAAGCAGCAAGCAACGGCTACGAGGGTGCGCAATACGCCTGGGAAAGCACACTCAGTGGTGAAGAGTCAACGCCACCTTCTATCATTCACCCAGAGACTGGTGAGGTCATTCCTGTTCTCAACGGACCACTAGAGATACATATCAGCGCAAGTGTTGCACATGCAGCATGGCAATACTGGACCATTTCAGGTGATAACGACTTCATGCGCGACTACGGTGCAGAAATTATTCTCAGTACAGCGGTATTCTGGGGGAGTCGTGTCGAGAAGAATACGGAACGCGACGATTACGAGATTAACAATGTCATTGGTCCTGACGAATGGCATGAGCACGTCAACAACAACAGCTTCACCAACTACATGGCCCGTTGGAATCTCCAGACAGCGCTCGATATCTTGAAGTGGCTTCATACGACTGCTCCTGATAAGGCGCAAGCATTAGAGAAACAACTTAATTTAACAAGCCAACGTCTTGAATACTGGCAGGATATCGTAAAACACATCCGTATTCTTCAAAATCCAGAGACGAAGGTGTTTGAGCAGTTCGATGGCTTCTCCGAACTCGAGGACCTCGATCAAACCAAGTACAAGGGCCGCACCGACTCCTATCAAGGTATTCTTGGTGTACGCGCCATACAGAAGTATCGGATCGTCAAACAGGCCGACGTATTAATGCTGCTCACTGTGCTCAGCCAGGAGTTTGATAAGGAAACCAAGCGAGCCAATTGGGATTACTATTACCCAATAACGGACCATGACTACGGCTCTTCGCTCACTCCTGCGTTCCATGTCATCCTAGCATGCGAACTAGGCAAAGAGAATGAAGCGAGAGAGTTGTTCCGGCTAGGCAACCTTGTCGATCTCGAAAATCTACGCGGTAACGCACCCGAAGGTATCCATACAGCCTGTGCAGGCGCGGTATGGCAAGCGGCGGTCTTCGGGTTCGCAGGTCTCAAAGTCACGGAAGATGGCTACACACCAGAACCACACCTACCCGACACATGGACACGCCTGGCCTTCAATTTTACTCTACGCGGTACATTGGAGCGTGTTAACCTGGATTAAATAGAGATTTGACAAGAAGTTGGCATGCTGAATGCAAGCGTTTTGTCAGTAACAGTGCTTGACAAGTGCAGAGTAGAGGAGTATTATTAGCTGCGTGAAGAAACTTTCAATAACAATAAAGTGTGTATTCACGCGGCCATAAGGCGCATTCGTCTAGCGGCCTAGGACGCCGCCCTCTCAAGGCGGAGACCACGGGTTCGAATCCCGTATGCGCTACCAAGTATCTTTCATAAAACGTCCCAGGTCTGTCTACAAGCGACTTGAGACGCTTTCTTGTTTTATGTTTCTTCGCTAAATTTAGCTACCATGTAGCAACAGGGTAAAACAACCCATTATGCGAGTCTTTACTAGCAGCAGCCACAACCACATGGACACTGTTCCTCTTGATTAAAAGTATTCATACAAGTTCCTCCTTTCCTTCAAAATTCTCATTAGAGATTGCAATACAAGACATATCAGCGCACACCTGGAACGCTTGGCTTTCGTCGGGGTGACAGTCGACAAGTTTGCGTTGATAACTTTCCATATCAGCCCGAAGTCGATGCAATTCAGCAATCTCTTGGTCTATGGCAATTAAGCGAGTCTCTACCAATTTCAAGAGTTCTTGTTGCACATCAAGACACCGCACATCAGATGCTCCAATCAAGAGCGATTTAGCTTGCATGAGAGGAACACCTAAACATCGAATACGACGGAGCAAGATCAGACGATTTACATCAGATATGCTGTAGCGTCGGTACTGGTTATTGAAACGTGCTGGACACGGCAATAAACCAATACTTTCGTAATAGCGAATAGCCTTTGCGTTTACTCCTGTCATACGCGCTATTTGGCTAATGGTAAACGGCTCATGCTTCCTCTTATTGTGTGCTTCGAGTGCTCTTTGTGCTTGCATCTTTTTTGACATCTCCTTCTATCAAGAACTATACACCTTCCCATCACTGGAAGGTCAAGCCTTTTTTCATGAAATTTGCAAACCAAACGCGGATATCAAATTGACTATCTTTTTGGCTTGCTATGAACTCCTACATTACACAAAATAGTACTATATCGATACTAAATCAAGCTTTCAGTCGTGTATATAGTGAGAATAATGCGAAGGAATTGCTCATGTCTGCATTTGATATCGAAACTAGCACAATCGCCCACTATCAAATCGAACGTCTCCTGGCGCGAGGAGGTATGTCCATCGTCTATCTCGCACGCGATACACATCTAGATCGACAGGTAGCAATTAAGCTGGTACATAAGAGCGAACACGACTACTACGAACGCTTCCAATACGAGGCAAAAACACTTGCAAGCCTGGAAAACGAGCATATCCTACCAGTATTTGACTATGGCGAGTTTGGTTCATGGTTTTATATGACGATGCCCTACGTCGAATATGGCTCACTACGTGACCGCCTTGCCAAGGGAATACTTTCAATACAAGAAGTTGAAAAGATACTGACGCAGCTAGTAGATGCGGTGCAATATGCACATGATCGAGGAATTGTACACCGTGATATAAAGCCTTCTAATATTTTGTTACGCCATGGTGAGCACGTCTATCTCGCGGATTTCGGCTTAGTGAAGCATTTGGAAGAGATGAGTGACCTTACACAGGCAGGCTGTGTCTTAGGAACTCCCGAATATATGGCCCCAGAATTGACTGAACAGCCTGCCACACCCGGTAGCGATATATATGCACTTGGTATCGTACTATATTATATGCTCACTGGGCGCGTACCCTTTAAAAGTAGCACCCCCATTGGAGTATGTTGGAAGCACTTCCATGAACAACCAATAGCACCATCCATGTATAATCACGCACTCTCTCCTGCAATTGACCGTGTGATTCTTGGCGCGCTGGCAAAGAGACCAGAACAACGCATTCAAAGCGCGAACGACCTCCTACAAGCCTATCAAGCGTCAATAAATGAAGATGAGGCTACTGTAAAAGTAGTAAAGGTAAGCGCTATCGCTACTATACCATCTACCGTCACAAGGAGACCGCGCGTCAAGTTTCACAGGAACAGAACTTTCCCACACCATATATTCAACAAAATATTGAAAATGCGTGTAGGCGCACTACTGATAATAGTAGCATTGCTTCTCTTTATTGCGCCAGCACTGCTTAGCTTTGCCTTTTCACACGGGCATGGTAACTTACAAGTACCAATGACGCTACGTGGAAACAGCCCACTCAGCCATAATCATATAGTGACTAAAACGCCCGCAATACATCCTACTCTTGTAGTGAGTCGGACACCCGCAATACGTCCTACTCTTGTAGTGAATAAGACATCTACACAACACAGTGCCACTCTGCCTCTCAAGTCACCATCGGCCCCCTCAAGCAATGAGAGCGGTAATAATAGTCAGGGGAATAACAATAGTGATAGAGGAAGTGGTAAAAATGAAAAACATAAGCATGAGCATGATAAAGACGATTAAGGGATACCTTCCTTATCTTTTTGCTATGGAGGAATATTTTTGTTATAGTTATACATAGCGTATCAAAGCGACATTCCTCCATCAGGAAAAATAAATTTGGTTATCACATAATTGGGAAGGAACTTTATGTATAAGAAAGTAATTGTAGGCATGATTGCGTTTGCACTCATGACAGTCCTCTTTGCGGCATGCACCATCGTCGATGCATCTGCGCTCAACTCAGGGCCGCAAGCTCATATGACCAATGCAGCTTTTAAGGCACCTTCTATCCCTATTAAGAAGGGTCAGAAGCTTACACTCGTTGACGACGTGGCGGTTCAGCACATTATCGTCAATGGCTACTGGCAAGGTTCAGCACAAGTAGCCAAAGCGGAGTCAGGAGCACCGAAAGTAAACGCGAACATTACTGGTGGCTCCCAAGCAGTTGGTCCATTCACTCAAGCTGGCACATTCAGTCTCTACTGTACCATTCATGCAGGAATGGAAATCAAGGTAATAGTCAGCTAATATCTATCGAAAAGCACTAAGTGGGCAAAGTATCTAACTTATTGCCGGGCTTAGTGCTTTCCCCTCTCTCCATCTCCAAGAAATTCCACTCCACATACGTTCAATTTTAGCAGAGCCTCTGGTACTTTCGTGGTAAAAGAGCTACATTTATCCTGTCTTCAATCGATGATATGCTATACTTTTCTGAGTACGAGAAGTAATCAAAGGGAATTTCTTGTCTATGTGGCTGCGCTTGTTAACACAAAAGAAAAATTTGCTCTCTCTCTCCTGTTCACTAAAAATAGGAACCGTGCTAAGCCTTTGTCTATTAAGCATCCTTGTCGCTGCTTGTGGTACTAGCCCAAGTAGCAGCGCCAATATTGACGCTCCACCCGTGACTGTGACTATTGATCTAAATGGGAGCAATAGCTCGCCGACACCCACGTTACCAGAGTATTGGTGTGGGGCATGGGCCACTCAAACGTCGCCACCGCTTGGCATATCCACAGTTGGCGTGTACGCTAAATTTGTCCACAACGTGAAGACGAATCCTAGCGATCCCAATGAGGTTGGTAATCCTCAAGGCATAGCGGGAGCTTCTGCTGTAGCAACAGTTCTTTGGCCCGATGGAACTCAAGCGCAGGTGTCAGGTACAACAGGAGCGGATGGTCTAGCATCGTTTCCTATCTCTACCGCTAACAGAGGAGATGCTGTCAATAAGCTTACCTTTGTAACAGTTCAATTTACAAAGGACGGTATTCCACCCTGCACAGTCGATCAGGCCCGAGCCGCCTTCTTCACGCTTGTCATTGCTACACCAGGCTCCGGTCCACAAGGAGGCGGTACTACAGGTGGCACGCCAGGACACGGCGGTACACCAGGACCAAAGCCAACAAAAACTCCTAAAGGACATTAGCAGAGATAGATTCGGAACATAAAGAGAGAGTTTATACATGCAAGATATTCGGATAGAGCGCTGGGCGCGAACGTTAGTCAATTATTCCCTCTATGTTAAAGCCGGAGACGTTGTTGCAATCAATGCTACTCCAGCAGCAGCTCCCCTTGTAGAAGCAGTCTACCGAGAGATTCTCCGTGTGGGCGCACATCCACTCCCCCAAATCTCCCTTGAAAGCTTAAATGAGATTTTGCTACGCGAAGGGAACGATGCTCAACTGACAATGCTCTCTCCATCGGCAGAGGTTCTAGCAGAGCGTGTAAACGCACAACTTACCATTTCTTCGAGCGAAAACACAAAGGCATTGAGTGGTATTCGTCCAAAGCGTTCTGCACTACGACGCAAGGCACTCGCGACTATAAGAAGCATCGTGAGCAAACGAGAGCAGGTGGGTACGTACAGATGGAGTTTGACCTTGTACCCTACCCAAAGTTATGCGCAAGATGCAAATATGTCGCTCAGTGAGTTTGAAGAATTTGTATTTGACGCCTGCTTTTTGAACGACGAGGATCCTAGTGTAAGATGGCAAGAACTTTCCAGGCAGCAACAACGCTTTGTCGATTGGCTCAAAGGACACAAAAAGGTGCATATCCTGGGCGAAGGCACAGACCTGACACTTTCAATTGAAGATCGCATCTTCATTAACAGCGATGGTAAGCGCAACTTTCCAAGCGGTGAATTTTTCACAGGACCAGTTGAGAATAGCGCCAACGGCGTCATTTCCTATGAGATACCTACAACGTATGATGGTCATGCAATAGAGGGAATCCGCCTGGTCTTTCACGAAGGTAGAGTTATCGAAGCAAGCGCACGTCAGGGACAAGAGATACTACAGCACATGCTCGACATCGACCAAGGCGCACGCTATCTCGGCGAGTTTGCCTTCGGCAATAACATGCGTATTCAGCGTGGTATCAAAAATATCCTCTTCGACGAAAAAATAGGTGGTACCGTGCATCTTGCCCTCGGCAATAGCTATCCAGAAACTGGTGGTGTCAACTCTTCCGCACTGCACTGGGACATGATTTGTGACCTACGGAAATCTGGTGAAGTATGGGTTGATGATACGTTATTCTTGAAGGATGGAAAAATTCTGGTCTAAGTACTACCTCTACTGTTTTCTATGTTTTAGACAGCAATCGTCGGGTTGAAGCTATAATTTGAGGAAGAAAACAGGGGCACAAGCAGTAAGCGCAGCAGCAATTTGGAGAGCCAGGACCAGCAATGCCTGCTTTGGCTTCTGCGGTACATACATGATTGCGAAGAACGCCATGATCGGTACCTGCATAGCCATGAGTATCTGCCAGATATGGGCAACAGTTCCTTCATCGGCCTCATGGACAACGCCGAAGAGAGCAACGTGACCTAGCACCAGGGCGAGGGCAACCAACGACATTGTGACTGGCAAAAAGGCACTGGGCTGTCTTATTGGTGAATTCATAGTGGTCATGATGTCTTCCTCGCTTTTCATAATGACGTCTGTACTGGAAGAATTGCTATCTTCCAGTTGGTGAAAGCATACCATAGGCACTGCCTGAAGGCGACCCCTCGTGTGTTCTTTGAGGAGTACTCAAGTGCTGTGATACCAAAGGTTCTCCTCTGCTTGAAGAGGCATATTGTGCAACTGTGCCACATCGCGTAATTCTTCTATCATGTCGCGGGGAAGACGCAAGTTTATAAGGAACTTGCGAAAGCTTCCTATATAGCTTAGAATACATGTACGAACACTACCTCGTGCTGCACGGCACTAGTTTTTACTATTGGATGGAGGCTTGCGTTGGAGCAGGAACAAGCAATAATACCAACATTTTCTACTATCGAGGATATACAACGGGCGATGTTTGCCCAAAACTATATAGCTGACCGTAGTCTGGCAACAGCCGTATTTCTCGCACTCAAACAACGTAAGCCACTGCTGCTAGAAGGCGAGCCTGGCGTAGGCAAGACAGAAATCGCAAAGGTTCTTTCTTCCATGCTCAACACAAAGCTGATTCGCTTGCAATGTTACGAAGGTATTGACGTAAACACTGCCGTCTATGAATGGAACTATACACGTCAGATGTTGCATATCCGCTTAATGGAAGCGGGTGGAACGAATCAACAGGAAGAGCTAAAAGCAATTTTTGGTCCTGATTTTCTGATGCAGCGTCCATTGTTACAGGCCATTGACCCAATAAATGCACGACCACCTGTCTTGCTGATCGACGAGTTGGACCGCAGTGATGAAGAATTTGAGGCGTACTTGCTTGAACTGCTGTCTGATTTTCAGATTACCATTCCCGAGATCGGCACAATTCAGGCGAAAGAGCCGCCATTCGTTATTATCACATCGAACCGTACACGCGAAATTCATGATGCCTTGCGCCGTCGTTGTCTCTACTACTGGATTGACTTTCCCACACTCGATAAAGAGTACTCGATTGTCACGGCGAGGATGCCACAGGTACCACAACGACTGGCACGACAAGTATGTACTTTTGTGCGCGATCTACGTACCATTGATTTGTTCAAAGCTCCTGGTGTCGCAGAAACACTTGATTGGATTAGTTCACTGCTAGCACTTGAACAAACTGAACTCTTGGAAGGGCCAGTGCGCGATACACTCGGGGCGCTCCTCAAGTACCAGGATGACGTATTGAAGGTTGGCGGGAATGATCTGAGCAAAACCTTACAAAAAGCACGAGGGGCTTCCTAGCAATGAACATATCTCCACAAGAGCAAAACGAGCAACCACTAGAGATGCGCCCGTTGGATATTGAGCGTGGTGAGCGGTTGCTCTATCGCTTAACAGAGTTTGGGCGCATTCTTTGGGAAGTTGGCATCGGCGTTGGACCGCGACAAATGCTTGATCTCGTCGATACGTTAGCCTACATCGACCTGACTAATAAAGAAGATTTCTATAACGCCCTGAAATGTAGCCTCGTCACCAAACACGAGCAAGAAGTTGTGTTCAATCAGATGTTCGGCTACTACTGGTTTATACGTGATAAGCAAGGCAAAAAGTCCGATCAAAATGGGAGCACACGACGTGACGAACGCCAAATGCGCCTTCCACCCTCAGAGCGCAAACGCTTAGCTGAACACATGAACGCAATGGAGCAACGCAAAGAGCTTCGGCAAGAAATGCGCCAGACCGAACGTAAACGTGGACGCGATCCAGAAAAAGACGACTACGATGATGATAGAGGCGATCCACAAGGTACAGCTTTCAGTGCTGTTGAGCAATTGCGCAAAAAAGATTTTGAGGACTTTACCTGGGATGAGGTGCAAGAAGCGAAAAAACTTATGGCTGACATGCGCTGGCAACTTGGTATGCGGCCTACACGCCGTAAAACACCGTCTCGAGCAGGCTCCTACCCCGATATGCGCCGTATTATTCGTCGCAACCTCAAATACGGTGCGGAATTTGTCGAGTTGACGTGGCGCAAGACCAAGCGTAAACCGCGTCCCCTTGTTATCATTTGTGATATTAGTGGCTCAATGAGTCTCTATTCACGTTTGTTACTACACTTTATTCATACCATCTCAAATGGATTGATGAACGTTGAAGCATTTGTGTTTGGGACCCGGCTCACTCGCATTACACGTCAACTCAAAAAACGCGACGTAGACGATGCCGTACGCGACGTATCCAAATCTGTTCAGGACTGGTCAGGTGGAACACGTATTGGTGATGCCCTCCACTTCTTCAACCACAATTGGGCAAAACGCGTTTTGGGGCGTGGTGCTGTCGTATTAGTCATTAGTGATGGTTGGGATCGCGGCGACTCAGGAATACTCTCTATCGAAATGGACCGCTTACAGCACAGTTGCCATCGTCTTATCTGGCTCAATCCTTTATTAGGCTCGCCAGACTATCGTCCACTTACCGTTGGCATGAAAACCGCGCTACCCTTTATTGACAATTTTCTGCCTGCCCATAACTTGGATAGTTTGATAGACCTGGGCAACCTGCTCAGTACGATTGATGATGGTCGTCCTGTACGCAATGGTGCCTCACGCCGCAAAGCAGTAGAGGCATGGAGTAAACCAAGACGAATGTGAAATACGTCACTTTTCCAAAAAAAGAACGAGCAGAGACGCAACTTACTGTAACCTGATTCGTCTGTATATACAGATGAGGAAAAAATAAACACACGTCTCACGTACAATACATTATGGGGTGGAAGGGAATTATTTTATTCCTTGTTGCATCACAGCATATACTCGCATGTAAAAGAAGGGTAAATATATGTCAAATCATAATAATCAACAAGGGCAACCGCCATCTCAGAATCCTCAGGAACCACAAGGGAAATTGATATTAGGTGGCTTTCAAAATTCACCAAACAACTCACAACGCAAGCCATACCAATACCAGGGACCAGAAGCGAAACAAGAGCAGGTGGGGCAACAAGTTCCACAAGGCAACATCCAGCAACCTGGTTATCAAGGACACCAACAAAACTATCCGCGGCAAGCGGTATCTCCTGCACAAAATCCTTATCAACAGGGACCACAGCGTCCAGTGTCACCTGTACCTCAACTACCTAAGCGACGTGCGAAACGACGTAATGGGTGTGCTATTGGATGTCTCTCGGTATTGCTCATTTTGCTTGTTCTAGGCGTCTTTACCTTCAGTACAGCGCAACGTGTATTAGCGTTTGGCTCCGCCATCTCGACGCAACAGCCATTAAGTACTCAAACAGGCTATATGAGTACGAGTGATCGCACAAATGTCCTTATCATGGGTTTTGGCGGTGGTAGTCATGACGGAGCATATCTTACTGACTCTATGTCTGTCGTAAGTCTGTTACCCCAAACTCATCATACTTCGCTTATAGCGGTTCCACGTGACCTCTTTGTCCAGTATCCTCCAACTTCAGGACAGTACACGAAGATAAATGCAGTGTATGAAAGTGCTGCTGGCTACACAAATAAGGACCCGAAGGCGGGGGGCGAAGCGGCTGCACAGAAGATAAAGCTCGTTACGGGCTTAGATGTCAAATATTGGGTCACAATTGATTTCGTCGGTTTCCGTAAGCTGATTGACTCTATCGGTGGTATTAATGTCTACGTTCCCGACTCGTTTAATGCATGCTATCCGAAGAATGACGATGCCAACATAGACCCAAGTTGGATCAAGGTACAATTCAACAAAGGTATGCAGCACATGGATGGCGCAACAGCTATTGCATACGCGCGTGCGCGTGAACCACTTGAAGTGTGCGGTAAAGGTACGTCACAGAACCTTGCTGAGCTAACAGATTTTGGACGCTCGGCTCGTCAACAAATCATTGTGAAAGCGGTACTAGCGGATGTAAAACAGATGTCAACGTGGCCTCGCCTCTTTGACGCAATGGATGCCTTGAAAAGTACAATTTACACAAACATGTCGCTTGCGGACCTCTCCCAGTTCGCGCTAAAAATGGACCTCAATGACTCCAAGACAGCGCATATTGGTTTAAGTAACCAGAATGTGTTGGTAGATGGTACCGGACCTGATGGGGGATATATTCTTCGTCCACAGAATGGTGACTGGGCTGTCATTCCAACGTATATAAAACAGCATTTATATAATTAGCGGCACTCTTTGCCGCAGAATTGTTGCAACACGACGATGTTATACGCTTCGGGAGTGTCCCAATGGTCTTCAAAGTTCCAGGCAGAATAAGTGTTCCTGTCTTTAAAGACAAGAACAGTTGAGCGTATAATGCAAGCTCAGACGTGCATGTCATATCTTTGCACAAGCAATAGCAAGGAGGTCAGAAAGTAATCCTTGTCCTGTCTCTAAGCGTCCAGCACCAGGACCAATAATTGTCAGCGATGATAAGGTATCGGTTTCTAACGTAATTGCGTTCATCGCACCATCGACGCGAGCGAGCGGTTCGCTCAAGGGAAGTTCAAGTGGTTCGACACGTGCTTCAAGCGGAGTGTCTCCAAGATCATGAGTAACTTGTAGTGAGGCAATGAGTTTCACGCGAGCATTATTGTGAGCGGCTTGATGCATTTGCTCTCTTGTAATTGAGGTAATTCCCTGTCTTACTACTTGATCGGGTTTGATAGAATGACCAAAGGCGAGAAATGCAAGGATAAGCACTTTTGCCACTACGTCGTAGCCTTCCACATCGGCTGTAGGGTCGGCCTCAGCATACCCTTGTGCCTGGGCCTCTTTGAGAACCTCTGCATAATCACGACCAGCCGCCATTGCCGTCAAGATGTAGTTTGTTGTACCATTAAGAATGCCTCGAATAGCACGTATTCTACTTCCCGCTAATCCTTGACGTATTGTGCTGAGCACAGGCGTCCCTGCCATCACCGTTGATTCTATGCGTAGTTGGACATTTTGTTCGCGAGCTAACGCGAACAAATCTTTCGCGGCAAGGGCAACAGGTCCCTTGTTCGCTGTCACGACATGCATTCCCTTCAGCAGTGCGGCACGAATATGGCTCATCCCAGGCTCCGCATCCTGTAAATTTGTCCCTGTTGCCTCGGCAAGCATATCCGCTTGCGTCGCTTGCAATCCCTCAAGTGTATGTTCCCAATGTTGTACATTTGGATGCTCAGTAATGGGTTGTCGTGCGCCAGCAAGTTCCAGTAGCATCGGAATGTCTAGCCCATCTTCTTTGTAGATAAAGCCGTGACGAGCATTGGCAACACCTACAAGTGTAACATCCAGATCATATTGCTGCTGCAACAAATCTTTTTTCTTGCTAAGCAATTCAGCAAGACCTTGACCGACAACGCCAAAGCCGACAATTGAGAGACGCAGATGTTTCATAAACTCACACTCGCCCTACTAGACGTACTATATCCACGATAATTTTAGACGGTCAAGAACACGTTTGACTGGCCCCAATCCTTCTATCCCCAGGAGACGTGCCACACGAATGTACACAATCACGCCGACAAGCATTTCTAGTGTCAATTTGATCAGCGCGACAAGTGTGCCAAGTAAACCAAGCGATTGTGTGCGCGTCGTATCAAGAAAGCCAAGCGCAGGAATATGCGCAACCACTCCAAATCCGAAATCAAGCATATAACGAATAACGAGCAATGCTAGACCCATTGCCAATGACGCGAGAATGACACGACCAGCGAAAAGTGAGGTTGCACGTATTTGTAAACCGCCAACACGCTGATGCAAGAGCCAGAACAACAACACAGCCTCTACTAACCCAGCAAGCGAGGTTGAGAACGCCAAAGCACCCATACCCCATTTTGCGCCCCATACTGCTACATTAATGAGGAGAATGCTAAGGGTGATCTTGAACACAAATTGCCCAACGCTTACGACGACAGGAGTGGTACTATCTCGCAAGGCATAGAAAGAGCGTGTTAGAATCTCAACGGCGGCAAGTCCGCTTAAGCCAAACGCAAAGAAGGCGAGAGGAATTACTGTTGATTGCGCGTCTGCTAGACTAAAACGTCCATGTTCGAGTAGTACCTGGATAATTGGGAGACCCAGTACGATTAAGCCGACACTCGAAGGAATCGACATGAAGAGAATGCTGCGTAGCGTTTCCAGGATGGTATTACGCACACGATCAAAACGTCCCTTGGCAACATTCTCAGCCAGCGTTGGGAAGGCAGCAGTTGAGACAGCCATGCCAAAGACACCAAGCGGCAGAAGTACGAGTTGCAGCGATTGGTAGTATTGCGTTACGAGACCATTGATACCAGCCGTGCCGACAACAACAACCAGTAACAAAATCAAACTACGATCAACAAATGTTGAAAGTGAGAGCATAGCAGCATTGATAATGCGCGGAATCATTTGATGACCGATTTGTATCACACCTGGATGTCGCCAATCAAATGACGGGGTGTAGTGCATACCCACTTTGAATAGTCCAGGAACCTGTACCGCTACCTGCAATAACGCACCAATGACAACACCCCATGTTGCAAACATCACTGCAACACTATCGTTACGTTGCCCGTGAAAGGCAAAATATATTCCAGGTATCAATCCGCCAATCAGTCCAACGTTATAAAGTACTGTACCAATAGCAGGAAGTAAGAAGTTTTGGCGCGCGTTGAGTACAGCATTGATGATGACACCGCCACCCAAAACAATGGATTGCAACAGCATAATACGTGTCAGTGTTGCTATCAAATCAAGATGAGCAAGATACTCGGCATAGTGTTTGTCATGTATAAGAGGTCCAGGATTATACAGAGGTACAAGCTGACGCGCGAAAATAATCGCAATCAGTGCCAGTACACTCATAATGACGATGGCAAGGTTTAGCGCGGAACTGGCGATACGCCATGCCGTTTTCTCGTCATGCTCACCGATCATATATTTGGCAAAAACAGGGATGAAGGCAGAGCTAAGTGCACCACCTGCAACGATATTGAAAATCGTGTCAGGAATGAGAAACGCTTGTAGATAGGCGTCCGATGTTGGGCCAGTGCCAAAGACAAAGGCGAACATAGAGGTTCTCATAAGCCCCAAAATACGACTAGCTACAAATGCTCCGGTTAAGATAAGCGATGCGCGTCGAATATTCACGCGCTGAATCATACCTGTATCTTGCGCTGGCGCGACAGCGGGCTGAAGGCTTTCGCCTCCTTCAATCTCTATGCTCGATGCTACCTTTGCTGACGCTACCTCGACTTGTGCAGGGAGTGACATTATAGGAGACGCCTGCGCCGAAGGCACAACTGATGGATTTCCAGGATAGATTTGGAGTTGCCCATCAGGTCTCAAAGTAGCATTATTCCGTAAAGGTTCGGAAACAGGAGGTGGCGAGTTTTTCCCTTTCCAGGGAATGGCAACTGTAATATCTGGCCCCATACGTCGTTGCTGGCGACGCAAGCGCTCCTCACGAAGCTGTTGTAACCGCTCCTGACGTAACTGCGCCATTGGTTGTGAGGGTTGGGGTGCATTGAAATACTGATATTCGTTTCCCTGATTATACCCAAGAGTAGTTCCCATATCCGCAATAGGCTCTTGATAGCGTGCAGATGGGTAGACACCATTTATGCGTATCGGCTGCTGTGGAGCAAGAGGTGGCACTGCTGGTTGAGGAGCCGCCATTCCTGGATGGTCCTGGTCGTATTGCCAGCCATAATAATCTGGTGATTGTCCATTTTGTCCCTGCTGTGGCAGAGGTGCTTGCTGTCCTTCGTTTCCCACTGTTCCCGCTCTATATGAATGTGCAATGCACTGAACACTACTTCATTGCTATACGTATAAGTCCCACAAAAGGTCTAGTTTTGTGTGTAGAGCATACCATACTAACGTGCTTATGGCTAGTATGGTTGCGAAAAGTCATAACACCTAAAAAGACCAGAGTATATCTATCAAAAGATTGCTCAGCACGAAATTGGTGAAACAAAATGCTAAGAGAGACACTCCTATTACTGTGCCACTTAAAAAATGTGAAGGAATCACAACTCCTCAACACGATGGAGTTAGTATCTCGGAGGTTTGATGAACTCTAAAACCCTCTACAAGGCTATCATCCTTGTAGTCGTTGTAGGTCCCCTACTCGCAACCGCTTACGCTATTAATCTTCTCTGGCAACGTGCCGTTCATCCACTGGACATTGTTTTATTACTAAGCTTATACACACTCACCGCTCTTGGTGTGACAGTCGGCTATCATCGCATGCTGACACATCGCAGCTTTCAGCCTCATCCCGTAATTAAGTTTCTGTTCCTGGTGATGGGTTCTATGTCGCTAGAAGGTGCGGCACTCGAATGGGCCGCTACACACACGAAGCACCATGCACAGGCTGACAAAGAGGGCGACCCGCATAGTCCTGTGGAAGGTTTCTTCCATGCCCATGTTGGTTGGCTGTTCAAAGATCGTATGGCGCAGCCTGAGATTTATGCTCGCCATCTGCTTAAAGACCCTATCGTAATGTTTGTGAGCCGTACGTTCTTCCTATGGGTGGGACTCTCGTTGCTCATCCCGTTTCTGATCGGCGGCTGGACTGGTCTACTCTGGGGCGGTCTTGTGCGCATCTTCCTAGCACACCATGTTACATGGAGCGTGAATTCGGTCTGTCATACCTTTGGCAAACGTGAGTTTGAAACAACCGATCAGAGCCGCAACGAATGGCTAGTCGGCTTGCTTGGCTTTGGTGAGGGCTGGCACAACAACCACCACGCCTTTCCACGTTCGGCCTTCCACGGCCTGCACTGGTGGCAGTTTGACCTCTCAGGCTACGTCATTTGGACGCTTGAGCGCGTCGGACTCGTCAAGGACGTATACCGTGTCTCGCCAGAGATGCTCGCACGCCGTTCTACAAAACGCGGGAGCAGTGTTGCCGTGAGCAGTGATATTGAGCCAGTAGCGGTTGAAGCTGAACAAGTTGCCTCATAACTACTTGTAAAGGAAGAGTGACAGGAATTAACTGTCACTCTTCGTCTTGTGCATTTTTCCTGGCAGGAAACTATGCCAAATTTGAAAACCGTCGGGGTACTCTTGTAGGCTTATACGACGCACAGGATAAAGACGTTGTGCAAGCCACTTCTGCGCTTTTTGTTCCATCTCCTCCATTGAAATAGCATAAAATGGCACATAGTAAATTGGTGTTCTTGTGTCTCCACTTCCATCATCATAGCCAAGTATCCACAATGTCATACATGTATCATCCATGTTTAGTGTTTCCCCTCCGTAACTCACTATTAAGAACCTTTTGATAAACAATGTGCAGGATATAATCAGCAGCATTAGCTCCAACAAGTACAGCTAATCTCCCTTGAAAAGAGGCGATATGAGCTACACATGCACGGATAAGAATATAATGTCCTTCCTCCAACGATGGCCCATTCAAGAGATAGCGTATTGCCTCTAAGTCTGCTTGTAGTTGCTTACAAATAAGTGCTACTTCTCCTCTAATCACCAAAACTCTCCTTTCTTTGTCAAAAACTAGCAAATGCTTCCCATCATGATGCATAATCTTGGTATAGTTTGTTGTACTAGTTTTACTCGACAAAAGTGATAGTAGCGCACTCTCGCATTAATTACCACGAAGAAAATGTATGAAACACGAAGCCGACTTCGTGTTTCAAGAAAGATAAGCATGAAGAAGAAATCATGCCTTACGTTGGAAGAAGCCATAGGGCACCACGGAAAACTTATCAAGTACTATCGCAGTATCATGAATCCTCCTCGTGGATGGACACAAGAACATCTCGCGGAGGCAATGAATGTTAGTGTGAGATGGATACAAGAAATGGAACAGATGCCATTTATACAGAACTTGGAAAGGCGTAAAGCACTTAGCGTAATCCTGAGCATTCCACCCGCATTACTAAATTTTGGAGAGATGGAAAGTTTGGTCAAAAGTGGAAGTATCTACTTTGAGCCACTCATTATTGATAGTCTTGAAAGCGAAACAAACTCAAGATGGCAGGTTTACTATACAAGTGATAATCTGATTACTGAAAAAGGTCTACAAAAACAGATTGAAATACTAGAGAAGATTGCTGATAACATCTCTGGAAAAGATAAAACCCGTGTGTATCGTGTATTAGCACAAAATTATCAGCTTGCGGGAAGTTTAGCGCGTGATAATTTCCACTATAGCAATGCAAAAAAGTATTTTCGCGAGTCAGAGAGGCTCGCTAACGAAGCAGTTTCTATTGACTTAGCTGCAATAGCAGTAGCAAGACATGGATTAGTTCTTTTACGTCAAGAGCGTTTTGAGGAGGCACTGCAAACCTACCAAGGAGCTATAGATATTGCTACTCATGCTGAACCCTACACGAAAGCTTATATATACGCAGGCTTAGCAGAAGCTCAAGCAAGAAATATGCAAAAAGCTTCTTGTTATCGAAGTCTTGAAAGTGCACAAAATTTGTTTGCTCGTGTAAATGGCATGTCAGATAAAGAAGACATAGCGCATCTACGCTTATCTAAGCAGTCACTACAATCTACACAAGGAGAATGTTACGTCCTTATCGGTGAGACACGTAAAGGTTTAGACTTCCTACAAGATGCATTAAAAAAGCTTGATCCAACAATGAGTCGCCGTCGTTGTCGTATGTATATGCAACAAGCAGAAGCGCATCTTGCGGCAGGCCAATTAGACTACTGCGTGCGCTATACGTTAAAAGGACTACAATTAGCAAAAACGTTAAGGAGTAATGGCAATATTCATTGGGCAAGCGAAATTCATGATAAACTGCTTCAATCTAAATGGAAAAGTGAACCTGCCGTAGGAGAACTAGGAGCCGCTATTGTTAGCAGCCAATAGGAAAGCTTGTTATATGTCTAAACTCAAAGATCAAGCCATCAAGGTGGGTAGCGTGGGTCTTGAAGCAAGTCGTATTGGCATCGGAACATGGGCCATAGGTGGAGGTTGGGGACCACAACCAGAGACACAATCACTTGCAGCTATACATAAAGCATTAGAGATGGATTGCCACCTTATCGACACGGCTGCTTTGTATGGCAACGGGCGTGCTGAGAAATTAGTCGCATTAGCTCTCAAGTCCTTTGGTCAACGAGTTACAACACTCACCAAAGTCTATCCGCTTCACTATCATTGGTCGCCTCCAATACACACACCTATTAATGATATTTATCCTCCTGAACATATCATTGCTCAAACAGAGGCAAGCCTGCGTCGTTTGGAAACTGATTGCCTTGATTGTCTCCTTCTACAGACATGGTGCCCTTCTTGGGGAGAAGAAACTGAATGGTATGAAAAAATGCTTGCACTACAAAAACAAGGGAAAATTCGTACTTTTGGTATTTCTGTTAGTGACCATAGACCGGAGGAAGCGAACGAAGTTATCAAGGCAGGGCATGTAGATATTATCGAAACTGCGTATAACATATTGGACCAACGCGCTGCTGAATATCTTTTTCCCGTTGCTCAACAACATAGTACGACCATCATCGCACGAACTCCTCTTGCCTCTGGTGCGCTTTCTGGTTCGTGGTATGAAGGAATGAAGTTTCACCGTACCGATTGGCGCAAGCGTGTCTTTCGTGGTGATGTACTGACAAGAACTATACAGCGTGTAGAACATCTCAAAGCGTTTGTTGAGCCAACATACTCTCTCGCACAACTGGCTCTCCGTTTTTGTCTCAGTCATCCTGCTGTAACCGCAGTCATTCCAGGGATACGTAGTATAGAGCAAGTAGAATGTAACCTCGCAACAACAGGCAAAGAAAAACTTCCTCAAAGGTCGTTAGATATCATTGATAAGCTATGGCAAGAAGAGTTTTCACATAATGTGAGAACGAGCATTGGTGAGGACTTATGAATCCTGAATAACTACTCAATGGTTATCCAATGGGACCCAAGAGATAATATCTATGTCGTTAACGTCCCTGAACTTCCAGGATGCAGAACACATGGTAAAACATATTCAGAGGCGATTAAAAATGCTCTCGAAGTTATCGAACTTTGGATTGATGATGCAAAGAAATCAGGAGAACCGATTCCTCCTCCAATGGTTGCCGCCTAACACTTTTGTAGATGTCTTACGTTCTTAAATCGTACAATGCTTTTATCTGACGTATATCCAGATGCCGACGCAATGTATCCGCCAATCGGTCATATTCATGCCTACGATTGAAATGTGTGCGTTCTAAGTGCGTATGCTGTGGAGACTGGTGCTGTGTCAGCACCTCTATAACTCCATGCCTGAAGGAGTCATTCTCGAACAATCCGTGCAGATAACAGCCTCCACACCAACCATCGGCGCTGAGCCAGCCGTCCACCTCACCAGTATCCACCTGAAACACAGTATTTTTCCGCTGCATATCTGCATGAATCTCCCTCGTTTGTCCCAGATGGATTTGGTAGACATGCAAGATTTGTTCGTTCATGCTCGCAAAGAGTCCTCGTCTTACGAGGGGATCAACGTGGACGCGGCATTGCTGTGTTACCTTCTCACTCACTGGGGCAAAGATCGTTTCTAACGGCAACAGTCCTAGACCGCGCTCGACTGTTCCCGCCTCAGATTCTGCTCCACCTGGATCGCTCACCTGTTCGCCAAGCATCTGATAGCCTCCACAAATACCTAAGATGGCACTGCCACGCTTAACGCATCGCCGAATGTGTTGGGCGAGTCCTTGCCGCCAAAGCCAGGACAAGTCAGAGAGAGTATTTTTTGAACCAGGCAGAAGAATGAGATCGGGACGCCCTGGAAACTCTTGAGGGCTAGCAACCATGTGAATACGAACACTTGGTTCAGCAGCCAATGCATCAAACTCATCATAGTTACTTAGATAGGGAAAACGCACGATCACCACCTCCAATGCTGCTGCTGCTTGCTTCTGAGCCAATATAGCGGTTCCGTCTTCTAAGGCGACCGAATCTTCTTCTGCAATTCTCAGAGAATTGAGAAAGGGAACTGTTCCCAGCACAGGAACGCCACCACGGGCAGCCAGCAATTGCTCTCCACTCTCCCAAAGAGAGAGGTCTCCACGAAATTTGTTTACGATCAATCCTTTGACACGCGCTCGTTCCTCAGGTTGTAAGAGCATCAATGTCCCCAGCATTGAAGCGAAGATACCGCCTTGGTTAATGTCACCCACCAACAGAACGGACGCATCTGCCATATGAGCAACGCGCATATTGACGAGATCGTACTGTGCCAGGTTTAGTTCAACTGGACTGCCTGCACCCTCAAGAATCACCATGTCGTACTCTTGCCGAAGCTTGTCAAGAGCCTGTTGCACAATTTCAATAAAGCCAGTACGATGCTGATAGTACTCCTGTGCCTCCATTGCAGCTAGAGGTCGTCCCATGACAATCACCTGGCTACGCGAATGACTCTCTGGCTTGAGCAGAATAGGATTCATTTCAACACTAGGTTCAATGCCAGCCGCCTCTGCCTGCGTTGCTTGTGCGCGCCCGATCTCTCCTCCGTCTCTGGTAACTGCTGCATTGAGGGACATATTTTGAGCCTTAAATGGAGCAACTCGATAGCCCTCCTGTGCAAAGAGGCGACACAGTCCGGTCACAAGCGTGCTTTTTCCAACTGAGGATGCTGTTCCCTGAATCATCAGTGTTTTCGCTAGGCGCATAAGACCTCCATAAGAACATGCACGAGATGCTGCCACTCGCTCCGTTGACGTGTAGCAACACGAATAGCGGAAGGAAGACCAAAAGACGTACAATCTCGTACCAGCAGGTTTTTGAGGAGCAACTGCTGGCGGATCGAACGTGCATCCCCAACATCAATCAAACAAAAATGGGTTCGTGATGGCACGATGCGCAGACCATATGCTGCTAATGCAGAAAAGAAGGCATCACGTTGCGTCGCAAGCTCGTGAAGGGTTGTGGCGAGATGCTGACGATCTGTTATGGCAGCAATGCCAGCGGCTTGCGCAAATCCATTCACACTCCAAGACGGTAGGTGAGGAAGCACGTGTTCAAGAACCTTCGGGCTTGCAACCGCGTAGCCCAAACGCACTCCTGCTAAGGCGAAATCTTTTGTGAGCGAGCGCAGGACCAGGAAAGGAACGTCTGAAGCAGGACTCACCAGTTCAACGGCTGAGAACGACTCCTGTGGCATGAGAAAACGCCTGTATGCCTCGTCGATTACCAGCACAGTACTCATCTTCTGACAGACATCTTTTAGAGTCGAAAGTGCATGCGAATCGAGCCAGGTACCTGTCGGGTTGTTCGGATTGCAGAGCCACAGCAGAGAGGGACGCTCCTGCTCAATCCATGTGGTCACGGCCCCCATATCAAGCTGGAACTGCTCTGCTGCGCTGGCTCGGGATTCAACGACGGCTGCCCCTGCTGCAACTGAGGCGACATGGTAGTCAGCGAATGTTGGTCCAAGAATGGCTGCCTTTGCCTCTGGTCGAAGAAACGCGCGAGCAACAGCCCATATGAGTTCTGCGGTTCCATTTCCACATAGAATGGCATCAAGCGAGAGATCTACCCTCCCTAGCTCGTACGCCTGAATGACGCGCCGCAACCCTAAGCACACACGGTCTGGATACCGATCAACAGGAACCAGTGCAAGCGCTTGTTGAACTCGCGGTGAAGGGCCATATGGATTGCTATTCACACTGAAATCGCAAATGCCTTCAGGGGAGAGTCCCAAGCGCTCAAGCTCCTCATAGTCGAGCGCACCGTGAATTGCCTGATCTCTCATCTGACCCATGAATAATCTCTCCGAAGTAGTGTGAAAAGCGTAGCCAGAACGACAGCACTGCCCCCAATCCAGCAGACCATTCGCTCCACTTGTTGAACACGTTGAGGTGTGAGCATGTTTCGAGCATCACCCAGGATGTAATGATCAACTTTTTCCAACTGAATCTCCAAAGCACCAGCCGCAGCAGCCATTGGATGCCCAGCATTCGGGCTCTCTGTATTGCCAGCATCACGTCGCCAAATATGCCATGCGGCTCGCCGATTGCCGCCAAAAGAGGGGGCCAGGGCAATGATGAGCAGGGCAGTGAGTCTGGATGGCAAGAGATTGAGCACATCATCAAGTTGGGCTGCGGCTTTACCTAAGTATTCATACTGACCATGGTAGCCAATCATTGAGTCAAATGTATTGAACAAACGGTAGGCTGCGGCACCTGGAAGACCAAACACGGCGTAATATAAAAGGGGGGCAACAACGGAATCACTGACATTTTCTGCCAAAGACTCGATGGTCGCCGCAGCCACCAGTTCCTCCGAAAGCTGAGAACGATTCCGACTCACAAGATGCTGAAGGGCATCGCGTGCTGCTGGAAGATCATGATGCTCAAGAGAGCACCGTACTCGCTGCCCTGCCTTGCTTAACATCTTTAGCGCAAAGAATGGTTTGAGGCTGCCTCCCTCGATAAGCGTATAGAGCAAGCCTCCCAGTAAGGGATATCCACGCCGAAGACAGGTAGCCCGCATGAAGTTTGCGACGCGATGCAGAAGGATTGCTGGAACAAAGGCAACAGGTGCCGCAAGGATCAGCATGAGTATACCATAGAGCAGTTGAGGAACGGGAGTACGAGGTGCTCGTCGTTCCAGAAAGCGAATCAGGTTGCCATACCAGACGACGGGATGAACTGCGAGAGGTGGTTCTCCGAGAAAATCCACTCCAAGGGCAAGCAGGACCGCTATTCCCTCCTCAAGGTGCAACTCTGTCGACCAGCTTCGCTTGTGCTGCGTGTTCACTCAATCCTCCAATATGAAAGAGCATCGGTCAGGCATCGTCGTATACTTGCCCCTATGAGAAAGCCAACCGAAGTTCCTGGACCAGCATAGGGCAAAGGTCTTCCACGTCCGGTACACGCGATCACAATAGCATCAGTGATGGTTCCTGTCGCCACGTGTCCCTCTTCTGTGCGGACATTACGCTCTACTAATACTCCTGTTTTCGCTTCAGTAGCAGTGATGATTGCATTGATCAGGGCAGACGCGACGAGATTGGCATCAAGCAGGACAATGATGTTAATTGTGCCAGGAATATACGGCGTGGACGTACTCTTCCCTGCTGCCTCTGCTATTCTCAGACCAGCGGTGATAATACTCGCGACGGTGAGATTGCCGTGGCGAAGTGTTCTTGTTTTCGTGAATTGTAGAGGAACCGCCGTCATCATTCCGATAAACGGTTCCTCCAAGTGCCTGGAACGTGCGAAGCACAGCAGTTCCTCTATGGGATCAGCATTGTTGTAATCAGAGGGAACGTGATAATTGATAATCGTCTGCGTAGAGAGGAATCCACCTCCAACGAGTGCAGAAGAGACTGTAGTGAGTGATGTCTGGCAAGAGACAATGGATACTTCTTCAGTAATCTGCATACTTGCTCCCGGAAAGTCAAGCAAAAATAGGTCCACCTTTCTTCCAAGTCTCTGTCTATTCTATCATGTTCTCTTCACCTGCTAAATCTCCTAATTGACAGTAGAGCGAAACACCTATACAATCGCTCCATCGTGGTTCATATTCTCTTCTAGTTCGGGCCATGTGTACAATGCAAATAAGAGATATAGAAATAAATGTATGAGGAGACTTGTATAAATGGAACATTTAAATACCGTTATTTTAGCCGGAGGCAGTGGCACACGCCTATGGCCTCTCAGTACACCTACATTTCCTAAACAGTTTCTTCCTCTTCCCAGCGGGAAAAGCATGATTCAAGAGACGCTTGCTCGTGTCGCATCACTGACAACTCCTGAGCAGACATGGGTTGTCACGGGACGCAGCATGGCGGACCTTGCACAAGAACATCTTCCCTCTGTCCCAGCACAACATATTCTTCGTGAGCCGATGGGACGCAATTCGGGTCCCGCTATTGCCTGGGCCGCCGCAACAATTGCAAAAAAAGACCCGCAAGCGGTCATGGCAATATTTAGTGCAGACGCCGTAATTCTCAATACCGAATCCCTACTTCAAACACTCCATCTTGCCAATGAGCTAGCGGAAAAAGGGCGACTGGTCACAATTGGTATCAAACCGACCTCACCCGAGACAGGCTATGGCTACATCCGTTTTGCCGATGAGGTTGATGAGGGCTATGGACATCAGGCATTCAACGCAGAGCGTTTTGTCGAAAAACCAAACCTGATTACAGCACAAAGCTATTTGCGCGATGGTCACTATGTGTGGAATGCAGGCATATTTATTTGGCAGGTTGAAGCAGTACTTGTAGAGCTCCGTGAGCATCTACCCGAACTTATGCGCAAAATTGACACAATTGTTGATGCAATGGAGACACCGCAAGGACAAGCTATGCTTGACGAAGTGTGGCCGACACTGCAAAGTATTTCTATTGACTATGGCATTCTTGAAAAAACGCACAATCTCGTAGTTATTCCTGCCGACCTTGCTTGGAACGACGTGGGCAACTGGGAGCAATACGGCGCACTCTTTCCCGCGAACGAGCAGGGTGTGCGTGCCGTAGGCAATCATACAGGTTTAGGTAGCCAAAATATGGTTATCTATAACAACACATCGCGTCAAATCTTTACCATTGGCATGGAAGATGTGATTGTGATTGAGCTGGATAATACTACCGTTATCTGCCACAAAGATCAAGTACAACGCGTCAAAGAGCTAGCAGAACAGCAAAAGAAAAAAGGCTAAGATATGGGTATGGGCTATACAACAATGTTGCATAGCCCATACCCATGTGGATGAGTGCTTTATTATTGCGTGTAAACAAACTTACTTCAAATTGATCTTTTCATCTGTTTGTCCCTGATTAGGCCTACCAGAGACGGTAGAGGTATTTGCTCTTTCATACCTTGAGATATCTCTGTGCTATAATACCTTAAGTCATTCAGTGCAAAAGTCTTGCGTCTATTGAAACCAAGCTTGTTAGCAATCTGAATAACAAAGCTATTGGTCTATGTAGAAATGAAGAGGTCCTCGCTATGTTCTCCCAAGAGCCTGTCCTCGCCACCCGTGGTATGGTTGCCTGCGCTCATTATCTCGCCACACAAGCAGGAGTGCGCATTCTAACGCAAGGTGGAAATGCGATAGATGCCGCAATCGCCGCTAATGCAGTAATGACCGTTGTGTATCCCTCGACCTGTTCAGCAGGCGGTGACGTTTTTATGCTGATCTGGAATGCGAAAACCCAGAAACTCCATGCGTTAAATGGTAGTGGTCGTGCTCCACATGGTATGACGCCCGAATACTTTCTTACGCATGGAATGCAGCATCTTCCTGAACGAGGTCCACTCTCAATAAACGTTCCAGGAGCTGTTGATGGCTGGTTCGAGGCGCTTGAGCAATTCGGGACGCTGCCAGCAGAAGTCATTTTCGCACCAGCCATCGAACTTGCTGAAGGTGGTATGCCGATCACCTCCAAGCTTGCAGCTTGGCTAGAGGCAGCCGCTGAAGGAGTACTTGGACCTTGGAGCAGTAGTGCCGAGACATATCTCTTGAATGGAAAAGCACCACAAGCAGGTGCTGTTTTGCGTCAGCCCAATCTCGCTCAGACATATAAGCTCCTTGCCAAAGAGGGGCGCGAGCCGTTTTATAAAGGACCATTAGCGAAAACTATAACTGAATATGTACAACAGTGTGGTGGTGTGCTAAGTATGGAGGATATGGCTTCGCACCATTCCGATTGGGTTGAGCCAATTTCGACAAACTATCGGAGCTATGAAGTCTACGAATTTCCACCTAATACACAAGGCATAGCAGCACTTGAAATGCTCAATATCATCGAAGGATATGATTTATCAACATTGGGCTATCAGACAGCAGAGTACCTTCACATTTTGCTTGAGGCGAAAAAACTCGCCTTTGCGGATCGAGACCGCTATGTTTCTGACCCTGCTTTTGTTGATGTGCCAGTAGAGCACTTGTTGAGCAAGACATATGCAGAACGGCAACGAGCACATATTGACCTCAAAAAAGCCGCGGTGCAGGTGAGTCCAGGGCTTGAAAAAGATGGCGACACGATGTATCTTTGTACCGCTGATAACAAAGGCAATGTTGTTTCATTGATTCAAAGTCTCTACAATGGTTTTGGGAGTGGTGTTGTTGGTGGTACTACAGGGGTGATGCTGCACAATCGAGGCTCATACTTCTCGCTTGACCCACGACACGTGAACTACTTGCAACCTGGCAAGCGCACAATGCATACGCTCACTCCTGCAATGGTTTTACATAATAAGACGCCGTATGCAGCGATAGGCACAATGGGTGGCGATGCACAGCCACAAGTACATGTGCAACTGCTTACCGCCATACTCGACTTTGGACTGAATATACAGCAAGCAATCTCTGCTCCCCGTTGGCGTAGTGGACGCTTCCAAATTGGACAAGAGGGCAAAGAACTAGAATTAGGGGGACAGAGCGGTGTTGACGAGCATCTTGAGCAAATGATACGAGAACGTGTTGTGCTGGAAGAGGGCTTCCCTCTGTACGTTGCAGAGGAGCTTACTGCTCTTGGTCATCGGATAACACGCAATACCGCATGGGATCATGGTATGGGGCATGCACAAGCTATTCGCATTCATCCTCAGACCCATGTTTTTGAAGGTGCTGCCGACCCACGTTGTGATGGACTTGCACTCGGTTGGTAGCCGTATTCTTGTGGACAGAGACTAGTGTAGTTGAGGGAGAAAACAACCACATGACTACCCATTCATTTCGCCATAGCATTCCAGCAGAGATACTTGCCCTTTCGCGTGAACGTGATCTCCTGCGTCGGCGGGGACAGTATGATCGCGCCGATGTCTTGAAACAACAAATTGAAGCTGCCGGCTATGCTATTAAAGATAATCCGCATGGCGCACATCTCGTGATTTTACCCAGTATTGAGGTTGAAGGGCAGGTCTACCGCACAGCACGTCAGCTTCCATCACTGCTTGATGAGCCAGACCGCTGCACATTTTCGGTCAACATTCTCTCGCGTAACAACTACGATCAGACGGTGCGCTGCATTGAAAGTGTTCTACGTTTTGCCGATACGACAGACATTGAGATTGTGCTTATAGATAATGCATCACAAGATGGCATAGACTTGTGGGCTGAAGCATACAGATATCAGGAAGAGCGTCTGCGTGTACTGCATATCACGCGTACAATGGGCGAGGCTGAGGCTCGCAACGTCGGCCTAAAGCAAAGTAGAGGACGCTATATCGTCTTATTGGATAGCAATGTCGAACTCACAGGTGATATCTTCATGCCCTTGATGCAAACGCTAGAAGATGGCAGCGTTGGCATTACTGGTCTGCACGGTTTGCGTACCGATGATTTACGCAATTTTGAGGAAAGCCAGGATGCCGTGGTTGATGTTATTGACACGCTGTGTATGGCATTTCGACGTGTTCTGTTGAAAGAGGCGGGGCTGTTTGACGAACGTTATAGATTTCCGTATTATATGGATGTCGATTTCAACTTCACCGTGCGGGATCTGGGAACTACTCTTGTAGTTACACCCAATCTACCCATCATACGTCATGCTGTGCTGGCGGATACCAAAGTGTCCGATGCTGAACGCACACGTCTCACCAAACGAAACTTCTATCGATTTAGAGAAAAGTGGGGAGACCGCGACGACTTGCTTCCTGAAGATGAAGACGACGAAGAATAAACCTTGAAAGGGAACGCTACTCTTGCAAACACTACAAAAGAGACAGGACATCTCTCAAGAATATACATGGAACCTTGAAAGCATCTTTGCGAGCGATGACGCGTGGGAGCGCGATTTTCAGGCTTTACAGCAGCGTTTACCGGAGCTAGAAGCACTGCAAGGAACATTAGCACAAAGTGGACAGGCGTTGCTCACAGTCCTACAAAAGCGTGACGACATGTCGCTCTCACTTGAAAAATTGTATGTGTATACGTCAATGCGCCTCGACGAGGATACCACAAATGGGAAGTATCAAGCGATGGCAGACCGAGCGATGCAACTGGTCGTTCGTGCCACCACTGCCGTCTCGTTCATCGAGCCAGAAATCCTTGCCTTGTCGCAAGAAACGCTGAATCGCTTCATACAAGAAATACCTGATCTGACATTATATCAGCAACAACTTCATGATCTCAATCGCAAGCGTGGACATGTCCGCTCAGCGGAGGTAGAAGCGGTGCTTGCAGCCACGGGCGAGGTCGCTGACGCACCTGATGCTATCTTCTCCATGATCGACAATGCCGACCTTAAATTGCCTACGATTAAAAACGAGTCGGGGAAAGAGGTTGAGCTAACCAAAGGAAACTACCTGACCTTCATTCGTAGTGCAGACCGTAGTGTCCGCAAAAGTGCGTTTGAAGAATTACACGAAACATTCCTCAAACAGCGTAACACGCTGGCCGCAACATTGTCGGCACAGGTGAAAAGCGATCTCTTTTATACTCGGCAACGCAACTATAAAACATGTCGCGAACGCGCGCTAGCAGGAAACAACATTCCCGTCAGCGTGTACGACAATCTGGTTAAAACCCTGGATGAGCATATTCCCTTGCTCAATCGCTACCTGAGCCTGCGCAAGCGCATACTCAGGCTTGATGAGATGCATATGTACGACCTCTACGTGCCAATTGTCGAAGAGACGACCGATGAAATGACCTATGAGCAAGCTCGCGATACAGTAACAGCAGCACTTGCACCTCTTGGTGAAAACTATATCAACACGCTCAAGAGAGGCTTCTCGCAACGCTGGATTGATGTCTATGAGACGCCAGGAAAGCGTGGAGGCGCGTATAGCGGAGGGGCATATGCAACACAACCGTTCATTCTGCTCAACTTTCAGAGCAAGCGGGATAGTATGTACACGCTCGCTCATGAACTAGGGCACTCGATGCACTCGTACTTCACGCGTACAAACCAGCCCTTCCAGTACGGCGACTATACTATCTTTGTTGCCGAAGTTGCCTCTACGCTGAACGAAGAACTGCTTACCGAGTATCTACTGAAAAACACAACAGACAAAGCAACACGCATTGCGCTCCTGAACCACTCACTAGAGGATTTTCGCGGCACGCTGTTCCGTCAAACCATGTTTGCAGAGTACGAGCAGATAATTCACTCTCTTGCTGAAGAAGGTGAGTCGCTCACAGCAGACGTACTCAGCGAAAAGTATAAAGTACTCAACCAGAAGTATTATGGTGCTGAGACCGTCATCGATGATTTAATTGGCATAGAGTGGGGACGTATTCCACATTTCTATTACAATTTCTACGTGTATCAGTATGCAACAGGCATTTCGGCTGCCTCTGCACTGGTGCAGCAGATATTACACGAAGGACAGCCTGCTGTTGAGCGCTACCTCAAGTTCCTCAGTTCTGGCTCTTCTGACTACAGTATCGAACTGCTCCAGAAGGCAGGCGTTGATATGACCTCACCTGAGCCTGTACATCAGGCATTCCAACTCTTCGAGTCACGCTTGACACAAATGGAACAACTCTTAGGGTAAAAAACAAAACGTACTAGCATACAACAGAGGTTAACTATTATGTGCTAGTACGTTTTTTCTCGCCTTATATAGACAAAGACTTCTTGTTTGTATACGTTTTGCTTCTGAAGTGAGTAATACATATAGAAGGAACAACGATGTTCCACTAATGTGAAATGGTAATACCAAGAAGGAGAATTTGACAATGGCTGATGAGCATAAAGACCTAGGAACGCAGGGACAGGAAGATACTCTCAAGGGTAAACTCGATCAGGCAGTTGGCAAGGTACAGCAAAAGGCTGGTCAGACTACTGGCAACACCGAACTTGAGACCAAGGGCAATGCAAAGCAGGTTGGTGGTACAGCAAAGTCTACTCTCGGTAACGCGGAGCAGAAGGTGGATAGCGCACTCGATCCAGATAAGAAGTAGTACGTCTCCCTTTTTTGATAAAAACAATGATCCAGGGCACATCCGATGCGTAGGCCCTGGATCATTTCATGCCCTATTTAGAAGGATTATCCCATTCGTGTCCATCTTTTTCAACCAGGCCGTCTGCCTGTTTTGGCCCCCATGTGCCAGCAACATATGGATGTATCTCTGGCTCATCCATCTTTTCCCACACTTTAGTAATGCTGTCTATGATACGCCATGACTCCTCGATCTCATCACGCCGAATAAAGAGTGTTGAGTCCCCCAGTATACAATCAGCAATTAAACGCTCATATGCCTCTGGCGACTGAATACCGAAGGCGGTCTTATACGAAAAGTTCATATCAACCGAAGCAAGATGCTGCGCCGCTCCAGGTACCTTCGCCGCAAACTTCAATGAGATACCATCGTCCGGTTGAACACGAATGACCAAGCGGTTAGGAACAAGCCCTTTCGTATCGTCTGGGTTATACAATTGATGCGGCACGCGCTTGAACTGAATGGTGACCTCAGTACTGCGCGAGGGTAGACATTTACCAGTCCGAATGTAAAAGGGAACCTCTGACCAGCGCCAATTCTCAATGAACAGTTTCAGGGCAACAAAGGTTTCTGTATGTGAGTGAGGGTTGACACCCTTTTCTTCAAGGTAGCCAACCGTGGGTATGCCATCAGTCACGCCAGCAGTATATTGTCCACGTACAGTACAATCGTTCACTTGCTCCAGTGTAAGCGATGGAATAGCGTGTACGAGTTTCACCTTCTCATTACGAATAGAGTCAGCGTCAAAAGCTGCTGGTACTTCCATACCGATGAGGCACAAGACTTGCATAATATGGTTTTGTACCATATCGCGAATCGCGCCCTCCGACTCGTAGTATTCCGAACGTGACCCGATGCCCAGGCTCTCAGCAACGAGTATCTGCACATGGTCGATATAGTTTCGGTTCCAGAGCGGCTCAAAGATGCCATTGGCAAAGCGAAACGCAAGAATGTTTTGTACCGTTTCTTTGCCCATATAATGGTCGATACGGAAGATTTGATTTTCATGAAACGACTTCCCAACATCTACGTTGAGTTCTCGAGCGGACGCGAGATCGTGTCCAAAGGGTTTTTCGATAATCAGGCGTGTCCAACCGTGTGCATTTTCACCCCGTTGCCACTCCGGTTGTGACAGTCCTGCACGTCCCAAACGCTCAACAATATCTGGGTCCAACTCCGGCGGCGTAGAAAGGTAAAAGATGCGATTGCCATGTGTGTCTTGCTCTTTGTCCAGTTTAGTGAGTAGGTCAGAGAGCTTTTGATAGCCTGCATCATCATCCAGGTTCGCCTGACAATAAAACAGCTTTTTAGCAAATGCCTGTTGTCCCTCACTATTCAGCTTATCGTCTTCAGGCATATACTTACTCAGTGCTTCAAGGGCCATTGCACGCCATTGCTCATCGTCCATAGGGCGACGAGCATAGCCGACGATACAAAACCCCTCTTGTAGTGGATGATCGTGCATAAGATGCGCGAGTGTTGGGAGTAGCTTTCGCTGTGCAAGATCGCCTGTCGCACCGAAGATAACAATAGTACATGGTTCTGGTGTGTGACCTTCTTGCCAGATCGCGTGTTGCTTCAGCGTATTTGCTACTTGAACGCCTTGTGTCATAAAAAACCTCTCTTCAGAATTTTCCAGTCTCTATTACAGTACACGGAATACAGATAGGTTTCGTATAAGATTTGCACCTTTATAGAAATTGCGACAGGGTGTTTCGTAAACATATATTACAACAAGCCCTACCAGCTTCCCGACTTTCTGACAATATATGTTTCCTCTGAGGAATGCAGACATATCGTACAATATATTTGTACCCAAAAGGTATCAAAATCTACTACATGTATACATTTCAAAAATATATCCAGCTACATGGGAGAACATTGATATGGCGCATACAGAATATGATATGACAATTATCGGTGGTGGGTCGGGTGGACTTACCGCTGCTCGCATTGCCGCGTCACTGGGAGCAAACGTCCTACTTGTAGATAAAGAGACACTAGGTGGCGATTGCTTGCGCTATGGATGTGTACCGAGCAAAAGCCTTATTCATGTCGCGCGCATCGTTCGACAGGCACAGGAAGCAATGAATATTGGTCTAACACCTGCTCATCTGGGTGTAGACATGACAAAAATCAGTAAGTATGTGCAAGGAGTCATTGAGCGTGTAGGCGAGGCAGAAAAGGTCTACGTCGAGAACGTAACGGTGAAATTTGGCGAAATTACCTTCAAATCGTCGACAGAACTTCTTTTGAATGGAGAAGTCTTCAAGAGCCGCACCACTCTCATCGCTACAGGTTCACGCCCAGTTGTTCCTCCTATTGAAGGTCTAGCAGAAGCTGGCTATTATACAAATAACGATCTCTTTGACCTGGAACATCTACCAGCCTCGTTGCTCGTCATTGGGGGTGGCCCTGTTGGAGTAGAGATGGCACAGGCATTCGCGCGTCTCGGCTCAAAGGTAACACTTCTCACCCGTGCCAACCGCGTTTTGCCAAAGGAAGATTTCGATGCTTCAACCACGCTTGCAAACGTACTCACATCGGAAGGTATCAACCTTATTACAGATGCCACACTACTCAAAGTTGAGCGCGATGGAAACAAAAAGGCGGTGACGGTAAAGCATGGAGAAGAACACAAGACATTTGAGGCTGAGCAGCTTTTGATTGCCTTAGGACGCCAGCCTAACATAGAGGAACTCAACCTTGATGGTGCTAACGTCAAATATGACGCGAAAGGTATTGAAGTTGACGAACATCTGCAAACGTCTGCGCAAAACATTTATGCTATCGGTGATGTAATCGGCGGCTACCTCTTTACTCATGTTGCAGCATATCAAGCTGGTGTTGCCGTCCGCAATGCATTGGTTCCTGTGAGCAAGAAAAAAGTGGACTATCGTGTCGTGCCGTGGTGTACCTTCACAGAACCAGAAGTAGCACGAGTCGGCCTCACTCTTCAAGAAGCCGAAAAGCAGCTTAAGGATGTACGCACAGAAGTGTTTTCTTTTGCCGATGTTGACCGTGCCCAGGCCGAAAATGAGACGGTCGGCTTCATCAAGCTTGTACTAGCAGGAAAAAAAGAGGAGATCGTTGGCGCGCATATCGTTGGTCTTCACGCAGGTGAGCTGCTAGGCGAGATGACACTCGCCATGCAGCACAACATGACCATTAACGACATCTATAATACCATTCATGCCTACCCAACAATGGCAACTGGTATTCAGCAAGCTGCATTTGAAGCATATCTTCAAAGCGATGCCGCAGCAAGCAACCGTAAAGTTGTTCGCACGCTCCTCAACTTTCGTCGCTAATAGCATTATTGCAACACAACACACATGGCAGGTTTCCACTTGCCATGTGTGTTATTTTTTTACCTTTTTTTTGTGCGGCGCACTTGTATAATGGTATCGTATTGCCGAAAACGGATGTGAGAACACGATAGCAACGATAACACATACCAGAATAGGCGCAACGAGTGAGATTGTAATCGCCATCACAAAATGTACATGGAAGAGAAAGAGGAAGAGGTATTGTAAGACAACGAGCAATACCAATACCCCCGTTGTCACAAATGCAAGCGCAGCAGTCCAACGAACGCGAAGCTGAGACTGAATTGTTTTTTGACGCAACTCCGCCTGCTCACGCGCTGAATTTTGCATATGCAATAACTTTTGTCGCTCTTCTTCCACGTTGAATTGCTCTTGCTCTAGATGCGTGGTAATGCGTTGTGCCTCGCCCGTTAGATACTGGGCTTCGACAAGTTGCTTCGTTTTTGCCTGATTTACATGAAATTCTATCGTCTTCATAGCAGCACCTGGCAAGACTGCAGCAGCTTGCTCGGGTGAGAGAATGAGTGTCTGTGCCGCCTCCGACAACTGTTTCTCGGCCTCTTCTTGCACAGCGACTTGAAAATTGGCATAGAGTTCTTGATACCGGTGTTCCATTTGCCGATACGATGCTTGAAGGCGATTACGCTCATTCGTCACTTCTTGCAAATGACTCTGATAGTGTTCTAGCTCTTGCAGTTGCCCATTATGAATAACGCTTACTTCGCGCTCAAACTGTGCCTGCATAGAGGTATAGTCAACAAGAAGGCGTTGCATTTCGCCCCGCACCTCAGCGAGTTCATACCGCAGGCGTCTGTTTTCTTCACGCAACTGTATCATCTGACGCCAGGCAACTTTTGCATGAGGCACTGTATGCTCTGAGGCTTCGGCCTTCACTGCTGGCAGAGCATCGGTCTCTTTCTCGCTCTGCTTCTGTTGTAGTATATTCTGTCTACGTTCGCTAAAAGCACTACGGCGATCAAATGTACGTGGGACTTGTCCAATAGTATTCGTTGTCTTCGTAGTATCATCTGGCGACAGCATTCTTCTCTCCTAAAACACTTCCCAAACATGCTGCAAAAACTATCTAGCCGATAACTACACGTTGTACAATTTACACGCTTACAATCTTCTCTTGCAAGTATGCCCAAAAGCGGGAGAAGATGCAAGGGTTTTGGCATATTTTCAAGCTATATCGCCAAAAGATGCAGGAAAGTCATCTCCCAAGTTATTTAAGAGGAACGCTCGGACTCTCTGATTATAAGCGCGAGGGCTACTACCGTAAGCGCCACAATGAGGACCGCCATCGACAAAGAAGGTTTCCAGTGGTACCTCGCACGCTTTTGCCTCTGCCGCTATTTGTCGCGCATGCGTAATAGGAATAAGATCATCCCCTTCTGCATGTACGAGTAAAATTGGAATGGCGTGCTGTTGCAGTGTTGTCTTGGCACGTCTTTTCCAACGTTTGAAGCTGGTGTCGGGACGAGCGACGACGTTGTAACCGTAGCGTAGACGAAACACAAGAAATCCTAGTGAGGTGATAAACCACACAAAAGCAGGAAACAGAGAACTTACGTAGCGCAAGACCAAAGGCCAACGTCTAATTTCACGCGTCATTTGATAGTGGACGATACGACGCATAATATCGTCTGAACGAGCGTAAGGGCTGTCTGCAATAATTGCTGCAACGTGGGGGCTAGGAGGAGTGAGCAGTGCAACAGAGGCACCCATGGAGAAGCCATGAAGAATTATTTTTCCAGAAAGCGTCTCTGGTTGTCGAGCCGCAACTTCTATCGCGGCCTCAAGATCGCGCACCTCAGCATTTCCACCACTGGTTAAGACACTATCGCTATCGCCATGTCCGCGAAAATCAAAGAAGAGAATATTGAAACCGAGGTTATATTCATGCGCTGCAATCGAGCGCATCACAGAGCGATTAATACGATAGCCGTGACAGAGGACAATTGTAGGAGCGGGTTGTGACTGGGCCCAAAAGTCGCCACGTAACACTGTACCATCGCTAACTTGAAAAAGCAGGGCATGTTGAAAGGAGAGAGATGGCTCCTGTACATCATGTGGCATCTCTATGCTAAACACAGACTCATCCAGGAGCGCATGAGGGCGTGAGAATTCCTGAACAAAGCGATGCACAAGAATACCTAAACCACTGGTAACAGTAAGCCCCAACAAGCCGGTAGATGTAGCAAGACCAATTGTAGTCCAACGATGTAGTCCAGACATAGCATTTGCTCCTCTGAAAAGAGACTTCAAAACCAATCTTAGTTTTCAACACCTCTGTACGCAACACTCAAGCCCTTACCTACAGGAATGACGAGATGATCGAACGACGAATTCTCCTTTGACTCTCATGCTTATCACCTTCTCTATATTATACGTAAATAAGCACAGGAATTGTCACAATCAAGGAGGCTGTTATTATGTGTGAGCTAAACAGCAGATTCCTTCTGGCACATTCACAAATAGACTATGAGTCGCACATTCTAACCTTGAACACGTCTCTGAAAGAGGCTATACTCATCGTAGACGCATGTATACCATATCTTAAACAAAGGAGTATGTTTTATGTCGATCAAGGTCGCCATCATTGGTGCTGGTTCTATTGGTTTCACACGACGACTTATGCGTGATATTCTCACTGTGCCGGAACTGGCGGATACTCGTTTTGCCTTTACAGATATATCACCTCGTAACCTTGAAATGGTGACACAACTCTGTCAGCGCGATATCGATGCCAATAGAGTTGTAGCCACGATTGAAGCCACGACCGACCGCAGGCCAGCACTTGCCGACGCCGATTATGTCCTCTGCACAATCCGCCAGGGAGGTTTAGAAGCATTTCAAACAGATATTGATATCCCACTTAAATATGGAGTTGATCAATGCGTTGGGGATACACTCTGTGCAGGAGGCATTATGTATGCCCAGCGCACTATTCCCGCGCTACTCGGTTTTTGCCAGGATATACGAGAGGTGGCAAAACCAGGAGCACTTCTGCTCAACTATGCAAATCCGATGGCAATGAACGTCTGGGCATGCAATACGTATGGAGGTGTCCCAACTGTTGGCCTTTGTCATGGAGTCCAGGGAGCACATTGGCAGATTACGAGCGTAATTGAAGAGTGGGCCAAGCGTGAAGGACTATTAGAACCGGAGGAAAAGCTTCATCGCCGCGATGTGGATGTAATAGCCGCAGGCATTAACCATCAGACGTGGTTTATCAAGGTGCAGTGGCATGGGCGCGATATGCTCCCATACCTGTTGGAGATGTTTGAAATGCATCCAACCTTTCCTACCACTGAAAAAGTGCGGATCGATGTACTTCGTCGCTTTGGCTATTACAGCACCGAGTCAAATGGTCATTTAAGCGAATATCTCCCCTGGTATCGCAAACGCCAAGCCGAGATCGGGCAGTGGATCGATCTCTCTAGCTGGATTAACGGCGAAACAGGTGGATATCTGCGTGTCTGTACTGAAGGACGCTCCTGGTTTGAAACGGATTTTCCTAACTGGTTACAAGAAACTCCCGCGCCATTTACGGCTGAGCAACGCAGCGAAGAACATGGCTCTTATATTATTGAAGCCCTGGAAACTGGACGGACGTACCGTGGGCATTTCAACATCGTCAACCAGAATCATATTGCCAATCTCCCCAATGGATGCGTCATCGAAATCCCCGGCTATGTCGATAAAAATGGCATCAAAATGCCTGTTGTCGGTAACTTGCCTTTAGCCTGTGCCGCTACCTGTGCCGCTAGCATACGCGTGCAAGAGATGGGTATGGAGGCCGCGGTTCAGGGGAATGTGACGCTGCTCAAGCAAGCGATGTTGCATGATCCCCTTGTAGGAGCTGTTTGTAATCCCGAAGAAGTCTGGCAGATGACAGATGAAATGCTGCTGGCGCAGGAAAAGTGGTTGCCACAGTATCAAAAGGAGATACCAGCAGCAAGGCAGCGCTTAGCAGAGGCTGAGCATCAGAGAAAGCGTGTCAGGTTGCGCGAGACAGTAGGCGCAGCGCGACTCAAAACGCGTACTGTGGAAGAACTCGCGCAGGAAAGTGAGAAGGCACGTGCTAACGCAGCGGCGGCTGACAAAGGCCATATGACGCATTAGATCAACGACCTATCGGCGACTGCTACTACCAAATGGCTTGTCCCAATCATGTCTGCTACTATTTTACCTGAACTCATGACGCCTGGTAGACCAGCCCCTGGATGAGTCCCTGCGCCAACTAGATACAAATTGGGAATATCTTCGCTCTGATTGTGAGGACGAAACCATGCCGATTGTGTCAGAAGTGGCTCAACTGAGAAGGCACTACCCAGATAGCTGTTCAATGTATCGCGGAAGTGCAACGGGTCGATGTAGTGTTCGGAGACGATGTGTTTGGACAAATCAGGCAGGTACCGCTCCTCAAGGTAACCAATAATCGAGTCGCGATAGGGCTTCGCCATCGTTGTCCAATCGGTGTCTCCGCCAAGATGTGGCACCGGAGAGAGTACATAAAAGCTATCACACCCCTCTGGTGCAAGAGAAGAATCAGTTGCAGTAGGACGATGCAGGTAGAGCGAGAAATCTTTGGCAAGCTTCTTGTGCTTGAAGATATCTTCGAGCAACTCCTTGTAGCGTGGCCCCATCAAAATTTCATGATGTGCAATGTGCTCATATTTACGATTTGTGCCGAAGTAAATCACAAAGAGCGACATGGCATATTCCATGCCCTTGATTTTCCTATCGGTGTTCTTGCGCCGAAAACGTGCGGGAACCATAGTAAGATAGGTATATGCAACATCGGCATTGCTCACAACAGCATCGGCTGCAACAAACTCGCTTGTCCCTATCTGCACACCTTTAGCACGTCTGGTTTTCTGATCAACGACAATCTGGGAGACCTCTGTGTTAAGAACAATTTTGCCACCGACATCCTCAAAAAGCTGGACAAGCGCACGCACAAGCGCCCCCGTTCCACCCATTGCATACCAGACACCGAATTTTTGCTCTAGTGTGTGAATCAACGCATAGATAGAAGTACTCTGAAATGGGTTGCCTCCAATAAGTAGCGGATGAAAGCTAAAGACCTGGCGCAACTGCTCGTCTTTGATGTATTGGTTGACAAATGCTGCAACCGACTTTTGGGACTGCAAGCGCACAAGATCAGGTGCAACTTTCATCATATCCGAGAAATGCAAGAATGGTTGGTCGATGAGCTCGAAGCCCTTTTTGTAAATCTCCTCGCCGGCTTTAGCGAAACGCAGATAACCCTCAACATCATTGGGATTGAACTCACGTATCTGGCGAATATTATTCTCGCGGTCTCCACTATAATGGAAGACAGACCCATCCTGGAAACGAATGTTATAGAAGGGACTGATGGGAACAAGAGTAACATAATCCTCTGTTTTCTTACCACACAGCGTAAAGAGGTCGGAGATGAGCCACGGAGCCGTAATAATCGTGGGACCACCATCAAAGGTAAAGCCATCCTGCTCATACACATACGCACGACCACCAGGCTTATCGCGCTTCTCAAGCAGCGTCACCTCGTGACCCTGTGCTTGTAGACGAATAGCAGCCGTCAATCCACCAAAGCCGCTTCCAATAACAACAATATTCATCAAGATTCCTCTATTTCAAACTTGTAACGACCACTAAGGCTAGATATAGATGACTTGAAGAATTTGTATCTTAATTTTAACTATATCTAGCACGTTACGTATAGCAAAGATTTTACTGATATATATCCTAACATACCACAGACGATTGCCTTGTGGGAAAGGGGTATTCTAGTGGTATACTTTCGAGCTATATCCTTAGTATTGCCCAAGTGATCCTTGTTTTCTAGCAATGTGTTCACACCACTTGTAGAATATCCAACCACTAACAAAGTAGGTAAAGGAGTGCGCGGTAAGCAAGAGTAAGGAGTGATTTGTGATGAGATTTGTTAGCGAGCGTCCGTTCAGTACGACAGATCGAATAACAGTGATGCCATATGTCGTTGGCAGTATAAGAGCCAATGTTTGGAGCCAACTCGGTAGAAGCGATACAGCAATAAACGTTCCGTTGACAAACAAAAGGAGGTCCTGGGTGAGATCAGCTATTGAGTGAACGCTCTTATAGATCAATGCTATACCTCCAAGAAAAAAACTGAACCCAAAGACACCTATCAACGTTAATACCACTACTGGTAATACGTCCCAACGCAACGACAGATGGATATTAAGCAGCAATGCTAGCCCAGCCGCTGATAACGAGACGGTAATTGTGGCAACAGCTAGAATGCCAAACATCCGACCTAACAAGAGTATAGCGGACGATACAGGACTCATATACATCTGCTCAAGAGTACCCGTTCTGGCCTCTTCGCTCACTGAGTCATTGACCTGAAAAAGAATAATACGGGCATAGAACGTTACCATCCAGCCTGGCAATATAAACGCGAGTTGTTGAGCCTCAAAATGCCCTTGACCCACCAGTAGCCCGATAGCAAGAAAGCTAAGGCTGCGCTGAACCATCTGAGCAAGTGTATCGTACTTGTAACTCCAAAGATGGAGTAGCGATTTGTAGGCTTCGTTGAGCATAGCGCGTATGTTGTCAATCACTGTTACCGATTTTCCTAATGCAGAACGTGACTCATAAGCCTCATTGAATTTTACATATCCGTTCATCATCGTTCGATCCTCTCTGTTGTTCCATTAGTCAGACGCAGAAAGACATCTTCTAAATTTGGCTCAATCCGATTGACGGAGACAAGTGGAATATCCAAGCGACGAAGCTGGGTCAGAAGGTGATGTAATAGTTCCTGGTCTGCGACCGCACCAGAAAGAACGGTGCCACCCTCCCAAGGCGAGATTGCCATTCCGTTAAACATGCTTGCATCCTGATCGCCGAGAAGTGTCGCGATTTTGATCTCGTAGTGTTCTTCACGAAATAGCGAGAGTAGTTGTGTCATCGGTTTATCGACAACAAGCTGACCACGCCGTAAGATGGCTACCCGGTCACATACCTCTTGTACCATGCCAAGTTCATGTGAAGTAATCATCACCGTCTTGCCTTGCTCATGGGCAAGTTTTACAACCCAGTCCTTGACCGTCCGCGCGGACAGCACATCAAGTCCAAGTGTCGGTTCATCGAGCAGCACAATTGCAGGGTCTGCAACCAGAACACAGGCAATGGCGGTTTTCTGCTGCATGCCACGCGAGAATAAACCAACCGGGTCATGCCGCCTTGACCAGAGATCAAGTTCGCGTAAGAGAGGTTCTGCACGTATGTGGATATCTTTTTCTGAGCAACCTTTCAAGCGACCAAAGTACATTAGATTTTGTAAGGGTGACAAACGCCAGTAGACGTTGCGCGTTCCTTCTAGTACTGCGCCGATCTGCCTCATCGTTGCTGCACGATTTTGATGCGCAGTCTTTCCATGCACAAGAATACGTCCCGACGAAGGAATAATCAATCCACAAATCATTTTGATCGTCGTCGTTTTGCCCGCACCATTTGGTCCTAACAAGCCAAATACTTGTCCTTGTGGAATAGACAAGTTCAAATTGTCAACGGACCGCACTGGAGGCTTGTTACGCTGTACATAGACCTTGCACAATGCTTGGATATCAATGACAGAAGACGCCTTGGTCTCTCCTTGCAAGGTTCTCTTTTTAGTCCACATAAACTTCTAACTCCTTTCCTACAACCAATGTAAACTTCTTTTATTCCTGTCCTAATCCTACAGTTGTAGATGACTGTCGAGAGCGCATCGGCGCTTGTAATGGCATAGCCGCGCGAGCGCTTGATGGGCGCGTCGCCAGAATGACCAGGTCAGGTGATAGGCAAAAGAGAGCGACTG